>JACCEE012696092.1_pt1 | contig 70146 bp, 51 predicted proteins | sample 7449931 | NCBI WGS metagenome assembly JACCEE01 (sample SAMN15323457, study PRJNA562643) | freshwater metagenome | isolation source: river surface water | place: USA:Blue River Watershed | collected 2017-08-19
GAGCGAGATAAAACCATCCTTGTCGTTGACGGTTATGCCGATCAGCACGGCCATCTTTTTCTTAACCTCTGCCTGTTTATTTGTTAGGGCAATTGGTCCTTTAAGGGCGTTGAGAGGGGCAGACTCTTTTGGTTCACCTTTGATCGCTCCGATTATCACCCCGGGTAGCCCGATGGTGTATTTGGTGAGGAGTCCGATCGCTGAAGTTTTTTGGTGTTTGGTGAAGTAGTCGTAGAGCGTAACGGAGTCGGGCAACGATTCGAACTTGAATTTGGTGTTCATCAGCTCCAACTGGAAGGGGATGCTCGATACAATCTGAGGGTAGAGTTTGGGCGAGAGATCGCTGCCGCTTGAAAGCCCCCCCAGATTGATACCGGCCATCGCGGCCAGTCCGGAGAGGTTTCCCAAACCAGATTTATTGCCAGTAGTCTGCGGTACCATTACCGAAGAGGCGGTGAATTCCTTTGGCGTGAGAATGGCCACAAAAAGGCCAATCACCATAAACAGCGCCGTGATTTTGATAATGGTCTTTCGGGCATCCCAAAGGGTTTTGGCCAGCGCAAGAAGATCGATTTCGTCGTCGTTGTTTGCAGTGTTTAGCTTAGAGATATCAGGGGATGTCTGTTGTGTCATCTTTCATATTATTTTTTATCCCGGATTGACCCGAATTATCCCGAATTGACCAAATGGGCGAAACGGTGCGGATTAGCGGGGTGGAAGGGCTTGGTGATTGATAATTCTTTTAGACAGTAATGTAGTTGAACCAAAACTTATAATCAAACCTAATGGTAGGGCTGTTGCTTTGAGGTAATTTTTAAACTGATCTTGATCGGCTTGCATGATAAAGGGTGTAGACTTCAATTCGACAATGATTTGGTCGAAACAGATAAAGTCGGCTTTGTACCATTTTTTCAGCTTTATGCTTCTAATCTCTTTTACGAACAAATGGAATATTCTCTTTCTGAAAACTAATTTGTAGCGCCTCCTGATAAACTGCCTCCAGAAATCCGGGGCCTAAATGATTATGAACATTAAAACAACTGGATAGTATTCGGTAGCTTTCAGCTTTAAAGAATATCTCACTCATTACCATCCATTGTTATTACGATTCGTCTTAATTCGGGAACATTCGTGAATATTCGTGTTACTTGGAGATATTAATCAGCGTCGCAATGGAGATGGCGAGTGAAGTGATGGTGCTGCCAATGGAGATCCATTTCATGGTTGAGTCGTCTTTCTTTTCCGGTTTGGCAGGGACTACAATTTCACTTCCGGGAACAACCTTGGGCTTTGATGCCAGAAAGCCTTTCTTCGCGGCAGATGTCCCGTTGGGATAGATGACATAGGTCCTTGATTTTTTGGCTGTTTCTGAATAGCCTCCTGCACGGCTGATGTACTCTTTCAGGTTCAGTTTTTTATCGTAAGTCATCGCAATAGGGTTCAATACACTGCCGGAAACCTTGATAATCTGTAATTCGCGTGGAATATTGATGATGTCGCCCGGTTGGACCAACAAGTCGATTGAGGTGCCGGGATTGGCCAATATTTCTTCAAGTTCAATGCCAACCGCAAAAATTTGTTTGGCATCGAGGCTGTCGGCTAAAAGCGAGTCTTTTTTCATTAACTCTTTTCTCATTTGAAGTTCAGCATCAGATAGCTGACGTTCACGCATCAGGGTGGCACCTTGTGCGTAGGCCCCGGGAATTATCCCCCCAGCCCTTTTGATGACATCGGAGATCCGTTCATTCTTATCGGAGATGCTGTAAGCCCCGGCATAGGTTACCTCGCCGTTGACCGTGACTACCCCCTGGGCGCGGAAGCCGGGGGCACGGCGGACAAATACCTCGTCGAAAGGTTCCAGTTTGAAGGCTGCATCTTCGGTTGTCAGGTTTAGGTTTCTGTCGATTTTAAACATGAAAATCTTATTCAGTTTCTCACTGACCTGCGCGGCTTCGTCGTAGGTCAATCTGCGCGATAGCTCAACAGAAGTGATATCGGCATTTTCGAGCAACCCTCCGGCCATAAAAATCAGATCGCCGAGTGTCATATTATCGCGATAGTCGAACTGCTGCGGTTTCTGTACCTGCCCGGTAATGCTGACCGTGTAGGCCTCGCGCATATCGAAGATGGAACGTATAATGACCGAGTCTTCGTTTTGAAGCGAGAGGTCTTCATTCCCTTTCAGAATATTTTGAAGGTTGAAAGAGATATTGTCGAAGGTGTGGTTTTCGTTCAAACGTGCGATGATTCCGCGGTTTAAAAAGGCATTCTCTTTTACGCCGTCGGCTTTATTGATCAACTGAGAGAGTTTCATCCCTTCGTTCCATTCATAATTGCCGGGATGGAAAACCGCCCCATGAATAGAGACCCGGTTGGAGTATCGGTTTATCATTGTATCGGTACGTACAACATCGCCATTCAGTAGCGTAAAAGCCCCAAACTGGTCGTTCTGGACTGTTTTGATCTCTTTTCCCTTGTCGCTGTTGCGGGTGATGGTTAGGGAGTTGGCATAGGCGTTTTCGGTGAACCCTCCGGCGAAACGGAGCAGGTCGGCCAGTGTTTCATTGCCTTTCACTTCAAAAAGGGCTTTGCGTTTGATTTCGCCGACGGTTTCCACCCGGTTTTTGTAGGTTGGAACATAGAGGATATCCTGATCGCGCAATTGAACGTCGGCCGATGGGTCACCATTGATGATGTAATCGTAAACGTCGATAACTTTGATCGTCTGGCCGTCGCGGATCAGCCGAATTTCGCGGAATGAACCAAATTCGTTGGGACCACCCGAAAGGTAAAGGGCATTGAATGCCGAGGCAGTAGCCGGGAGGGTATAGGTGCCCGGTACGTTAATCTCGCCAATTACATTGACTTTGATGGAGCGGATGGTGCCCATGCTTACTTCGGCCCAGGTATTTGGGGCTTCATCGGCCATTCCACTGTAGATGGCGGATAGTTTTTGACGGATCAGGTTTTTGGCTCTGTCGAATGAATTACCGGCTACGGCAACCGGTCCCACGTCGGGAATAATGACATTTCCATTTTTATCGACTTTCAATTGATAGGTGGTTTGCGAGGCCCCCCAAACATTGATGGTGATCTGGTCGCCGATTCCCAGGATGTAACTGTGCGGAACCGGAATATTTACGGCAGGTTCAAAGGTAAGCCTGTCGGAATTGAAGAGTTGAAAGCCAAAGATTTTTTTACTTTTCTCCGTTGGACGAAAGGTCGCTTTGGGTGTAGAGAGCGGTTTTAGTACTGTCGATGTGTTGTCTAAGCCGCTTGATGTTCCATAGCTATCGGACGATGATTGTTCGTTGCCACCCAGTTGGCGCTGCTGAATGCGTACCATCAACTGGTCGATTTGGGTTTGCGATGCCCCCTGCGCCCTTGCCAGCGCAACCGCCTCATCCTGCGATAGTCCCCGGCTCTGAATCTCGCGGATAATCCTGTCGATTTGGGCATCGCTGAGGTTATTCACGTCAACTGAAGCCGGATTGACCGGATTTTGTGCCCTGAGGTTTGCCGTTGTGGCGAGAAGGGCAAGGAGAAGAATGAATAATCTGATTTTCATAGTGGTGGTATCTGTATTATATGTTATTCGATTTTTTGGGTGGAACGGTAAAATAGAGGAAGGTGGTCGGTGCCTGGAGATTTAATTAAGTTATTGATTGTTAGGATTTAATGCGATTGGAAATGCATTGATTTTTTACAGCTCCGCCCTCTCAGTCACATCACCAGTGATGAGCAGGAACAGGGAAATGGCAGCCAAAATGACCTGAAGATGGTGTCCCCGGGTGTGTTTTTCGGGTACAATCCGGCAGTCAGGCTGGCCGGCCAAAAGTAGTATTTTTCTTTGCCTTTTTTCACAATTATTGAACGATTTTGTGATGAATTTAGTGGAACGGAGGAATAGTTGCCAGTGTTTGCTGTTTATGATGACAAGGTTACTTTCAATTGTTTACAATGACGGGATCAGGGGGCGTATCAAATGAATCTGGAAGTCAGTTGGTCAACAATCCTTATGGCTGCTTCCCCATCGCCATAAGGATTGCCGGCCTTGCTCATCTTTACATAAGCATCTTGATTTGAGATTAATAAGGAGACTTCCCGGATGATTTTGAATTTGTCTGTTCCAACTAATTTAACCGTGCCAGCCTCCAACGCTTCCGGGCGTTCGGTGGTATCGCGCATGACCAGAACAGGTTTCCCAAGACCAGGGGCTTCTTCCTGAATCCCTCCGCTGTCGGTCAAGACCAAATAGGAGCGGTTCATCAGATAGACAAAAGGCAGATAGTCGAGGGGCTCAATGAAATAGACATTCTGTTCAGACGATTCACACGAATTTGAACGAATTTCACGAAGGTCGCCGAAGACTTCGGTTATCGCATTGCGGACATTTGGGTTGAGGTGCATCGGGTAAACAAAATCTACTTCAGGGAAGGCTGCTGCGAGTTCCTTGATGGCTTCACAAATATTGATAAACCCTTGTCCAAAGTTCTCGCGGCGGTGTCCGGTGATCAGAATTAGTTTACGATGGGAAACGGTGGAATGGTGGAACGGTGGAACGGTGGAAGAGTGGAAGAGTGGATCAGAACTTAAGCCTTCGCTATCTTGACGATCTCTCCAGTACGCGAGTTTTTCTTTCGGCAGTCCGAAGTGGATGATTTCCATGATGATTTTCTGCTCCAGTTGAGGCTCTTGTTCCATCTTGGCGATTACCCAATGGAGTGCGTCGGTGACGGTATTCCCGGTAACGACAATATTTTCTTCTTTTACCCCTTCGCTGATCAGGTTTTGACGGCTCAATGGAGTGGGGGAAAAGTGAAGCGTTGCGATTCTGCCGGTTAACTGGCGATTGATTTCTTCCGGCCAAGGGCTGTAAATGTTGTGTGTACGAAGCCCGGCTTCAATATGTCCTACCGGAATTTGCCGGTAATAGGCTGCCAATGCAGCGGCTGTTGAAGTGGCCGTATCGCCATGAACCAGCACCCAATCGGGCCGGGCTTCTTTTAGTACATCGCGCATCCCAAGCAATACCCGCGACGTGATATCGTAGAGGTCCTGCCCCTGTTTCATGATATTGAGGTCGTAATCCGGCTTAATATCGAATAGACTCAATACCTGATCGAGCATTTCGCGGTGTTGTGCCGTCACGCACACGATGGTCTCGAATTGTTCAGGGTATTTCTGAAATTCTTTCACCAAAGGTGCCATTTTAATGGCTTCGGGGCGGGTGCCAAAGACGAGTAGGATGCGTTTTTTCATTGGGGGTAGTGCTCGGTGGCCAGTGATCTGTGATCGGATTATAATTTAGGTTTTAGCGAATTGATGAGCCCGTACAACATTTTTCTGACTACTTCGATTTTAGCAATAATTATATCAGGACTAAAAACAAAGCCTAATCGTACAGATATTTCAATTTGAGTACCTAACTCTCCCAACGAGCCGAGTGAAATGTGTAAGAATTGGACAAACTCTTTCGTGCCTTTTCTCATAAAGCCTTCCGCAATATTCGAAGGAACTGACACTGCCGCCCTTTTTATCTGTTGGGATAAACCCAAAAGTTCATCTTTTGGGAATTGATTGACTTGTCTATAAATCAGCTCAACTCGTTCGATTGATTCTTGCCAAACTTGAAGTTCTCTATAAGAATTTACTTTTACCATACATATTTGATGGTTTATTTGTGGTCAGTGGCCGGTGGCTTCTGCTTACGTTCACTGTCCACCGCTCACTGTCCACCGCTCACTGTCCACCGCTCACTGTTCACTGTTCACCGCTCACTGTTCACTGTTTCACCGTCTAAACACCCCCGCGAAGTCCAGAATTACTTTATTGTCGTGATATGCTAAAGTTCGGAATTCCTTGTGAGCCACTAAGAATGCAACAATATCGGCTTTTTCATAGGCTTCCTGACAGTTGCTTAGCTTAAATGCTTTATGACTTTCAACGTTTGGTTCCACTACCATAAATTCGCTGTTATTTGCCGATTGCATTACTTTTTCGGCGATATATTTGGCAGGTGATTCGCGCAAATCGTCGATATCGGGTTTGAAGGCGAGTCCCATCAAAGCCACGCATGGTTCAGTCCCGTTTGTTATTTTGAACTGAAGTATGGCATTTTGAACCTTCTCTGCGCACCAGAAGGCTTTATAGTTATTAATTTTTCTGGCCTGGCCAATCAGGTTCGATTCGGCCGGAAAATCGGAAACCAAGAACCAAGGATCTACGGCGATACAATGGCCACCCACCCCGGCACCCGGTTGCAGGATATTGACGCGCGGATGTTTATTGGCCAGCGCTATCAGTTCCCATACATTAATCCCAATTTTATCGCAAATCAGCGATAGCTCATTGGCAAACGCAATCTGTACATCGCGGGAAGAATTTTCGGTGAGTTTGCACATCTCGGCCGTTTTGGCATTGGTGGAATGTAATTGGCCGATAACAAAATGGCGATAGAAATCGATTGCTTTTTCGGTCGACAGATGATTAATCCCGCCAATGACACGGTCGTTGTGTTTTAACTCGTAAATGACGTTGCCCGGCAGAACACGCTCGGGACAGTAGGCAATATAAATATGCCCTCTCAATTCGGGCCGATGTTCGAATATCAGTTCGGCCATCTTATCGGTAGTCCCTACCGGCGAGGTGGATTCGATGATATAAAGATCTCCTTTTTTCAGTAATGGGATAACGGCCAGCGTAGCTGCTTCAACAAATGAGATATCGGGTTCGTGATCCCCTTTAAAAGGGGTGGGGACTACAATCAGGTAAACATCCGATTCGATAGGCGAAGTAAAGGCCTTAAGCTTTCCGTTGCCCACCACATCGCGAACCAAATCACCCAGCCCTGGTTCCATGAAATGGATCTCACCCCGATTGATGGTATTGACGATTTGCGGATTGATATCGATGCCATTGACCTGAATGCCGGTTTGCGCGACTATAGTAGCCGTTGGAAGGCCGATATATCCTAATCCGATGAAACAGGCTGAAAGCGGTTTTTGTGCGGGCATTTAAAGATTGTTTTTTAATTTGATGGTCGGTGGTCAGTGAAACAGTGTTTACTATAATCGAATTATTGCGCTTATCAAAAGGCAAATGATTAGAACCGATAGCTGGTACTCAACTGCATCTGGAAATTAAAGGTGTTTTTACCGGGAACCCAGTAGCTGTTATCGCCCTTATCGGTTAAGGGCTGGTAATAGTGCTGATAGTTATAGGAATTGATAAACTGACATTTGGCCGAGAGCAGCAGGTTTTTATAGTTCCAGGTACCGAATGCGGCGATATTCAAATCGACCCAGTTGGCGCGGGGATCCTTGATGGCGTGGTTATGCAAGTCGTTGTTCTGCACAACCCGGTTCAGTTCGATACCGATTGTTTTCAACTGTTTCACCCAGCTTACCGCGAGGGTTTGCATATTGCTGCCGGGGCCAATGCCTGCTCCCAAAAGTTGTCCATAGTTTGAATATCCATGAGATATGCCAGCATAGTGAAGATAAACAGAACCTGTTGGTCTTTCAGGATTTGTGGTTGTCTGTTCCAGTTTGGTCGCTTCCACCTGAAGCTGAATATATTCGTTGGTCCGCGTTAACGGTATCATTTTTTGTATCCCAAACATCCAGGCGTGGGTATGTTCAATCTGGAGAATCATATCACGGAGGTCGAAGGCATGATCTTCGCGGAAATATTCGACATAGAGTTCGGCATGGGCTTTGGCCCAGAGCCAGCGGGTAAAGATGGAGAGGCGCTGGTCGTTGGGTTTTTCGCTTTCGCCTTCACCGTAGTTGCTTTTTTTGGTTAATGAGGAGAAGATGGGGAAATAGTCGCGGAAGGAGTTGCCCAAATCTTCATGATAGACCATATGGGTGGTATTGATGCCCAGAAATAACCCGGGAACCCATTTCGGGTGGTAGCTCAGCACGTAACCGTTGATGTAGCGCCAGTCGTCGCGTTTAGAGATGTAAAGTTTTGTACCATCATTGGTGCGGGAGGTATCGGGTGGAAAGAACCCTGAGTTTTCGAGGCGGCCGCAGATGATCTGTCCTTCGAAATTGCCCAGAAATGTGCGAATGGGTTTCACCGTATTTAGGGTAAAATGGAGGAAGCCGGGAGCACTGTTGGACATTAGCAGAGAATTTCGGATGCCGGGGCCCCACCAGAGGTTTTCGGATGAGAGTCCCAGAGATAGCGGTCCGGCGGTGAGCCGTATACTGCTCTGCCCCCAGAATGTTTTTTGATAGGGTTTATCCCCAAATTTTTCGGGTAGATCGATATTATTGTACAGACGGTAATATTCTGTCCAGACTGCATCGGAAAATTCTTTGTAAAAACCTTGAAAATCATTGTTTGCCGCGTAAATGTATTCGGGGTTTAGCTGGATAGATAGGGGCCCTGCCTGAGCATATAAACCACCGCGGATAAGGGTTTGATATCCGCGTGCCGGTATCATTGCCCCATCGTTGAGGCTGAAGGGGTGGTGGGTATTGAACTGTTGTTGAATGGTGATTGGCAACAACTGAATTTTTCCATTCTTTCCCCAGAAATGAAGCGCCATCGCAGATTTGCCCCATCGTTCTCCGGTCAGGGTGTTGAAGGGGTCGAAACTGTTTTCGGTTTTCAGCGCTTTTTGCGGGAAGAGCGGCAATACCGTAAAAGATATTGAAGAATCGACCTGTCCCAACAATTGAGCCCTGCGTAAGGCATCGGTCAACATAGGGCTGCCAACCGGGAGCGATTGTCCTGACACGAGTGTGATTTTCAGGAGCAGACAGAGGATGACGATGCCAATTTTATGCATTATTTTCATTGAGATTGAAGCGGCTCTGTTATAAAAATGCGAATAAATGAAGTTCAGAATCGATAAGTTATGGCCGACTGTGCCTGGAAATTATAGACATTACGTCCCTTTTTCCAAAATTCTTCCGGGTCATTTTCAAGGGGTTCGTAGCGATGTTGATAGTTGAACGACTGGATGCCCTGAAGTTGAAGTGAGAAAAGCAGATTACGCCAATTCCATTCGAAAGAGCCTGTCGCCGCCAGATCGACCCAGTTGGCACGGATATCTTTGATGGCTACATTATGAAAATCGTTGTTGTGTACATAACGGTCGAACTGTAGTCCGACAACCTTTAACCCACTGAACCATTTTACCCCGAGTGTTTGCATATTGCTTCCCGGCCCGATGGCAGCCCCCAATAACTGCCCGTTATTTGTATAGCCTTGAGTGGTGGCCCTGCTGGTGTAGGTGTAGCGGTAAGGCATATCGGGATTGGCATTGGTTTGTTCCAACTGAGTCATTTCAAAATTGACCTCTATGTATCTTTTTTTAAGCGGGTTGAGGGTGAAAATCTTGCTTAACCCGAAGAGGTAGGAGCGGCTATATTCCATTTGCAGCATCATATCACGGAAATTGTGCGGATGATCTTCGCGCATGTATTCGAAATAGACTTCGCCCTTTGCTGCCACGAAGAGCCACCTTACAAATGCAGAAACCCTTTGATCGGCGAAATTATAGCCAATGTTGTCCTCTTTCTCATATTTTCTGTTCATCGGGAAAAAGATAGGGAAGGTTTCCCTAAAGTTTCTTGTCGAGTCGCGATAGCTAGTAAAAGAACGTGTTAAACCGATAAATAGGCCAGGTACCCATTTGGGCTGGTAAGTCAGCACCATACCGTTGATGTATCTTTTTTCATCCCGTTTTGGAAAATAGAGGAGGTTTCCAAGGTACTTTCGGGTGGTATCGGGAGGTGTAAACCCCGAATTGACTAATCGTCCGGCAATAATTTGTCCTTCGAAAGAGCCAATTGGCGTATGAATGGGTTTCGAGGTATTCAGGGTAAAGTGGAAAAAGCCATCGGCGCTGTTGCTCATGGAAAGCGAGTTGTATTTTCCGGGCCCCCACCAGAGGTTTTCGCTGGAAAGCCCCATTGACATTGGACCGTAGTTGAGCCGGATACTGCTTTGACCCCAAAGGCTTTTTTGGTAAGGTGCGTGACCAAATTTTTCGGGCAGGTCGATGAAATTGTAGATTTCGTAGTATTCGTACCATTTCTGATCGCTGTTTTCGTTCGAAAACCCTTCGAAATCCTTGTTTTGTGCTTTAACCCATTCAGGCCGGAGTTGAATAGTCAACGGCCCGTATTGGGCGAAAAGGCCTGCGCTGATGAGTTGTTGGTATCCTCTTGCCGGAATTATCGGGCCATCGTTCATGCTGTATGGGTGATGGGTATTGTGCTGTAGTTGAACGGTTACCGGCAGCAGTTGGACTAATCCAAGATTATGGTCGAAATGAAAAGTGCCGTCAAATGAGGTAAAGCGATTAACGGAAAGGTCAAATGTTGGGTCGAAACTATTTTCGCGCTTAAAAGATATTGTAGGAGAAAATGGTCTGGCCAAAAAAGAGACGGACGAGTCGAGTTCGCCCAATAATTGTGCACGGCGATAGGCATCTTCCAGCACAGGTGTTCCCACCGGAATGGTTTGGCCGGCTGACCAGATCGGGAGAATCAGCAGAAATAAGAAAAGAATCCGTAAGCGCATGAAAGATTTTTTTAGAAAGCAGTATTCTGAAGGCAATGCCATTTGACCATTGTCTTAATCACAAAACCTGAAGCGGGAACTAAGCTTTCGGCTGCTTGATAATTCGTTTGCCAAATTCGCTTTGTAAGGTGCGATCGAGACCTTGAGCCAGCGTAAAAGGGGGCTGAAAACCGGTTGCATGGGCTTTGGCTGCATTGAACTGCGTAGTGGCACAGAATTTTTTTACCCTGTCGCTGGTGATGGCAAAGTTTTTTCCGGTAATCCGGCTAATGATGTCGAAACAGAAGCCGCCCAACATTCCCATCCAATAAGGGAAACGGATTGGAGGCAGTTTTTCGCCCAGGCTTGTTTCAACCTGTGCAACCAGTTCGTTCATCGAGAGGTCGGGGTAATCGACATAATTATAAACCTCAACTCCGGCCGGTTGATTTTCGGTTAGAAATTTCAGGAATGCGGCTGCATTGCCGACATAGGCCATCGATTTCTTGTTGTTTCCTTTTCCCACCATCAGGAAACGACGATTGGCAATCTGCATCAGCAGGTTATGAACGTTTCCCCGATTGTTCTCCCCAAAGATAACTGCAGAGCGGACAATGGTCAATGTTTTTTGTTCAGGGGCTTGTTTGTACCATTCAGTCAAAATTTCTTCGGCCATTAACTTGCTTTTGCCGTACGGATGGAAAGGGTCTTTGGCATACTCCTCATCGGGGTTTTGTTTGTCGAGCCCATAGACGGCCGCCGAACTTGTAAAAATTATATTGCGTATTCCACAATTATCCATCGCTTTCAGCACCTTTCGTGTCCCTTCTACATTGACTTCGTAATAGAGCGAGAGGGGCCTGACGTCGTCGCGGTGTTCGGCAGCCAGCAAAACTACGGTTTCTGTTCCTGCGGGCAATAATTTCTCAAGCCCGTCATTCCGTATATCGTGAATGAGCGTGATATCGTTGTAAGTTGTGCTGGGTGCTTTGTCAATATTGATACAGCTTTCAGTGCCAAGTAACCCGATGAGGTTAGTCCCAACGAATCCTGAGGCACCTATCAATACTATATTTTTCATCAAAAAAAAACTTTGTGTTATGTTATGCAATCGTAGGCAAGGACAAAAGTCGTTATTTTTTTGATACCAATTTGCCTTTGCGTAAAAATTTATAGACCAATTTTATACCCCATCCAGGGAGCAGGCGGGGAATTGCCCTTAAAAAAATATTCCCGCAATATTCGCTACGGTTCAGGAATCCGATGCTTCTCAATTTTTTTTGCAGTTTGATTTCCTGTTTGAAGAAGGTGATGCCATGCCGGCGGGCAAGCATATTGTTCCCAATCCGGGCCCAAACGAGTGGTTCGCTGATATTGGCCATCTTTGCTCCGTTTATCAGCATTCTTATCCATAACAGATAATCTTCGTAGCCAATAAAGGATTGGTAGTTGCCGGCATCAGTTACCGCTTTTTTGCGAAAGAGTACGGTCATATGGTTCAGCGGGTTTCGCCTCTTGGCAAATGCCCCAATGGTCCGGGTATCAGATGGCGGGCAGCGGTACGATGTGATGGCTTCCGGTGTATCCTGAAATTCGGCAATCGAACTTCCCACGATATCGATATCCGGATTTTTTCGAACGAAATCAATTTGCCGCAGAAATCTTTCAGGAGTTGCAATATCGTCACTGTCCATCCGGGCAATCCATTCGTTGGAGCAATGGTATATTCCCTCGGCCAGTACTACTCCCAGACCACGGTTTTGTTGATATGCAACTATCTTCAGCGGTGCCTCCTGTGAAAAGGCTTCGATTACGGTTGTCAGTTCTTTGGTTAATGGCCCATCTTCAATCAATACAATCTCGCCTGGTTTTAAAAGTTGATCGTGCCAAATACTTCTGAGGGCCAGCCTGAAGTGGTCGGGGTTTTCTTTCTGGTAAACTGAGATCAAAACTGAAAATGGGATGGACATAGATGGTTATGCTAAGGTTTAATATAAGGTCAACGGCTGTGTGTTATCCAATTGCGATACTGCTGTACTGCATTTTGGTGGAATTGGCGCCCTCCAAGACGGATTAATGAACGATGAACTGCGTTTTTGAGATGAAACTTCCACCCTTTATTTACCCAGCTTCCTTCGAAGTGATGAATTGTGAAGGTATTTGCCGTAGTTTTGATAGTTCTAAAATATTCGCTTTTGGGCGAAAAGTAGTCGTAAGGATAGATGATAATCTCTCCGTTGTTGATTGGCTGAACCTCTCCGGATGGAGAAAAATCAAAATCCTTCAATCCTGATTCCCCGAAAATATCGGGAAGCGGACGAATATCGCAGTTCCCATTCGGTAAAACAAAAGGACGGTCATTGTAATATTCCAGCAGTTGTCCAATCCAGCGATGCTGAGGCTCGGCGCCGATAATGGCCGGTTCGAAATAGCCGTTATAGTCGAGCCCAATAAACATTTTATGGTTTAGCAGCGACCCGAATGGCTTTATTACTTCTACATCAGCATCGAGATATATTCCCCCAAAGTGGTAGAGGGCATGAAGCCTGATGTAATCGGCAGCAAAGGCATATTTTCGTTTCTCGACGGATTGGCTGACCCATTGCCGGTTGATGGCATTGGCTTTGTCGCGATCCCAGATCATAATTTTATAGTCGGGGAGCTGCTTTTCCCACGATTCGATACAGCGCTGTACCATTGGGGGATACGCTTCCCCGCTAATCCAACAAAGGTGAATGATTTTGGGAATCATCAGATTAGTTGAAAGAAAATTGGTTAAATAATCTTTCCCACATGATGATTATTTTATCCGGCGAAAAGCGAAGTGCATTTTGACGGGCATTTTCACCAAAAGTTGTTCTTAGCGTTTGTGTTTCGCAGAGCAGTTTTATTTTATGGGCCATCTGTTTGGTATCGAATGGTTTGACAAGAAAGCCATCTTTGCCGTCGGTGATGATTTCGTTTGGCCCGGTTTCGATATCGAATGATACAACAGGTAGCCCACATGCCTGTGCTTCGAGCATAATCATTGGGAGGCCTTCCGTGCGTGAAGTCGAAACGAGCATTGCTGCTTGCATATATTGTTGTTCGATATTGTTGGTAGGGGGAAGCCACTCGATATTCCCACTCAGACCTGATTGCTCAATATGCCTTACCAGTTCATTTTTTTGTGGGCCATCGCCCACAATGCGGAGTTTCCATCCCGGAATATCTGTTGTAATTCTGGCAAATGCATCGATAAGAAGGTCGAACCCTTTTGGCTGATCAACTCTCCCAACAGCCAAAATTATTTTGTTTTCCAGTTTTGCCTTGTTGACCGGATAGAATGAGACTGCATTGGGTATTACCACCACACGAGGGTTAACCTGTTTAAGTTTTGTCCGATCGGCCTCTGTTAGCGAAACCATCAAATCGAGTCGGTTGAAAAACATTCTGCGCAGAAGCGACCAATATTTATTTAAAGCAGAAAATGCATGGTGCTGGCAACCTACTTTCTTTATCGTTGAGCGTTGGGGCAATAGTGAAAGCAGTAACGACGGATATGCGCCAATGGCTAATGCAACGGTTGGTTCATTTATCATCCCGAAATAGTCCCGAAGCGCGTTTAATGAATATATTTTGTTTATCCACTGCTGTTTGAATCTATTCCCGGTTCCCAGGTAGTCAATTTTGATTCGGGGATCGACGGCAAAAATATTGTCATTTTTTTGACTTGCCAGAGAAAGAATGGTTACATTATGTCCCCTGTTTATTAGTGAGTTGGCTAAATTGACGGTGACTCTTTCACCTCCGCCCCCAAAATGAAGATCATAGAGCAGGAAGAGGATTTGCATCTGGAACAGGATTGTATTTTGCTTCACTATGCTTCATATTGACCATATGCAACATGAAAAAGATGAATATCATTTCGAAACTTGGAACCAGAAAGAACCTTACCCACAGAATCATGGTGTAGAAGAGGAGTGGCAATATAAATTCAAGATTCAGGAAATGAGCCAGTTTATTGTATATCGACAATGTGATAAATGCGAAGAAAAAGATGGTTATCAAACCGAATTGGACAATCGCATCATACAATTCGTTGTGTGGCATAACCGATGTGCCTTTGGTCGACGAGAGGTATTTATCGATTGCGCCGAAGCCAAAAAGGGTGCTTTCGCTGGTCGGTGCTGTGTATATTCGGGCCATTACCAGTGTATTGGCCAAAAAACGCAGTTGATTGGAACCATCGTTTAAAGTGGCAATCCGACTGATTCCCGAATCGTATGAAACCCTTGATTTGATTGTGGCTACATACCACACCGAAAATGCCGAGATAAAAAGATAGCCGGCGAAAGCGATAAGGTAAAACCGAACCCGCCGCATTGCGGGAGGAATGAATTTTTTGGTTAAACGAATGAGATAGAATAATAACAGGCAAAAAATAAGTAATCGGCTTAACAGTAAGAATGACAATGTGATAACGAGTATCTTCCCGTCTTTGCGGTCGAGGATATCGGCCAAAAGAAAGAATAAAAAGAGATAAGCTCCCGAAAGGTTTAGTTCGTATCCCATCGATGGTCTTCCGTCGGTGGAACTGTAGGATAGAAACTGAACAATAATGGAGGCCATTGAAATAAAATAGAGCAGATTGAGGTTGAACCGCCGGTTTTCGGTTAGCTCAAATTTTATTAGTGGAAAGATAATTAACCCAATCAGGCACAAAGTTGCGTTGACAAACGAGGTTTGAATTGTCCCGCGAACAATCATTATCCCCATTAAAAGTATTGCCCCAATGATGGGTACAACCGACCGGAGCCTGATTTGCTGATAGATAAGTAAATTTGCAAAAACCAACATAAACAGCAGTGCAATTCCAATCCGGAACGGTTTTTGGGTTACCTCAGGGTCGGGAACAATAAAGAAAACTGAAGTTAGTAAGGCAAAAAGAAAGAAACCCAGTTTGTCGGGAGAAACCGTAAAATCTTTTATGGTGCGAATTTGCATCATTATTTCCTTAACAGTGATTTTGCCAGGAAGGTTATCCGGGCTTGAGCCTTTCTCATCCATGCCTCAGCGGGAGAGATTAGGTGATTTCTTTTCATGACCTCAATCATTTCCAAATCTGCCTTTTGGGTGGATGAAGCACCACCTAATCGAAAATTGGTTAAAACAGTTTCAACGAAGTGAAAATCGACATGATGATTCACCAGTTTTAAGATGAAGTCGTAGTCGGCTGAATAGCGGAATTTGTGATTGTAACCTCCAAACTGTTTATAAATGGTCTGAGGGATGAAACAGGTCGGGTGTTGGATCATATCATATTTCAGCACTTTGATTGAATTTCCTTTTACAGCATAAAACTGTTCGTCGAGAAAGTTGCGCAACATTCCATGAATCACCGCTTTCCCGTTTGTTTCGATATAAGTTTTGGCAACTTTAGAGAGGGCTTCCGGTTCGTACCAGTCGTCGGCATTCAGTATCCCAATGACATCGCCGGTAGCTGATTCGATCCCTTTGTTCATGGCATCAAAAATACCTTTGTCGGGTTCGCTGATCCAAAAATCAATTTTATCGTCAAACCGACGAATGATATCTATTGTCCCATCGGTACTGCCACCGTCAATGATGATATATTCTTTATTTCTCCACGACTGGGAGAGTACACTTTCGATGGTTTGGCCAATAGTTGCTGCGCCATTTCTCACCACGGTAACGACCGAGATTTTGGGAGCAACGCCGTCTTGACTCCAGGAATCGGTTTTTTGTAGCTTCTTGCCGCCTTTGATTGTCGTCATTACTTTATGGTTCGAAATATTTTCAGAGACATCGCGATTGCAGCAAAAGCGATTTTTTCGGGAAACGTTTTGTAAAGATGATAAGCTCCTGTAAACGTGTAAAATTGGATTTTAAATTTGTGAAACCCATTTAAATCGTATTTTTTGCCTGAAGTTCCGGATTCGCCGGATAGCTGGGGCAAAGAGTTGAAATTCCGCACTTTCAAACCATTTAAGCGGTCGAAAAAAAGATGCTCAAGATATATGTTATCGACTTCATCGACCGAAAGATAGGCATCGCGAAGTGTCGATTGATAAAGCTCTGTTTCTGTTTTGTAAAAGAAGGTTTCGATATGACGCTTCGATAACGTAGTTATTTCGATGGGTTTGAACCAAAAAGCATTTGCCGAGTGTGTCGTTCGGATTAACTGATCCATGTTTTTTATGATCAGCCGTCCGGTTAGTTTGTAAAATGATTGGGTTTTCGACAGAAAGTAGCTGTTGTTCAGGGCATAGTCGATTATCTCGCCTTCGCCGTAACCTTTTCCTCTTTGGTATATCATCTCATAATTACCAGCAAATGTCAAAATTTCGAGATTCTTACCTTTTTTCTCTGCTTTTTCGCGTAACGGAGTATAATTGAAATCGAAGTTTGTGTTTTCGCAAAATATTATTGTTTCAACTTCAGTATAGTGGTCAATGGCATATTCAATGGCATCGAGATACTGTTTCAACCTTTTACCGGTATCCCTAATGACTGTTGATGGAGTTTGAACCTGTTTTAAATCAATAGATCCGGTTATTAACAGCGTTGCCCTATTCACTTTGATGCAAAGAATTTAGGAAGTGAAAAATGTATTCCAATTTTATTCCGGGACAGCTCATTAAGCAAAAGGAACGCAATCAAGAGCTCGGTCAGTAAAGCAGAGAATGCAACGCCGCGAGCCTGAAAAAGCATAACCAAAGGAGCAATAAGTAACAGGCTAAAAATCCCGCCAATTGCCACGACGAAGAACATTCTTTTCTTTAACCCAAATGTGATAAGCAGATTTACAGCTATAATTCCATTGCAGATGGTCAGGAATGGAAGGAAACTGCTTATCTGAAGAATGGCAATTGATTCACTGTATTGAGGGAGCCCAAAGAGAAGCTTAACAATAAAAGGCGCAAAAATCAGCAGCAACAAACCACCCGCCAATGTAATAACAGCCATTGAAGAGAGTAACTTACTTGCAAATTCAATTGCTTTTTCTCTTGATTGGTGATAGTAAGTATTGATTCGTGGAAAAGTAACCTGTGAAACGGATGAAAGCAACGAAGTAATTGCCCTGACTATTTTATCGGCCGCTGAAAAGAGCCCCACCCAAGTGTCGTTTGTTAAGAACCCAAGAACGACAATATTGGTTGTTGTATAAAAGTTGGTCGCTATGCCCGAAATAAATATATGCCATCCGTCAACTATATAATGTTTGATATCCTCGACTGTTGGACAGTAGAAACGGACAACTCTCATCCTGACAATTAGCAAAGTACTGACCAATGCACCAATCAAAGCCCCTCCAACCTGAAGTGTGAGGGCAAGGAGATAATCCGACTCTTGTTTGACATAAAGTAATGTAGCGGCCAATATTGCAATGCGCGGGATTACGTTAATCCATGTAATAAATGACATTTTTTCGAGCCCCTGAAACAACCATATTGGAAACAGTAACGATGTTACGATGCCGATGGATGCCACGAATAACAAAGGGGCCATTTTACCAAGTTTGGGTACCCAAAGAATTAGAGATGCCAAAATGCTGAAGCTGACTATCGCGAAAAAAAGTTTAGTAGCAGTTGTCGACCAAAATACGATACTTAATGATTGCTTGTTGTTTTTGGCGGCAACCACTTTTTGAGTAGATGTAGTGTTAAATCCGTAATCGGTTATTAATATAAAATAGGTGATAAAGGCTTGAGCAAAAGCAATTTTCCCGAAATTTGCAGCCCCGAGCGTTTGAGAAAGATAAGGCAGCAGGATTAATGGGACAACATAATTGACATTTTGCAAAAAAAACAGATAGGTGAGATTTTTCTTTAGGATAGCATCCATTCTATATCAACTATTGTTTTATTCTGTTCTGCCCTGTTTCGCCCCAAACTTGTTTTACCTTCAAAAAATAATCTCTCCAGGTTACAGTAACTGAACCTGCAAAAAGCCCCAGCAATAAAGCGTAGATAAGGATGGACGGACGGTTTGGCTTCGACTTTTTGGGTGGCACCATAACCGGCTTTACAATGGTAAAAACAGGTGTTTCTTCTTTGACCTGTATTTTGGCCTGTTCCAGCTTTTTAGCCAGTTCGCCGTAAACACCACTGATTATCGTGAACTTATTCGTGAGCCTTTCAAGTTCTGTGCGGGCTACTGCCGTGGCGAAATTTTTATTTCTGTCGCGGAACAGCGCCAATTGATCCTGTATGGCTTCAAAGTTTTTCTCTGCTTCGTTATAACGTTCCTGAACAAAGGCTTCGTTGGCCAGTGCTTTCTCGATCTTAAAGTCGGTAATATATTTTTTTAACAGGTTCTGTGCATTTTGGGTGAGTTGGGCTGCGGCAACGGCTTCGGGCATTGAGCAACTCAGTACGACCGAGCCGTCAACATCATTGACAAAAACCGAGATCTTGTCTTTAATAATTTTCTGTACTTCAATCTGATCGTCGTTGAATTCGATGGGGTTATTGCCATCCTGCGCGAGCATTGTCGACTGATTTTTACCGCGTATCGCTTTCAAAATTATCCAGGGAAGGTTGATGGTATATTTAATGAGCAGGTTGGGTTTACGAATCTCGGTATAATAGTCGAACAGGGTGACCGGTTCGCTGAGCCCTTTGAACTTCAGCCTGGTTTGCATCAGCTCCAACTGAAAGTCGGGACTGGTGATAATTTGCGGGTAAATCTTAGGTGTAATCTCCGACTCTTCGGTAATGTTAAGATTGAAACCAGCCATCGCAGCCAAGCCCGAAAGTCCCCCAAGTTTAGATTTAGGATCGGAAATTTGAGGTACCATCACTGTGACCGCGGTATATTCTTTGGGAATGACAAAAGCCAGAATCAATCCTCCAAACAGAAACCATAGTGTGATTTTTGATATGAGCCATCTTCCATCCCAAATGGTACGAAACAGTGAAACAAGATTTACGGCGTCTTGTCTGATATTATCTGGTTTGAAGTTGGAATTCTCCATAGGGTTTGCTTTGGAAGATTTGGACTTTGTAGGTTGATGCGTTGTTTTATATGCTCTGTTGTGTCCAGAGTAGAAGGCGGTTCGGAAATTTTGACAATGCCGCTGTTTTATCTGTGTCGATGACCTGAATGTCCATCGATGGTTTTTGGTTTTCCTTCAGGATTGCCATTGCTGTTTCCCTGTCTATTTTGTCGCCAACCAGCAATAATAAATTTTCATTGCAGTTGTCTGACTGGTTGATAATGTTTTCGATCCATATTTCCTTTAGATTCTCAGTCTTTAAAACAATTTCATGAAGCAGTTTATCCAGTTTCAAATGTTTTAAAACCAGACTTCTGATTTCGGTGAAGAGTTGAAAATCTTTGTTGGCTTGATATATCTTTCTGTTCCTGACGGGATACGAGATGAGCATTCCGGCTTTTTCAAGTCGGTTTAGCTCAATGCGAACGGCGTTCGACGATTCGCCAAACTCTTCGGCAAGGCCACGAAGGTAACCCTGATTGCGGCTATGGGCAAAAAAACGTATCAGCAAATTGATACGGGTTTGCGATGTAATGAGCGTGTCGAGCACGGGAGATTTTTGTAAGAGTGGCGAACGGATGATTTTCAATTATTGGCTTGAAAATCTGATGGTTGTAGAAGAAATTTATTGCTGTTTATTTACAGCTCCGCCCTCTCAGTTACATTGGTAACCTACAGGGGGCAATTAAAACCTGTCAATATCGGCCCAAATTAATTTAGCCGTTTTAAGGCAGATTGAGCAGCAAATTTACTCAATATATTGTTTTGAATCTCATTTCTGGAGCCGTTTTTCAGCAGAAAACTGAAATCTGATGAAAATAACAAACCGGGATGCCTGTCCGTTTGGGGTTATGGGTGTTCGAAAGGCTATTTTTAAGATTCAAAGTCGATATTTATTTCGCTCAAAGGTTTTAGCAGTTGATCTTTCCCTGAAAGCAATAACTGTTCAGCCGGAAGTTGCCAATCGATTTTAAGCGTAGGGTCGTCCCATTTGATCCCGTCGTCGTGCGTAGGGGTGTACCACTGGTCGACCTTATAGGCAAAAACTGCCTCGTCGCTCAGCACCACAAAGCCATGCGCAAAACCTTTAGGAATAAATAATTGACGTTTGTTGTCGGCCGAGAGTTCAATCGCCACATGGTGCCCGAAAGTGGGGGAGTTGCGGCGGATATCGACTGCCACGTCGAGTACTTTACCTAAGATGCAGCGTACCAGTTTGGTTTGTGCATAGGGCTGACGCTGAAAATGGAGCCCGCGCAGTACTCCGTGTACCGATTTCGATTCGTTGTCCTGCAGCCAGTCGATTTTTCCGATGGCCGCTTCGAACCATTGCTGGTTGTATGATTCAAAAAAATAGCCCCGGCTGTCGCCAAAAACCTTGGGTTCGATAATCACCACCTCAGGTATGGCCGTTTGAATGAATTTCATTTAAAAAAAGATTTTACGATAAACTCCCGATGACTACCTGAATCGGGATTATGATTAATAATTTAAATAGATTCGAAAACTGATAAAAATTATCGCAGCAGCGACAGTAAATATTGCCCATACTGGTTCTTTTTCAAAGCTTCACCAATAAATCGAAGCTGTTCACTGTCAATCCATCCCTTACTGTAAGCAATCTCCTCGGGGCATGCCACTTTCAAGCCTGTGCGTTTTTCGATGGTTTCGATGAAATGGCTGGCTTCAAGCAGCGACTCGTGGGTGCCGGTGTCGAGCCAGGCAAAACCGCGTCCCATCAGTTCGACCGTCAGTTTCCCATCGTCGAGATATTGCTGGTTGACCGTGGTGATCTCGAGTTCGCCGCGTGCCGACGGTTTGATGGTTTTGGCCACCTGAACAACCGAATTGGGGTAGAAATAGAGCCCGACAACGGCATAGTTCGACTTCGGGTTGAGTGGTTTCTCTTCGATTGTGGTTACATTCCCTTTTTCGTCGAAGGTGCAAACGCCATAGCGTTCAGGATCGTTTACCCAATAGCCAAATACCGTGGCTTTTCCTCCTTCTTCGACGATTTTAACGGCATTATTCAGCAAATCGGTAAATCCGTGTCCATAAAAAATATTATCGCCCAATACCAGACAAACATTATCGCTGCCGATAAAATCTTCGCCCAAAATAAAGGCCTGGGCAAGTCCGTCAGGAGATGGCTGAACTACATACGACAGTGAAATGCCCCACTGCGAGCCATCGCCCAGCAATTTTTTGAAGTTGGGCTGATCGTCGGGAGTCGTAATGATCAAAACTTCGCGGATTCCGGCCAGCATCAACACCGAAAGCGGATAATAAATCATCGGTTTGTCGTATACCGGTAACATTTGCTTTGAGGTTCCCAGTGTGATGGGGTGGAGGCGGGTTCCTGATCCTCCTGCAAGTATGATTCCTTTCATCGTATTGTTGATTAATTTGTTTTTAAAGGTATAAAAAAGGGTTATTCGACCATCTGCAACTGTTTTGTCTCTTTCTTGCCGTTTATCGGGACAACAGTTTTTTGAGGGGCATCGATCAGGATGGTGTAGCCGAGTGGGGGAATACGAAGAGCAATTTTGTTTTTCCCGCGATAAGCAATCATTTCGCCTTTTATCCCGCATAGCGGCCCCGCAATCACTTCGACTTTTTGACCGGGTTTTAATTGTTCGATTGTGGTTTCGACATCGTATTCGCTTTGGCCGGTCATGCGTTTGAGCAAATCAATATCTTTCGGGCTGATTATTGCTGCACGGCCATTGAAGCGCACATAACAAACTACGTTGTTGTGCTGTAATACCTTGTCGTGATCTTTAGAAGTGATGTGTACAAAGATGTAACCGTTGATCAACGGCATATCAACCAGCTTTCGCCGATCTTTCCATTGACGCATCTTTTTTTGAAGCGGAAGAAAGGCTTCAATACTATCTTCAAGCAGTGCCGCGTGGACCTTTTTCTCGGCCCTCGACCTTACATAGATAGCATACCAGTTTTGTTTAGGTTTCGATATTGACATAAGAATGCAATTGGTAAGTAGTGGCAAAAATAGCAAAAAAGCCTTAGGTCAGCATTAAATCATTAAAAAGATATTCAGATTGTTGGCGCTGAAGTGCAGGATGATTCGCGGATAATCAGTTCGGTGGGCATCACTTTTGTTTCGAACGGGAAGTCGCTGTTTTGTGCTTCAATCCTCGAAATGATACGAAGCGCGGCTTGTTGCCCCATTTGATAGCCGGGTTGCCTTACCGTGGATATAGAAGGGGTGACCAAAGCACTGAACGGTTCATCGCTGAACCCAACCAATGCCACATCGCCAGGCACCGAAATTTTGTTTTCCTTACAATAAAGCAATACACTAAGCGCGGTGGTGTCGTTGCCACAAAAAACGGCATCGGGCGGTTCGTGCAGCGACATTAATTGTTTGAAAACTTTCACCCCGACCTCAGGGGTGAGATTGGTTTCAACCAGATATTCCGGGTGCCCGGGTATTTCAAATTGTTTAAGGGCTTCGCGATAGCCGTTGCGGCGGTTGCTATAAATATTCAGTAGCGTGGGGCCGGCAATATGTGCAATCCTTTTGCGGCCCGATTCAATTAAGTGTTTGGTGATTCTGAACCCGGCTTCGAAATCGTCGATAACAATGATGTCACATTCGATGCCGGGCGAGAAACGGTCGAAAAAGAGCAGTGGGGTGTTGCTTTTGATGAATCGTTTGAAATGGGCATTATCGGTGGTCTGCATCGATATGGAAGTTATCAGCCCGTCGACACGTTTGTTTAGCAGGGCTTGAACACAGTCGACTTCGCGCTCAAAATTGTCGTGCGACTGCAAAATGATCACATTATATCCATGTTCCCAGGCAAAATCTTCAATTCCGCTAATGGCTGATGAAAAGAAGTGACGGTCGATACGGGGAACAATCAACCCGATGGTATTGGTTTTGCGGTTGCGCAGGTTCGAGGCAATTACATTGGGCTGATAACCCATTTCCATTGCTTTCTGCCTGACCAGTTGTCGGGTTTGCGGACTAATTCTGGGGTCATCGTTAAGCGCCCTCGAAACAGTCGATGCCGAAATGGAAAGTTCGCCGGCCAAATCGTGTATGGTTATACCTCTTTTGGTGTTTTTTTTCATAAGGGTATCGAAATAACGTAGCAGATACTACCTGATGCAAAGGTGTAAAAATTTGTCTAACATAAGTGCAATTTAATATTTTTATGCAATCGATTGCATTTTTATTTTTCAAAGATTACTTTTACAGCGAATCATTTGAATCATTCAAAATTAAATCTTCAATATGAGTACAATATACGAAGTCAGGTATGCTTCACATCCCGAGGATGCAAAAGCCTACGATACCGCACGGTTAAGGAAAGAATTTCTGATTGAAAAACTTTTTGAAACAGGTAAAATCTTGTTGACCTATTCGATGTACGACCGCTATATGGTTGGCGGTGCGGTTCCGGTTGACGGGGGATTGAAACTGGAAACGATTGACCCGCTAAAAGCCGAATATTTTTGTGAACGGCGCGAAATGGGGATTATCAATGTTGGCTCAAGTGGAAGAATAATTGTTGACGGTACGAATTATCCGTTGGGATTTAAGGAGGCACTATACATTGGCCGCGGAAGCCGCGAAGTGGTTTTTGAATCGGATAAGGTTGGGCAACCTGCCCGGTTTTATATCAACTCGGCTCCGGCACACAAGGAATATCCAACGACGAAAGTCACACTGGCCGATGCCGATGTTGCCGTAATGGGGAGCCTTGAAGGTTCGAACCACCGTCAGATTAATAAATTACTGGTCAATACCGTCGTTCCGACTTGCCAGTTGCAGATGGGCATGACTGAGCTGAAGCCCGGAAGTGTATGGAATACAATGCCTGCGCATACCCATAGCCGCCGAATGGAAGCTTATTTCTATTTCGAAGTGCCTAACGGGCAGGCCGTATGTCATTTTATGGGCGATCCACGTGAAACCCGGCATATCTGGATGCAAAACGAACAGGCTGTTCTGTCGCCATCGTGGTCTATACACTCGGCAGCAGGTACCAGCAACTATACTTTTATCTGGGGTATGGCGGGCGAAAACCTCAACTATGGCGATATGGATGTGGTCCAGCCCAACGAAATGCGCTAAACACAATAGTAACTGAGAATTTTAAAATAGTAAACCTGAATGATGATGAACTTATTTGATTTGAAAGGGAAAGTGGCCCTAATCACCGGAGGGACTCACGGTATTGGGATGGCCATTGCCAAAGGGCTGGCAGCAGCCGGTGCCAAAATATGTGTAAACGATATTTTTGCAGAAAGGTTGGCTGCCTGCAAAGAGGAGTATGCCAAAGCCGGCATCGATGTTTTCACGGTCGTGTTCGATGTGACCAAAGAAGAGGATGTTGACCGGGGCATTTCGACTATCGAAAAAGAGGTGGGGCCGGTCGATATTCTGGTGAACAACGCCGGGATAATCAAACGCATCCCCATTTTAGATATGCCCATTGACGATTTTCGCCAGGTTATCGAAATAGATCTGGTTGCACCGTTGATTGTGGCCAAACGTGTGGTTCCGGCCATGATTAAAAATGGCGGCGGAAAAATTATCAATATGTGTTCGATGATGAGCATCTATGGCCGTAATTCGGTTTCGGCTTATGCTGCAGCCAAAGGCGGGCTGAAGTTGTTGACTGCCAATATGTGTTGCGAGTGGGCCAAATACAATATCCAGATCAATGGAATCGGGCCGGGCTATATTGCCACTTCGCAAACCGAAGCCATCAGGGTGAATGGCCATCCGTTCAATAATCTGGTGATGACCCGTACGCCTGCCGGACGCTGGGGCGACCCGGAAGATTTGGCTGGGGCCGCCATTTTCTTGTCGTCGCAAGCCAGCAATTATGTCAACGGGCATATTCTTTTTGTCGATGGCGGTATTTTGGCCAACTTCGGCTATGTTGAAGGCGAAAATGTTCTTCCAGAATGAAAAATATCATCATCGCTGGTGCCATCGCACTCGTTGGAATGAGTGGCTGCACCTCCAAAAACCAACTGGTAGTGACCAATCCGCTTGCTATTGACCGTGCAGATGAGACCCTCGTTATCAGTCGGGCTGATATGGAAGCCAAATTTGGGGCTACTCCCGATGGTTTGGTTCCTGTGTTGAAATTAAACGGAGTGGCAATTCCGTCGCAGGCCGACGATATGGATAAGAATGGCCAATGGGATGAACTGGCTTTTTGCCTGAATTTCAAAGCCTCGGAAACGGTGACTCTTGAGGTGGAGAATGTTCCTGCTGAGCAATATCCCCAATTCGAGAAACGAACCAACCTCAGGCTGGGCATTGCGCAGCCCGATCACTCGTACCTCGAAGTTGATCAGTACTTTGCCCCATCTTGTGCCGACAGTTTTAAAATTATCGCTCAGGGCGAAAGCGTAAGCTGGGAAAACGATAAAATGGGTTTTCGCAACTATTTCGATTGCCGCAATGTAAAAGACCTTTTCGGTAAACTGAAACCCGGTTTCATTATCGACAAAATTCATACGCCTGAGATTCCCGATTATCATACTTTATCAGATTGGGGAATGGATGTTTTGCACTGCGGTAGTTCAACCGGCTCGGGCGGTTTGGCTTTGATCGAAAACGATTCGCTTTACCGCTTAGGTTCAACCGACATTTTCGAATACCAAAAGGTAGTTGAAGGCCCTGTCCGCTCGGTTTTCGACCTGAAATATTCAGGCTGGCATGTGGCGGGCCAGAACCTTACGGCCGTTGAGCGAATTGCCATTTATCCCGGGAAATATTGGTTTCAATCGGATGTGACCGTTTCGGGTTTTACCGGCCAGAAGCAAATTGTGACCGGTATAGTGACCAGTCAGTTAAAAAATGAACCGTTCGATTTCGATGCGAATAGTGCCTATCGCTCCATTGCCACGCTCGATAAGCAATCGCTGAACAACGACGAGTTAGGGATGGCTGTTTTGATGAAAAAGGATGAAGTGACCAAAGTGGCACGCGCTACCGATATCGATTTTTTTAGCTTGGGTTACAAAACAGTCGAGGAGAAAAAGTTCAGCATTGTGATTTCGCAAATGTACTACGCAGCTCAAGGGATTCAGGCTGATAAGCCGGCGCGGCATTATTTCTTTGCTGTGTGGGGGCTCGAAAATGAGAAGTGGAAAAGTATGGATAACTTTAAGGCTTATATAGCTTCGGAAGCTGAAATGCTCAGTAATCCAATCCGGATCGAATAGCATAAATTACGTTGCATTATATTGATGGGATAGAAGACCGGAACGATTGGTTTTTTATCCCATTTGTTTTACCTGTCGGGCAATGTTTTAAAACAGGTTCGTTTTTCCCGTTTGCGGTAACGGAAGCTCAAAATAATCGTTAATTTGGTTCCCTGAATTTGTATCCCAAACAAACTACTGACTATGAAACGAATTTACTTGTTCACATTCGCAACTTTTTTCTGTTTTACTCTGGCTGCTCAAGATGGCGAGTGGAGCAATCTGTTCAATGGAAAAAACCTTAAAGGCTGGACGAAACTGAACGGAACGGCCGAGTACAAAATCGAGAATGGCGAGATTGTTGGCATCAGTGCCGCAGGAACACCGAATACTTTTTTGGCCACAGAAAAGAATTACGGAAATTTTATTCTCGAATATGAGATGAAAATGGACGAAGGGCTCAATTCCGGCGTTCAGATCCGGAGCCTCAGTAAAGCTGATGTGATGAATGGACGTGTTCATGGCTGTCAGATTGAATGCGACGACTCCGAGAGAGCTTGGTCGGGAGGTATTTACGACGAAGCCCGCCGCGGCTGGCTTTACCCGATGGAATACAACCAGACTGCTAAAAAGGCATTTAAAAAAGGAGCGTGGAACAGTTATCGGGTTGAGGCAATTGGATCAAACATCAAAACATGGTTGAATGGAATGCCGTGTGCCAATCTGTTCGACGAACTTACCCCCGAAGGATTTATTGCTTTACAGGTACACAGCATTGGCGATAATGCTGCTTTGGCCGGAAAGAGCATTCGCTGGCGGAATATTCGCATCAAAACTGCAGACCTCGCAGCCGAAAGCAAACCGATGCCTTCCGATGTTGTGCAAGTTAGTTATTTGAACAATCAATTAACCGAACGAGAGCAAGCCGATGGGTGGAAATTATTATGGGACGGGAAAACAGCAGCCGGATGGCGGAGCATTAGCCAAAAGGGATTTCCTGAAAAAGGGTGGACCATGGAAAATGGCGAACTGATTGTTAACAAAGCCGGTAATAAAGGCGGAGGCGATATTGCCACAACCCTTCCGTACAAAAACTTTATTTTGGAGGTCGACTTTTACTATACCCCAGGTGCCAACAGCGGGATTAAATATTTTATTCAGGAACAGCCTGACGGAACAATTCTGAACGTGGGTTGCGAATATCAGGTGCTTGATGATGAGAAGCATCCCGATGCCAAAATGGGAGTCAACGGTAACCGAACCATTTCGTCGTTGTACGATTTAATTGCAGGAAATGCTCAGATTTTTGATCAGTCACAAACTCCCAAACGAAACAATGGTGCCAACCAGTGGAACCGTGCCCGGATTGAAGTGCGCGGAAACCATGTGGTACATTTCCTGAATGGCATTAAAACGGTTGAGTATATCCGTGGCACACAAATGTGGAAAGCGCTGGTGGCCTATAGCAAATTTGCCAAATTCACTGGCTTTGGCGAGTACGAAACGGGCCATATCCTGCTTCAGGATCATCAGGACGAAGTACATTATCGCAATTTGAAAATCAGAGAATTATAAACAGAAAGAGATGCCTGTTACGGGTGAGGGCATTGCGCTGTAAATCGTAGCAAATGATACCGGAAAGGTTGTTCGAATGATTATATTTGAACAACCTTTTTTTTGATGATGGAAACTTATCGCAAATATTGTTATTCTCCCGTCGGGAGACTGTTGCTCGAAGCGGATGACTTGGCTTTAACCTCCATTATCTTCGACGAGGGAAGTCTGGCCGGTGAGACTGCTACAGCATCTTCGGTGCTGATTGATACATTGAAGCAACTAAATGAATATTTCGACGGAAAACGGAAGCAATTTGATTTACCGCTTGCACCCGAGGGGACTGATTTTCAGCAGCAAGTGTGGAGATTGGTGTCGGGAGTAGCTTTCGGAGAGACCAAAAGTTACGGTGAACTGGCGCATCAACTGGGATCGCCCGATTATTCGCGGGCTGTAGGGCTGGCCAATGGCCGCAATCCCATTCCCATCATCATTCCATGTCACCGAATTATTGGCGCCAATGGCCAGTTGACTGGTTATGCCGGTGGCCTTGAACGAAAAAAATGGCTTTTGCTTCACGAGCAGCGCCTTTCAGGATTGAGCCTTTTCTAATTCGTAGCGGTTGTTGGTTCGGGTCTTTTTTTTGCAAATTCGCGATATTCCGATGGCGATTTCCCTATTTTAGCCTTGAATTGCCGGTTGAAGTTGGAAAGATTATTGAATCCGGCTTCATAGCAAATAAAGGCAATGGTTTGATTTCCATGGCGAAGTAGTTTGCATGCATAGCTGATTCTTAGTTCGTTAATAAATTCGGCATAGGTTTTTCCTGCTTTGTTGTGAAAGTAACGACAGAAGGCCGTTGGGTTCATTCCTGCCACTGAAGCCACTTCCTGTAAAGATATTTTACGGTTATAGTTCATGGTCGAGAATTCGTAAATCTTGACCATCCGATCTTCGCCATGATAATTCATTGAGTTGGAATAGCCGGCTGTTGCAATGGTGCTGAAGTCGCTTTTCCCCAGATAATTCAATAATTCGAGTAACATCTGGTAGCGTTTCAACCCCTTCTCTGAAATCATTTTCTCAAGCATTTCGAGAACCATCTTTTGGGTCTCCGGCGGAAACGAGAGCCCTCTCGAAGAGTTCTGGAGCAGTCGCCGGATGGCCGAGAATTCGGGCCGCAATAACTGGTTGTCCGAAAAATAGTCGTAGGGAAATTGCAAAACGTAGGCATTAACAATCAAATCCGGGTTTCCCGAATAGTAGGGCAAGTCGTTATGAAAAAAGTGAGGCAATGTGCTTCCCAGAAACGCAAAATCGCCCGGAACGAAATTTTGTACGACATCGCCAACAAAAAATTTGCCCGTACTGCGGACAATATAAACCATTTCGTATTCGTTGTGAAAATGCCAGGGTACCGAAAAGTGGGCAAAATTATTGTATCTCAGTATGAATGAGTTTTCGGCCGGATAGTTGATTACTTCTTTGAATGGTTTCATCAGCATCAATAAATAAGGTTAGTGCAATCGATTTTTAGATGCAAATATAATACAGTTATTTGCAAAAAAAGTATTTAGTAGCGAAATGATTATCATCTACTTTTAGATACTTTATTGTCGCCCGGTAGGTTGTTTTTTTTTGAAGTGTTGCGGGCGATGTTTGGCAGAGATTTCTGCATGGATAACTAACTAATGCTGCTATGAAAACAATGTACTCCGTCATCAAAATCATTTTTACGGATTAATTGGGTTTCGCGTACTTGATGATTTTCACCTGTGCACCCGGATTGGTTTTTGCACGGATGGAGCGATCATCCTATTGTTGCAATTTGTTTGAGGAACTGAAAGAGTCATCGATATATTAACCATCAAAACTATTGCCAATGGATTGAAATTCAGTGTTTATATTTCCGAAGATTCCCATTCGGGACGAACTTGTTAGCGATAAATCTTACGAACAACCAAATTCAAAAAATCACTATGAAAAAAAGAGAGTATTACGTTTGTTTCTCTTCCCCCTTTAGCCGGGCGAAGAGTTTGTTACGCTTCTTTTCCATTGTATTGATATTCACCTGTTTGTCAGGTTATGCAATGGGAGCTTTATCCGAACAACCCAAAAAATCTGTTTCAGGAACAATTGTTGATGAAACCAATCAACCGCTGCCGGGCGCTTCGGTGGTGGTAAAAGGTACCACAACCGGAACCATTTCAGATGCTGACGGTAAATTTATGCTTGATGTGCCTGCTGATGCCAAGGTGTTGGTATTTTCGTTTGTAGGCATGGTTTCGCAGGAGGTGGTCATTGGAACTAAACTTACATTCAGTATTTTATTGCGTCAGGAAGCCATCGGCCTGAACGAAGTTGTAGCTATTGGTTATGGCACTGTTCGCAAAAAAGATCTCACCGGATCGGTATCGTCGGTAGGCGGGGCGCAGTTGCAGGAACGCGCTGTGTTTAGTGCTGCGCAGGCCTTGCAGGGAAAAGCTGCAGGGGTAGTTGTTCAGCAAACCAACGCCAAACCAGGTAGTGATGCTTCGGTAATTATTCGTGGTAACCGTTCGCTGAAAGCTACAAACAATCCGCTTTATGTGGTCGACGGAATTCCGTTGGTTGTTGGGTTGAGCGAAATCAGCCAGTCGGATATCGAAACCATCGATATTTTGAAAGATGCCTCGGCTACAGCTATTTATGGGTCAAGAGGCGCAAACGGTGTTGTGCTGATTACCACCAAAAAAGGGAAAGAAGGGAAAGCAGTTGTCGATTATAACGGTTATTACGGCATTCAGCAACCTGCCAACATGGTCGAATTATTTGACGGGCCAGAGTGGGTTGAATTTATGCGCGAGGCTTACCGTACCAACGGCCGCTATTCGGTAGGAGCCCCAACCTACGATCAGGATAAAATTATGATGCCTGTTGGCCAGGATACCGATCCTTACGGTATTGGGTATAAAATTCAGAATGCCTACGACGAAAGCGGTGTATGGCATCCGGAATTGATCAAAAGTACCGATTGGTTGGGGGCTGTAATGCGCAACGGTCAGGTAACCAACCACGAGATTAGTATTCGCGGAGGTACCGAAAAACTGAAAATGTTGGCCTCAGCTACCTATTACAATGAATTGGGGATGATGAAAACCCAGGATTATCGCCGTTATTCGGTTCGTGTTAACTTCGACTGGAAACTTACGGATAAGGTGACTATTGGCGGACAGACCCAGTTTTCACATTTTATCCGCCACGACGGGCCTAACGTATTTGATGGGGTAAAGAGTGTATCACCATTGGCAAATATCAGAAATGTCGAAACGGGAGAAATTTTCAACCGACCAGGTAACGACCCGCAACTTTGGAACCCGGTTTTGAACCTCGATAATGCCGATGTTCAGTACAAGAAAGACCGTTTTCTGGGCAGCTATTATCTCGAAATCCAACTTCCGTTTGATGTCAGGTTCCGCTCGAACTTTGGGCTGGACTTTGGCCCTTACTTCGATCAGCGTTTTTACGGTGCCCGCAGTTCCGACCGTCAGGGTGGGAACCCACGTGCTGAAAATGGTGGCGACACCCGTATGATGTACACCTGGGAAAACCTTCTCTACTGGAACAAAGATATAGCCGAACACACTTTTGGGTTTACTTTTCTGCAATCGATCCAAGAGGAAAAATATGAAACATGGAGAGTTAGTGTGATGGATCTTCCGTACGAAACCCAAAAGTGGTTCAATGTAGGAAGTGCCCCAACCATTTCATCGGTTTCAAGTAGCTTTCAGAAATGGCAGTTGGCTTCTTTTATGGGCCGTTTGAACTATAGTTTTAAAGATCGTTATCTGGTGACCGCTTCGGCCCGTTACGACGGTTCATCGCGTTTGGCCCCGGGCAACAAATGGGTACTCTTCCCATCGGCTGCGTTGGCATGGCGCCTCAGCGAAGAAGAATTCATGAAAGGCTTCGGCGCTCTCGATAACCTTAAGCTACGGGTTGGCTACGGTATCACCGGTAATACAGCTATCGATCCTTACAAAACAGCAGGTAACCTGGCTTATGCCCGTTACAATTTCGGTTCGGTCAACTCTATGGCTTTTTACCAGAACGAAATGCCGAATCCAGATTTGAGTTGGGAAAAGACTACGCAGTGGAATGCCGGTATCGATTTTGGTTTCTTAAAGAACCGAATCAACGGTGTGATTGACGTTTATTTGCAAAATACAGGTGATCTTTTGATGGACAGGCAGTTGCCGCAAGTTTCGGGTTTTAATAGTGTAGTTTACAACATCGGCAAAACCCGCAACAAGGGTATCGAAATAACACTGAATGCAGAACCTGTCCACAAAACCGATTTCACATGGAATACCACAGCCATCTTCTCACGCAACAAGGAAGAGATTGTTGAACTTTATGGCGGGAAGAAAGACGACGTAGGAAACAGTTGGTTTATCGGTCAGCCCACATCGGTCTATTATGATTATAAGTTTCTGGGAATTTGGCAGTTGGATGAAGCTGCCGATGCCGCCAAATATGGTTCTGAATCCAAACCCGGAACCATCAAGGTGCAGGATACTGTTGGTGAAGATTATAAAATTACAGCTGCCGACCGCGTAATCATCGGGTCACCACGTCCGAAATTCACTGCGAGCCTCTCGAACAATTTCACCTACCGAAATTTCGATCTAAATTTCTTCCTGAACGCATCGTATGGCAATATGCTGCAATTCGACAGAAATATGAGTTTCAATGGCCGTTACAACAGTATTAAGGTCGATTACTGGAGAGTAACTGAATACGATTCATCGGGTGCAGCTATCGCCAGTAACGAATCGAACGAAGCCCCGCGCCCGAACAATGGAGTTGAAAACCCCTCTTATCGTTCGTCGATGAATTATTTCGATGCCTCTTTCCTGCGTTTGAGCAACGTTACTTTGGGTTATAATATACCTAAATCGGTGCTGAATAAAGTGAAGATCAGTAAATTTAGGGTTTATGGAACGGTTCAGAATGCTTTCTGTATCACATCGTTCCCCGGAACCGACCCTGAAAGTGGCGAAAATTTCAATACGCCAATGCCGCGTACAGTCCTTTTCGGTATCAATATGAGCTTATAATCGGTTGAAGGTTGAAACGAATAAACAAACAAGTATTATGAAAAAAATAGCCTATTATATTTTCGCAGCAGCCATGCTTTTTGCTGTCACATCGTGCGAAAAATATCTCGAAGAAGAGCGATACACCGATGTTGGGTATGATTATCTGACCACTAAAGTGGGGATGGAATCAGCCGTTGTAGGTGTTTACCAGTGTATGCGTTGGTATACCGGGGCTTACAACCAGTCGTCCAACAGTACGGTAGGCGGGAATATGGAAGCCTACTATGTTTTGACCGAATATGGCACCGACTTTACCTGGGAAGGTACCGACGGCGGTTTTAAAGATCCGTTTAATAAATATCTAAGTTCGCTTAACCCGCAGAACGACGAGGTAAACAAATTCTGGAACAATGCCTACAAAGCGATAACCCGTGCCAACACGGCGTTGATGTACCTGCCGCAGGTTCCCGAATCGGAAATGGCCACTTCGCTGAAAGATCAGCGTGCAGCCGAACTGCATTTCCTCAGGGCCTTCTATTATTTTGATTTGGTCCAACATTTTGGGGCTCTTCCATTAATAACTGAAGGAAATGTTAGCCAGGTTGTTACTGATTTTCAGAGAGCCCCTGTTGCTCAAGTCTATGCGCAAATCATCAGTGACCTGAAAGCAGCCTACGCCGTTTTGCCTGATATTGGTCAGCAAACACAGCGTGGCCGTGCTACCAAGTGGTCGGTCGGTCATCTGCTGGCAAAAGTATATCTAACCCGCGGCAGTGCCGATTTGGCCGTCCGCGGAGGTAAAGCAACCGATCTCGACAGCGCTGCTTTTTATTCGGAAGCGGTCATAAATTCCGGGAGATATGCCCTCGAAACAAACTTTGCCAATGTTTTCGATCAGAACAACCAGAAGACATCGAAAGAAATTATCTGGGATGTCGAACATACCAATAATGCCCTTTTCAGCGGTGCCGGTAGTTCGGGTTCTGATGGCGGAAACCAGCTGCACCTTTACTGGGTAATGCAGTATGACGTTAAATCGGGAATGACACGTGATGTACTCAATGGCCGACCATGGAAGAGGGTACGCCCGAATCCCCGCATCATCAACGAACTGTGGAGCAAAACCCTCGATTCGCGTCTGTACAAGACTTTTAAATGGACTTTCCTGAGTAACAGTGCAAGCAGTGCTACAGCCAATGTATGGAAAAGTAAATATTATTACATTAATCCAAGTACCAATGCCGAGGATAAAAACGATGTGATTTATACACCGCCAACCGAATTGGTCGGTAAACCAAAGTTTGCAGTAGGCGACACCGCAATTTATGTTTCTTCGAAATATTACGGCGCGTTGTCCTATTATTCTTCAACAGGCTCGAAGCAGACGATGCTTGACGCCACTAAATATCGTCAAATGTTGATCGACATAGCCAAAGCCCGCTATCTCTTTATTCCGGTTGACAAATATGATACCAACAACTTCCCGACCATGTTGAAATGGCTCGACACCCAACGTCAGGATATGAACTATCAGGCAGGTTCGCGCAACTTCCACCGAATGCGCCTCGCTGAAACTTACCTGATTGCTGCGGAAGCATATGGTCGTAAAGGCGATTGGACCAACGCGCTGAAATATATCAACATTATTCGTCAGCGTGCAGCCTATGTCGGCGGCGAGCAGAAACCCAAAGAGGTTTATCTCATCGATGGCGGTCCGAACAATACGCTTTCTACTTCGGTACAGATGATTGTTACCGAGGCAGATGTGAAAAGCCCGATATTGCCTTCAGGTGCCGGTTTTGATCCGTTTGTCGACTGGATGCTCGAAGAGCGTGCCCGCGAATTATATGGCGAGTTGAATCGCTGGGAGGATCTCGCACGTACCGGAACTTTGGTCGCACGTGTGAAACTTTACAATCCTGATGGAGCCCCCAATATCAAAGATTACCATGTACTACGTCCCATTCCAAATACTTACACGGACCGGTTGCTGCCGCAGCCAGAGCTTTCGGAAATGCAAAATCCGGGATACTATTAATTTTCAGCAAATTGCTTAGCTAACTATCCAGCCGCTGCCCGGGAAAGGGCAGCGGTTTTTTTTCCAGTCGACTTTTTTGATGCAAAAATAGTATTACAGATTGCGAAGAATTGATAAAGGTTAAACTGCACAAATCACTATTTTTGAACCATTCCAAATGATAGAACCAACTAAAACTGAAAATGATGAACTTCCGTATCATGGCCATAATGGCTATTTTACAACTTCCAATAAGCCTGTTCAGTCAGGAAAAGATAGCCGAATTAACGGTTGAAGCCGGAAAAACGTTGCGAATAGATACCCCAGTAAGCATTGCACTCGACGGAATTGATACCAATACTGATAAAGGATTATTTTTGTTGAGAGAAACGGTTAACAAGGTTGAAACTGAAGTAGAGTGTCAACTTGAGCAGGGAAGCGTACCGCGTTTGTGGTGGCTGCTTGATGGCGAATCGGCACCGAACCGGGTGCGGCATTTTATACTTTACCGTGATTCGACTAAGGTACAGCCAATTCATGTTAAACCCGAACTCAATGCCCATACGTTAACCGTGAAGGTTGGGAGCGAAAATGTGTTACAATATCAGATTGCTGAGCTGTTTCCGCCCGAAGGGGTCAGCCCGTTCTATCGGCGCAGTGGTTTTATTCATCCGGTTTGGTCGCCTTCCGGAAATGTGCTTACCCGGGTCAACGCCCCCGACCACTGGCACCATATGGGAATTTGGAATCCGTGGACCAAAACGCATTTCGAAGGGCATAGCACCGACTTCTGGAACCTATATGAGGGGCAGGGAACTGTTCGTTTTGCCGGTTTCAATTCGCTCGTAAGCGGGCCCTTGTTTGGCGGTTTTAAAGCTCGTCAGGAGCATGTCGATTTTCAATGTAAAGGAGGCGATAAGGTGGCTATTAACGAAGTGTGGGATATCAGGGTGTGGAATATTACCCGTTTGGGGCAGAATAGGGTTTGGCTTTGCGATTTCACCTCAACGCTCAACTGCGCCACTGATTCTTCGATTTTACTTGAAGCCTATCGTTACGGTGGGGGTATCGGTTTCAGGGCCAATGAAGAGTGGACTAACCAAAATAGCCGTGTTCTTACCTCAGAAGGGAAAACACGCAAAGAGGCCGATGGGGCTCGTGCCCGTTGGTGCGATGTGGGAGGCGATTTTTCAGGGAAAGAGTCCTCTGGAATAGTCTTTATGTCGAATCCTGCCAATCGTGAATTTCCCGAACCAATGAGGGTTTGGCCTGAAGATGCCAACAATGGCCGTGGTGACATGTTTTTCGAATTTTGTCCGATACGACATAAAAGTTGGGAACTAAAACCGGGTGCCGACTATCAGTTGCGCTACCGTATGTTGATTTATGACGGTAAAATTGCCCCGGAAACTGCTGACCGCCTTTGGTCCGATTTTGCCCATCCCCCCAAAGTGACCATCACCAAAGTCTATTGATTACGATAACAATACTTACAGCCATGACAACAAATCAGCTTACACGAAGGACCTTTCTGAAAACCGGTACTTTAGCAGCCGGGGGCGCTATTCTGGCTCCGACCATCATCCCATCGTCAGTTTTGGGGAAGAACGCACCCAGCAATAAAATAAATATCGGGCAAATTGGCTTTGGCCGTATTGCCATGAGCCATGATTTGCCCGATACATTAAGGTATGATGTTGCACGGGTAATTGCCGTTGCCGATGTCGATTCGAACCGTGCAGTTATCGGGAAAAAATATATTGAAGATTATTACGCAAAAAAAACAGGCAGTGCCAATTATGTCGATGTTAAAACCTATGGCGATTACCGCGATTTATTACTGAATAAAGATATTGATGCGGTTATCATATCGACACCCGACCATTGGCATGCGCAACCAGCTATTGAAGCGGCTTTGGCCGGGAAAGACATTTACCTGCAAAAACCAACATCGCTCACTATCGAAGAGGGGCGCCTGCTCAGCAATATTGTTCAGAAAAGGGGTGTTATCTTTCAGGTCGGAACGCAACAACGGTCGTGGAAACAGTTTCGTATCGCAGCCGAGTTGGTTCGAAATGGGCGCATCGGAAAGGTCCACACGGTCAAAATTGGCTTACCCGGCGACCCTTCAGGCCCGGAAGCTCCACCAATGGCGGTTCCCCAAAATCTGAATTACGACATGTGGCTCGGTTCAACGCCTGAAGCCTATTATACTGAAATGCGCGTGCATCCGCAAAATAGCATGTCCGATCGCCCGGGATGGCTGCGTTGTGAACAATTTGGTGCCGGTATGATTACTGGTTGGGGACAACATCATTTCGATGCTGCAGCATGGGGTATGGACACCGAACTTACCGGTCCGGTAGCAATCGAGGCGGTTGCTCAGTTTCCCAAAAGCGGCTTATGGGATGTCCATGGCGATTTTATGGCCAAAGCCGAATATGCCAATGGAATTACCATGTTTACCAGCGGCGGCTATCCTAACGGTATTCGCTACGAAGGTACCGACGGTTGGATTTTTGTTTCGCGGGGCGACTATAATGCTACTGCATCGGATCCGGTATCGAAAGAGAAAAGCAGCCGTGCACTCGATGCCAGTGACCCCAAGATACTCACTTCGGTGATTGGCGAAAATGAAATTCACCTCTACCAAAGCGATGATCAACATGGCAACTGGCTCGATTGCATTCAAAGCCGTAAAGAGCCTATCTCGCCAGTCGAGATGGGGCACCGCGCATGCTCGGTTTGTCTGGTTACCCATATCGCCATGAAACTGTCGCGTAAACTGGAGTGGGACCCGGCTACCGAACGATTTAAAGGCGACGACGAAGCCAACGCGATGCTTTCGCGGCCACAACGTGCCCATTACGGAACCCGCTCATTGAAAATATAATGCGATGAGAAAAATTAAAATAGTTCTGCTTGCGATAGCAGTCTTGGCTTCGGTGTCGCTTTTCGCCCAAATCAATGCCGTAAAAGTCGGCTCGAAAATCAATGTCACTGTTGGAGGAAAATTCTTTACCAGCTACATTTTTTCACCTGACGAGAAATATCCCTTTTTTTATCCGGTAAACGGGCCATCGTCGGGTGGTTCGGTTACTTCGATGCGGAATGGTGAATATCCGCACCACAGTTCGCTCTTTTTTGGCTGCGATATGCTGAATGACGGCAATTACTGGCAGGAAGGGCTCGAACGTGGTCGCATCATATCGGTTAATGCTGAAATTCTGAAGGAGGGGGGCGACAGTGTCGTTATCAGTGACGAATGTATATGGAGCCGGCCGGGGGCACTCTCCCCAATGAAGGACAAACGACTTATCACCATTACATCGCCATCGCCTGAAATCAGGATCATAGACTTTGCTGTTGAAATGGAAGCCCTTCAGGATGTTGTCATTAAAAAAACCAATCACTCCCTTTTCAGTGCGAGGATAGCCGCCGATCTTTCTGTAAAGAATGGCGGAGAAATGATGAATGCCGAAGAGGCATCGGGCGAGAAAGATACTTTTGGAAAAAGTTCGGCCTGGATGAGCCTTTCGGGACGTAGAGGCGAAACCGTTGAGGGCTTGGTAATGATGCAGCATCCCTCGAATCGTTGGTATCCGGCTCCCTGGTTTACACGCGATTATGGATTTATCTCGCCAACTCCCATGTATTGGCCCGAAAATGGAGTGGATATCCGGTTACCGAAAGGCGACAATATCGTTCTGAAATACAGGGTGATTGTTCATTCCGGGGTGCTTTCGGCAGAAGCCGTTGCTCATTATTTCGAAAATTACCAGAAGTTGAAATAAACCTATTTTACATACATCAAAAGTACAACAACAATGAACCGCAACTCAAATATCCTTATGGCATTGCTCGTTATGGCAACCGTTGTAGCTTCATGCGGCGGAACCAAGGGAGACTCCAAACAGCCTCTAACCCGTTTCACAGGGGCAGCCGGCGAAGTGAAGTTGATTACACTCGATCCCGGCCATTTTCATGCTGCGCTGATCCAAAAAAATATGTATTCGGAGGTGAGTCCGGAAGTTTACGTTTATGCTCCCGAAGGCAGCGATCTCGACCAACATCTGGCCCGAATAGATGGCTACAATAAAAGGGCTGATAGTCCTACGGCTTGGAATGAAGTGGTTTACAAAGGAAGTGGCTATTTGGAGAAGATGCTTGACGAGAGGCATGGCAATGTGGTTGTGCTGGCCGGTAACAATCGCATCAAGACAGATTATATCCAAAAATCGATTGAAGCAGGATTCAATGTCCTTTCCGACAAACCAATGGTTATTTCAGCCGATCAATTTCCGAAACTGGAAGAGTCGTTCAAACGGGCAGCCGAAAAAGGAGTTTTGCTTTACGATATCATGACCGAGCGCTACGAGATTACCACCCTGTTGCAAAAAGAATTTTCGCAGAATAGTGCGTTGTTCGGAAATTTACTGCCCGGAACTGCCGAACTTCCCGCGGTAGAAAAAATCAGTGTACATCATTTTTACAAGAATGTGTCGGGAAACCCGCTGGTCCGTCCGGCATGGTTCTTTGATGTCAACCAGCAAGGCGAAGGTATTGTCGATGTCACTACCCATTTGGTCGATTTGGTGCAGTGGGGCTGCTTTCCCGGGCAGGTGCTCGAGAAATCAGATATTTCGATGTTATCGGCCAAACGATGGCCAACCGTTTTTACACCTGAAGAATTCAGAAGTGTCACGTTGCAAGAGTACTATCCCGGATATTTGCAGCATGATGTCAAAGATGGCAACCTGAATGTATTTGCCAATGGTGAAATGATTTACAAAATCAAGGGCCATGTGGCTAAAGTGGTGGTCGAATGGCGTTACAAAGCCCCCGATGGCACGGGCGATACCCACTACTCCATCATGCGTGGAACGAACTGTAGTCTTGAGATTCGTCAGGGCGAAGCAGAAAAATATTCGCCGACACTTTACCTCACTGCGGCACAGGGGGCAGATATAACCCTAATTGAATCGGAACTGGACAAAGCGGTAAAAAATAGCCCGAACAGCGGCCTTGGTTTCGAAAAATCGGGTGAAGGATGTTGGAAAATTATTGTACCCGACAGTTACAAGGTGGGCCACGAAGCACACTTTGCACAGGTTACAGCCCGCTACCTCGAATACCTCAGGGCAGGGAAACTCCCAGAGTGGGAGGTGCCAAATATGATTGTAAAATATTATACCACCACCGAGGCGCTGAAACTGGCAAAAGCCGCTCAATAAACTTCTTTATCACAATCCCCGGACAGAAACTTTTCTAACCGGGGATTGCTGTTTTTTAATTTGACATATACTTGGCATCTTTTGCCTGGTTTTTCATGATATTGGCAATGTCGCCGGGGGTGAGTTCGATTTCCGAAGTAACCAATTCCGGAATATTGTACGATTTGAGGAAAGTATTGTAGTAGGCCGGATCTTTCTGCGGAAGCAAAAACGGTTTGTGTGCTTTACCATCGCTGTCGAAATAGCAAAAATAGGGGCGGGTAAAAAGCCCGTCGGTACGCCGGCTGCTGAAAACAATCCACCGTCCGGAAGATGACCAGGTGTGGTAGCTTTCGGTTTCGTTGCTGTTAATATCGGGTTTGCCGATTATGTTATTCTCGATATCAAGAAGATATAGATCGCTTTCGCGGTGCCAAATGGAGAAATTCCCGTAATCGGAAAGGGCGAACAGGACATACTTTCCATCAGGCGATATTCGCGGAAACGAAACGCTCTTCCCGTTTTTTTGCGACGAGACAATCGTATCGGGGACCCCGAATGTGCGTGTTTCTTCGTTGTAATTTACCCTTAACAAATCGTATTTAACCTGATCGTAACGGAAAGGCTGAGGTTTTAGTGCACTACAGTAATAGAGCCACTTCCCGTCGGGCGACCAGCTGGGAAAGGTTTCGAGCCGATTTTTTGTTGAGAAGGCCTTGTTGCTGAAAACCTCGTTGCGAACGGCATCGTAAAGTATAATGTCAGAAATGGTATCGAGCACTTCTACCTTCTTTTCAGCCATTGCATGAAATGTTTGTGCAATGTGGTTGACCGAAAAGGCGATATCGCGGCCATTGGGATGCCATGAAGGGTAAACCCCGGGCGAAATGGTCTGGTCAGTTTTTGTATTCACCTTTTCAAGTTTTCCTTCACGGTAGATGTAGGTTCCGGCCCACCGGCCACGCATATGGAACATCATGGTTCGACTGCTGTTTTTGTTGAAAGCATGGCAATTCATACAATTTCCGTCACTCATGGTGTTGGCCATAACCGCTTTTTCATCAAAATTCTCCAGACAACGCTGATAGATTCCCATTTGATCCCATGTTTCGAAAAGAGGTTCAACCAGCCGGTAAGCCATGTAGCTGTCTATTGGCTCATTGGCAATTTGGTTTTCAATGGTTTTGAACCGAGTCCATCGTCCGTTATGCAGCGCAAAAACAGCAATACAGAGTTTCATTCCCTTATTGTTTGAAATGATGTTTTTCCATCTGTTTTCATCAATCTGGATTTTGCCGCCGGCACAATGAACCGTTAACGTATCGTTGTTAGCCGACCAGATTTTGGCCACGAAATCTTCCCCTTGTTCATCGATTTGAAAGTTGAGCGGGGCAATATTGGGTGGAAGGGTTATCGCGGTATAATCCGGCGAAATGGCTGGCAAGCGGTCGGTAAGGGTATAGTTCATTACTGAAGGTTGGCAGGCTGAAAACCCGGCGACCATCAACGACAGCCAGCAGACCATCAATGCAATCGGCTTATTATGGCGGATCGATGTTTGCATATCAGTTTTTTGAGCTATTAGAGAAGTTCAGATAGTACCAGAAAGTGTTTCCAAACGGGTTGGCAAGCATTTGTTTGGCCTTTTCGGGATTTCGTCCATTCTGTTTCAGAAGGTCGTAGTAGCGGGAGAAGTTATCGAGCGTCGATTGCCGAATGGCATATCCTTCGGGGGTCATCTCCTTTTTGGTGGTAAGCATCCAGGCTATCAGTGCCTCTTCGTAGTGACGTGGGATCTCACGGTAGCCAAAGTCCTTCAGCCTGCCTATATATTCGGTAAAGTGTTCGAGATCTTTATTCAGCAGAAATGAAGCCATCAGGTACTCGAATGCCATGCGGTTGTTGGGTTGGCTTTGAAGCAGTGGTATCAAACCGATATCTTTTGTGTTTTCAATCGCGATAAAATCATGATGAATTTTCATCTTTCTCTTTTGACCGATTTCAACGTCGTTGCTGGCCAGTTCCGGTGAATGGGTCAATTTCCGTTTTTCTTTGGCCCAATCGTCGTAAAAAAGGGTTTGATCTAGAATATTGAGATATTTGTCGGCCACCTGGTAATCGCCAGTGATAATGGAAGTGACGGCCAATCGTTTCAGCAGACGTGGCGATGGCCCTTTGGCCATCATTGCTTCGAAGGCCCAGCGATAGGCTTCGTTGATATAATTCAGGTGGTAATAGATTTCGGCACCAAAAAGAGGGGCAACCCCGTCGCGCTCCCAGTTTAGCCATAACCCCTGTGTACCCTGCTGGCGAAAATCGAACATTCGGTTGCCCAACTGACCGGTTTGATAAAGAGCCATATTGGTATAATAGAGCACTAACCGATTGTTCCCCGGATATTTTTCTGATAACGTCAGCACTTTGCTCCAGTTGCCCTCTTGTGCTGCATGATCAATGGCAAGAATCTGCTCGGTTTTCGGGTCGTATCTGAAACGGACGATTCCGGCAACTACAGAGATAAGCGTGATAAACGCGATCGTATTTAAAATGATAATTCGTTTGGGATGGGTCGGGGAGAAGTAATTTGAAGAAAATGGGGATGCCCAAATGATAATCGAAAAGATCAGAGTACCTGCTATCACAGCGATAAGCAGTTCGGTCGTTACCGGAAATTGAAAAGGAGCAGCATAAACCGATTTTAGCGGATAGAGGTAATAGAATTTGGCCAGCAATAGTGGCGTAAGTGTCGAAACGGTGATGATAACCAGTGCGGGAAAGAATTTTCGTTGTATCAGATAGTGGCCTGTCATGATAATAGTGGCCAAAAATCCTGTGATTCCACAGGCAAATATCAGGAATGGCAAACCTGTTGCCGCCAACCATATTTGCCATCTTGATTCTTTTAATGCGAAAAAAAGCAGGACAGATAGAAGCGAAAGCATGAAACCAACCGATAGGGCAATATGGTTTTGGACCGGGTTTAGGATGGCGAGGTGCAATAGCGGCCATATCAACGCGGCAATTGGGGCGACAAACCCAAATTTTGAAAAAAGGGAATATGAGAGCGCAAAAAGCGTAACCCCGATAGCCGTAACGACCAAAGCGGCAACAAGTGGCGAAACGAAGAACTGTGTGACAAAAGCAGCCAGATAGTGCGATACCCCTGCAGGTTTCGAGAGCAGATTTGCCCAGTATTTGTCCTGAAAAAGAAAAAGTTGCGACTGCTCAAGATAAAGCAGGTGAAAACGGTTCAAGTTGAAAAAATAATAAAAGAAGAAACCGAAAAACAACAAAATAACAGCCAATGGAAAGAGTTGCGCAGTTTTATTTTTCATGTTTATAGTGCTCTCAACAGTGTTCAAATATAGCTGAATTATCGAAGAACGCTTTGCGAGTCAGTAACTTTCCATTTTTAACCCAAAAAAGCGGATCATAAAAAAGCTGCTCCCCATTTTACCGGGAAGCAGCTTTTAACTGTAATATAATCAATTAGTAACCAGGGTTCTGAATCAATTTGGTGTTTTTGTTCATTTCGTCACGCATAATCGGGAAGAAATAACATTTGTTGTTCCATGCTCTGGCATCGCCCGGAACATTCATCTTCGAGAAGATAGGGGCACCCCATGTTGATCCGTCGGGTTTGCGGTAAGCCGCAACCGATGTTTCGGTCGTAACATATCTTACATCGACCCCTGAGGTTTGATGATAAGCTGCAGCACCAATCAACCAACGGCGAACATCCCAGAAACGGTGATCTTCGAAGGCAAATTCAACCCTGCGCTCTTGTCGGTAAGCCTGACGAAGTGCATCGCCGGTAACTGTCGAGGCAAGTTGTGGCTGTCCGGCACGTATACGAATCATATTGATGTAGGTACGGGCTTCGGCATCCTGGCCCAGTTCGATACAGGCTTCAGCGTAGTTCATCAACACCTCGCCGTAGCGGATATGTTTAAACGGAACTGTCTGTTTGACATACTGAGGATCCAGTGTCGGGTCAACCCATTTGCGCAGATAGTAACCAGATTTACCTCCGTTCCAGTCTTCAATCGGGCCTTCGCGGGTATCCAATCCTGCCCTAATCATTTTACCGGAGCTGTCGTAAACACGGCCAACCTGAATCATGCTGAACGGGTCAATCTTCAATGCATCATCCGGACGTTTTCTCCACTGCACACCTTCGTAAAGGATAGATGCATATAGACGTGCATCGCGGTTTTTGTACGGGTTGGCTTTGTGAACCGGATTGTTCCAATCGAATTTTGAACCATCCTTCATTTCGTAGTCGTCAACCAGGTCGCCAAGCGGCGTATTGTTCCCCCAGTTGTGGTAGCCATTCGGACCGCAGTAGAGGGCAGGATTATAACCCGACCAGCTTTCATCGGTTTTTGCACTGAAGTACTGAAGCAGAATATCTTCATTTGTGCTGTTCGATGTAAAATAGTCGACAAAATTCTGGGCCACACTGTCGGTAGCACCCGGAACGGCTTTGTAAAGATTGTATTTGTTGAGGTCGATAACCGCTTTGGCCGCATTTTTAGCTGCTGTCCAACGGGCTGTTGCATCACCAGCCGTGTAACCTAACAATTCCGGTTTAGCGAAACCACTGGTTACAACACTGTTTTTGGCTGAGTTGTGCAAATCGCTGGCAGCATAAAGCAATACTCTCGATTTGAGTGCCAAAGCAGCACCTTTGGTAATATGTCCATCTGTGGCATATGTATCTGAGAGGTGCATGGCAGCCGAGTCGCACTGGCTGACGATAAAGTCGATACATTTTTCGTAGCTGTCGCGTTCGACTTCGAACTCATCGTTCAATGAATAAACTTTGGTGATAATTGGAACACCACCATACATGTTGGTCAAATAGAAATAGGTCCATGCGCGAAGAAAGTAGGCCTGACCTTTCAAATCGTCGATTACCGCCTGATCCCCTTCTACTCCGCCAATTTTGGCAAAGAAAATATTGGCGCGGCGAACGTTGGCATACATTCTGTTCCACAAAAAGTGACGGGTGTGAGAAGTCGGGTCGATATCGCCCCAGTCAACATCCCAACCCAATAAATCATCAACAGTCATCAAACTTTTGTTGAAGTTGGTTACATCCCAGTCGGGGGTAAAGAACGATTCATCTGAGAAATCGGACAGGCGTTCAATGGCAAAAGGAAATCCCAATGCGTTGCGGTACATCATGTTGACGAATGGTTGAACCAAATTGGGATCGGTCCATACATCCACTTCCGAATATTCGCCTAATGGCTTTTTATCCAGAAAATCATCGGTCTTTGTGCAGGAATAGGGCACAGCAAGGACAGATGCAAAGAGCAAAATGTATAATAATTTTTTCATAATCAAATCAATTTAAAAGGTTACAGTGATACCACCGGTAATAATCCTTTGCGGGGCATACGAAGTTCCGGCCTCAGTTTCGGGGTCGATTAGTTTCGCTTTGTCGAGGGTTATCAGGTTTTGACCGTTTACATAGAAACGCAAACCGGCGACACCCAACTTCTGGTTCAGTGATAACGGAAGGCTATATCCGATTTCGATATTCTTCAAACGGACATAATCAGTACTCCTGAGCCAGAAGGTGTTACCCTGGCTTGCCCAGTATTCTTCGTCACGGTTGTAGGTGCGCGGGTAGTCAGCATTCGTATTTTCAGGAGTCCACCGATTATCGGCAAAGTCTTTATAGTAGTTGCCAATTTCACCTGACTCGGCACGTACATACTGAACTGCACCGGCAGCGCCTTGTACCAACATGGTCATATCGAATTGTTTGTACTGGAGATTGGCTGTAAAGCCGCCGATAAATCTCGGGAAGTTGTTTTTCTCGTTCATTACGCGGTCCAAACCATCGATTACGCCATCAGGTTTACCATCAGGTCCACCAACATCTTCGAAGATAACGTCGCCAGGTTGTGCCCCGGCCCAATGAGGATAAGCATCAATTTCGGCCTGGTTGTTGAAAATCCCAATGGCCTGATAGTAGAGCGAAGAACCCATTGGACGGCCTGTAGAGCGCTGATAGTCGGGTACGCCCGGGGTTTCATCCCAGAACACGATTTCGTTTTTCGAATAGCTGCCATTTACCGACAGGTCGTAAACAAATTCACCGGCTTTGCCGTGGTATGTTACTGAACCTTCAGCACCACGGTTTTTCACCTTACCTAAGTTGACAGGAGGCAATGTGAGCCCTGTTGAGTTAGGGACAGATGCATTTTGGGCAATCAAAATCTGAGAACGGACATTGTTGAATACATCAGCCGATATTGACAGTTTACCATTAAGCATCGTTGCATCAAAACCAATATTGGCCTGGTTGGCTACTTCCCAGGTTACATCGGGGTTTGGTGTTTTGGTTTCGTAGAGCAATTTTTCTTCTTCCGTACCAAAAACGAATGTTTTACCAGAGAGGTAACCATAAGTGGCTAAATATTGGTATTCATTAATACGGTCGTTACCGGTTTGACCCCACGAACCGCGCAGTTTGAAATCTTCAATGAATGCAATGTTGTCTTTCCAGAAGTTCTCGTCTGAGATACGCCATCCGGCCGAAATGCCCGGGAAGAAACCGAATTGCTTTTTGGTTGGGAACATGTACGAACCATCGTAACGCCAAACAAATTCGACCATATATTTTTTATTCAAGTCATAGTTTACACGGCCAAAGTAGCTCTGGTAAGCATTTTGACGGGCATAACCATCGTTGCTCATGTATTGGTCGGAAGCTCCGGCAAATAACTGGTCAACAGCTGCCGAAATGTAATTCTTACGGAAAGCGCTGAATATGTCGGTCATACCGCTGCGGCGTTCAACACCGGCCATTACTTTCACATTGTGAACTTCGTCGAAAGTTCTGTCCCATGTGGCATAGATGTTACCATTCAGGGCCTGGGTATCTTCCATGTCTTCCGTTAGCTGTGGTGCATCCAGTCCGCGTTTGCCTTTGTTAAGGATATGATCATCATTTCCATCCCAGGTATAAAGGTACCATGGGGTTTCAAATTTCTTGTGGAATTTGAAGAATTTGTCGAACGACCCATTGGCGGTAACCGATAAACCTTTCACCCAAGGAATTTCGATAACTGTGCGAAGGTTGGTTTCGAGGATATAACGTTTGTCTTTGTCATAGCCGGTGGCATCGGTAGTTGTAACGGCCGGGTTGTCACCATACTCGATATCGGGGCCGGGAGTCCCGTCGGGCCAGTAGGCCGGCATATTGGGTTTGCCGCGCATCAACATACGGAAAATTGAACCAGCCGAACGGGTAGGATAGTTGCGTAACTCTTCACGACCTGAAACATCGAAAGCCACACTGATATATTTGTTGACTTTACCATCGATATTGGTACGGAAGTTATACTGTTTGTAGTTGGTTGCACTGTGTTTGTAATAACCGTCTTCGTAGCGGGCACCCAATGAAATAAAGTATTTCATGTTGTCGGTACCACCCGAAATAGATGCGGTCTGTTGGTTCTGGGTCGACCATTTCTTGAAAACTTCGCCAAACCAGTCGGTGTTGGGGTGGCCCCAGGGATCCGTTCCGTCAGAATAGAGTTGGATATCCTCTTCCGAATATTTTGAATAACGTCCTCCTGACGGGTTCTTGTAATAGTTGATTTCGTTCAGCATCGAAGCATACTGGGCAGCATCGGCCATTTCGGGAATGCGCGTGGGTTGGTTAAAACCCTGATTAATGTTGATGGTAACTTTGGGCTTGCCTAAGCTACCACGTTTGGTGGTGATTAAAATTACACCGTTTGCCGCTTGAGAACCATAAATGGCAGCCGAAGCATCTTTCAATACCGTTACCGATTCGATGTCGTTCGGGCTGATACGTTCCATCCCACGATTGGCTACACCGTCAACAACAACGAGTGGTGTATTGTCGCCAAGGGTGTTCGATCCACGAATCCGCAGAATGGCCCCGTCGGCACCAGGTTCACCGCTGCGGGTTACTGCGGTAAGACCAGGCATACGGCCAACAAGGTTGTTCGACATGTTGGTACTCGGAGATTTTTCGAGTACAGCCCCTTTTGACGATACGACCGATCCGGTAGCCGTTACTTTGCGCTGTACACCATAACCTACGGCTACAACCTCTTCCAATCCAATGGTTTCATCTTTCAACGAAACACTAATTGAGTTTTGGTTGCCAATGGCAATCTCTTCGGCATGCATCCCGATAAAAGAGAAGACCAATGTTTTGGCTGAGGCACCTGCCGGCAATGTATAATTACCGTCGGCATCGGTGATGGTACCGGTTGTTGTACCTTTTACCAATACGGAAACTCCCGGAAGGGGCTGCCCGTTTTGGTCGGTAACTTTACCGGTAATTGATTTTTGCTGCGGTTGTTCAGTTGGAACTGAACCAGCGTAGCTTGCCTTGAGCGAAACGGGTAGCGCCAGTAAAGCCATAAGCAACAATTTTACTGGTAAACCCGAATGTCTCATAAAAGAGAAGCAACTTCTCAATTTTGAACACTTCATAGAGCATGGTTTTTTAGTTAAACATTAATTAGCCTAATTCACAAATTTGCATTTAGCAATGCATTGATTTATAATATTTTGATTTAAAGGCAAAAAATAAGGAACTACAGGAATATGCGCCCTACATCGCTTCAGGTTGGTTAAACCTCAGCGGTGGGAGCAATAGGGAAAAAAACAATGCTGTGCGAACTATCCGAATGGAACTGTTGAATGATTATTTTCCATAGATACCTTTAGTTAGTTATTCGAAAAAATTTGGTCTGTAAAAACAGTCAAATATACTATTATTTTTTAATAAACGTAAAAATGGCGGTTATTTTTTTCGAGATATTTAATTTTTCATTCATGACTTTCCTGAAAGGTTAATAATGACGAATATGTAATTGAAAAGTACTGATATACGAGTAAAAGCCGTTGATGCGATAGTGTTTCAGACAATCAGTATGCTGTGCGAGGGGGATGAAGCCGTAACGCAAATTTTTAATTTTCAGGATCTGGTACGCTAACCTGTTTTTGGACCCAATATCCCCGTTATTTATCCCGAATCTTGAAATCGTTTGAATAATTCTTCTCCCGGAACTCCCGGTAAGCGTATGCAGTTGGCCAAGCAACAGATTCAACTGTTCGATGGAGATTGGATTTTGAATTTACGTTTCACCAACGGATAAAATTGATTGAAAAAACGGTCAACTATTTTAGGCCAACCTGTCATTCCGCATCAACTCGCCTTTAATGGGGCGATAGTGGCGGGCAAGTTGGGCGATGGTGCTGTGATTGTCAACTGTCGATACTGTGTTTGAATGTACCGAATAAAGGAGGTCAGCTTCTCTCCCAATAAAATTTAGAGTTCAAGGTTGTTTGATGGGTGTGCTAAATTGTTGATATTATGGTGTATAAATTTAAATTGTCGCTTGCTTAACCCAAATATGCTTTTGGGGTTAATCATTTTGGGGTCGAAAAGAGGGGTAAAATAAAATGAAGCATTGTAGGCAAAATCTATGGAAATAAGTAAAAATTTATTCGATTAAATTAACTGTAAATCAAATAGTTGTAATTTATCAATATATAATGTTTAAAAAATATTCAAAAAGATTAAACAAAAATACAACTGTGCCGTATAAGCCATCAGATACAAAACAATTATACATTTATTAAATCGATAAAGCTATGAAGAGTTCCAGAATTTTGTTTTTTGCAATGGCGATGTTCTCATCGACAGTATTGCTATCGTGTGAAAAAGACGATGACACTCCGGTGCGCAGAAGTGAGACAATTACCGATTTGGCAGTTGCTGATCCAAATTTTTCAATCCTGGTCCAGGCCTTGACCAAGGCCGGGCTTGCCGATGATCTGTCATCAATGGAAAATCAGTTTACCGTTTTTGCCCCGACCAACGATGCTTTTGCTGCGCTTTTGAGCGAACTTGGTGTTGCCTCGCTCAATGACATTCCAACTGACGTGCTGACCAAGGTTTTGCTCTATCATGTAAAATCGGGTATTGCCACTTCGGGGCAGATTAACACCGGATATTACAATACATTGGCTGATGGACCAATATCAGGGACAACGTTGTCGCTCTACGTCGACAAAGCCAATCTGAAAATCAATAACCGTGCATCGTTAACGAAGGTTGATATCATGGCCGAGAATGGCGTAATCCATGTTATCGACAAGGTTATTCTGCCCATGAGCATTGCCGATCATGCAGTTGCCAATTCGAATTTCTCGGCCCTTGTAGCAGCGGCATCGAAAGCAGGTTTGGTTCCGGCATTGGACGATGAGACCCAAAAATATACCGTTTTTGCACCTGTTAACGCTGCGTTTACCGAGTTGCTTAGCACACTTGGCGTTACACTGAGCGATTTGTCAGCCGAGACGCTGACCCCCATTCTGCTGTATCATGTTTTGGGTACCGCAGTCCCTTCGTCGCAGGTTGCAGCGGGATATGTGCCTACACTGAGTACCGCTTTTGGGAAAAGTGTTTCACTCCAGTTGAGTACGGCTGCCGGCGTTAAATTGAATAATAACGCCAACGTGGTAGCAGTAGACGTAGTAGCGACCAATGGTATCATTCATGCAATCGATAAAGTGGTACTTCCACCTACGGTTGTCGATCTGGCACTTCAGAACAGTGTTTTTTCCACGCTTGTTGAAGCGGTTGTGAAAGCCGATCTGGTAGGGGCTCTTTCTGCCAATGGCCCTTTTACGGTATTTGCCCCAACCAACGATGCCTTTAATGCGCTGTTTGCTACACTCGGCGTATCGGGGATTTCAGCCTTGACCAAAGAGCAACTCACACCCATTTTATTGGCCCATGTGGTTAGTGGAAATGTTCAGTCGGGCGATTTGACCAGTGGTTCGGTTCCAACACTAAATAGTGCCAAATCGCTGAATGTGGCGGTGTCATCCAGTGGCGTTACCATCGATGGTACAATCAATGTGGTGAAAGCCGATGTGCAGGGTAAAAACGGAGTTGTGCATGTAATTAATAAAGTAATCGTTCCGTAAATTCTCTCCCTTTTCTATTGATAGTTTGCCTTGATTTCCCGAAGTGCTGCTGAGTTCCGTTTCCCATTGAAACAATTGGAGAAAGGTTTAAAAATCAGCAGCAACTTTGGGAAATTTGTTGACAACATTTTGTTGTGTAATTTTGTTGTATTGTTTGTTAAACAATAATTCGAAAAATAAGATGTCTCGCTATTCAATCAGAGATTTGGAAAAGCTTTCGGGAATAAAAGCGCATACCATCAGGATTTGGGAGCAACGTTATAATCTGATAGCCCCTCAGCGTACCGAAACCAATATCCGGTTTTATACTGATGCCGATTTAAAGCGGTTGATGAATATTTCGATTCTGAACCGAAATGGAGTTAAAATTTCGAATATTGCACGCTTGAATGATATCGGAATCAATGAAAAGGTGCTTGAGATTAGCCGTAGCGGTTCGCTTTCGGCTACCCGTATCGAAAACCTGATTGTTGCAATGCTCGAAATGGATGAACAGCTTTTTGGCGATGTCCTGAACCTGACAATAACGGAGGATGGGTTTGAATATGCGTGTGAGAAGGTACTCTTCCCGTTTCTCGAGCGAATAGGAACCCTCTGGCTTGCGGGGTCGGTCAACCCGGCTCAGGAACATTTTATTTCGAACCTTGTACGACAAAAAATAATATCGGCAACCGACAAACTTGCCATTCCACTGTCAGCCCCGAAGTTGGTTTTCTATCTGCCCGAAGGTGAGTTTCATGAAATTGGGCTGCTCTATTATCATTATGTGGCCCGAAGTGCAGGTTTCAACACCCTCTATTTGGGCTTCTCGTTGCCTTACAACGACCTGCTCGAAGTGAACCGTTCGGTACAAGCGTATGGCTATTTTACTTCGTTTGTAACATCGCTTTCCGATGGTGATTTGCAATCAATGCTCGAACGTTTGCAGAAAGACTTCCCCGGTAAGCGTTTTTTCCTGTCGGGACGGGTGATGCGCGAGCGAATGCCAAAACTCCCAGCCAATTTTAATCTGATATCTTCGTCTGACGATTTCCGCAAACTGCTAATCACACATTTGGCATAAACCGTTTACCATTTTTCCGTGGTAAATGGGGTGTATTGTTCCCAGGGTTTTATCCCTTGAGTTTTCTGCGGTAATATAGCGGCGATATGCCCATGATTTTAGTGAAGACACGGCTGAAATAGAATGGGTCGTGATAACCGGTATTGCGGGCAATTTCGTTAATTTTCATATTGGTGAAGTCAAGCAAGTGGCAGGCTCGGCGAATACGGAGATGAATCAGGTAGTCGAGCGGCGAGTAGCCAGTTTTGCGTTTGAATATCAATGAGTAATGCGAAACGGAGAGTTTGGCTGCGGCAGCCAGTTCGTTGAGGGTAACATCGTCGCGAAGGGTGTTCTGCATTAGCTGAATCGATTTTTCGATGATGTCGCCCTGTTCTTTCGTCCTGATTCGGCTGAAGGGTACTGTGTAACGGAAGGAGCCCAGCAGATGCCAGAGGGCGGTGGTGGAATATTCCATGTTTTCGGGGTTGAACCCCGATTCGAGATTGGAATAGAGTTGCTCAAAAAGTTGTAACCTGTCGTCAGTCCGGTTAAATTCACTGTTGATTAATTCGCCTTTAAATGGCCGGTTCCCAAAAAAATGTCCGGCACATTCGCCTCCGAAATGAAGCCAATAGATTGTCCATGGTTGCTCGTGATGGGCTCCGTACCGGTGAGGCATATGGGCAGGAATGACAAAAAAATGGTTCTTTTCTATTGAATAATGTATATTCTCAGCCTGAAACCAGCCTTTGCCTTCGGTGCAATAAATAAGAATATTTTGCATGCAGCCTTTGCTTCTTTCGCGGTAATGACCTGTTGCAGCCGGGTAGAAGCCAATGTCGGTTGTGTAGAGTGTTGCAGTGAGCCTATGTGTTGATAATTCAGCTATTGCAGCTGCCGGAAGCAGAATGGCCCTTTGTCCTTCAAATCCCTCTTTTCTGCGCATGGATGTCAACTTGGTTTTTATGGCAATGGTAAGAATATTATCCATTTATTTCGGCGAAAATTCTATTTTTTATCAGGTAGTGCAGGTTTACATTTGCCATTGCAGATAGAAACCAGACAAAAACTTGAATGAAAAAGATGGATCAGAAGATAAATCTCCGTTATCTGATGGGAATTTCACTTGTTTCGGCAATGGGTGGGCTTCTTTTTGGGTACGACTGGGTGGTGATTGGTGGTGCAAAGCCCTTTTACGAAATTTATTTCGGAATAACAGAACTGCCTGCCATGCAGGGATGGGCCATGTCGAGCGCATTGGTTGGCTGTTTGGCGGGGGTGCTGGTCTCGGGTGCATGGAGCGACCGTTATGGTCGAAAGAAATTGCTGATAGCAGCCGCTCTGCTATTTCTTGTTTCGGGGTTTGGGACAGGTTTGGCCAACAGTTTTTTGCTGTTTATCTTTTATCGCATTGTTGGAGGGATTGGGATTGGCATTGCCTCGAACCTTTCGCCGATGTATATTGCCGAGGTCGCCCCTGCAACTTCGCGTGGCCGATATGTCTCGATCAATCAGTTAACTATTGTTATCGGAATACTGGCGGCACAGCTGGTCAACTGGCTGATAGCCGACAGGGTGGCTGTGGATGCTACTCCTGAGCAGATTCTTCATTCGTGGAACGGACAGATGGGTTGGCGTTGGATGTTTTGGGCTGAGAATGTTCCGGCATTTCTCTTTTTGGTGCTGATGTTTTGGGTTCCCGAGAGCCCGCGCTGGCTGGCTTCGGTTGGGCAAGACGGTAAATCCCGTGATATTTTTCATCACATTGGCGGAGCAGATTATGCTGATAAAGAGTTGAAACAGGTAAAAGCGAGTCTTGCTGCTGCGCCGAAAGAAGATTTCGGTTTCTTATGGAAACCACAAATGCGTAAAGTGTTGATTGTTGGTCTATTTGTTGCCGTTTTTCAACAGTGGTGCGGTATCAATGTCATTTTTAATTATGCACAGGAAGTCTTTTCAGCAGCCGGTTATGCCGTTTCCGATATTCTTTTCAACATTGTGGTTACAGGGATTACCAACGTCGTTTTTACAATTGTAGGAATGTACACGGTCGATCGGCTTGGACGCAGGGCTTTGATGCTGATGGGGGCTTCGATGTTGGCGGTTATCTATTTGTTGATGGGGATATTCTACTACATGCAGGTCAGCGGGTTTGCATTGCTATTGTTGGTGATGGCGGCCATCGCTGTTTACGGAATGACTTTGGCTCCCGTAACCTGGGTATTGCTTTCCGAAATTTTCCCCAATAAAATACGGGGTGCCGCAATGGCTGTGTCAACATTTGCGCTTTGGAGTGCCTGTTTTGTGCTTACATATACTTTCCCAATACTAAATAATTTGTTGAATGCTTATGGAACATTTTGGCTCTACGGGGCAATTTGCCTCTTCGGATTTGTTTTTTTGGTGAAAATATTGCCCGAGACAAAAGGAAAATCGCTCGAAAAACTGGAAGAACAAATGGTTGGTCACACATAAAAAATTAGCCTAATGAAAAAAAAGTTACCCTTGGCCGGACTCGTTTTGTTACTTGGTATGCTTGCCTGTCAAAACCGTTTTTCTGAACCTGTCATCGACCTTGCCGGGAAATGGGCTTTTAGGCTCGATCCGAAATCGGTAGGTGATGCTGAAAAGTGGTATATACAATCGATGTCCGATTCCATTTATCTTCCCGGTTCGCTTGCTGAAAATGGAATTGGCGAAGATATTTCAACATCGACCATCTGGACAGGTCAAATTGTCGATAGCTCCTACTTTAAATTGCCGCGATACGAAAAATACCGTCAACCGGGCAATGTGAAGGTACCCTTCTGGCTTCAGCCTGAAAAATATTACACCGGACAGGCATGGTTTCAGAAAAGCATAGAGATTCCGGATTCATGGGAAGGAAAGCGATTCGAATTGTTGTTGGAACGTTGTCACTGGGAGAGCCGCGTATGGGTTGATAATCAGTTTGCCGGAATGCAAAACGCATTGGGCACAGCCCATTGTTACAACCTGACTTCGCTGCTTAAGCCTGGCAAACATGTGATTACTATTTGTATAGATAACCGAATAAAAGAGATTAATGTGGGGCAAAACTCACATAGTATTTCAGATCATACCCAGAGCAACTGGAACGGTATTGTTGGCCGCATGGAACTGAAAGCCCTTTCGCCGGTTCGAATCGCTGATATACAAATCTATCCCGATATCGAAAAACGAGAGGTATTTATCAGAGTAGAGGCAGAAAACCCCACTTCGAAATTGGCGCAAGGTTCACTGGATATCAGGGTTATTCCTGAGAATTTCAAGGGTTATACAAGAGTGACTCTGTCACAAAGTGTGGCACTAAAAAATGGCACAAATTTAATTGAACTGGTTTGTCCAATGGGCGATGATGTAGCCTTTTGGGATGAATTTTCTCCGAACCTTTACCGTATGACCGCCGAACTGAAAACCGATGGTAGCCATGATTTACAAACGGAATGCTTTGGAATGAGAAAATTCAGCACGCAGGGTACCCGGCTAACAATCAATAACCGACCAACTTTTATGCGTGGGACACTGGAATGTGCCATCTTTCCTGAAACCGGATATCCGCCAACCGACACGGCTTCGTGGATGCGTATTTACCGGATTGCCCGCGCTTACGGGCTCAATCAGCTTCGTTTTCATTCCTGGTGCCCGCCAAAGGCCGCTTTCGAAGCGGCTGACCGGACAGGGTTTTACTTGCAGGTTGAGTGCGGCTCGTGGGCCAATCAGGGCTCATCTATTGGCGATGGAGCCCCTCTCGACCAATTTATTTACGATGAAGGTGACCGTATTTTGAAAGCCTATGGCAATCATCCCTCCTTTTGCATGTTTCTTTACGGAAATGAGCCTGCCGGAAACAACCAGCAAGCATGGCTCGGAAAATTAATCCAGTATTGGCGTAGCAAAGACAACCGGCGAATTTATACCAGTGGTGCAGGCTGGCCGGTCATCCCGGAGTCGGATTATAATAGCATTTCGGAGCCACGAATCCAACGGTGGGGCGAGGGGCTGAACAGCATTATCAACGCACAGCCACCACGTTCGGATTATGATTGGCGTGACCAAATTGAAAATGTTGGTAAACCAACGGTCAGCCACGAAATTGGCCAGTGGTGTGTTTATCCTGATTTTAAAGAAATTGCCCGCTACACAGGCGTATTGAAGGCCCGAAACTTTGAAATTTTTAAAGAGCAGTTGATCGACAATGGCATGGCGCAATTGGCCGACAGTTTTTTGCTGGCTTCCGGAAAATTGCAGGCGCTTTGCTATAAGGCAGATATCGAAGCGGCTTTGCGTACTCCCGGATTTGGCGGCTTTCAGTTGCTCGATTTGCATGATTTCCCGGGACAAGGAACGGCATTGGTTGGCGTGCTCAATCCATTCTGGGAAGAGAAAGGTTATATTTCGGCTGCTGAATACAATCGCTTTTGCAACGCGACGGTGCCGCTGGCCCGGTTGCCTAAAATGATTTTCTCAGGCGGCGAAACCTTAAAGGTTCCGGTTGAAATTGCTCACTTTGGAGAACAGGAATTAAAGAATATCACGCCGAAATGGAAACTGACCGATAGTTCTGGTAAGATAATAACCGAAGGAAAATTGGCTGAAACCACAATTCCGTTGGGCAATGGTTGCTCTTTGGGCGAAATCAATCAACCACTACCTGACGTTTCGGAAGCTAAACAGTTAAAATTGGTTGTGTCGGTTGCTCAATTTGCGAACGATTGGGATATCTGGCTCTATCCGGCAACACAACCCGAAGTGCGGGGAAATATTTTTGTTACCCAAAAGTTCGATGCAGCGTCGTTAAAGGTATTGAACAATGGGGGCTCTGTTTTACTGACACCCGGAAAAGGGAGCATTAAGCCTGCAAAGGGCGGAGATGTGGCGGTAGGTTTCTCTTCCATTTTCTGGAATACGGCTTGGACAATGGGACAGCCACCGCATACACTTGGAATCCTCTGCAATCCGGAGCATCCGGCGCTGGCTGATTTCCCGACTGAATACCACAGCAATTACCAATGGTGGGATGCCATGAGCCATTCGAATGCCATATTGCTTTCTTCCCTTTCGCCTGAATTGAAACCAATTGTCAGGATTATTGATGATTGGGTAACCAATCGGCCACTGGGTTTGATTGTTGAGGGTAGAATAGGAAAAGGAAAAATTATCATCACCGGAATCGATTTGCTGAAAGACATTGACAAACGCCCTGAGGCACAACAATTACTTTTCAGCCTGAAGAAATATATGAACAGTAGTCAGTTCAAGCCCATAACATTATTGACAGAAGAACAGATTGGTTCTCTCTTTCAGTAATATTTGAACGTTTCGCTGAAGAAACTATTTTGAATATCAAACCAATGGAGGTAAACAATCAGGTACGGGCATGGGACGAAAAGGTGACCATCCCAACTTATGGAATTGGTAAGCCCGAGAAGAACCCAATGTTTCTCGAAAAACGGGTTTATCAGGGGAGCAGCGGCGTGGTTTATCCCCATCCGGTGATTGAGAAGATACTGGACGAGAAAACAGATCAGGAGTGGAATGCCGTTTTTCTCGAAAACAAGTATCTGAAGATTATGATCTTGCCGGAGCTCGGCGGGCGCATCCAAATGGCTTTCGATAAGACCAAAAACCGGCATTTTATTTATTATAATCAGGTTATCAAGCCTGCACTGGTTGGGCTTACAGGCCCGTGGATTTCGGGTGGAATCGAATTTAACTGGCCTCAGCACCATCGTCCTTCGACCTACCTTCCGGTTGAACATACCATTGAGGAACATCCCGATGGTAGTGTTACCGTGTGGTGCAGCGAAGTGGAACGAATGTTTCGCACCCGTGGCCTTACCGGCTTCAGGCTTTATCCTGATAAGTCGTATCTCGAAATCAATGTAAAACTGTTCAACAGGACTCCCTATCCGCAGTCGTTTCTCTGGTGGGCCAACCCGGCCGTAAAGGTAAACGACCACTATCAGTCGGTATTCCCGCCCGATGTACATGCTGTATTCGATCATGGCAAGCGCGATGTGTCGCGCTTCCCGCTGGCTACCGGCACCTATTATAAAGTCGATTATTCGGCAGGTGTCGACATTTCGCGGTACAAAAATATCCCGGTTCCCACTTCGTATATGGCCATCCGCTCCGATTACAACTTTGTAGGCGGGTACGAAAACGACTCGAAAGGCGGTTTACTTCACGTAGCCAATCATCATGTTTCGCCCGGCAAGAAGCAATGGACCTGGGGAAATGGCGATTTTGGGAAGGCCTGGGATAGAAACCTCACTGACGAGGACGGGCCCTATATCGAACTGATGTGTGGGGTATATACCGATAATCAGCCCGACTTTTCGTGGCTGATGCCAAATGAGGAGAAATCTTTTTCGCAATATTTTATGCCTTACCGCGATTTGGGTGTGGTGAAAAATGCGACCAAAGAGGCAATGGTCAATCTTGAGTTTTCTGAAAACAGGGCGATAGTTAAAGTTTATACCACTGCGGTGTACCGGCAGGCTAAAATTATCATGAAAGAGGGAAGTGAGGTATTCCGGGAGAAGCAGTTCGATTTGTCGCCTGAGCTTTCGTTCACAACCACAGTTGATTTGCCAGAAGACGTAATTGCTGACCGTGTTTCTGTAGAGGTGCGTACTGCCGATAACCGGCTTTTAGTTGGCTGGAAGCCTGACCCTGTGTCGATTAAGCCTTTACCCGATGCTGCCAGTCCGGCATTGTTGCCGCAACAAATTTCCAGTATCGAACAGTTATACCTTACCGGTCTGCATCTGGAGCAATATCGCCATGCAACCTTCTTTGCCGAAGATTATTATCGCGAAGCGCTCAGTCGGGAGCGTGGCGATGCGCGTTGTAACAATGCGTTGGGTTTGTTGCTGATGCGAAGGGGTGAGTTTGCCGCGGCTGAAGAACATTTTAAAACTGCGATCGATACCCTTACCGAACGAAATCCCAATCCGTACGACGGCGAACCCTTTTACCACATGGGGTTGGTGCTTCGCTTCCAGAACCGTGACGAAGAGGCTTTCAGCTATTTCTATAAATCGGTGTGGAACGCCGCCTGTCAGGATGCAGGTTATTTGCAATTGGCACAAATCGCTGCCCCAAATGACTATATTGAAGCGCTTGAACTGGTTGACCGTTCCCTTGCCCGCAACTGGCACAGTGCCAAAGCCCGTCATCTAAAAACCATGCTGTTGCGAAAGACAGGGCAAACCCATCAGGCATTGCAGTGGGCTGAAGAGTCGCTTTTGCTCGATCGTTTCAACTTTGGAATCCTTTACGAGAAATATTTGCTTTCGCTGAAGCTTGAGGATTTGGATAATTTAAAAGCTTTGTTAAACGGAAATTTCCATACCGCAATCGAATTTTCGCTCGACTATTACTGGGCAGGGATACCAAGCGAGGCATTTCATTTTTTACAATCGGTTATCGATATTGCATCATCCAATTACCCGACACTCTTTTATTTATCTGGTTGGTACGAATGGCAATCGGGAAACAGAGAGGCCGCTGCCGTCTGGTTCTCAAAAGGCGAGAATGCCCAGTCAGACTATTGCTTCCCCCATCGGAACGAAGAGTTGCTCGCACTCGGGGCAGCCATCTGCTGTAACCCGAAAAACGGCAGGGCCCATTACTATCTTGGGAATCTTTTTTATGCCTGCCGGCGATATAATGATGCTTTGGCCCATTGGGAAATCGCTGAAAAGCTTGACGATAATTTCCCGACGGTGAAACGCAATCTGGCGCTGGCGTATTACAACCAATTCGACCGGAAGGCAGAGGCTACCCTGAAACTGGAGGAGGCATTTCAGCTCGACAAGTGCGATTTCAGGATATTGATGGAGCTCGACCAGTTGTATAAAAAGCAAAACCGGCTTCCCGAATGGCGACTGGCTATTTTAGAACAGTATCCCGAAGCATTGTCCTTCCGGGACGATCTTTGTTTGGAACAGATTGCATTGCTGAACCATCTGGGCCATCACGAACGGGCTTACGCATTGCTGACAGGACGGAAATTTCACCCGTGGGAGGGCGGTGAAGGAAAAGTTACCGGCCAATATCTGCTGGCGCTCACCGAACTGGCCAAAACGGCACTTGAGCAGAAGGATGCGGTTATGGCTTTGCATTGGCTCAGTCTGACAGAGTCCTTTCCTGAGAACCTTGGTGAAGGTAAACTTTACGGGGCGCAGGAGAACGATATCGACTATTGGAAGGGATGTGCGCTGGCCATGCTCCGGAAAAGCGTTCAGGCCCGCGAAGCATGGATAAAAGCCTCGTCAGGGCTTATCGAGCCTTCGGCTGCAATGTTTTATAATGATCAGCAACCCGATAAAATATTTTATCAGGGAATGGCGCTGTTGAAACTGGGCGACCATGACGGGGCTTTAAACCGGTTCAACCGTTTAATCGACTGGGGCGGGAAACATCTGTTTGATGAGGTGAGGGTCGACTACTTTGCCGTATCGTTGCCCGACCTGCAAATTTGGGACGATAGCCTTACCCTGCGAAACAAACTGCATTGTCTCTATTTGTTAGGGCTGGGCAATCTGGGTAAAGGCAATTTGAATTCCGCAGAAAGCTATTTCCGCGAGCTCTTGCAGTACGACCGGTATCATCAGGGCGCACGATTGCACCTGAAAATGTGCCGGTAGGCAAGAACAGAAAAGGCATCTCCCTGCGGGATGCCTTTTCTTCGTTAAAATGCAATCGCTTATGGTATGGGATTAATCCAGTTCGAACCACGGGGCAACCAATTCGGTTTTATCGACAGGTTCGTCGATATGTTTGAATTCGTTGGTCTTATTGTTGTAGGTATAGGCTTTGCGCCATTCGATATGGTTTTGCTGCACCTGTTTAATGGCATCAATAATGAAATAAAGCTCTTCGTCAGTCATGGTCGGGTGGAGCGAGAGCCTTATCCAGCCCGGTTTACGCGATAAATCGCCAAAATTAATCCGGTCGGTAATCTCTTTCGAGGTGTCGTGGCTTACGTCGAGCAAAAAGTGGCCATAGGTTCCGGCGCAGGCGCACCCGCCGCGAAGCTGGATGCCAAAGTGGTCGTTCAGCAGCTTTACCGCAAGGTTGAAATGGATATTGTCGAGGTAAAAAGAGATAATCCCCAATCTCTCGCGAACATTGTCGGCCAGGATATGGATGCCCGGAATCTTCGGCATTTCGTTAAAGGCAATCTTGAGTAACTCTTCTTCGCGCCGGCGGATATTTTCTACCCCCATCTGGTTTTTTACCTCGATAGCCAGTGCTGCGCGGATGGTCTGCAGGAAGCCCGGGGTGCCGCCATCTTCCCGCGCTTCAATGTCATCGACATATTTAAACTCACCCCAGGGATTGGTCCAGTCGACGGTGCCGCCACCGGGGTTGTCGGGCGTGGGATTGTGGTAAATCGACGAGTTAAAAACCAGCACGCCGGAACTTCCCGGCCCTCCCAGAAACTTATGGGGCGAAAAAAATATGGCGTCGAGCGATTCGAGCGGGTCGTTGGTGTGCATACGGATTTCGGCATACGGGGCCGAGGCGGCAAAATCGATAAAACAGAGGCCGCCATGCTCGTGCATAATGCGGGCCAACTGGTGATAGGGTGTCGAAATGCCGGTAACATTTGAACAGGCCGTAAACGAGCCTATCTTCATTTTGCGGTCGCCGTATTTGACCAGTTCCGTGCGCAATTGTTCGGGGTCAACCAGCAGATTTTTGTCGGGCATCAGTTGTACCACATCGGCAATGGTTTCGAGCCACGAGGTGTGGTTGGAGTGATGTTCCATGTGGGTGATAAAAACGACCGGCCGCTCCTCTTTGGGGAGACAATCCATTTTATCAATCTTGTGCATGGTGCGAAAACCAAGGATGCGCTGGAATTTATTGATAACGGTGGTCATTCCCGAACCGGCATTGATAATGACATCATTGGGGCCGGCATGGACATGTTCCTTAATTTTCTTTTGGGCCAGATGGTAGGCTTTGGTCATCAGGGTCCCGGTTTCGCTGGTTTCGGTGTGGGTATTGGCCACAAAGGGGCCGAATACATTCAGCATCTTCTCTTCGATGGGGCCATACAAACGGCCACTCGCAATCCAGTCGGCATAAACAATCCGCTTTTCGCCGTATGGCGATTGAAATGTTTGGTCGATTCCGACAATATTTTTCCTGAATTTGCTGAAATATTCTTCCATTACCTGCAAAAAAACTTGATGATATGTTTAACCGCGACCGTTATGGCGCGATATCGGGCTGATTGATTGTTGCTAACGGAGGCAATTTTAACCAAAAATATTATCCTGCCCTATGCGTAAGGTCATTTTTTGAGCTATATCTGAAAACTACAGTTTGTTCTGTCGTTTCTTTAATACAGACAGAAATCCCTAAACAGTTAAAAATGATAATTTAAGGTTAAACTATAAGGTATGCTTGTTTTGGTCAGGTAATTATTATCATTTGTTTCAGCATAAGTAAAACAAGGGGCAAAATATTCGCCGTGCATATAACTTTGACTAACCCCCATTTCAATGGAGGTTGAAAAACTGCTGGATAAAGGGAATTTTAATCCAACAAAAGGTGTGGCTGTCAAAATATAATTTTTGTATTTTCCGGGATATTTATTGGTTCCCTTTATTTGCGAGAAACCCGGATTTAAATCTATCCCAAAGAAGAATGTTGCTATTTTCAACTTTCTCTCCCTTTGATAGCCTACTATTGCAGAGTAATTGCGTGTTGATGTTTCGGCCCACGTGAAATAGCTATCCCCTTCGTCGGCGGTTCCCTTTTGTTTGGTAAACTGATTCGTTGAACTGATTCCAAACCGAAATGCAGGTGAGAATTTTCTCTCACCCTCTTTATGGATTATAAATAATACTTTGTTGGGCATTCCATTCGAAAAGAATCCCATCATATCAACATCAAGTTCAAAATTGATATTTTTTTCTCCTTGGTTTGCTGTGCATTAGAAGGGCTTTTGGAAAAAATAAGACATGTAAAAATAAATAGGGTTATGTACATTTTGGTCATGATGTTTAGTGTTACGTTTATGAAATAATTTTTATTGTTTAAATGTAAAAATGGTTTATTGTGGCATATATACGGAAATATTGAGAATGATTTTAATCATAATTTCGTTCTGCAGAAAGTTACACAGATGGTATTTTACTTTGATTTCATGCTAATTTTATAAATATTAACTAAAAAAATAGTCAAAAACTATTGCGTAACTAAAAGTTTAGTCATAAGTTTGTCGTGAAGGATTGACAAAATATTGGAACAATGAATATGCAACTGACAAAGGCTGAAGAACAGGTGATGCAAATTTTATGGGAGATGGGCGAAGGGCTGGTAAAGGATATCCGCGACCAGTTCGACGAACCCAAGCCTGCCCGAAACACCGTATCGACTGTTATTCGCATTCTGGAGAAGAAAGGTTATGTCGGACACCAATCGTTTGGGAAGGTTCATCTTTATCATCCGTTGGTTTCGAAAAAAGAGTATTCGAAAAGCCAGCTTTTCGGGTTGATGCAGGGTTATTTCAATAACTCGTTCCCGGCTTTGGCTTCGTTTTTTGCCCGCGAGAAGGATTTAACCATCCAGGATCTCGAGGAGTTGATGGAAGATACCAAAAAAGAGTTGTCTGATTCAAAAGCGTAAACCATGGAAACCATTGCTTTTTACCTCTTCAAATCGACGGTTTGGCTTACCGGCTTCGCGCTGGTCTATCTGCTCTTTCTGCGCAACGAACGTTACTTCGGGTTGAACCGTCTTTTCCTGTTGGCAGGTGTTTTGGCCTCGCTGATTTTTCCATTGATAACGCTGCGATATCCAATCGAAATTCCGGCAGCCGGAATAACAGGGAGCGGCGAACTGGAAACCGTCGGCATGGTGGCTACGGGCAACCGGACGCCTGATGGCAGAGTTGCATTGCTGATTCTCTATATTGCAGGGTTGCTTTGGTTTGGATGGCGCATTATCCGGCAAACCGTACAGGTGTTGTCGGTCATTCGCAAGGCCCAGGTAAGCCATGTCGGCGCAGTGAAAGTGATTAAAACTGCCGGTTATCCCTCATCGTTTTCGTTTTTCTCCTTCGTAGTAGTCAATCCTTCAATTACTGACGCCGAAACGAGGGAGATAATCAATCACGAACAGGAGCATATCCGGCAGCAACACTGGTTCGATCTGTTGCTGGTCGAGCTGTTGTGCATGGTGCAGTGGTTCAACCCGGTGGTATGGCTCTATGGCCGTTTTGTCAGGCAGAACCACGAGTTTCTGGCAGACGAGAAGGCGCTGCAGCGCACTTCGAATCCGGCCATTTACCGTGCAGCGCTGCTCAACCAGATGTTTGGCGGGCCGGTGGTGTCGCTGGCCAACTCATTTAATTATTCTCTCAACAAAAAAAGATTTCAGATGATGAAAAAAACGATGGTTTCGCCTTTACGCAAGGTGAAGATATTGACTATTCTACCGGTTGTGGCCATTCTTTTCTGGGCATTTGCCAAACCCGAATACGCTGCCAATTCATTGTCGGGCCCCGCTGTTGCCTTATCCCTCGACGGGAAGATGGTAAAAGGCCAGGTGACCAATGAAAATGGCGATGCAGTAGCCGGTGCTGCCGTTATCCTGAAAGGGACCACCACGGGTACCTTGTCGGACACCGAAGGCGTTTTTATGCTCGATGGTGTTCCGGCCAACGGCGAGTTGGTGATTTCGTTTGTAGGGTATAAAACGGCTTCGGTAAAGCCCGATTTCAATAACGAAATCAAAGTGGTGCTCGAACGTACGGTGGTCGAGATTAAAGATGGGGTAGTGGTCATTGGATATGGTAACCAGAAGCCCTCCCCATCGGGCGCTTCGGTTCAGATACGGCCAACCGATGGGACCAAAGGCTCTCCGCTGTTTATCCAAGATGGAAAAGAGATAACCAAAGCCGAAATGGATAAGATTGATCCCAATGCTATCGAGGCGATTAGCGTGCTGAAAGATAAAAGTGCGACCGAACTGTATGGTGAAAAGGGGAAAGACGGCGTCATTGTAATTACCATGAAAGGCCAGAAGCCGCAGGAGCCAAAAAAGACAAAACCGGTGGCCACGGAAACGACAAAAGTGGATGGAAAAGATGTTTTTGTGATTGTAGAACAGATGCCCGAATTCCCGGGAGGCGAAGCTGAACTGAAAAAATATGTTGCCATGAATGTCCGTTATCCGGCCGAAGCCAGCAAAGCCGGTGTGCAGGGTAAAGTATTTGTCACCTTTGTAGTGGGCGACGATGGCAAAGTAACCAATGCCAAAGTGGTGCGCGGGGTACACCCGTTGCTCGATCAGGAAGCCATTCGCGTAGTAAGCGAATTGCCGCAATGGGCACCGGGCATGCAGCGCGGAAAAGCAGTGGCCGTTGCCTATACCATTCCTATCGAATTTAAGTTGCAATAGTCGAAAAATTAAGTCTGATTCAATTGATTTATCCCCTTGTTTCGCCATGCAGAAACAAGGGGATAATTTTTTGTCATACCTGTCAACGATATGGCCACCTTAAACTCCGGCCAGCTCGGTTAAACCTGTTGCAATCATCCTAATTTCAGATAATCCTGGCTCTATTTTTATTCTTTTCGATGCGACGAAAGTGAAATTGTGTTTTTCAGCCATTAAAATAAAAGGGTAAAATACTTTTATTATATTTGGAAGATTGGTTTCCATTGTGGTTCTGTAAATTCCGTTGACAAAACCTCTTTGCAGACTATTTATTACAATAGCGATTCTCTCACTAAAACCAAACAAATGATGAAAAGAATGTTATCCGGCTATCTTTGGGTAGCCCTTGTTGTGTTAACAGGGTTGTGGCAAGGATGCCAAAAGGGCACCGAACCTGAAATACCCCGTACCCGCTTGTTCGATTCCGACTGGCGCTTTGTTAAAGCCGACCCAGCCGGTGCAGAAGCCGTATCGTTCGACGATTCGCACTGGCGCGCCCTCGATCTGCCCCACGACTGGAGCATCGAAGATCTTCCTTTGCCTGATGGCGACTCGGTTGTTGGTCCATTCTCGAAAAATGCTGTCGGAAAAATGGGAACCGGATACACCGTTGGCGGGACTGCCTGGTACCGCAAACATTTTACCATCGATAAAGCCGACGAGGGAAAGGTGGTTTACCTTCACTTCGATGGTATCTATATGAATGCCGATATATGGGTCAACGGGCACCATTTGGGAAACCACTGGCACGGTTATACCTCCTTTGGCTACCCTGTTACCCCGTTTCTGAATGGTGCAGGTGAGCCCAATGTGGTGGCCGTACAGGTAAAGAATGAGGGGATAAATGCCCGTTGGTATTCAGGGTCGGGTATCTACCGCCACACCTGGCTAACGGTGGTCGATCCATTGCATATTGCCCCTTGGGGGGTTCATGTCACCACTCCCGAAATTGGAGCCGACAAGGCCACGGTCGATGTTGCCGTTAAATTGGTAAACGCGGCGGCTATGGCCCAAAAACTGACTTATCAGTTGGCGATTATTGCCCCGGACGGGGCCGAAGTGGCCACTGCCAATGCCGAAACCGATTTGGCTGCAGGCGAAACGCGGGAGATAAACCAAAAGATTGAGGTAGTGAAACCACTCCTTTGGTCGATAGCAGAGCCTAACCTTTATCAGGCTGTCGTAAAGATTATCGCCGATAATAAGACGACCGATCATAGCCATACCAACTTCGGTATTCGTACCCTTCAGTTCGATGCCGAAAACGGCTTTAGGCTAAACGGAGAAGTTGTAAAGCTGAAAGGGGGGTGTTTTCATCACGATAACGGGCCGCTTGGCTCAGCAGCTATCGACCGGGCCGAAGAACGAAAGATTGAGATCCTGAAAAAGGCGGGGTTTAATGCCATCCGGTGCAGCCACAATCCCCCTTCGCCTTACCTGCTCGATGTTTGCGACCGTTTGGGGATGTTGGTCATCGACGAGGCATTCGATATGTGGGAAGTATCGAAACTGGGAATGTTTGCCGCTTTTATGCCCAACGAGAAGAACCCGGTGAAGGTGACAGACCACTCGCTTCATTTCAGCGAAACATGGCAGGGCGATATTCAGTCGATGCTTTTGCGCGACCGGAACCATCCATCCATTATCATGTGGAGTATAGGCAACGAGATACCCGAAGCGGCCGACACTTCAGGCTTCCGTATTGCCAAACAGCTGGTTGATGAGGTGAAAAAGCTCGATAATACCCGTCCGGTTACCGAAGCCCATGTCGATATGGGGGCTGTGCTGGGTGGAAAAAGCAGTTGGGAGCAGCGTGCCCCTCATATCGAAATGCTCGATGTGGTTGGTTATAACTATGCCCATACCATATATGAAGCCGATCATCAGAAATATCCCGGGCGGGTGATTTATGCTTCCGAGTCTTACCCTCCGCTCTCGTTCGAAAACTGGCAGAAGGTTGAATCTCTTCCTTATATTATCGGAAATTTTAGCTGGACCGCGATGGATTATATCGGCGAAGCGGGAACCGGCTATCCGCGGCTGGTCGATGATAAGCCCGAAGCATCGGGCAACCCAATGGCATCGATGATGCTCTTTTTCAATCCAAATTCATGGCCAATCTTCCTGAATTTTCAAGGGGATATCGATTTGATTGGCAATCCCAAGGTGCCTTATTATTATCAGCATGTGGTTTGGCGCGAGCAGAAGATGGCAATGTTTGTCCATCGCCCCGTTCCTGCCGGAAAGAAAGAGGTGCAGAGCCTCTGGGGTTTCCCCGATGAGATGAAAAGCTGGAATTGGGAGGGCCACGAAGGCGAAAAATTACAAGTCCATGTTTATACCCGCTCTTCTGAGGTGAAACTGGAGCTGGATGGTCAGTTGATAGCGGAACAAAAAGTCGACGACAGCCAGTCGATTACCGCAACCTTCGAAGTGCCTTATGCCCCCGGAGTATTAACCGCCCGCTGCTTCGAAAATGGAACGGAAGTGGCTTCCGAATCCATCGAAACGGTAGGTAAACCGGCTGCATTGCGGCTTTTGGCCGACAGGCCGGAGATACGTGCCGACAGAAACGACCTGGCTTACGTGATGGTGGAGGTGATTGACGAAAAAGGGCGGCTGATACCCGACGGAGAGACAATGGTTAAGTTCACCCTCTCCGGAAATGGCGAGATTGCCGCTGTTGGAAGTGGCTCTCCGGTCGATATGTCAAGCTTCAGGCAACCACAAAAGAGATGTTGGCAGGGACGTTGTCTGGCCATTGTCCGTCCGAAAGGTGCTGCCGGCAAAATGCTCCTTACGGCCGAAGCCGAAGGAATGAAAATAGAGCAGGTCGAAATTGTCTCCCGATAGTGTGGGAAGAACCTGATATCATGCCATTTTTTGTTCGGGCAATCATGAATGGCAATTGTTTTCAAATGATGCGCGAGTAACCCCCGGAGATACCATTTGCTCCTTCGTAGGGGCAAATGGTCAGGGTTTCGTTCAAAATCAAAGTGTAATTCACCCCCGAAAGGTTTCAAAACCTTCGGGGGTGGTTGTTTACAGCCGCTGTTTATCGCTTTTTGATAAAATTGCCAGCCGGATAGCCGGTTTGGGTTCAAATGGTTAATTTTGCCCCAAACCGACAAGCGATGATTGGTCAATCTGCAATTAAACTGGTGGTAACCGATATGGATGGTACCCTGCTGAACTCGAAAAAGGAGCTTCATCCCGACTTTGGCAAGGTGTTGCAGCTGATGCGCGACCGGGGGGTACGTTTCGCGGTAGCCAGCGGGCGACAATATGATACCCTAAAGCGGGAGTTTTACCCCGATGGCGACGATATTATCTTTATTGCCGAGAATGGCACCTATGTGAAAGAGGGAGGGCAGACCCTTTATCTGAAACCACTCGATAAAGCTGAGGTATGCCATGTGCTGGAAGCGGTGCGCCGGCTCGACAATGCCTTTGTGCTGCTTTGCGGCAGGCAATCGGCCTGGTACGAAAGCAATGACCCGCGTCTGGTTGCCGAACTTGCCAAATTTTATCTCCGCAACCAAAAAGTCGACAATTTAATGGAGGTCGAAGACGATATCCTGAAGATTGCACTCTGTGATTTTGGCGGTGCCGAGCAGAACAGTTTCCCCGCGTTGGCGCACCTGCGCGACCGGATGCAGGTGAGCGTCTCCGGCGAAATCTGGCTCGATATCATGACAATGGGAGCCAACAAGGGCGAAGCGGTCCGCCATGTGCAGCAACATCTGGCCATTGGTTATCACGAAACAATGGTCTTTGGCGACTATCTGAACGACCTCGAAATGATGGAGACCGGTTTTTACAGTTACGCGATGCAAAATGCCCACCCCGATTTGAAAAAGGCAGCCCGCTTCGAAGCCCCCGGCAACGACCAGAATGGCGTTATCAAAATTATTTGCGAAAAAATCAGCTGTCCGAACCAGACATTAACGGGGCTTTAGCAAGCAATTACAGTCAATCCATGGTCTTTACAATCCGATAATCCCCGGTGAATGGGCGCAATGGGAACA
>JACCEE010843585.1_pt1 | contig 69283 bp, 59 predicted proteins | sample 7449931 | NCBI WGS metagenome assembly JACCEE01 (sample SAMN15323457, study PRJNA562643) | freshwater metagenome | isolation source: river surface water | place: USA:Blue River Watershed | collected 2017-08-19
GCCACCGTTTCTGGTGGAGGGGGTAGGATTCGAACCTACGAAGGCGTAAGCCGGCAGATTTACAGTCTGCTCCCGTTGGCCGCTTGGGTACCCCTCCGCGTGAAACGAGCCGCCTATTGTGATTTCCGGCATGAGGAGTGTCAATGGAGATGATTGAATGTTGAGTGGGATCGACCCGATCGTCCTGTTCTTCGCCCTTGGCCTATTAGCCGGGGTGTTGAAGGCCGACTTACGACTACCGCCCGCGATTTACGAATTCGTGAGTACTTTGTTGCTGCTCGCGATCGGCATGAAGGGCGGCATCGAGCTCGCCCGCCAACCCGCAACCGGGCTCGTGGGCGATCTCATGCTCACCTTGCTGCTCGGTATCCTACTGACTTTCCTCGCTTTTTTTATTCTGCGGGGGTTGGGTCGACTCGATCGCGCCAATGCCGCGGCCGTCGCCGCCCACTATGGGTCGGTCAGTATCGGCACCTTCGCCGTCGCCGTCGCTTTCCTCGCCACAGCCGGCATCGCCTACGAGCCAACCTTGCCGCTGCTGCTGGTATTGCTCGAGATCCCGGCGATCATTCTCGGCATCCTGCTCGCTCGCGGCGTTCAGGCCGGCACCCCTTGGGGGGAGATCGCTCGTGAAGTCTTGCTCGGCAAGAGCGTGTTGCTGCTGCTCGGCGGCCTCTTCATCGGCTGGGCCGCAGGTCCAGTTGGTCTTGAACCCCTCTCACCGCTCTTTTTCGATCTTTTCAAGGGCATTTTGGCGATATTCCTGCTTGAAATGGGCTTGATCGCAGCAGATCACCTTGGCGGATTTCGCCGCTACGGACTGTTCATGGGCGCGTTTGCCCTGCTGATCCCGCCGATCTTCGCCATGATCGGCATCGGCTTCGGCCAGCTCATGGGCCTCTCGCTCGGCGGAACGATTCTGCTCGCGACCCTCGCCGGTAGTGCGTCCTACATCGCCGCCCCCGCCGCGATGCGCAGCGCGGTTCCCGAGGCGAATCCCGCCCTGTCCCTTACCGCCGCGCTCGCGATCACCTTCCCCTTCAACATCCTGATCGGCATTCCGCTCTATCAGCGGATCGCCACCCTGCTCATGGAGATGCCGTCATGACCGGTCTTGCGCAATCGCACCGAAAATTACTGACCGTGATCACCGAGTCGAATCTCGAACGCGATCTCGTTCGGGAAATCGAGGCCTTGGGCGTCGGGGGCTACACGATCAGCGATGCGCGCGGCCGCGGCGACAAAGGCTTGCGCGCCTCGCATTGGGGCCACAGCAGCAATATCCGCGTCGAGATCGTTTGCGATACGCCGCTCGCAGAAGCCGTGCTCGCGAAACTACGTGAGAAGTACTACGAGCACTACGCCATCGTTATGTGGGTGCAGGATGTGGAAGTGCTTCGGCCTGACAAGTTTCGCTGAGCTGGCGAACGAGCGCGCCCGGAAGCAATCTGGCGTCACCGGGGCGCAGATCCCGGGGTAATTCGACCGGACCGTATCGCAGGCGGATCAATCGACTGACTTCGTGACCGACGGCCATCCAAAGGCGCCGCACCTCACGGTTGCGCCCTTCATGTAAAACGACTCTGAACCAGGCATGTCCGTCGGTTGTTCGCTCCGCCGCAATCCGATCGAATCGCGCCCAGCCGTCCTCAAGCTGAACCCCCTGCTGCAAACGCGCGACGGTTGCCGCATCCGGCTGATGCCGCACGCGCACCAAATACTCGCGCTCAACTTCCGATGATGGATGCATGAGCCGATGCGCGAGCTCACCATCATTGGTGAACAACAACAAGCCAGAGGTATTCACATCGAGTCGACCAACGACGATCCAGCGCCCTGACGGCGGTGTTGGCAAACGATCGAACACCGTCGGGCGTCCAGCAGGGTCTTTGCGGGTCGTCACCTCCCCCACGGGTTTGTGATAACCGAGCACGATGGTTTCAGTCGCCGAGGTCGTCGACTGGCGACGCACAGGCCGACCATCGATCGCGAGCTCGTCGCTCGGGCCAGCGCGCATCCCAAGCTCAGCTGGCTTGCCGTTCATCGTCACTCGCCCGGCACGAATCCAATCTTCGATCTCGCGTCGCGAGCCAAGACCGAGGCCTGCCAATACTTTCTGCAGCCTTTCGGCCGTCGCGTCTTCGTTCATGAGTAACCGAATCTTAATCGGTCTCGCCGCAGTCATAACGACTCGTTATCCGGTCATGCGAATCCGTCTGCGTCACCCACGCGACGCGCCGCTATGATCGAACGGTTACATCACTGACGAGGCTTATCGCCATGCGCCCTGAAACCATTGCCGTCCACGGCGGTTACACACCGGACCCCACCACCAAGTCCGTCGCAGTGCCGATCTATCAAACGAGCTCGTACGCCTTCGACAGCGCGCAGCACGGAGCCGATTTGTTCGACCTCAAAGTACAGGGGAACATCTACACGCGCATCATGAATCCGACCACCGATGTTCTCGAGAAGCGCCTCGCCGAACTCGAGGGTGGCATTGGTGCTCTCGCGCTCGCCTCGGGAAGCGCCGCGGTCACTTACGCGCTCATGACCATCGCGGAACAGGGCGACAACATCGTGAGTTCGAGCACACTCTACGGTGGCACATACAACCTCTTCGCTCACACGCTGCCGCAGTTTGGCATCGAAGTGCGTTTTGCCGATCCGCGCAAACCCGCGGACTTCGCGAAACTCATCGATGCGCGAACCAAAGCCGTGTATTGCGAATCGATCGGTAATCCGCTGGGTAACGTGACCGACTTCGGCGCACTCGCGAAAATCGCTCACGACCACGGCGTGCCGTTGATCGTCGATAACACCGTGCCATCGCCTTATCTCTGCCGCCCCTTCGATCATGGCGCGGACATCGTCGTGCACTCGCTGACCAAATATCTTGGTGGTCACGGCAACAGCATCGGCGGGGCTATCGTCGATTCAGGCAAATTCCCGTGGGCCGATCACAAGGCCAAGTTCAAGCGCCTCAATGAACCCGACGTGTCGTATCACGGTGTGGTCTACACCGAAGCGCTCGGCGCCGCCGCGTATATCGCCCGTGCGCGAGTCGTGCCGCTGCGAAACATGGGAGCGGCACTCTCGCCGTTCAATTCGTTCCTGATTCTGCAGGGCATCGAAACGTTGGCTGTACGCATGGATCGAATCTGCGAAAACACCCTCGCTGTGGCGAAATTCCTGCAGCAACATCCGGCGGTGTCCTGGGTGAACTACGCGGGCTTGCCCGAGCACTCCGATCACTCGTTGGCTCAAAAATATATGGCGGGTCGCGCGTCGGGCATTCTGACCTTCGGAGTCAAAGGCGGTCGAGCTGCAGGAGAGAAATTCCTCGATGCGCTAAAACTCGTGATTCGTCTCGTGAATATCGGTGACGCGCGATCACTCGCCACTCATCCAGCCTCGACGACGCATCGTCAATTGTCACCCGAAGAGCTCGCCAAAGCGGGCGTCTCCGAAGATATGGTGCGCCTGTCGATCGGCATCGAGCACATCGACGACTTGAGGGAAGATCTCGATCAGGCGCTACGTAGCGCCTGATCGAACCTCATTTCTTTTTTCGCGGTGCGCCCTTTCGAGCAGGCTTCGAGGCAGGCTTGGCCGTCGGCTGACTGCGCCGAGCCTCATCGACCTGCTCGGCGAGCACGCGGAACAGGCTGTCGATGTATTCTTTTCTTTGAGCCGCGAGATTGGCTTCGTCGTCGGGCTTGAATTCGAAACGATCGATCTCACCCGCTTTCAATCCACCGCGAGTGACCTGGATAGCTTCCATCGCCATCAGCCGCTCACGCAGTGTCCACACCTCGCTCGCCAGTACCACCACCATGTTGAGGACCTTGTCGATCGCAGGATCGGCAAAGAAATATGGGCGGCCACCGCGGATGGTGCGGCGCATCGGTTGTCGACTCATTTCCAGGCTCCGAAGCAATACCAAAGGATGCCGTCAGTCAGACGGCCGGTCTTGTCACTGTCGACCTCAGGCGGACGCGTCGCAGCCTCACGCCACACTTTCTCGCCGTACCAACCGACCGACGGAATCACGAATTGCACGTATTTTTTCGGATCGAAACCCGCTTTCTTGCAGAGCTCTTCGGGACGCAGATCGCGGAAGGGCTTGTAGAAAGGTTCGTTGTTGTACGCGCTATCCCAATCCAGATAGAACGCGTCATAGGCCGACAACTGTGAATTGGGTGGCAACTCCATGTGCAGCATGAGACCGCCCGGTTTCAACACCCTGTAGGCCTCATCCATGATTTTCGCGATGCTCTTTTTGGGAACTTCGTGCAGGAACATGGACGAGAAGACGACGTCGAAGCTGGCATCGGGAAAATCGAGCTGCTCCGCATTCATCTGCTGGAAGTGAACTTCACGATTCTGAGCCTGCGCACGCGCGTGAGCGTAGCGGAGACACGGAGCCGCGACATCGATGCCATGCACTTCCGCTTCGGGGAAGTGATCTTTCCAAGAGCCCGTGTTGTGGCCGATCGTGCAACCGAGATCGAGAATCTTCTTGGGCTTCAGGTTCGGATACTTCAGGCGAATGAAACCGGCGATCGACTGACCGATGTCGTCCAGGTTTTGACCCATCAGCCCGAATGAGAAAACGGCCAGACCATTGTCGTAGAGCGAACCGGCGGCAAGGTCGTCTTTTTCGTACTCACCGTCGTAGTTGCCTGCCATCAGATGCACGTCGATCGCAGATACGTAGCGCGGCACTTCGAAGTTTGGTTTCAGGCGCAGCGTCCCGCGTGTCTTGCCCTTGCCCGACAGTTTGACCGCCTTTTGTTTGAGCTCGGGGCGGTTGCGCTCGAGCGGCGGAATCACCGACTGCCAAACCATGTCCTGCGCGGTCACGCGCAAGGTCGAGTAGAACTTGAAATAGTCGTTGGACTTGATGGCCTTATGCACTTCAGGACCATCTTTGGGATTACGCTTGTGTTCGCGACGGAACTGCGGTTCGACTTCAGCGTCGTAAACCGATCGCATGCCGCTTGCCATGTCATTCAACACATGGGCACGCAAACCCGAAACGAAATTCATACGCGCCTTCTCGTCGCGCGTCTTAGCCAATCGCAAATCGTGCTTCAGTTCCAACATGAGCGCACCTCCGTTAGGTCGATTATGCGCAGCTAAAAATCGGACAACAACCGGCCGTAGCCCGGCATACGGTCGTCGATACCGTTCGCTCGCAGGGCATGCCAGTACGTGGCAGTGTTGATCGCAATGACCGGTTTACCAAGCCACTGCTCGGCTTCTGCCGCGAGTCGAACCATCGATAGGTTCGTACCAACCTGCAATATGGCATCGACATCAGGACCGTCGAGCTCGCGCAAAACCTCGCGACAGCGCGATTCCGGAATTTGCGCAATCGCCGTCCACGAGGGAGCGCGCATGGGAATATCGCGCACCGTCTCGTAGCCGGCGTCGGCGAAATAGCGTCGAACCTCGGCGTTAGCGACCGGATAATAGGGCGACAGAAACGCGATACGCCGAATGTTGCCGTAGGCCTTCAAGGCGGCAGTACAAGCGTGCGAGCCGATCGAAATACGGACGCCGGACTCCTGTTCGACCTTTTCACGGAACGCCTCGGCACCGGCGTAGCCGCCGTAGAACGTGATCGCCGACATACCCATGACGAGGTAGTCTGGCTCGCAGGTCATCACGCTACGCACGGCATCGATCACACCCTGACCGATGGTGTGGGTCGCCGCCATGAAGGTCTCGTCGCTGATCGCGCGGGAGTTTGGCGTGTAGATGCGGCTGTAGTGGTTAGTCACGCCAATCGGCCGCATATCGTCATAGTCGGGCTGCACGATGGTGTTGGTTGACGGCCCGAGAACCCCGAACAACCGCCGATAGCCTCTTGCGTCGCGACCCATAGCACCCCCCTTCCTGAGCAAACTTCAGCCTAGCATGCTGTAATTCACGGTATGCATCACATGTCCATTTTGTCCGCTCTGCTGATTGCCCTGCTGATCCAATCGGGTGAAGCGAGTGCTTCGAACGGTCCGGGTAACGCCACTGTTCGCATGGCCACTTGGAATCTCGAATGGCTGATCGCGCCGCGCGAGTTCCGCGAGCTTGCGGCAACCTGTTTGCCGCGGAACGCATCTCCGGGAAATCGAGAACGATACATCCCCTGTAACGTCGCCGACGAACTGCAACGTTCCGAGGCGGACTTTCGTGCGCTGCGTAGAGTCGCCGAGGTGCTTGACGCCGATGTCGTTGCACTACAAGAGGTGGACGGTCCGGCAGCGGCCCGCAAGGTATTCCCGAAACATCAGTTTTGCTTCACGAAGCGTCCGGGTGTGCAAAACAACGGCTTCGCGATCCGACGCGGCATTCCATTTCGCTGCGAAGCCGATGTCGAATCCTTATCTTTGGGCGGCCGAGTGCGCAGCGGCGCACATCTCGTTCTCTACCCAAACGATCCCCGCGAAACCCATCTACTTTCGGTACATCTGAAATCTGGCTGTCCACGACGACCTCTCGATGACACGCGACGCGACTGCGCGACGCTTGCCAAACAAGTGCCGCTGCTCGAGGCCTGGATCGACGAACAAGCGGCCGCCAATCGCAGGTTCGCGATTCTGGGCGACTTCAATCATGACTTCAGTATTCGCGGCCCAGCTCGCACCGACGATGGCACGCTGCGTAACTTTTGGGCCGAGATCGACGATGGCGAGCCCGCCGGCGCCAAACTCGTTAACGTGTCGAGCGGTGAACGCTTCGTGAATTGCTCGGCCGCACAGAACTACGGCAGTTATATCGATCATGTCGTGCTCGGCGAAAGATTGGCCGCCGAGCGAGTGCCCGGTTCCTTCATACGCACGACCTTCGACGAGGGCGATGCTCTCAAGCGCAAACTGTCGGATCACTGCCCCATCGGCATCGAAGTCTCCTTGGCGCCCTAATCGGTAACGCCATGCAGTTGCAGCAAGCGGTGTTGAGCCTCGTCTTGATGACGATGGTCTTCGCCGTAGCGCTGGATCTGCGTACGAGCGACTTTGCGCGTGTATTCGCCATGCCACGCCGCATCGCGATCGGCTTGCTCCCGCAATTCGTATGGCTACCCGTCGCCACTTGGCTGGTGACGCTGACGCTCGATCTACCGGCAGCTACCGAAGCGGCGATGTTGCTCGTCGCATGCTGCCCGGGCGGTTCGCTATCGAATGTCGTCACCCACTGGGGCCGCGGCGATACGGCTTATTCGGTGAGCCTCTCGGCCGTTGCCACCGTACTCGCGTTCGTTCTCACCCCCTTCAACTTCGCTTGGACGATGAGCGCGAATCCTGCGACCCAATCGTTCATGCAGGCGTTGTCGCTATCGCCGCTCGACATCGCCTCGAGCTTGTTGTTTCTGCTCGGTTTACCGCTGATCGCGGGTCTTTGGCTCCGACATCGTCGCGCCGAGCTCGCCGATCGCTGGCGCGTGCCGCTCGGTCGCTTCGGGCTGATAGCCTTGCTGCTATTCATCGCGATCGGACTGATTCGTGAAAGGCATTTACTGAATTCCGCCATCCTGCTGCCGCTTGCGCTCGTGATCGCGCACAACGCCTTAGGCCTCGCGCTCGGCTGGATGACGGGTAAATTATTTGCGCTCGATGTGGCGCAACGACGTGCGATCACGATCGAAGCGGGCATGCAAAACTCGGGGCTCGCGCTCGGCATCATCGCCTTGCAGTTCGATTCCGATCTCGGCATGGTGATCATCGCGAGTCTGTGGGGTATTTGGCATATCGTTTCAGGTATGAGCCTGGCATTTCTTTGGAGACAGTTCGATGCACGACCTCCTGTTTGAAGGCGCAACGGTCATCGATGGTAGCGGCCGCCCAGCGCGGACTGCCGATGTCGCGATCAAAAACGGCGCCATCGTCGACATCGGAGCGATCAGCAGTCGAGCGCAAGAGCGTATCGATGCGCGTGGCGCTTGGCTGACGCCGGGATTCGTCGATATCCACACCCACTTTGACGGTCAAGCGAGCTGGGACCCTACCTTCAGTCCCAGCATCCATCATGGTGTGAGCACGGTCGTTTTCGGCAACTGCGGTGTCGGTTTCGCGCCGCTCCGCAGTGGCGACAAACAGCGCGCGGTCGATGATCTGATTTCCTTGATGGAGGGTGTCGAAGATATTCCGGGAGCGGCACTCGCTGAAGGTGTGAGCTTCGATTGGCAGAGCTTCCCCGAATATATGGACGCTCTCGATCGCATGCCGCACAGCCTCGACTTTCTCGTGCAGGTACCGCACGACCCGCTGCGCATGGCCGTTATGGGCGATCGCGCTCTCGCTCAAGAGGTCGCAACGCCTGAGGAGATCGAAACGATGTGCCGCGCGCTCGGCGAAGCCCTCGATGCCGGCGCTGCGGGATTTTCCACAGGACGCACCGACAATCATCGAACCACAGCCGGCGTCGCCACACCGGCATCGGACGCCGATGCACGAGAACTCGCGGCACTCGCCGCCGTATTTCGCGGTCGTGACCGAGGCGTGTTGCAGCTCGTCAGTGATTTCAACTTACTGCATGGGCCAGAAGGATTCGATGCCGAGTTCGATCTCGTCGAGCTGATGGCGCGCGAAAGTGGTCGACCGTTGTCGATGACCTGGTTGCAGCGCGATCCCGGCGGCGAGCAATGGCGAGCCATTCAAGCGCGTACCGAGGCTGCCGTTGCACGAGGGCTACCGCTGTCGTTGCAAGCGGGCGCGCGGGGAATCGGCGTGATACTGGGGTTGGATACGACATTCCATCCCTTCATGGGCTTTCCTGGCTATCTGGAGGTCGCCGCGCTGCCCCTCGCGGAGCGCGCCTCAGCACTGCGCGAGCCCTCGCGAAAAGCGCGCATTCTGAGCGAAAAATCGGGACGACTGAGCGGTGATGGCACCTCGGTACCACCCATCGTCGATTTGATGCTCGCCAAGCTCGACTTGATCAGCGCACGTATGTTCCCGTTGCTCACGAATGGGCGACGCTCACCAAACTACGAGCCTCCGGTCACTCAAAGTTTTTACGTCGTAGCCAAGCAACGCGGCTGCAGCGCTATCGAAGCTTTGTACGACTATCTGGTCGAGGGCGATGGTTCGAACCTCGTGCACTTTCCGATCTTCAACTACAACGAGGGGTCGCTAGCGATCGTCGGCGACATGCTGCGCCATCCTCGGGCTTTATACGGCTTATCGGATTCGGGCGCTCACGTCGGCACGATCTGTGATGCCAGCACCACAACCTACCTCATGACCCGATGGGGTCATGCCATCGAAGAAGGCGGCCTTGGCATCGAGCGCGTCATCGAGATGCTGACGCGTCGTAATGCGCGCCACATGGGGTTAAGTGATCGGGGCGAGATTGCCGTTGGTCTGCGTGCCGATTTGAATTTGATCGACCCGACACGTCTCGATACCGGCATGCCGCAGATCGTTCGCGACCTTCCTGCAGGGGGCCGTCGACTACTGCAAAAAGGTGAGGGTTACCTCGGTACCTGGGTTGCAGGTCAGGCCGTCGCGCGTCATGGCGAAGTCACGCAAGCGCGACCCGGGAAACTCGTCCGACTCAACGCCGACAGGTCGTCGTCACGCTCGTTGTAACGGCTTCGATCCACTCTGCCGGTTGATCAAACGCCATGTTGGACGACGATCCATCCAGTCGCCGATAAGTGAAGTCAGGTCGCAAAGCACGCACTCGATCGAGCGTGAAGTCGAGCAGATCATCCGGATTGCTGAGGATCACCATCGGCACTTTTAATTCTTTGAGTGCCGCCGCCATGTCGTAACGAAACACGGCATGATGACCGAACCACTCGTTAGGCCCAGCCAAGAAGAGCGAAAACACCGACCAATGCAGCGCATCGGGGCTGCCGGCGAGACGCCCTGAGAGGAAGGTGTATCGCTCCGAAAGGTGCGCCCCCTCGGGCTTGTAGCTCTGATCCCAGTGCGGGTTGGCGAGACGCGCCTTGGCTTCCGCCTCGGTGTAGATCGGCACGCCATGTCCAACGAGGCACTGAACTTGTTCGGGTGCCCGACGTGCCAGCTCTACTCCGAGCGTCACGCCCGTGTGGTGCCCCACGACGACGGCTCGCTCGATCTTCAAATGCGCGAGGGCGGCACGCAGCGCGCCGACATAATCAGCGATCGAGGGAGGCTGCTCCGGTCGCGACGAAAGACCATATCCCGGCGTGTCGAAGGCGATTGAGCGAATGCCACGTTTGGCGAGCTCCGCTTGGGCACGACTGTAGTAGATATGAAACCAAGGAACCTGATGGAACAGCACATAGATGGGTTGCCCCGCTTGCGCCACCCCGACATCCTGATAGTGAATCTGCCCGAGCGGTGACGGGGCATAACCACGTTCGACTCGCAGTCCCTCGAGTTCGATCGAGGCGAGCACCGTCCGCTGCTGTGCGGAATCAGTGGCGGCGAGCGTCATGATCGGCATCGTAAAAAAAGCGAGCAACACCCCGATCCATCGCAACTTCATGCACGCACTCCTCCGATCGGCAATCTTTGACCTAGCAAACGACCGAAAGTCATTGCAGGCGTGACCATCATGCCGCCGACGAAACTCTGCCCCATCAGCTGGCCGGCGCCGAGCAGTTCGCCCGCCGCATACAAATTTCGCACTGGCTCGCCGCGGGCGCGCACCACATTCAACGCCCCGTTGACGGCAAGACCCACGGTCGAGGTGGTCGAATGTCCTTGATGCCGAATGGCGTAGAACGGTGCCTTAAGGATCTGCCTCGGCAGGTGCTCGCGACCCAGCCGGTCGCGACGCTTGGCAACGCCGCGGTTGTAATCCTCGACGCTCTGCAACAAGCCCGCCGGATCGATACCCGCCTTCGCAGCCAACTCGGGCAAGCCATCCGCTTTGACGAACCAGGAATGCGCCTCAAACGCATCGCGGATTTCCTCGCGCGAGAAGCCACCGACGCCCGGCGGTGCGGTGGCGAGAATCTCCTCGTCGAATACGATCCAGTAGCGTAGATCAGGCTGTGACAACAGCGATATTTCGCGCTTGTCGAAACTGGGTTCGTCTTCGCGAATGAATCGCTCACCGCGCGCATTCACGAAAATTTCCCACGGCTGACGCTGCTGCGGAATGACGATGAAACGCGCGAACATCTTTGAGGGAAATTGATCATCCGCCAAGATGGAGCCGAAATTGCTCAAATAGTTTTCTCTGCCACGAACGAATCCGCCGACCGACATGCCAAGCTCGATACCGGCGCCCTGCGAATAGGGATAACCGTTATCACCGTAGTCGCGAACACCCGAGAGTCGCTCGAAGAGCTGCGGATTCGAAACGTAGCCACCACACGCGAGCAGCACATGCTGACCACGGAAGACCGTTTCGGCGAGACCGGACTTCACTCGAACGGCCTCGATGTCGCCCGCATCGTTGGTGAGTAGCGCCGTCACCGGTGTCGACAACGACACATCGACCCGCCCCGTATCGACCCAGGGCTTCAGCTGTTCACGCAGCACGGCCAAGATCGTGCGCCCACCTTCGGCGCCCCAGTAATAACGCTTTTGCGAGTACGGCTCGTGACCGAGACCGAGCACCGGATGGTCAGGCAAGGTCTTAAAGCCATGATCCATTAACCAGTCGAAGGTCGTCGCCGCATGATCAACGGCAAGACGAACGAGTTCGGGGTCGGCCGTCCCTTTGCTGATGCGCATCACGTCATCGAAATGCGCCTGCGCCGAGTCGACGATGCCCAGCGAAGCTTGCAGCTTCGTGCCCGCCGCACTCATCTGCCCCGTCGACAGATGCAAAGTGCCGCCGATGTCGTTAGCGGCGTCGAGCATCAACACCCGAGCGCCGCGCGCAGCGGCGAATATCGCCGCTGGAATGCCGGCGGTGCCTGCACCGATGACGATCAAGTCGTAGTGCGTGTCGCCGGATGCGGCCCAAGCCCGAGCCGCGCCTGCGCTAAACCACCCGGCCGCAGTCCATGCTGCAGCCCCTGCTACGAATGATCGCCGTTTCATCAACCCCCCTCGAAACCAGCGTGTACTTTTTATTCGGTGTTACATCTTCGTCGCGCCGAAGACAAACCAACCGCCACTGCCGTGAGCCGGTGATTCGATCTCGCCGCGCATGAACTTCGCGTGACGCTCTTCGCCGAAGGTCAGGATATCGGGCACATGCAGCTTGAACGATCGGTCACGCGCAAAGCCCGCCTCTTCGCACAACTGAACCGGGTCCTGCGCACGATAGGAGGTGTACCAAGGCTCGTTGTTGTTGAGCGTGTCCCAATTCCAGAAAAAGTTTTCGTACGGCGAGACTGTCGATTCGTCCGGCAACTCCATATGCACCATGACGCCGCCCGGCGCGAGCAAACGATTGCACTCCTTAAGGATTTTCTTGGTCGCTTTTACCGACACTTCATGGAAGAAGAAGCTCGAGACGATCAGATCGAAATGCCCATCGGGGAAATCCGTTGATTCCGCATTCTGTTGGCTAAAGTGCACGGGAATGCCTTCGTGTTCGGCAATCGCATGACCGTAGCGAAGCACCGGCGCACCGACATCGATGCCATGTGCCTCCGCGTTGGGATATGCAGAGCAGTAAGGCAGTAAATTTTTGCCCGTCGTCGTACCGAGATCGAGGATTCGCTTCGGCTTGAAGTTCGGGAACTTCTTTTTTAGCCAATAAGAAATCGACTCGCCCACGGCGCCAGGCTTCTTGCGATACGGGTGCTGACCCGAGAAGACCTTACCTCCGAACGTGACGACCGCACCTTGCGCCACATCGTCTGCCGTGTATTCAGCATGTACCCAGCCCGGCGCAAGATGCACATCGAGCGCGGTGATGTAGCGCGGAATCTCAAGGTTCGGATTTAGGCGCAGCGAACCGCCGGTCGGATTGCGCACGGCGAGATCCTTGGCAAGATCGATCATCTCCGGCAACGCACGCTCGACCGCCGGTTGCACTGAGAGATAGCACATCTCCTGCGCGTTGTAGCGAATGGAGCTGTAGAAGCGATAAGAAGCTTCGCGATTCAATGATTTCTCAATCGCGGCCGAGTCCTCGGGCTTACGCCCCTCACGTTCCAATTTCGGCTCGATCCGCTCTTCGTAGTCACTCTTGAGTGCGCGACGCATATCGATGATCGCGTGCTTGCGAATCATGCTGACCATACCCTGACGTGCACGCTCGTCGTGAGTGGGGCGGAACAACTCTTCGATGTTCGGTATCGGAATGTCTTTGGGGTTCGCAGCCATGTCAGCATCCTCCTCGAATTCGTCAAAAATTACCGCGCCCTGGGGCGCAAAATCAGTCGCGACCAGCGTGGATCACTCTGGCGCGTGCATTCTCAAAACGCGTTTCAGGTAAGCGTCGCGCCAGGCCGCCCGCTCCTGCTCGACGGCCGGGTCCGGTTGGTAAGCTTCGATTGCCGCTCGCGTCACGCTGCCTTTGCTGTCGAGCAGCCGCTCGACTGTATCGAGACGCTCGCGCAAAACGCCAACCTCGGTGGTCAACTCCAGCAGAAAGGTCATCATTTGGTCGATCGAAGGATCGTCGAAGAAATGCGGTCGCTTGCCCTTGGTCTGTCTCGGCAGGCGCACCTCAGCGCTCGTCGTCATCTCTGAAACTCCTTCCAATCGAACGGGTAACGAATGAACCCGAATATACACGGGCAGCCGATACGGACGAATATAGGGGTTTGCCACCGTTGCAACGGCGTTGCTAGCATGCCCGCGGTGCAGCGACTTAAATACGCCATTTCGGTTTTCACCCTGCTCTTGCTGACCTCAGCATGGTCGAACGCGGCCCCGTTACTGCAGCGCTTCGAAATCGCAACCATCGCGGCGCGCGATCTCGAGTGGGTCGAGACGAATTACGGCCGTTGGCTCGACTATCGCGTGCGCGAGCGAGGGGTGGTTTCGCCGGAACTTGCGGCCTCCTGGGGTGCGCCCGCCGTGGCGGGACGTCGGTACTTATTGATGAGTCCGGACTCGGCGCCGACCGTCTACCTCCGGGCGATCGAGGCGCCTCGTGCCGAAAATTACCGAGCACTGACCAGCTTCGGCTGGAACGCGATCGAAATCGTCGTCGACGACCCGGACGCGCTGTTCGAGTCGATGCGTGGTTCGCCGTTCAGGGTGATCGGTGAGCCGAAGCCGCTCGCGACGATTCCATCGATCCGCGCGTTTCAGGTGGTGGGTAACGATGAAGAGGTGCTGTATCTGACCGCCGAAATGGGCGACCGATCGCGCTCGGTACTGCCCGACCCGCAAGGACGTATCGGCCGCGTGTTCATCATGGTGCTCGCCGCGACCAACCCGCGAGCGACACTCGAGTGGTATGCCGAGCGCTTCGCCTTGCAGCCTGGGGCTTTGCGGGCACGGCCAAACCCCATGATCAACCGAGCCCAAGGCATCGACCTCGCGACACCGCTACCGATCGCCACTGCACGACTTGCCGAGCACGGCAACTTGATCGAGTTCGACGGCTACTCGGCTAACGCCATCACGCGACCGATCGCCACCGGCGAACTACCGCCCGGCGTTGCCATGACGAGCTTTACCGTACCGGCTCTCGACGCTCTGAAGGTCGAGTGGATCACACCGCCCACTCGACACGCCGGCGCAGCTTATGCAGGACGTCGGGCCGGCACGACGCGCGGCCCGGACGGAGAGCTAATCGAATTGATCGAAACGGCGCAGCCTGTCGCTACGCCGCTCACGCCTTAACGACAGACCACCTCGAATTTCTCGAGCGTGACGGGCATGTCTTCCGACCACGCCTTGCCGATCGGTGCGAGCGTGCGATTGAAAAAATCGCGATGCACTTTCTGCCAAGCCTCGAGAGGACGAACGGGTTTGCCCTCGTAGCGCGAATCCTCCGCGGTGACCTGGCTGAATGGTTTCGTGTAGATCGCGGTGGTGCGTAGCACACCGGCCGGCTCACCTTGGCCATTTAACAGGACAGAATAAGCACCCTCGTAAGGACGGCGCTCAGGGTCACGCCCGTAGGCCCAAGGCGTCGTGGCCGTAATCGTCTTCTCGCCCGTCAAAATCAGCGCGGTCAAGGCATTCGTCATCGCCTCGGCATCGCCAAATCGTCGAACCCGCCACGGCTCATCTGCGGGCAAGCCCAACGAGTTGCGGCAACGCTGCCAACTCGCGCGAGCCGCTTCGCTCGGACGAGCCTTCAAGGCCTCGTTGAAATCTTCGACGAACAGATTTTCGTACACACTCTTGGAATCTTTGGCGATGCCATCGACGAAACTGCGTAACTCGGCATCGCTCGCCGCGGTGGCGCAGCCGTCGAAGCGTTTCTGCAAAGTGAAACGGACGTACTGAACTCGGGCAGCTTGTCGCCCCGAGGTGGCGGCTTGACGCCAATATTGTTCGGCCAAACAAATATCCGTCGGCGCGAAGGGTCTCTGACGCGCGATGAACGTCGCGAAAATATATTGCGCCTGGATATGCCCCGCATCGGCAGCGAGCTTCATTTCTGCGACAGCCCGCTCGTTCTGATTGGTATAGAACAGCACGCGCGCAAGTTGGTAGCGAGCACGCGGATCGCGCGGATTGGACTGCAGCGCTTGCTCGCAAGCCGCGATCGCCTTGGGGTAATCAATGTCGTTCTGATGAACTCCGGGTGTCACCTTCTGCGGATCCTCCGGATGCGCGGCTAGGCGATCACACTCGGTAATCACCGTTTCGGCCTGAGCAGGTAACGCCAATAGGGCCAGGCCGATTCCTACCACGGCGTAGTGTGCTATCAACTTCATGCGGTTCTCCGAAAGACGTACCGACGAAATACTACACTCGCCAATACCAACCTCGCCGGTTCAAATAACGCACTAGCATCCAGTACAACCACACTTGGGTCATTGCGAAGAGCAACGAAGCCAAGTTCGCGTCGAAAAACGGTACATACACGTGCTGGTAGGCATAGCGTAAGGGTGTCGAACCATCGGGTAACACGATCAGACTTGTAACGCGCGGCACGAGCCCGCTAAGCGTGAAAATGAGCAGCGCGTTACGCCCGAAGTCTTCGCAGAAAGACGCAAACGGCACGGCAGCGCGTACCGTCAGCAGTGGGCGCAACAGACCAAGACAGATCAGCGCGAGTCCGCCCGACAGCAGAACGTAGGACGGCGTCCAAATTTTTTTGTTGATCGGCAACACACTCGACCACCACTGTGCCACCAGGAACATCGCGATCCCTATGCCGAGCAGCTTCCACGGCAGATCGTCATTCGTCTGGCGCATCGACAACCAACGTCCCGCGAGGTAGCCGATCAACACTTGCGAGATCGCAGGAAAGGTGCTTGCTAAGCCTTCGGGATCAAACGGCACCCCCTCACCTCGATACAGATGCGCAGCGCCGAGAACTAGGCGATCTAGCGAAGTTCCAAAAAAGCCTTCGATCGAATAGGGATCCACATGACTCGTGAATGCGAGACACGCCCACCAGTAACCGAGCAGAAGCAGCGCGATGGCCCAAGTCGCTGCCTTGATATCTCCCCACCAGACGATCAGTGCTGCAAATCCAAACGCTAAAGCGATCCGTTGCAGCACGCCCATGATACGCAGCGACTCGAAATCGCGTAGCACGAGTTGACCGAACTCGTCCCAGCGGACGAAGGGGCTCGCATTGATGAAAAGCCCGATCGCAAAGATGGCAATCGAGCGACTTAGAACACGCCTACCAAAGATGGCGCGACCGGCAACCCGCAGAGTCGGCAAGGTCAACGCCATCGAGTAGCCAACAGCAATCAAGAAGAACGGGAAAACGAGGTCGGTCAGCGTCCAGCCATGCCAAGGGGCATGGGCGAGCGGAGCATAGAGGCTCTCCCAGCTACCGGGATTGTTAACGAGAATCATCAGGGCGACCGTCGCCCCACGAAAGACGTCGAGCGAACGATCGCGCGTGCGAATCAATCGATCAATTCGCGCCTTCGCGCGGGGTAACCAAAATAGTGACCAACGTGCCCGACAAGGCCGACCCTTCGATCATCACCGTAGCAACTCGCTCACCGCGTGAAAACGTCAAGCCACTCGTCTTGCCCTGCAGAGCCGTGATGAGATTCCAGCCGGAGCCGTTCAAGCTGCGGAAGAAGTGGTTGTAGGTGTCGACCGGCGAGAGCGTGGTCCGCAATACGACTCGCCCGACCCAGCGCGTATCGGTACCCACCACCAGGGTGCTGGCATCATCCAACTTCGAGCCCGCTGGCAGCGTGAAATCCCCCAACTGCAGCAGCTTCGGCTCTTTGGTCGCACTCGTCACCGCAGCCGATGACGAACCAGAAGGCGTCGCCTTCGTCGCAGTCTGGCGCTGAAACGGGGAAGACCCAGCCTCGCAGCCAGCGAGCGACAGCGCGACCACGGCGATCATCATCCACTTGTACATAGTCGGTCTCCTGTAGAGATGGCCCATTATGCGCCCCTCGAGATCAACCGTTGAAGCGGCAAAGGGTGATAATGCGCCGTATGCAAATCTCCACCACCCGTTGGTTTTTTACCCTGATTTTGTTGTCGATCGCGACGGCGGCTCGCGCCGATGAGGCCGCAGAGGCCGCGTTCGTCGCTGCGGCAGGCTACACCGTCAAACTCTCGGTGACCTCGGAGTTTGGCTTCATCGAGAGCGAACCGGGTAGCTGGCGCGGTGCCGGATTTCTAGTCGATCGGCAGCGAGGTTGGGTACTGACCAATGCGCACGTCGCCGGCTATGTACCTGCCTTGATCGAAGCGCAGTTCCGAGGCGGCAAGAACATCCCGGCCAAGGCGCTCTTCGTCGACAATCTGCAAGACATTGCCGTACTTGAAATTCCGGTGTCCTCCATTCCGAGCGAGGCGCTCGAAGCGCCGCTCGCCTGCGAGGGGCTACCGGGTGTTGGCGCAGACCTCGGCACCTTCGGACACCCGCTCGGTTATGCGTTCACCGCCACGCGCGGCATCATGGCCGGCGTCTCGCGCTCGAATGGCTATCCGATGATTCAGACGGATGCGCCCATCAGCCCCGGCAATTCAGGCGGCCCGCTGATCGACCTCGGCACCGGTCGCGTCATTGGTATCAATACCGCCTCGCTCGGTGATCGGCGCTCTCAGAACATGAACTTCGCGGTGATGATGCCGCACGCGTGTCGCGTACTCGAACTGCTGCGCGCTGGCCGCAGCGCGACAGTGCCGCGGATTGCGACCGCCTTCGCCATCGATGAGAGCGACATCGAAACCTTGATCGTCGCTGACCCGCCAGCTACACCCGATGGATTTGGCTTGCAACGTGGTGACGAGGTCATCGGCTTAGCGGGCTCCGAAAAGCGTTATCTCGCGGTATCTGACCTGCTGATCGATCTGCGGGGGCGCTACGGCAAAACGCCCCTACTAATTCGGCGAGGCGATCGAGAGCTGACCATCGAAGCGAACCTCGTTCCGAGCATCCAATACCTTGATCGTCGCGGCCTGCGCATCAGCGGCGTCGTGTTCGCCCCGCGCCTGATGTACGAAGTCGCCTCGACCGACGAAGCCGGCGTATTACTCGTGCATCACATTGAACCTGGTTCGCAGGGTGAACTGCGCAGCATCGAATACGGTCAGGAAGTGGTCAGCGTCAACGGCGAGGCGATTTCGAGCCTTTCACAATTGGCCCGGGTGGCAGAACGAGCACGCAATGCTGGACAAGATCTACGGCTGATCCTGCGACGCATGGTCGAGGACGAATATGTATCAGAGAGCTACCGAGTGCGTGATCTGCCGGTCGATGAGATCGCGTGGCATCCGCGCTGACACGGCCGTCGCTAGAGACGACATTCGCTGAAGATGGCAAGCCCGCCTCGCCTTAGGTAGAGTCGGGTTATCCCGGTTCGACGACAAAGGAAGTTGCCATGATCCGTGTTCTCACGACCCTGTTTTTTGCGCTCGCCGCCAGTCTCGCCTTGGCGATTCCCAAAGCGGGCGACCCTGCCCCGGCGTTCAAACTGCAAGACCAAACGGGCGCATGGCGCTCCTTGGAAGACTATCGCGGCAAATGGGTGGTGCTGTATTTCTATCCCAAGGACAACACCCCGGGCTGCACGACGCAGGCCTGTGAGTTGCGCGACGATATCTTTGCCTTTCGTCGTGCCAACGCCGTGATACTCGGCGTCAGCGTCGATGCGGTCGATTCGAAAGAAGCTTTTGCGAAAGAACATAGCTTGCCGTTCCCCGTACTCTCCGACAGCAATACGGCGATCACCAAAGCCTATGGCTCGCTGACGAGCTATCCGCAGTACAAGCTCTTTGACATCGCGCGACGCGACACCTTCATCATCGACCCGCAGGGTCGTATCGCGAAGCGCTTCGACAACGTCAATCCCGATGGGCACTCGAAGATGGTGCTGGCGGAACTGGCGAAACTGCAACAGTAAGTCGCGACATCGCGCGCAAGCGCCACACGGTAATCCAAGGAATGACGGCGGCCACGATGGCCGCCGTCTTCGCATCCGCGACCCATGCCGTCGCGGGCAGTATCGTCACGGTGAGTGCCATCTCCATGAGCGCAAAACGCATTCCTGCTTGATAGTTGCGCTGAAGGGTCTGGCCAAATCCCATCGCCGATGCCATTCCAAATGCCAGCGTTCGCGAGAGCATCATCGCAATGAACCACCACGCTGCGACTGCGTTCGACGCAGGGTCCGTTGCGGTGATGATGGCCCACGCCAAGAAAACACCGAGCGGTATACCAAGTCCCGCAAGCCACCACGAACGAGCGGATTGCCGCGCCACTAACTCGCCACCTGGCGATTCTTTGATCCAACCGTAAACCTGCGCACCCCACGCCATCTGAAACGAACCGATATACAACATCATCAAAGGTTCCGTAACGCGCACAGCCAGCCCATAGCCACCCGCCGAGGTCTCATCGACTGCCCAGCGAAACGTGCCAGACACCGCAAAATCGGCTACGTACTTCGCTAGCAAGCCGGTCATGACGGGCAGCCCCATCAGGACCGCTCGTCGCAGAAATCGTCCGTCCGATCCTGACGCCTTCATGACACCACTTCGAGCAGCCAAGAGCGCACTCACCAGTAGCGAGATCGCGCATTGGGCCGCAAAGAAAGCAGCGAGTGGATCCATATCGATCCACAACATCACCTCGAGCAGCGCGACGAACATCGGGAACGTCACCACCGCGATGATCGCGAGCACCCGTGCGCCGCCCAAGATGCGTAGATCCGTGTGAAACATCATCCCGAGATTGGCGAGCAATCCGTACAACGGCAGCCATGGCAACACAGCCACGTTGTGCCAGTGCCCCATCGTGAACAACACATACAGCAAAGCGGCTACGACGATTCCCGCTAAAGTCCCGCTCGCACCCACCGCAAACAAAGCGGCCCGCAGCGCTGCGTGGCGATGTTCGCCACCGCGATCGCTAACCTCCTGCATGTAACCGGGTTTGATTCCGAATTGACTGATACTGCCGACGACGGTGAGCAGGGCAACGAGTAATGCCCATTCCGCCAAATCGAGCGCCGACATCGACGAGCCCAAGCGCGCCGTTGCCCAAACGGAGCCGAGCATCGACGGTACGGCAGCAACGGCGAATGCCCGCCAGGTGCCCATGAACTCTTGGAGGTGGCGCCGCTCGCTCGCGTCCATTAGTCTAATTGTGCAAGACAACTTGGTTGATCAAAGGGGCGTTGACCAAAGGGGGTTCGATCATGGGTCATCGAGAAGATATCAGCGCTTTGTCCAATCGCTTTCTCTCTGCACTTGAGCGAGGTGATCCGGATGAGGTCCGTGCTTTCTACACGAACGACGCTCGCATTTGGCACAACTTCGACGATGTCGCACAGACCGTCGAGGAGAACCTGAAGCTGCTCGGGTGGATGTCGCGCAAACTGCCGCAGCGTCATTACCGAATCGTACGTCGCGAAATTTTGCCGGACGGCTGGTTCCAACAACATGTGCTCGAGGCCACGTTGCCGGACGGCTCACCGTTTCGCATGCTTGCCTGCTGCGTTATCACCGTCCGCGACGGTCTGATCAGCCGGCTCGATGAATATCTCGACCCTGCGCAGGCAGCACCACTCAAGAATCTTTGACCAGACGACGTGACTGCGTGATCCGAAACCGTGATGCCACGAAGGCGAGATCCGTCAACGTGGCGTTACCGGCTGGGTTCAAACCCGTGACGTGATAGTCGCTGTAGGCGGCGGCAAAGTTCAGCGGCATCGGACCCGTCAGATTGATCGTCAGTTGGGCTCCCGCAGCGGAATAAGCTCGCTCGGCCCGCTCGATATACGTCTCGTCGGTCGAATATAAAAAGGCGGTGATGGCACCGGCTTGCTTGGCATCTCGGGTGGCCTGTTCGAGCGCGACATCGCGATCATCGCAGTGGATGACAAACCCGATAGGTCCGAAGCGCTCCTCGCCATACAGCGCTCTGCCGGCAGCGCCGGCATCGACTTGAACGAGCAATGGTGTTCGAGTGCGCGCTTGCGGGAAGTCCGCGTGCGCGTACGCGCTCGACTCGAGTAGCACACGACCGATCTTGGCGCCTCGTTCCTGTACTTCGTCGATCAACTGCGGAGTGCCGGGTGATTGAATAGCCGCCAATATGGCGCCAGCGCGCTTTCCATCGGCAGCCAAAGATTTCATCGCAGCTGCCAGTCTTTCACCAAATTCGCTGGCATCGACGCGACCTGTAGCAGTAGTAATGCCGCCCTTCGGAATGTAGATATTCTGCGGCGAGGTGCACATCTGCGCCGAGAAAAGACTCATCGTCGTGGCTAAACTTTTGATGACCGCATCCAGATCATCAACCGAATCAATGACGACCGTGTTGACGCCTGAGGTTTCTGAGAAACAGAGCGCCGGCCAGGCATTAGCTTCGACCCAGGCGCCAAACCGCGCACTGCCAGTGAAATCGACGATCGCCGTCTGCGGATGTTTGACCAACACCTTACCGAGCGGCTCTTCTATCGTATCGAGGCACAGCGTGACGAGATTGGGGTCGAACCCGCTCGCCGCCAACACCTCGCGAAACTCCCGTACGGCGATCGCCATCGGCAATACGCCCGTCGGATGCGGCTTCACGATGACGGGATTGCCCGTGGCGAGATTCGCAAACATCGCGGGATACGCGTTCCAGGTCGGGAACGTGGCACAGGTGAACACCACCGCGACGCCACGCGGCACCAGACGGTAGGTCTTCTGCAACGGGATCAGCGTGGAACCAAACTGCCGCTCCCATCGCGCGGCGGGCGCGACGTGACTCATCGCCATTTGCGCATAAGCCAAGGCTTCGACACCGCGATCGAGCGCATTAGTGCCGCTGCCGGCATAGCTCATCAGAGAGCTTTGACCCGCTGTATGCATCACCGCCTGAGCGGTGTCGAATACGCGCTCGTAAAGCCGATCGACGATCTCCATGCACACGCCGAGTCGCGTCTGCACGGAGGCGGCCGCCCAACTGTTCATCGCCCGAGAACCCAACGCGAATAATGTATCGGGATTTGCGTGCGGATATTCGATGCCTAGCGGCTGTTGCGTATAAGGCGACACCTCAGCCGCAGCAAGACCGAGTGCACCCGGTTGATCAAGCTCTAACGGACGATTCAGTGCCGCTGCATAACGCGCTCGACCCTCAGCCTGTGCCTCGGCTCCACCACGATGTCGATCAGGCGTTTCCGGAAAGAGCGAAAAATAGCGACGATCGCGACAGGCCGAGATAGCTGCCTCGAGAGATGGACGATGCTTATCGTAGAGGTCGAGAGTCATTTCTTTGCCCGTCGCCATTCGAGTTCGTGTCTTCTGACGCCCTTGGGTGTCGGCTCATCCGCAGCGAGAATCAGGCGACGACCCTGTAGTATCGGCGTGCGCCATTGCTCGCTACCGACCAAGCCCGGATTGAGCGCCACTGTCACCTCGTGCACGATGGTGCCACTGACCAGGCGCCAACGCCCGGCGTAACTAAAATAGCCATCGAAAGCCGCGGCACGCTCGCGCAGACTGGCATCGCGCGGATTCGGTCGTGCAAACGGTTCTCGACCAGCGGCCATGATATTGGCGCTCATGTAGCCGTCCGCCGTGTAGAGCAGCAAACCGCTAGCCCCGTCACCGAAAGGTTCGGTCACACGTCCATCCTCGTAGGCGATGCGCCAGCAGTGATACGCCCAGGCACCAACGAGATCAGCGCGCTTCATGCGCCGAACACCGGACGCATCGCCGCGGCTCGATACTCCTCGTAGTAACGCGCGACGATCTGCTCCACCGATTCGATGGCGTGGATATGGTTAACACCCTGCCCCGCCGACCAAATATTTTTCCAGGCCTTGACCTGCTGCTGCGTATTAGAGAGATCCATCTTGTCCTTGCCCTGCAGATTATCGGGATCCAGGCCCGCCGCGACGATACTCTCGCGCAGATAATAAGCGTCAGCACCCGTGAATACTTTGGTCATGACAAGCTCCTCGAGCGAGGCGCGGACGACCATGTCTTTGTAATCGTCACTCGCGAGACTCTCTTGCGCCACGATGAAGGGGGTGCCGACGTTCGCGAGGTCTGCGCCGATGAGCTCGGCCGCGCGAACGGCACCACCGGTGCCGACCGCACCCGAGAGCACGATGATGCCGTCGAAGAATTCGCGTACCGCATCGACGAAAGCAAAGGGCGAAATCTTACCGGTATGGCCGCCGGCGCCCGCAGAGACCAGCATCAAACCGTCGACGCCTGCCGCGGCAGCCTTACGCGCGAAAGCGAGATTACTGACGTCAGCAAACACCTTACCGCCGTAGGCGTGCACCCGTTCGATGGCCGGAATCGGACTGCCGAGCGCGGTGATGACCAGCGGCGGCCGATACTTCGCAATGAGCTCAAGCTCGGCGGGAAGGCGTTCGTAGGAACTATGCGTGACGAGGTTGAGCGCCCAAGGCCCAAGGTGCTGCGGCTCGCTTGCAGCCAGAGCAGCGTGGCCCGCGACGATACGCTGCAACCACTCCTCTAGCACCTCGATGGTGCGCGCGTTCGGAGCTGGGAAGCTACCGATGATGCCGGCTCGACAGCAGGCCAGCACCAAATCCGGCCCGGAAACCAAAAACATCGGTGCTGCGATCATGGGTAGACGCAGGCCACGCGCCCAGTCCTCCAGACGAACAACAGGGCGGAGCGACTCCGTACTAACACTCATGACCATCTCCCGATTAACTTGCATAATGATACTATTCCGAGCCGTATCACGGGGGCACTGATATGACGGGTAGCGTTTACATCCTCGGAGGGTACCAAACCGACTTCTCCGCCAATTGGGCCCGCAGCGGTCGTGAGATTGCTGACGGTATGCGCGAAGTGTTGGAGCAAGGTTTGGCGGCGACGCAGTTATCGCCAGAAGAACTCGACACCGCCCACGTCGGTAATTTCGCCGCCGAATTGTTCTGTAACCAAGGTCATCTCGGTGGCGTACTCGCCGCCGCCCTTCCTGATCTCGCCGGCATTCCGGCCTCCCGTCACGAAGGAGCCTGCGCGTCGGGTAGCCTCGCCGCGCTCGCAGCCTCGGCTGAAATCGAGGCGGGGCGCTACGGCTTGGCAGCCGTCGTCGGCATCGAGCAGATGCGCAACGTGCCGGGTGATGAAGCCGCGAAATTGATCGGTGCCACCGCCATGTGGGCCGGCCACGAATGCGTTGATGTGAAATACCCTTGGCCGCACGTCTTTAGCGAACTCGCGGGTGAGTACGACCGACGCTACGGCTTGAAGGCCGAACATCTCGCTCGCATCGCCGAAATCAATTTTGGCAATGCACGGCGTAACCCGAATGCCCAGACCCGTCGCTGGGAGTTCACCGATCGAAGCTTCCAGCAAGATGATATTGCCAATCCCGTCATCGACGGTCGAATGCGCAAACAAGACTGCGGGCAAATCACCGATGGAGCCGCCATCGTCTTTCTAGCAAGCGAAGCGGTCGCGCGCGAGTGGGCTCGCCAACGCGGTCGATCACTGAATTCTTTGGCGCGTATCGCGGGCTGGGGTCATCGCACCGCTCCCATCACGTATCAAGCCAAAGTGGCGATGAGCGAAGGGCAACCCTTCGTGTTTCCGTTCGTGCGCGCGACCATTACCGATGCCTATCGTCGAGCGGGTATCGCGGGCGTCGAGCAACTGAGCGGCATCGAAACGCACGACTGCTTCACTAGCACCGAATACATGGCGATCGACCACTTCGGTATCACGCCGCCGGGACAAAGCTGGCAGGCGATTGAAAATGGCGATATCGAGATGGGTGGTCGCATCCCCGTCAATCCGAGCGGTGGCCTCATCGGTCTTGGACACCCCGTGGGTGCGACCGGCGTGCGCATGCTGCTCGATTGCTACAAGCAGGTCACCGGTACGGCAGGTTCCTATCAAATCGAGAACGCCGAACGTTTTGCCACTCTCAACGTAGGCGGCAGCGCCACCACCACCGTCAGCTTCGTCGTCGAGCGGGCTTCCTAAGGAGAGCATCCATGCGTAAGTACACCGACATCAGCACGCAAGATCCGATTGATCGTCCGACTTGGGTCGATGGCATCGAAAACCCGTATTTGCACGGACCTTACACACCGGTGGTCTCCGAGGTCACGGCGGTCGATCTCAAGGTCACCGCCGGCACGGTGCCCGACGATCTGTTCGGTGCCTACATGCGGCAGGGCCCGAACCCCATCTTTGAGCCCAAGGGCCCTTACCACTGGTTCGATGGCGACGGCATGGTGCACGGCATGTATTTCCGCGACGGTCGTGCGAGTTACATCCGCAAGTGGACCCAAACTCGGGCATTGCATGACGAGATCGAGCAGGGTCGCGTCGAGCTATCGGGCATCATGGGGCCGTACGATATCTCGCGGGTAGCAGGTCGCGAGAGCGCCGCCATGAATCCCGACTACTGCAAAGACACAGCGAACACCACGCTCAATTTGCACAACGGAAAATTGTTGGCTGCTTGGTACAACTCGGGTCGCGTGCATGCACTCGACCCGCTGACACTCGAAACGAGTGGTGAAGAGACTTTCCATGGCGGGCTCGACACCTCCATGAATGCGCATGGCAAGGTCGACGTACGCACCAACGAGTACATCAACTACGGTTACGCTGATTTTCAACCGTGGCTGACCTATTACGTCATCGGACCGGACGGCCGCGTCAAACATAAAACCCGCATCGACCTGCCGGGGCCGCGTCTGCCGCACGACACGACGATTACGCCGAACTACACGATCCTGCACGACTTCCCGCTGTTCCACGATCCGGCGCTGCTACGCAAGACCGGACATCGCGTCGTGCAATTCCGCCGCGATATTCCGAGCCGCTTTGGCGTCATGCCGCGCTACGGCACACAAGAACAGGTGCGCTGGTTCGAGTTCGAGCCTGGCTACGTGTTGCACATGGTCAACGCTTGGGAAGAAGGCGACTGGATCGTCATGGACGGCTGCTTCCAGCCAGACCCGACGATCAAGCGTGATCCGTCCGAAGGTCCGCTCGGCTCCATGCTCGCTTATCTTCGCTACAAGGGGCACTTGCGCCGCTGGCGTATGAACGTCAAAACCGGCGAGTGCAGCGAAGAGCAACTAGACGATCTCAATGTCGAGTTTTGCTTGCCCGATATGGACCTCTATGGTGTTAAGAGTCGTTACTCTTATCACCAGCTGATCCCCACAGACCTGCAAACCCTCGCGTTCGAGGGTCTCGTCAAATACGATCACCAAAAAGGCACGCGCGAGATCTACCACTATCCTCGCGGCTGGTTCCCGAGTGAAACCACCTTCTCGAAGAGCACCCGCGGCGGCGATGAAGATCAGGGCTACTGCGTTACACTCGCGACGAACATCGCGGACTACCAGTCGGAAGCATGGATATTCGACGCCAAGAACATCACCGCAGGCCCCATGACGCGCATCGCACTGCCCGGACGAGTTCCGGCTGGCTTCCATGCCGCTTGGTTTTACGGTCGGGATCTGTGGCCGAACGCGGCAGCGCGACCATCACGCGCGGCAGCCTGAGTCGTTGGCAGCGCAGCCTAATGGCTGCGCTGCTGCTCTTGGCGGCGAGCTTCGAGGCAGCACTCGCCGAACCGACACTTTACGTCGGTCGAATCGTCACGATGGATGCATCGCGTCCCGTTGCCGGGGCGGTCCTCGTCGACGGCGAACGCATCGTCGCGGTGGGCGGCACCGAACTACGACGCACTCACGCCGGCGCAGCCCGTGTCGTGGAATTGGGCGATCGCGTGATGTTGCCCGGCTTCATTGATGCGCACGGCCATCTGACCGCCACCGCCGCCTATATCAACTTCGTCAATCTCGCTCCGCCGCCCGTGGGGCCGGTAGACGATATCGGGCATTTACAGCAGACACTGCGAGAACACATCGAGCGCGAGCGCATTCCGGTCGGTCAGTGGATCGTGGGTGTCGGCTACGACGACTCGCTACTCAAAGAAAAGCGTCACCCGACGGGCGATGATCTCGATGCGATTTCCACCCAACACCCCATTGCGATCGTTCATGTATCGGGGCATTTGAGCGTCGGCAATTCGGCTCTGATGTCGCTACTCGATATTTCGAGTGCCACCGTCGATCCCCCGGGCGGTGTTTATCGCCGTCGAGCAGGCTCGCTCGAGCCAAACGGCGTCTTCGAAGAGATGGCGCACTACGCCGTACTCGCGAGACTGCCGCGACCGAGCGCCGCCGAGGCGGTGAGCGGTCTACGTAAGACGCTCGACTATCTCGCCAGTATGGGACTGACCACGGTTCAAGACGGCGGCGCTAATCCAGAGAATTTGCAGCTGCTGCAGGCGGCAGCCGAGCGTCAGATGCTGAATCTCGACGTCGTCGCGTATCGCTACTGGTCGCCCATTGGCAACGCGCTCCCGAAAGATTTTTTATCCGGCGAATATCAGAATCGATTTCGAGTCGATGGCGTCAAACTCATTCTCGACGGTTCACCCCAAGGTAAAACCGCATTCCTCCGCGATCCCTATCTCGTACCACCTGCGGGACGTGATGCGACTTACCGCGGCTATCCGAGCTTGCCGGAGCCTGCCGTCAAAAAAGCGGTTGCTGCGGCGCTGCAAGCGGGCGTGCCTCTGTTGGCGCATGCCAATGGCGATGCGGCCGCTGAACTCTTGATCGATGCGGTCGAAGCCGCTGACGTCGCCGAGCGACCGCGAATCGTGATGATTCATTCGCAAACGGTTCGAGATGACCAACTCGATCGGATGGCCAAGCTCGGAATCACCCCGTCGTTCTTCGTCAGTCACACTTTCTTCTGGGGTGATTGGCATCGCGACGAGACTCTGGGGCTCAAACGTGCCTCGCGAATTAGCCCGACCCGCTCTGCGACGGAACGCGGTATCCGCTATACGCTGCACAACGATCCACCCGTCGTACCGCCCGACATGATCCGCACTCTATGGTCAGCGACAACGCGTCGCACGCGCAGCGGCCAGGTCTTGGGCACCGAGCAACGAGCGAGCATCCAAGAAGCGCTCGCGGGCATCACCATCGATGCAGCTCACCAATACGGCGAGGAGGCGCGCAAAGGATCGATAACACCCGGCAAGCAGGCCGACTTCGTGATCGTCGATCAAGATCCGCTTGTCATGGATCCCGAAAACTTGCTGAAGCTCAAAGTGCTCGAAACGATCGCGCGCGGCAAGACCGTCTACACGGCGCCCTGAGTCAGCTCGACCACCGAAATCGCTATTCGCCGTGAGGCCGGCGAATCAACGCGGCCCACGGGCGAGCTCGGTTTCGAGCCAAGCCACCAAAGATTGCGGCGTTTCGCGCGTGGCGCGGGTGTGCGGGTAGACGTGTGCCGTACGCACTTTGCGATCAAACCACACGAGTTCTTCCTCAGGCTGCGATGGCCGCTGTGCAGCGAGCCAAATTGCCGTATCGGCGCCCGACTTCTCGTCTCGCAGGATCGACTTGAGGATTTTTCTAAAGCGCGGCAACGAGCGCTTCACACCGGCCGTATCGGCCCAACCTGGATGCATCACGAAGAAGTCGATACCTCGGTTGCCGTAAGTGTCACGCCAATACTGGTTGAGGACCATTTGTGCACGCTTATGAAATCCATAGGCAATAGTGCCGTTGTAGCGCTTCGGATCGGTGATGTTCATCGTGCCGGTCATCAAGGGCACGTTGTAGCCGCCGCCCGAGGTCACGTTCACGACCACGCTGCCCTTGCCGAGTATCTCTTTGGCAATCAGCGCCTCGGTGAGTTGGAAATGCGAGAGCAGGTTGGAGACGAATGAGGCCTCGCGCCCTTCACTCGTGATGATGAGATCGTCATTGAGCACACCCACGTTATTCATCAACGCGTCGAAGCGTCGACCACGAGCGATGAGTCTCTCGATCAAGCGTTCGGTGTCGGCCGTGGAGGTGAAGTCGCAGCACTCGGTCTCGAGCCCGCTCAAACCCGCCGCCGCCGCATCGGCACGGAGTTCGGCGAGCTTGCTCTCGCTACGCGCCGCCGCCACGACACTCGCTCCACCGCGAAGAGCCTCGAAGACCATCTGTCGACCGAGACCACCTGAGCCGCCCGTGATTAACCAATGTTGCCCTCGGAAGTCGGGAGTGAAGCGTGGCCAAAACAGTCGTCGAGCAAGATAGCCCACCTGGGTAAAACTCAAGGTAAAACGACCGTAGAACGCCAAGACTTTCTTCAACTGCTGCCACGTCATCGGTTGATCACTCCTCGGGTGTTAAACTGACTGCCGCCATGCAGCGCAGTAAATTGCCACAAAACATCGACACGATCCGCTACCTGCTGCGCAGCGGTGAAGGGGCTCGTGCACTTGAAGCCCTCGGCGATCGCTGGTCGTTTTTGATTCTGCGCGATGCATTCCTTCGCATCCGCCGCTTCGAAGATCTCAGGCGCCGCACCGGGGCAGCCCGCGGCACGCTCACGGCACGTCTCAATGCGCTCGTTGAACACGGCGTTCTCTATAGGGTGCCGTACGGTAAAGCCCCAAGTCGTCTCGAGTATCGACTCACCGAAAAGGGGTTGGGTTTTTACCCGGTGGCGCTGTGCATGTGGCGCTGGGAACATCGCTGGGCTGGCGAACACGGTTTGCCGCCGCGTATCCGACACCGGCGCTGCGGCCACGACCTCGAACCAACGCTCACCTGTATGCATTGCGATGAGCCCGTGCGACTGCAGGATATTTCCTCGGCACCGGGCCCTGGCGCCCGTTACCCGATCAGTGCCGAGCGATCGACTCGTCGACGCAAAAGTGCGACTGCGACGAGCCACGCCGAAGGTGTCGATACCACGATGTTCCATGCCGTCGATACGGTCGGGGATCGATGGACGGCGTTGTTGCTCGCAGCGCTTTTCTTTGGCCTGCATCGTTACGACGATATCAACTCCGCTCTCGGCATCGCCACTAACATCCTCGCAGACCGATTGCGCTTGTTGTTGTCGGCCGGAGTCATCAAGCAGCATCTTTATCAAGATAAACCACCGCGCTACGAGTATCGTCTGACGGAGAAGGGCTTCGATCTGTTCCCCTTCTCGCTCGCCTTGCATGAGTGGGGCTCCCGATGGATGCCTTCGCCACATGGACCCAGCATCAAGATGATGCACACGTCTTGCGATCATCGGCTTCGCACCCGCCTCGTCTGCGGTAGCTGCGGCGAAGCCATTGATCCGCATGACGTCGAAGTCATCATCGACCCGACGCCACGCCGCAAACGCACTCAGTCGCGCGGCGGCAAAGGAAAGAAACCGCTCGTCCGACGGACGTAGTCCTGATACTCAGGGCGCTTTTTCAGCATACGACGCTCGAGCAATTCTTTGCCCATCATGCCGAGAATGGCCCACATCATGAATGCCGGCGAAGCGAGACCGATCCAGCCCCACGGCACTTCGGCCGAGATCAATCCGAAGCCGAGCCATACGCAGCACTCGCCGAAATAGTTCGGGTGCCGCGAATAGCGCCACAGGCCGGTATCCAGCACGCGCCCTTCGTTAGCCGGATTCGATCGAAAACGAGTGAGCTGCAAATCGGCCAATCCCTCGAAGGCGATTCCAAACAGCACCAAGGCTGAGCCGACATACGCCAATACGCCAAGCTCAACGGGCTCCGTTGCCACCTGCGCAAAAATAAACGGAATGGCGATGATCACCACGGTGATGCCTTGGTAGATATTCACGTGGATGAGGCTATGCCAGGCGTAACTCTTGCCCTGCGATTCGACATGCTGACGAAGACGCGCATAGCGGCGATCTTCTCGGCCCCAGTTGCGCCATAACAGATAACCGCCCAAGCGAGCCGCCCACAATACCGCGAGGATCATGACGAGCTCGCGTCGCGGCTCGGCACCCTCGGCTAGGTAATAGCCAATCACCGCGGCGATACCGATGCAGGGCGCAAACCAGATATCGACGATGCTCGAATCCTTGATCGCAAGCCCGATGACCCACACCACGATGAACGAAATCATGATGTAGGACGCGACGACCACGAACAGATCGATCAAAGCTTGATGCATTTCCATAACCCCCCCCTAAACGCTCAAGGAGCCGCTCGTCGGCGCCTTCCAACTGCGTAAATTTTGTTCTGCGATCAACTGGTCGATACGCATCGCCAACGGCTCGGGTATCGGCATCGTTCGACGCGCGTCCAGATCCGCCGTGGTCGAGATGACCTCGAGCACACTCGCCAGTCGATTACGGGTCTCGTCAATGATGAACATGACGGACAACACCCGCTTTGGTCCGCGCGCCACGAGACAGGCATGCCCTGTGACGACATCGCCGACATGCATCTCGTCGAGAAACCAGATGTGGTGCTCGAGATCGAACATGCCAACCCGACTGTCTCGGACGTACTCCGCGCTAATCCCCATCATGTCCATGAACGGGTATCCCGCCATGTCGTAGAGAGCGGTGTAGTGCTGGACGTTGACGTGCCCGTTCAGGTCTTCCCACGATGCCGGCACGACATGGCGCACGAGCTCCGGAAGCTCTCGCACCTGATCGACCGTGGGCATTTGCACACGTGCCAAATTGAATCCCCCCCTCGCCGAGGTTCAGGTGACTTGCACAACAGAACCTAATGCTTCTATCCTGAACGTAGCGCCGCATCGGTGCAAGAGGGGACACACATGAGCCACGCCGATACCATCCGCGAGTACTACGCCGCCTGGGTGCGAGATGACGTTGCCGCCGTGATGGCGCTGTGCACCGACGATGTCGTTGCGGGCATCATGCCGGGCAAAGACCTGCTCGGTAAGCAGGCGGTCGTGCAGTTTCTCGACAAGTTCGCCAAAGGCATGACCGACAAACGCTACGATATTCACGCCATCGCGATCGAGGACGATGTAGGCATGCTCGAGGGTATCGAGAACTACATCAAAGACGGCAAGCCGATCAGTCTGCCCTTCATGACCGTATTTCGCTTCCGCGACGGCAAGATCTGCTCTTGGCGCGATTACTTCGACATGGCGACGCTGCTGAAACAACTGCAGGCTTGATCGCCCGATGAGCGCGCCGCATCGCCCCTCGTGGTTCAGCGCAACCACTCCCGCAAGGGAGGATTGCGTCCTCAGATACATGCTCGACAGCAGAGCAGCGCGGTTTCCGGATCGCCATTTCGCCCGATTCGAAGATGGCACGCAATGGACTTATGCCTCGTGCCGCGACGAAGTGCGTCGACTTGCGCAAGGCTTGCAGGCGCGAGGTGTTCGTAAGGGCGATCGCGTCTTCGTTTGGCTCCCGAGTGGCCGACCCATCGTTCTAGCGTGGTTTGCGATCAACTATCTCGGCGCCATCTACGTTCCGCTCAATACGGCCTATAAGGGCAAAGTTCTCGAACACGTCATCAATGCAGCGGGCGGCGCAGTGATGTTGGCGCATCCGAGTCTCACGGAACGTCTGCAGGGCCTTCAGACACCCAAACTGCAGCAGGTGTTCACCGACATTGATGCACTGCTCGGTGATGCAGCATTGCTCGATGACAACACGCCGATCGAGCATTGGGACATCCAGAGCATCATCTACACCTCGGGTACGACCGGCCCGTCCAAGGGCGTGTTGTCGCCTTACCTTCAGGGTTACACCACGGCGGTCGTCAACTATGGATACCTTCAGGAGGGCGAAGGCATCCTGATCAACTTACCGATGTTCCACGTCGGCGGCACGAGCTCGATTAGCTGCGCTCTCGTACGGTCGGGCAGTTTTTATCTCGTCGACGGGTTCAGCACAACTCAGTTCTGGAATCAGGTACGAGAAGGTCGGTGCAGCACCACTTCCGGCTTGATCGGCGTCATGGCGGCTTTTCTCGCCAAAGCCGAGCCGCGTGCCGATGATGTCGACAATCCGCTCAAGTACATCACTATGTTCCCGGTCAACGACGAAACCATCGCCTTTGCGAAGCGTTTCGGGTTCGACTATCTGACCGGCTTCAACATGACCGAAGTGTCGACGCCATTGATGACCGACATGAACGCGCCGCCCGATGGCAGCTGCGGCTGGCCCCGCAGCGGCATCGAGTGTCGATTGGTCGATGAAAATGACATTGAAGTACCACGCGGACAGATCGGCGAGCTGATCTGTCGCAGCGATATTCCGTGGAATATGAACGCCGGCTACGACGGTCTGCCCGAGGCGACGGCTCGCGCCTGGCGTAACGGCTGGTTCCACACGGGAGATCTCTTCCGTCAAGACGATCAAGGCAAGTTTTACTTTGTCGATCGCATCAAAGACACCATCCGCCGGCGCGGCGAAAATATCTCCTCTTTTGAAGTGGAGAATGCGATTCGGCAGTTCACCCAGGTCGACGAAGTGGTTGTCGTGGGTGTTGCCAATGAGGTCGCTGAGCAGGATGTGCTCGCCGTGATCAAACCCAAAGCGGGTCATTCATTCGACCCGGCGAAACTCATCGAGTTTCTTCAGCCCCTACTCGCCTATTTCATGATTCCGCGGTACGTGCGGCTCGTGAACGACATCCCAAAGACCGAGACCAACAAGCCGCGCAAAGTCGTCTTTCGCGACGAAGGCGTTACGGCCGACACCTGGGATCGCGAGAAAGCGGGCATTCGATTGCGGCGCGAACGTCTCTAACGTTCGTCGTCGTGCGCTAAGAGCGCTAGACACTAACGACTTCGCTCGTCCGGCCTAACTAGGCGCACGGGGATAGCGCTCATCCGTGGCAGACCACTCAACGCATCGAAGCTGCTGGCATCGTCGATGAGCGCGGCCGGGTTCGCCTCCTCGAATCCATGCGCCAAAGAAATCACGCCACGCCGAATATCATCGGCCAGGCGAACCCGTGCCCGCGTTCGTCCATGGCGTGACTCGATGTCGATCGGCATCTCGTCGGCGAGACCCAGCGCCCCGGCATCTTCAGGGTGGACATAGACCGGGTTGTACGCGAGTCGCTTTCGTAACGCAGGCAAGCGCTGCCCGACTGAGTTGTAGACAGCATGCTCACGTCGCGTCACGAGCAACCACGGATACTCCTGATCTCCCACCGTGGCGCGCGATGGCAAGCCCGCGCCGATCTCATTCAACTCTTGCATCATCGGGGCAGCGGCGAGCTGTAAGCGGTGAGGCCAATCGCTCGGCTTCGGATCTGCAAGTGGCTTCGGATCAGGGAAAATCGCGCCATGCGGATGTTGCTTGATCTCATCGAGCGGCACCCGACTCTTCGCTACGAATGCCTCGAGCAATTGATCGGTTGTCGGGGGTGAGGTCATATCCAAGGGCTGGCCGCGAAACGCGAGCGGGAGCCCCATATACCGACCGAGCTCAAAGAATATTCGCCAATCCTCAAGCACATCGCTACCAGTGGGCGGCTCGATGAGCGTCGGTTGATACTGCGCATACGGCTCGGGATATCCCAGAGACAAGCCGTAGACGGTAATACCCTCATTACCGAAGGTGATGGCCGGGGACTCGAAACCAAATCGTGGGCCGATAACGTAGTGCGCATGACGCGCCGTCGCCGACAGCATCGGATCGATGACGACGAGCAACTCCAAAGATTCCAAGGCGCGACGGGTCTTTTCTTGATTTGGCCATGAGAGCAGAGGATTGCCCCCGATGACGAACAGCGCCCGAACCTGCCCCTCGCCTGGCGTCAAGATCTCATCGGCGAGCGCCGCCGTTGGCAAGCCGGCGGCCGTATCAGTGAGCCCCCGAACTCGCAACGCCTCACCGAACCCCGTCGCGACACGCGGCTTCTCCGCTCGCGCAACACCTGAGAACTGTCGAAACAGTACACCCCGGTTGGGCATACGCTCGCCGGCCTTCACCCAGCGCCCGCAGATCGTATTGAGCGCGAGTACCAGGTAGTCCATGAGTACGCCATGTGGCGCCATGCTCGGGCCTGTGCCACTCGTGGCATTGCCGCGCTTAGCCAATGCGAACAGGCGCGCGGCCGAAACGATGTCGTCGGCTGAAACACCGGCGATCGCCGCAACCCGCTCGGGCGTGAACATCGCCACGGCTTCGCGCAACCGATCGAAGCCCTCCGTTTCCGTCTCAACAAAAGACCGATCAAACAGTCCTTCTTCGATGATGACCCGTAACATCGCAGCGAGCAGCGGCACATCTTGTCCAGGCAGGCACTGCAGATGCAGGTCTGCCTTGCGCGCCGTTTCGGATCGACGCGGATCAATGACGATCAACTTCAAGCCGCGCTTACGAGCCTCGTGTAAGCGTCTCGCGGGATTGAAGGACGGAATGCCACCCCACATGGAGACGAGCGGATTGGCGCCGACTAACAAGCACACGTCGGCGTCCGCGAAGTCCTGCGGACCGGCACCCCACTTACCATGTAGGGCCATCGATATCGGCTTGCCTGGCTGATCGATCGTGGCATTGGAGAAGCGCATCGGCGAACCGATGGCATCCATGAACGCCTCACGCAGCATGACACCAGCCGGGCAGAAGTGACTGAAGGTGCCGCCATACATCGCAATCGAACGCGGTCCGTCACGTTCGAGGATGGCCTTCGTCTTGGCTGCGATTTCGGCTAGCGCGTCGGCACTGGCGATGCGATCGAATTGACCGCCCGCATTCCGCTTGAGCGGCTGCAGAATGCGATCGGGAGAGGAATGGAACTCGTGGTAATTGCGGCCTTTGATGCAGCTGTAACCCGAGTACATCGGATTCTTGAGATCACCGATGAGTTTGGTGATCCGCCCATCCTCCAAGGTGGCAACCAAACCGCAGGTCGCATGACAAAAGCGGCAGATGGCAGTCACGTCACTCATGGCACTACCCCAACACGAGAGCAATCACCCACGATTCGACTCAACAAAGAAAAAGGCGGGGTGCTCAATCTCTGAGCACCCCGCCTTCTCGTTCAAGTCATCAGAACTTCCAGGCGATGTCGAGGCCGTAGGTCCGCGGCGGACCAAACTGCGACACTTCCTCGCCGAAGAACGAGATGATGTTCACACGATACAACTCATCCGAGAGGTTCTTACCCCACAAGGACACCGACCAATCGACATCCTTCGGTGCGAGCTGGATGCGCGCATCGATCAGACCGTAGGACGGCTCAGTGGCAATGTTGTCGGTCGCCCAGAACAGGTCGCTCTGCCAGTTGTAGTTCACGCTGAACTTGAGTGCGTCGTCCCACGCACCAAAGTTGGTCGTGTAATCGACACCCATGCTCAACTGCGATTCCGGCGTACGCTGCAGCTGGTTGCCCGAGCTGTCGAGGCGGGTCCCCGTAGTCGGGTTGATCGCCGTCTCGAGGAAGTCGACGTACTCCGTCTTGACGTACGAACCGCCGAGCGAGAGACGCAACGCTTCAGTTGCGAGGAACTCCAACTCTGCCTCGACGCCCTGGATATCGGCGCTCGCCGCGTTGTCGGTCAGGTTACAAAGACAGGCTGCGTTCGTCTGCGTGACCTGTAGGTTCTTGTAATCCATCATGAAGACCGAGGCGTTCAATCGCAGGCGACGATCGAGCATCGTGGTCTTGAAACCGACTTCGTAGTTGGTCGCCTCTTCAGGATCGTAGGGAATCGAAGCCTGCGCCGGATTGGCCGGCGTATCGTCGAAGCCACCACCCTTGAAGCCCTTGGCCAAGGTCGCATAAACGAAGGTGTTTTCGCTCGGCGACCAGTCGACCGTCACCTGCGGCGTCAGCTTGTTCCATTTGGCCGAGTACGGCGTGGTGAAACTATCGCCGGCAGCGTAAACCCACTTGTTCGGCGCCGTACAGGTCGCCGGAGTCGGGCTCACCGCCGTGCCGTCAGGACGACGGCAGAGACCTTCGATCGTCACGTTCGGCCGCGGATCGTTCGGATTGAAGCGATCTCCGGTCGCCACGACGATGCCCTGCACCACACCGGACTTCTTATCCGAGGTATGACGCAAACCGGCACTGACCTTCACCGTCTCGCTGACCTTCCAGCCAAGGCTCGCGAAAGCCGCGACGTTCTCGATCTCGCCTTGGTTGATCCACTTGTTCTCGCCCGAGAGCGTCGAGAGCGGATTGTTGCCACCCGTCAGCAGAGCGCCGAGAAAGTTCTCGCCGATGAAGCGGTCGGTTTTGTCGATCTCGTCTTTCTTGAAATAGGCGCCAACGATCCAATCAATGTTCGAGTCAGGATTGGCTGACGTCAGTCGGAACTCCTGACTGAACTGCGACGCCTTGACGGCCTCGGCAACCGGCTGAGCAAACAGGAACTGGCCGTTGTTTGACGTGGCCGGTCGCGTGCCGTAACGGTTGTTCATGTAGGTCATGTAGGCCTGCCAGTTGGTGATGCTCCAACCGAGGGCCTCGGGACCGGCGCCGGTCTGATCGTAAGACTGGGCGCTGTCACCGTGCGTGTAACCGGTGAGCGAGTTGAACGCGAAGTTCTCAAAGTCTCGCTGCACGTCCAGCGTCATGGTGTAGCCATCGCGACGCATGAACTGATTGGTGGGCTTGGTGTCGCCCTTGTACTGCACGCTCTGGGCCACGTTCACGCGCGGGTCGGTCAAGCCGAGGTACGCACGCAAGTTGCTCCAAGGACGGGTGCAGTTGGTACGCAGGTAGCTCGTTTCACAACTCGGCGTGCCACCTTCAACCGCCACGACGTTGATGCCGTTGGTGTTGTCTTTGTAATAGTTGAAGATGCCGCGCACCGTCCAATCCGAATCTTCCGGGTCGTAGAGAAATTGGCCGCGCATCTGCACTGACGACAGATCTTCCACGTCGCGATCGTGCAACTTGTCGTAACCGAAACCGTCACGACCACGGTACTGGAACGAGAAACGACCGGCGACCGAATCGGTCATACCGCCGGTGACGTAACCACTGACGAGCTTGCTCTGGTAGTTGCCGTAGCCGACCGTGAGCGAGCCCGACTGATCGAACTTGGGCTTCGCCGTCATGATGCTGAGTGCACCACCGACCACGTTCTTGCCGAGCAGCACGCCTTGCGGGCCGCGGATGACTTCAACGCGCTCGAGATCATAGAAATCGAAGTTGAGATCACCTGTACGACCCATGTAGATGCCATCGACGAAGGTGCCGACCGAGGGGTCCGCCGAGGGCGAATCCAGGCGCGTATTGGTGATACCGCGAATATTGAGCTCGACGTCGAGCGGCGTGTTGGCGGTCAAAGAGAACGCCGGCACGGCAGCCGCAAGATCGTTCGCCGAGAAGACCTTGGCATCGGCCAAAGCTTCACCGCCGTAGGCGCTGATCGCGATCGGTGTGGTTTGCAGCGCTGTCTCGCGACGCTGCGCCGTCACCACGATTTCTTCGAGGCCTTGTGAGTAGGAAGGAGTCGATGTGGCCGTCAAAGCCACGATTACGGCCGCTGCCACAGGCGTCGTGCCCGAGCGAATCCAACGGCGATTACGAAGCGTCATGCTGTTGTCCCCCATATGACGTTTTGATGCAGGTACTTCGATCAAGCCAGCGCGCTGACTTGCATAACGGAACCTTTCAACGCCTGAGGCTACTCCCCTCGGCCGACCCGATGCAAGCCCTGTTGCGCGCAAGCCAAAAAGTCCGCGTGGGCGGCCAAAGCATCGGCAAACTCTCGTGGTGGCGATGTCGCAACATCCTCGGGCGCCGTGGTCATTGGCCCCGATGGCGGGGCGACGGCATAGCCCTCACCCCACTCAACACTCGACGCACGGCGCGCCCACCCCGCACCGACCACCCAGGTCTGCCCGTGCGAGGTCGAGTCGGGATGAATGAGACCGGCGAGAAAGGGTGCCACGCTATCGGCTGACATCCGCTCACGCAGCTCGTCGCTGAGATGCGCCTCGGTCATCCGGGTCGCGGCATAGGGTGCAATCGCCGAAATCAGCACCCCTCTGGAGACCGCCTCCGCAGCGAGACTTCTCATGAAGGCAATCAGTGCCGCTTTGGAGGCAGCGTATGCCGAGAGACCGTGCAGTCCGTGCAAGCCCGCACTCGAGACGGACACCACGATACGCCCCGACCCTTGTGCTCGCAGATGGGGATAGATGGCATGGGTAATCGCCACCGTTCCATCGAAGTTGATTGCAACGATGCGCCGGAAGTCATCGAGGCTGATTTTGTGAAACGGTGCGTGCTGATCGACGCCGGCGTTATTAACCAACGCATCGAGACGCCCCCAAGTATTCAGGGCCGTCTGTAACAGCCGCTCACCGGCACCCTCGCTGCAAACATCGTCGTAATGCGCGATTGCCTCGCCTCCCTGCGAGCGAATCTGCGCAACGACGTCGTCCGCACTCGACGAGCGTTTGCGATTGTTGACGACGACGCGCCAACCGAGGCCCGCTAAGTGCAGCGCATACGCACGACCCAGCCCAGCACCCGCGCCGGTGACGATGACGACACGACCTTCACATCGAGAGTCCTTGACCATGGGTGCATTTCCTTGTCAGTCTTGCAATGAAAGTTGCGGGTCATCATACCCGCCGTGAGGGGGCTCACCATATGAACGAACTCGATCCGCGCCTAGCGCGTCTTTTCGACAAAGAAGCGATCCGCGAGGTGCTGTCCAAATATGCTCGCGGTGTCGACCGAGGCGACGGCCCACTACTCAAAAGCTGCTACCACCCGGATGCGATCGAGGAGCATGGCGGCCGCTACACCGGCAATGCGCATGAATATGTGGATGGCGCCATTCCGCGCATTCGCTTGATGGATTCGATGCAGCATGTGCTGGGAAATACCCATTTCGACTTCGTCAGCGATGAGCTCGCCTACGTCGAAACTTATCTCGTCACGCTGGCGCGCATCACCGTCAACGGCGAGCGCCTCGACACCTTCACCGGCGGTCGCCTCATCGACCGCTTCGAGAAGCGCCTCGGCGAATGGAAGATTGCGCATCGCCGCACGATCTTTGACTGGAATCGTGACACGCCCTCCCGCGAAGGCTGGGTTGGCGGCATGTTCATTCCGGGGCAACCGGGTATGCGCATGGGCGCCAAGGGAGAGACCGATCCGTCTTACGAGCGCTTCTGAGGCGATGCCTTCCGAGGTGATGACATGAGTCGCCCCAACGCACCTTTCAAAAAAACGTTTTTCCCCTCCTCGGCGATGCGCATCGAGCGCCGCTCCGATGGCTGCATTCTCGCCACGCCCGAACTGCCGCTTGCCCATTACCTCAGTAATCTACCGAAGGTATTGGCGCAAAAAGCAGCGCGTCATCCGCAGAAAACCTATTTGGCCGAACGTCGTGGCGGTAAAAACTCGCCATGGACAGAAGCGAGCTACGAGGAGATCAACGTCCGCTCGCAATCGTTCGCAGCTTGGTTGCTCAGTCGCCATATCGACCGATCCCGCTCCGTGCTCATCCTCTCGGGCAACTCCATCGCTCATGCCATCATCAAATATGGCGCGATGGCGGCGCGCATTCCGGCCTGTCCCGTCAGCGTCAATTACGCCTTGATGGGCGGCGACTACGGCCGTTTGAAACACGTCATCCAATTGGTGAAGCCGGCCGTCGTCTTCGCCGAGCAGACAAACCAGTACAAAAAAGCATTGGAGAACGTCGACTTCGGCGATGCAGCCGTCATCACCGATCATCCGAGTGAGGTCGCGAATCTGGTCGGTAGCGGCCAACTATTTGCTACGACCGATGTGCTCGCCACCGACATCAGTGCGGATGTTGCGCAGTCGATCGAATCCATCGACCCGGACGAACCCACGCTCTACATGTTGACCTCCGGCAGCACGAGCCTGCCGAAAGCCGTGATTCAAACACAACGCATGCTCGCCTCGAATCTCGCACAGGGACAGCAAGTGCTTGGGGCGACGGCGGGCTGGGACGATGTGATGCTCGATTGGCTGCCCTGGAATCACGTTTCTGGCGCCTATACAAAGATGGGCACGCTCACGAGCGGCGGCACGCTTTATATCGACGGCGGGCGACCCATGCCCGGCGCCTTCGATGAGTCGCTGCAAAACCTCAAAGAAATAGCTCCGAAGTTCTATGTCAATGTGCCGTTCGGCTACGCCATGCTCGCCGATGCGATCGAGAAGGACGATGAACTGCGACGGCGCTTTTTCGGGAACCTACGTCTGGCTTTGTATGGCGGCGCGGGACTACCGCAGGCGCTTTACGATCGCTTTCAACAGTTGTCCGTCGACACGGTCGGAGAAAGAATCTTCTTCACGACCGGTTACGGCGCGACTGAAACCTCATCGGGCTGCATGGCCATCTACTTCCCGACCGAAGAGGTCGGTATCGGCTTGCCGATGCCGGGCCTAACCTTGAAGCTCGTGCCGAATGCCGATCGATATGAGGTTCGCCTCAAAGGCCCGATGATCACGCCGGGTTACCTCGGCTTTAGCGAAGAAGACAATCGCAAAATTTTCGATGAAGAAGGTTTCTATCGAACCGGCGATGCCGCACAGCTGCACGACCCGGATGACCTCGGTAAAGGCTTGAAGTTTGCGGGTCGCCTCGCCGAGGAGTTCAAACTCTCAAGCGGCACCTGGGTATCGGCGGGACGACTGCGCGCGCAGTTAATCGAAGCGCTCTCTCCGCTCGTCTCCGACCTACTCATCTGCGGCGAAAATCGGGATCGACTCGCCATCCTAGTCTGGCCAAAAGCGCCCATGAATGCCGAACTCGAGACCGAACTTGCTCGACGACTACGGGCCTTCAATGAGGGGCGCGGCGCCAGTGAGCGGATCACGAGTGTTGGCATCCTCACCACTCCGCCGAGCGTCGATGAGCACGAGGTATCCGACAAGGGCACCATCAATCAACGGGTCGCGCTCATGCGACGCGCTGCCGACGTCGATCGGCTTTACCAACAACCGGAACTCTGAAGTCATGAATCTCGAAAACAGTGTCGCTTTGGTGACCGGCGGTAACCGCGGTATCGGCGAAGCTTTCGTCAGAGTGCTCCTCGCTGAAAAAGGCGCTGCTAAGGTCTATGTCGGCAGTCGCGATAAGACCGCAGCCGCCCATCTCGAGAAAGAATTCCCGGGGCGCTGTGTTGCCATCGAACTTGATGTCACGGATATGCAAGAGGTGGCGGCAGCCGCAAACAATTGCCCCGATTTGAATCTCTTGATTAACAACGCCGGCTTGTTCAGCAATCATTTGCTGATTGGTGCCGACGACATGTCACACGCCCGCCAAGAGATGGAAGTGAACTTCTTCGGGCCGCTCGCCTTGATTCGTGCATTTGCGCCCATCTTGGCTCGTAACGGTGGCGGAGCCGTGATCAACGTGCTCTCGGCAGCGGCCATCGTCGCTGTGCCAAACATGGGCGCCTACTCACCATCAAAAGCCGCCGCACGAATGCTCTCGACGTCAGCGCGCGCCGAGCTAGCGTCCCAAGGAACTCATGTCGCTGCGCTGATCGTCGGATCAGTCGACACTCGCATGGCCGCACACGTGCAAGGCGCCAAAGAAAAACCAGAGGACATCGCCCGTGTTGGCCTACGCGCGGCTGAACGTAACATCGATGAGCTCGACACCGATCGCATGGCCGTAGATGTGCGAGCCGCATTGCAACTCGACCCCAAGGGGCTCGAGAAGCGAATGGCGAAGATGCTACACGCCGCGACCATCAGCACCGGGCGCTGAGACGTCTCGAAACGCCCAGCGCCCCGCCGATAGCGTGAGCTCTAGAACAGCGCCTTGCGCGTCATCAAGGCGCTCATGTGCTCGGCTGGCGCCTCACCCGCTTTGAATCGATCAAAAGACGCACGATCGAAATAATCGCGCCACTCGACGATCTTACCGTCGCGAAAACGGAAGACGCCCGCATAAGGGATCGCGACCTCTTTGCCATCGGGTGCTGTGAAATCATCGACACCTTCGCTGAATACGACGTCACCGTTTTCCGCGTAATGGAAAATCCGCCATCGAACCACCGTCATCTGAGCCGACAGCTTTTCCATGAAACTGGCCATTGCCGGCTTACCAACGATGGGCGGACTGCCCACATGCGAATACCACACGATGTCATCGGCGCAGAGATCAAGCACCGCCGCTAAATCCTTGCGACGCCATCCCATGATCACCGCTTTGACCTTGTCGAAGTGAGCGCCTGAGGCCGCCTCGCTATTAGCGGCAGCCATGGCATCACTCACACCGACGAATGCAGCTGCAGCCGGCGCAGCCATCAACCAATCGCGTCTATTCATGAACCCCTCCAGAGACATTGAGCATCGTGGCTTTCACAATTAGACCACAGTTATACTTTGGCGCGAGACGTCACACCAGCAAGGGGGATTCGAGGTGCGTACGACTCCAGCAGACAAAATCCGCGACTACCGCGCGCGCGGTTGGTGGGGTGACACCCGTATACAGGATATGTTCGATGCGAATGCGCTTGCCGAGCCCGCGCGCTTGGCGATCGTCGATGCGCCGAATCGTGCCGACCTTGTCGGCACAGCACCTCAAAGACTCAGCTTCGCAGACGCAGCGCGCTTGGTCGATGGCTATGCACTTAGTTTGACCCGACTCGGCCTCGGCAAAGACGATGTTCTCATCACGCAGCTGCCGAACATCGCCGAGTATCCAGCGCTGTACGTTGCGGCCATGCGCCTTGGCATCATCGTAAGCCCCGTGCCGATGCAATTTCGTCGACATGAGCTTGAACAGATCGCGCGACTGACGACCGCCAAGACGATTCTGACCATCGACCAACTCAAGGGCGCGGATCAAATCGGAACCGCGCTGTCGTTGAGCGCCGATCTCGGAAAAGAAGGTATACCGCTTAAGGTGTTGAGTCTACGCAGCGCGACGGTGACAACCCGGGTGCCAGACGGCGCTATCGCCTTCGAGGCCGCAACGCTTGATCCGGAGTCGAAACAGGAACTCGGCGCAGCGATTGATGCTGCCGATGTGAATGCCGATGACATCGCGACGATCTGCTGGACATCCGGGACAGAGGGCACACCCAAGGGCGTGCCGCGCTCACACAATCATTGGTATGCGATCAGCTTCGCGCACTTACGTGGCGCTAGCATCCAGCCGGGTGAAGTTCTACTGAACCCTTTCCCGCTCATCAATATGGCCGCTATCGGCGGTTGCTTCATGAGCTGGATGCACAATGGCGGCACTTTGGTGTTGCACCATCCGCTCGATTTGCCGACCTACCTCAAACAAATCGCCATTGAGCGTCCGCAATACGCGATCGCGCCACCCGCCTTGCTCAACATGCTGCTGAAGAACGAAGCGCTATTGGCGACGGTGGATCTGTCGTCATTGCGCTGTATCGGTTCGGGCTCGGCACCGCTCGATCCGGAGATGATCGCGGGCTATCACGATCGCTTCGGCATCGAGATTTGCAACAACTTCGGTTCCAATGAAGGCGTCTCGCTGATCAGCAATGCTGAGAATGCGGCCGACCCCGTCCATCGCGCGCGCTGGTTCCCACGCTTTGGTCGCGACGAGGTCCACTGGGATCCGCCGCCACCGGTACACATTCGCACCCGCATCATCGATCCCGATACCAACGAAGAAATTTTGGTCGCTGGCAAACCCGGCGAGCTACAGATCACCGGCCCGACCGTGTTCGACGGCTATTACCGAGCGCCTAAAATCACCGCAGAATCTTTTACGAGTGATGGATGGTTTCGCACCGGCGATCTGTTTGAACTCTGCGGTGATGAGGACGATCTGCGCTTTTATCGGTTCGTCGGCCGCCTTAAGCAAATCATCGTGCGCGGTGGCGTGAAGATCGCCCCAGAGGAGCTCGACAATCTGCTTTCGCAAATGCCGAGCGTGCTCGAAGGCGCGGTAGCGAGCTACGCGGATCCGATCATGGGCGAAAAAATCTGTGCTGTCGTGGTTCCGCGGCCTGGTGCCGACGTGACGCTCGAGAGCATCTGCGAGCAATTTCGCGCAGCAGGTCTCGCGATGTTCAAGTTCCCGGAGCGATTGCGCATCGTCGCGCAGTTGCCGCGCAATAGTGTCGGCAAGGTACTGCGCGGCGAACTCACTCGCATCGCAGAAAGCCCAGAGGCGGTTAACGCCTAGCGCCACTCCCTCGCTATCGTCACGGCCTCGCGAAAGCCTGCTCGACAATGATTGAGCATGGCGGCAGAGGCGACGATGGTGATGCCGCTCACGATCGACAGTGACACTCCAATCTGCGACGGGCCACCGAGCAGTGTGTCACTGACGAAAGCGACGATCGTCGGCCCGATGCCGAGCGACATCATCGTGCCGATGAGGAAGTACGCAGCGATGATCTGACCGCGAAGTTGATTAGGCACCACGAGTTGTAGCGTCGTTCCTGGTAAGCCGTTCAACATGCCAAACCCGAAGCTCACTACTGCAAGACTCGCCAGCAACCACTTCATGTCACCCAAGATGGGCGTGATGACAACAAGTGGCGTGAGCGAGAGCATGATGACAATCGCGACAACCAAAGGAGCATCGATCTGGCCGCGCGCCGTGAGCTTGTCAGAAATCCACCCACCCACATAGACGCCCGGAACCGATAACAACAACAGGATCACGCCATAGGCGAGCCCGATGTCGCCAGGACTCCAGCCATGGACTCGAATGGCCACTGCCGGTATCCACACCAAGAAGGAAATTCCGGCGATACCGAAGACCGAGAAACCCAGAAACAACAGCAGGAACAACAATCGTCGACGACCAATGAAGGCAACCAGACCAACATCGGCACTCTTGGGCGCAAGACCCCGACGCTCCGGCTCTCGAATCAGGAGAAATAGCAGTGCGATGATCACGCCAGGCAAGCCGACCGCGAAGAACACCACCTGCCAAGGTTGGAAAGTACCGAAACCCTCGATGGTGAACGAACCCATGCGACTCGCCGCCTCAATCACCTGACCGCCGATGATCAAAGCCAAACCAGAACCGAGGTAGGGCCCCATTGCATACGCACTGATAGCTCGGGCGCGTCGCTCTGGCGGAAAATAATCCGAGATCAAAGAATAGGCGGCAGGGGACAATGCAGCCTCGCCGATCCCGACGCCGACTCTGGCCAAAAACAAGGCTAAAAAGCTCGTCGCGAGACCGCAGAGTGCCGTCATGATGCTCCAGGCGATCATGCCGACGAGAATGATCATGCGCCGGCTCATGCGATCAGCGAGCCAGCCGAGCGGCAACCCCATCACGCTGTAGAAAATTGAGAAGGCGAGTCCGGCGAGTAGACTGAACTGCGTATCCGTGATGCCGAGATCCGCCCGGATCGGTTCGACCAGCAGGCTCATGATCTGTCGATCAATGAACGAGCTCGTGTAGGCGACCATCAGCAAGCCGACGACAATCCACGCACGCAGCGGACTTGGCCAGGGAGTCGTACTAGACAAAGGAGTGCTCATCAGGAAGCGCGCTCGACGATCATGGCTGCACCAACGCCACCCGCCCCCGTACAGACGACAAGCCCAAGACGGCCACCGCATTGATCCAGATTGTCGAGCAAACTGGAGAGCAAGATCGCCCCCGAGGCACCCATCGGATGACCTTTGGCCATATGACCGCCTGCGACATTGACTTTATCGAGATCGACTACGTGATCTCTCAAAAATATCGCCATCGTGACGGCAAAAGACTCCATAAACTCGATGCGATCCATTTGATCGAGCGAGAGCCCTGCTCTCTCTAGCGCGCGATGCATCGCCGTGATTCCGGCGAGCAGCGAGGCATGGGGATCACCCCCCGCTTCGGCATAAGCCACAACGCGTGCCCGCGCTCGGCGCCCACCCATCTCCGCTCTACCACCGACGAGCGCGAGCCCAGCCCCATCACAGACCGGTGGTGCATGCGCAATCGTATGACGATGATCGATCGGTCCGTCGAGTGCCGCTGCGTAATGTTCGGCGAGCGCAGCAAACCCTGGCTCCATCGCTGCAAGCGACTCCGCGCTGGTTTGCGGTCGGATGCACTCGTCGTAACGCAGCTGACCGATAGCAACGCGCGAAGCCGCGAAAGCGGCTATCGACTCGGCAGCCGCGGCTCGCCGCTGTGAGAGCAACGCAAGGCGATCCAGTTCGGCTCGTGGAATATTTTGTGCATCAGCGAGGCGATCAGCGGCCAGCACAACGGGGACGTAGCGCGAGCGCTTTGGGAAACTGGCATCGGTGTAGTAGCCCGCCTTGTCAGCCATGAACGGCACGCGCGACATCATTTCGACGCCACCAGCGAGCACCGCCTTGTCGGACTCCGCCACCTGCATAGCAGCGTGGCCGATCGCGGTGAGACCCGATACGCAATAGTTATTGAGCGTGAAGGCACTGGCCGATTCATCGATACCGGCATGCAGCTTGGAAACGAGCGCAATGTTGCCGCCCTGATCGCCGATTTGACCAACGCAACCGAGAATCAGCGACTCGACTTCGCGCGGCGAACTGCCCCGCGATTCCAACGCTGCGACAAGCGCGCCGACGAGTTCATAGGGCTGCTGACTCGCGAGCCCGCCATCGGGCCGCGCCTTACCGCGCGGCGTGCGCACGGCATCATGAATCCAAGCCTGCATCGGTCTCCCCCCGTTTGGCTCACCCGTCGAGTGTGCCGCGCTCCGACGTCGCTGGGAAGAGTCTTATAAAGAAAGTCTCTGGACGTATGCTGCTGGCAGGTTCAACTTGCGATCATCGCGACGCCCCGCAGCGCCGAATGTTCGTCCGTCAGCAGGTGTATCGGGATTTTCGATACCCACGAGGACATCCGACCCTTATCGTTGAATCGATCAATGAAGGCGCTCTCAGGCAAGAGCGACGAGAGTCGCGGCACGATTCCGCCCCCGATATAGACACCACCCCGAGCCGCGTACATCAAAGCGCAGTCGCCCGCGAAACCACCGAGGACACCCAGAAAGCGCAGGACGGATTCGCGAGCCAAGCGCTCGCCCGCGAGCGCCTGCGCAGTGACTGCCGCAGCGGTGATACTGCGAAGATCCGATACGCCTGCACGCGATAGCAAAAATTGGTGGATGGCTATCAGCCCATCGCCACACAGCACCCGCTCTATCGACACCCGTCCGTAGCGTGCGCGCAAAAATTTCAGGAGGTCGGACTCGAAGTCGTCACTGGGTGCGAAACTGACATGCCCTCCCTCGCCCGGTACCGCTTGCCAGTGTCGCCCGTCTGAGCCAACTGGCACGATGCCGGCAACACCGAGCCCCGTACCGGGACCTAACACCAACTTAGCCGATTCGGCCTCCTCTTTTCCGGGACGCAGCGCCTGCAGCTCCGCATCTAAAACAGACGGGATACGGCGTGCCAGCGCTTCGAAATCATTGATCAAGGTGAGACGGCGCATACCCAAGCTCACCTGCAAATCTCGATCGACGAACGACCAAGGTGAGTTGGTGAAGCGGACCGTCCCTCCGACGAGCGGTGCAGCCACGGCAAAACCACCACCGATCAGATCGCTCGGCGCGGCGCCGACACGACCGAGGTACGAGCGAACGGCGGCCTCGAAGTCGACATACTCAGCGGCGAGTAACACGCGAAACGAATGCAGCGGTCCGTTACCGTCTATTCCGCCTTCGTACAACGCAAAGCGCGCGTTGGTAGCCCCAATATCGCCAACCAGCAGCGCCATGATCAACGCACCAACAAAGATCGATTGACCACCGTAGCGAGCGAAACCATCAGCATGCTTTAGGGCGCAACCGCCGCTGCACCCGGCCTTCGTGGATCTGCACCGCCAAAGAAATAACCATTCTCGAGTACGATCGCCTGGACGCTGCCCATCGTCTCGCTCGATTTGATCTTATGGCCTATTTTTTCGAGTCGCTTTCGAGTATCCGGGTTGTAGTTTGGCTCAATCTCTAGGGCGCCGGAGACTAGCGACACCCGCGGCTGATGAATCGCTTCATCGATATTGAGCTTAAAGTCGATGGCGTTCACCACGACCTGCAAAATGGTATTGACGATTCGTCCGCCACCGGGCGTCCCGACAGCCATCCACGGCGTGTCGCCCCTGAAGATCAAGGTAGGCGTCATGGTCGAGACCATACGCTTGCCGCCCTGCATCGCATTGGGCGGCAGCGGCTCACCGCGCTGGGTCGCCACCAGCGCACGCTCGTGACTAAAGTTATTCATCTGATTATTCAGAAGAATTCCAGTACCCGCGATCATGGCGCCGGAACCGAAGTCGGAGCCGAGCGTGTAAGTCACCGACACGAGATTTCCCTCGGAATCGGCGACCGAATAATGCGTCGTGCTCGGACTTTCGTAATCCGCTGGATTGCCCGCCTTGATCGCCGCATCTTTACTCGCCTTGCGAGGCTTGATCAGCTTCGCACGATCGGCAGCATATTTCTTTGAAATCAAACCCTCGAGCGGTACTTTAGCAAATGCGGTATCACCCAGATGCGCGATACGATCGCGATTACCCAAACGCATGGTCTCCGCTAGTAGGTGCACGGCATCCGCGGAGCCCGGCTCATACTTCGAAAGATCGAAGTTCTCGAGAATATTGAGCATCGTCAGCAAGGTCACACCACCGCTTGCCGGTGGCGCCGTGTAGATCGTGTAGCCGCGATAGGTGCTACTGAGAGGCTCGCGCTCGATCGCCCGATAGGCTGCAAGATCGGAGCGCGTGATCAACCCGCCTTGTTGCTGCATGTCGGCTTCGATGCGAGCGGCGATCTCACCGCGATAAAAGGCATCGGCACCGCCTTTGGCGATTTCATCGAGCGTCCAAGCCAGATCGCTTTGCACCAAACGCTCGCCTGCACGATATCCGCTACCGTCTGCCTTGAAAAACGCCCGCTTTGCTGACTCGCTCGCCTGCAGACGCTTCTTTCCCCAGCCAAATACGAAAGCTTCATCAGCGCTCAGTACGACACCGTCACGCGCCAGAGCTGTAGCCGGTGCAATCAATTGAGCCCAAGGCAACTTGCCGTATTGCTTATGCGCAAGTTCCAGACCCGCGACCGTGCCGGGTACGGCTGCGGCACGATACCCCACCGATGCGGTATCGGTTTCTTCGCCCTTCTCATCGAGAAACATCTCCAGCTTGGCGTTTTGTGGGGCGGTGCTTCTAAAGTCGATCACAGTCACTTTCTTTTGGCCCGAAACGTACGCCGTCAGAAAGCCGTCGCCGCCGATATTTCCAGCGCGCGGCAGCGTCACTGCCAGCGCAAAACCGACTGCGACGGCCGCATCGATCGCGTTCCCCCCTTCGGCGAGAATGCGCGCACCTACTTCGCTCGCGATCTCATTTTGGGAAACGACCATTCCCTGCAACCCGACCTGCGGCGAATGAATGCTGGGGTACTCGAGAAGAGTTTGTCTCTGCGCGGCAGCGGTGCCTGACGTCAAACAAAATAATATTGCAAACGTCAATAGGCTGGCCCGCCGAAACACTAGGACAAGCCCATACCGAATGTTTCCCATCTTCATATAATCTCCCCGCTTTGCCGGTTCGCGGCATTCAATACAAATGGAGAGGGACATGCAATCGAGGAAGAAAACAGCGATCGACGTTTTCGTCGCGCTGACCATCGGCGCTAGCTTGCCGCTGATGGCCCAACAACCGGCGCCGGCGGATGAGGTGCTCGAAGAGGTCGTCGTGACAGGCTCGCAAATACGCGGTGCCGTCATTTCAGACGCCCTGCCCATCTCGATCGTGGGCAGCGAAACGATTGAAGTATTCGGCATCGATTCCGGTGACCAACTCCTCGATCTCATTCCCGAAAACGGCAACAACTTCGTCAACGAAGCAGCCAATATCAGTGGCGGTGTGAACTCGGCAGGCGGCGATGTTGGCGCCTTCAACCTACGCAGTCTCGGAACGGGCAACACCCTCGTGCTGCTCAACGGTCGTCGCATGGTGAACTCGCCGCAATACCAGACCGAACAGGTCGGCGGCAGCTTCGTCCCCGTCAACAGCGTGAACTCCAACATGATCCCGACCTACGGGGTTGACCGCGTCGAGGTACTGCGCGACGGCGCTTCGGCGATCTATGGCGCTGATGCCGTCGCCGGCGTTTTCAATACGGTCATCAAGCGCGATTTTGAAGGCCTCAATATTGGCGCTCGCTACACGGACTATGAGAATTTCTCGCGTAGCAATCAGACGGTTTACGCCGAATTCGGTCAAACCTTCAACGAGGGCCGCACCAAGCTCAACGTTTTCGCAAGCTGGTTCGATCGTGATCGAGTGAGCTCGCAAGACGATCCGCGTTGGGCAGACTCCGACTACACCCGATACCTCGCCGCAGACTCACGTTGGGCAGGCGACTCGCGTTTCACCAACGACTCGGCGAACTCGAACTGGGGTCAGTTCGACGTGGTTCCGGCAGTGACGGCTTTCGGTCTCACCAATACGATTTGGGACTCCGCCGGTGAGTTCGAGACATACCCGGTCGGCGATCCGCGCTGCAAATATGTGATCAGCGCCACGGTGTGCGGTGCAGTCGACGGACAAGGCACCTTTCGCTACAACCTCAACGAAGATCGTGACCTTCGATCGGCGCTCGAACGCCTGAACGTCTACGCGACCATCGATCATGAGATCAACGAGTCGCTCGAGAGTTTCACGGAGTTGATGTACTACTCCTCTGAGACCATCACTCGTCGCGGTCCGAGCAGCTTCGTCAACGCCGCCTCGAATCTCGTCGTCGGCGCCCAAAACTACTACAACCCGTTCGGCCCCTGCGGCTCGCCGAATCGACTTCCGGCCTCGGTGATTCCGCGCGTGCCGTGCACCGGCGTCGCATTGCTGATGGACAACTACCGCTGGTCCGAAAAGGGACGCATCGTCGATAACGACGGTGAGATGTTCCGGATCGTTCAGGGCTTCCGCGGTGAAATCGGCGCCTGGGACTGGGAGGCTGCAGCCACCTGGAACAAGGCCACTAACGATGACATCACGAGCAACCGCATCAGCAACACGCTCATGCAAGCTGCGCTCAACGACTCAACGCCGGCCGCATACAACCCGTTCAGTGGTGGCGTGAACTCGAACATCGAACGTGCTTTGATCGACGTCTATCGTCTCACCGAGACGGAACTCACGATGTTTGATGCAAAGTTCTCGCGTAACGATCTCTTCGATCTGCCAGGCGGCAAAGCCGGAATGGTGATCGGTCTCGAAACCCGCGAAGAATCGTTCATCGACGATCGTGATCCGCGCTTGGACGGTACGATTCGCTTTACGGCATCGGGCGGTGAAACCTATCCGTTCATTTCCGATGTCATGAACTCATCGCCCACGCCGGACAGCTCGGGTGATCGTCGCACCAACTCGGTGTTCACAGAGTTCTCGCTGCCGGTGCTGCAAAACCTCGACATGCAGCTCGCTGGACGTTACGAAGACTTCTCGGATCTCGGTGACGCCACCGTCGGCAAGATCGCGCTCGGCTGGCGACCGCTCGACAATCTTTTGTTGCGTGCCTCGTGGTCGCAGGGATTCCGCGTGCCGAACCTCGTGACCGTGAATGAGTCCATCGTCTCGCGCACCAACACCACGACGGACTACGTCTGCCAATACGCAGCGGAGAAAGCGGGTGTCAGCGCAACGCCGTGCCGCGAAGGTACCTTGCGCTTGGCGCAGGGTAGCGATGCGCTCGAGCCTGAAGAGTCCGAGAATTTCTCTGTCGGCTTTGTCGTCGAGCCCATCGAAGATCTCGCGTTCAGCGTGGACTATTGGGAAATCGAAAAGACCAACACCATCGGTCTGCTCGGTGAGGAGAACCACACGCTCGTCGATTTGCTCGCACGCATCGCCAACGGCACCAGCAATTGCGGTGCATTCACGGGCAACTCGGCGGTCGTTCGCTCGACGACGAGCTTCAACATCGACCAAGCTAATTACTTAAAGGCCGGCATCTGCCCGGCCGGCGATGTGAACTTCATCGACGATCGTTACACCAACCTCGATACGCGTACAGCGGCAGGCATCGACGTGGCGCTCGACTACAGCTTGCGCACCGATCTCGGTCGCTTCTCGGTTCGCTACGCCGCTTCATTCATGACCGAACTCGAGCAGTCTGCCGGCGGACTCGCCGGCGACCTCGTGGCCGCGCAAGCGGCTGGCACCCTCCCGGGCAACTATCCGGTCGACGGCTTCGCGAACCTGATCGGGATGGATGGCAATCCGCGTAATCGCCACAACCTCACGCTCAGCTGGCGAAAGGGTGACTGGAGCGCCTCAGTGTCGGGCTTCCGCATCGGCAGCGTTTACGACAGTGGTGTTACGTTAGCCGATGGCACTCGCTGGATTCTGCCGGCGATGACCACCGGTAACGCAACGGTCGACTATCGCTTCGACCTCTCGGGCGTAAAGAGTCGCGTGCGATTCGGCGTAAACAACTTCACGAATGAACGCGCACCGCTCGCGGATGACTACTTCGGCTATGCGTCCGACGTACATTCGGATTACGGTCGTCACTACTATCTCGACCTGCGCTTGAGCTTCGGCAAGTAAGTCCGCAAAGATGGTGGTGGTGTCGGGTCATCAAGCCCGACACCACCGCTATCGACCTAGACGAGGGAGTGACCTCATGTTCAGCCACATCATGATCGGATCGAACGACATCGATCGTTCACAACGTTTCTACGATGCCGTGCTCGCCGTATTTGGCGCCAAGCCCGCTACGCGCAACCAGGCGCCGACCGGCCACATGCGCCTTTTCTATCAAGCTGGCGGAAATATGTTTTGCGTCAGCGAGCCGATCAATGGTGAGCCCGCCACCGTCGGCAACGGCAGCACGATCGGCTTCAAGTGCGACTCACCGGAACAGGCGAAGCAGTTTCACGATGTGGCTGTGGCTAACGGAGGAACGTCGATCGAAGATCCGCCGGGCGTGCGCAGCGGCAGCATCGGCTCGATTTATCTCGCCTACGTGCGCGATCCCGACGGCAATAAGCTCTGCGCGCTGCATCGCATCAAGTAGCGCGATTCCCTCACGCGCTGTCGCTTGATCGCGAAATAGTTGGTGCCGGGTGAGGGATTTGAACCCCCGACCAACGGTTTACAAAACCGCTGCACTACCACTGTGCTAACCCGGCACCGAGCGTGCGATTCTACCCGAAGCCGCCTTTTCGCGCCCAAAGCCTCCTGAACCCCTGAGTCAAATCAAAGACTTACGGGATTCGAGCGGCATTCCTATATAATGCGGAGTTTGCTCGCGCCCCTGCTTGCAGGGATGCGTTTTGCCCATCGTTTCAACAACCTCTGACGGAACCCGCCATGCCCCGTACTACTCCGCTGGCCGACATTCGCAACATCGGCATCATTGCCCACGTCGACGCCGGCAAGACCACGACCACCGAGCGCATTCTTTACTACACCGGTCGCAAGCACACGATCGTCGACGTGCACGATACGAAGGACCTGAAGTCCTCGACCACGACCGACTACCTCGAGCAAGAGCAGAAGCGTGGCATCACGATTCAGTCCGCTGCGGTGTCGACCTTCTGGCGTAAGAAGAAGATCAACGTTATCGACACCCCGGGGCACGTCGACTTCACCATCGAAGTGAACCGCTCGCTGCGCGTGCTCGACGGCGCGGTCGTCGTGTTCGACGGCGTGGCTGGCGTGGAGCCGCAGTCAGAGACGAACTGGCGTCTCGCCGACAACTACGGCGTGCCGCGTATTTGCTACGTCAATAAAATGGATCGCAGCGGCGCAGGTTTCCTGCGTTGCGTCGACATGATCAAAAAGCGCTTGGGCGCTCGCCCGCTGCCGGTGCAACTGCCGATCGGCTCGGAAGACAACTTCAAGGGTATGGTCGATCTCGTGACCATGAAGGCCTTGGTGTGGAACTCGGACGATCGCGATGCGGTGCCCGATCAACTCGACATCACGGACGATCTGGCCGACAAGCTTGGCATCACCGTGCCTAGCGATCGCGCCATCCTCGCGCGCATTGCCGAGTTCCGCAAAGAGCTCGTCGACACCTGCCTCGAAATGGACGACGCGGCGATGGAAGCCTATCTCATGGAGGAGAAAGAGCCGTCCGTCGAAACGATCCGCGCCTGCCTGCGCAAAGGCACGCTCACGAGCGCCTTCAACCCGGTGCTCTGCGGCTCCTCGTACAAGAACAAGGGTGTAACCCAAGTTCTCGACGCGGTCGTCGACTACCTGCCGGCACCGACGGACGTCGCCGCGATCAACACGGTCGACGCCGACGGTAATCCGGTCGGCGAGCGTATTTGCTCGGATGACGAGCCGTTCTCGGCTTTGGCGTTCAAGGTGATCAACGACGCTTACGGCGCTCTCACCTTCGTGCGCGTTTACTCGGGCGTGCTCACGAAGGGCATGTCGGTGACGAACACGACTCGCGGCAAGCGCGAGAAGATCGGCCGCATGGTCGAAATGTTCGCCAAAGAAGCGAACGCGATCGAAGAAGCTCGCGCCGGTGACATCATCGCGCTGGTCTCGCTCGCCGAAACCGACACCGGCGATACGCTCTGCGATACCGATCATCCGGTCGTGCTTGAGCGCATGCGCTTCCCCGAGCCGGTCATCAGCGTTTCGGTACAGCCGAAGAGCAAAGCCGAACTCGAGAAGTTCAGCGCGGCGCTCAGCAAGATGGTTCGCGCCGATCCTTCGCTGCGACTCGAGACTGATCGCGAAACCGGCCAGACGATTCTGCGCGGCATGGGCGAGTTGCACCTCGACGTGACACTCGATCGCATGCGCACGGAGTTCAACGTCGAAGGCATCATGGGTGAGCCGCAGGTGGCTTATCGCGAAGCGTTCACGAAGACGATCGAAGAACACTACGTGCACAAGAAGCAGACGGGTGGTTCGGGTCAGTTCGCCGACGTGTGGATCAAGTTCGAGCCGCTCGAGCGCGGTAAGGGCTTCGAGTTCGTCGATGCAACGGTCGGCGGCTCGGTGCCGCGCGAATACGTTCCCTCGGTCGAAAAAGGCCTCAAGATGCAGATGGAAGAAGGCGTGCTTGCGAAGTTCCCGACGGTGGACTTCCGCGCCACGCTATTCGATGGCAGCTACCACGACGTCGACTCGAACGCCCTCACGTTCGAAATCGCCGCCAAGGCCTGCTTCCGTGAAGGCATCCGTAAGGCTGGCCCCGTGCTGCTTGAGCCGGTGATGAAGGTTGAAGTCGTAACCCCGGGTGATTACTTGGGCGACGTCATCGGCGACATCAACCGTCGTCGTGGCTCGATCCAAGATCAGCTCGAGCGCGGCGCGAACATCGCCGTCGTGGCCACCGTGCCGCTGTCGGAAATGTTCGGTTACATCGGTCAGCTGCGCGCCATGTCGAGTGGTCGCGCTTCGTACACGATGGAGTTCTCGCACTACGATCTCGTGCCACGCAACGTGGCCGACAAGGTCGTGGAAGAGGCCAACAAGCCGAAGGCCTGATCGATCCGGTCAAAATCGGCTGAAGGCCGATTCGAATAAAAAGGGAGGCTTCGGCCTCCCTTTTTTATTTCTTCAAATACTGCACAAGACCACGCAGCACGAGATCATCGATACGCAGAAACGGCGCGCGTAGCTCGTTTTCGATTGCTGCAGCACCGCCGCCGGTCAGAAGCAACTTGGGCGACACACCGATCGAAGCACGAGCTTCGCGCCAAGCGCGATCGATCGCCGCCGCCACGCTTTGCACCGCCCCTTGTTCGATCGCCGCGCGCGTATCGCGCGCGAAGAATCCGCGTGCTTGGGATCGCCGATTATCCTTGGCACGCATGGCGATACCGCCCGTCTTACCGAGCAAAGACTCCACCATCATCGACGGCCCGGGCAGTATGAGTCCGCCGCGGTGACGGTCGTCGCACGCGAGCAGGTCGATCGTCGTTGCTGTACCAACATCGACAACAAGCAACGCGCGCGCTCGCGGAAAACACGCACGCGCACCGATCAGTCCGACCCATCGATCGGCCCCCAAGCGCCACGCCTCGCGATAACCGTTGACGAGCCCATCGTGGCTCGGCTCGCTGGTGACGAATTTAGGCTCAAACCCCGTGGACTTACGAACGAATGCCGCGAAACGCGCCCGAACGGATTCTTTGGCAACGCTCACCGCGAGAACAGGCACGCCAGCCCGCAGCGAGGAAATAGAGCATCCGTCGCACGCAACGGCACGCATCGGCCCTAGCGAGCCATCGGCGCGCAATATGGCCCACTTGAGACGAGTGTTGCCAAGATCGACCAGTACGGTCATCGCCGCACCGACACGTCACCGGCCATGACAAGCTCATGCGAGCCATCCGCGCACTCGAGGCTTAGCGCGCCCTGTGCATCGATGCCACGAGCGATGCCGCGACGCTCGCCATTCACGTCATGCACGGTGATGAGCTGATCACGCAAGGCATCTGCTGATGGCCAGCTTTCTTTGAATGGCACGAAGCCTTCAAGACGAAAACGTTCGAGACCGATCACGCAGTCACTGACGATATCGGCGACGAGTCGATTGCGCGCATGCGCATCAACACCGCAGTCAGCCAAACTTGCTGCGGCGTTGCCGAGCGTTGCGATGGCAGCACGATCCTGATCGTCGAGCGATAAATTGAGGCCGATACCGATCACGACCTGCGCTGCACCGCCAGCCTCCGCTCGCAGTTCGACCAAAATACCGCCAACTTTGGCGAGACGCGCCTCGCTCGTCTCGATCACGAGATCGTTCGGCCATTTGAGCCGAATACCTTTGGCGGCGCTCTTCAACAAAGCGGCGCGCACCTGCAGGCCAACGACGAGCGTGAGCGCGGGCAAATCACGCGGTAGCGGATCAAAACTCGTCGCGATCGACAAACACAGACTCGAACCCAAGCGCGCCTGCCACACTCGGCCGCGTCGGCCGCGCCCGCCCGTTTGATTCTCAGCGAGCAACACCTCGTAGCGATGGGGCTCGGGCGCCGCGCGCGACAGCAGCGCGAGATTCGTCGAGTCGATCTCCCAAACCACCTCGATCGCACAACGCTCGCGCACCGAGGTCGGTAAGTGATTACGAATGACGAGACCATCGAGCGCTTCGGTTGGCCGTGCTAGGCGATATCCTTTGTTAGTGTGCGCGTCGATCTGAAGGCCGGCTTCGCGCAGCTGCTCTATCGCTTTCCAAACGGCGCTGCGAGTCACGCCGACCGCCTCGGCCAACATTTCACCCGAATGAAACTCGCCGTCCGAAAGTTGCGCAAAGACGGTCTGCGCGAGCGTCATCGACGAAAACGCCCCAGCAACCACAGTCGTTTCGCGCGCGGCTCGGTACCGTTACGCATGCGCCCAATATTGCTTCGGTGAGTCCATACGACGAATAACGCGCACACCACACCGAACCAGAGTAGTGGCAGAAACTCGTGAGGCCCGATCGTCCCGGCGTGAGCGGCCCACAAGACGAGCAGCGGCATTGTCCCAGCCGCGACCATCGACCCAAGGCCGACGAATCCGAAGACGAACATCATGACGAGCCAAATGGCGAGCACGCCGCCCAACAGCGCCGGTGATAGCGCAAGCAGTGTGCCGAGCACGGTCGCGACGCCCTTACCGCCTCGAAATCCGTGGAAAATGGGATAGACGTGACCGAACACCGCTGCGAATCCGCAGGTGGCCGCCAGCCACATGCTTGGCTCAACGTCGCCCGGAACCCACTTGACGGCAATCCAGGCCTTAGCCACATCGATGATGATGACGCCGATCGCAAAGAGCGGTCCCTGCGTGCGCAAGGCATTAGTGCCGCCGGCGTTACCGCTGCCTTGGGTGCGAATATCGACTCCGCGCAGACGACCGAGCAAGAGAGCGCCGTTCAGCGACCCGAGCAGATAAGCGACGATGGTGCGTAGGACGAACTCGATCATCGTCGAATCTTAACGCGAGCCCTCAATCGGTGCAGAATGCGCAAATGAAGGACCACATACCGACCTTGAGTCTCACTGAAGTCGAGACCCCGCAGTTCGTCTCGGCCATCGGCGAGGCGTACGAGCAGTATGGGTTTGTCATCATCGAAAACCATGGCATCCCGCAAGCGCTGATCGATCGTTTTCTCGAGCAGTTCAAGACGTTCTTCGCTTGGACGGAGGCCGAGAAACGCCGCTTCCATATCGCCGGTAGCGGTGGCGCGCGCGGCTACACCCCGTTTGGCATCGAAACCGCCAAGGGTTCCCAGCATTTCGACTTGAAGGAGTTCTGGCACGTCGGTCGCGAACTCCCACCGGACCATCCGTATCGACACTACATGGCAGATAACGTCTGGATCGAGTCGATTCCGGGATTCCGCGACACATGCATCGACATGTTCGACACTTTCGATCGCACCGGTCGTCGTTTACTCACCGCGATTGCGCGCGTATTGCAGTTGGCTCCCGATTATTTCGAAGACAAAGTTCAACTGGGCAACAGCGTGTTGCGCGTCATCCACTATCCACCGATGCCGCCCAATCCCACCGAGAGCATTCGCGCAGGGGCACACGAAGACATCAATGTCATCACGCTGCTTCTCGGTGCCGAAGAGCCAGGGTTACAGGTTCTAACTAAGCAAAGTGAATGGCTGTCGGTGAACCCGGCACCCGGCTCGATGGTGGTGAACGTCGGTGACATGTTGCAGCGCCTTACGAACGGCGCACTTCGCTCGACGAGTCATCGAGTCATCAACCCAGTGAGCGATCGCGCTAAGAACGCACGCTTCTCGATGCCCTTCTTTCTGCACTTCAACCCGGACTTTCCGATAGCAGCACTCCCGTCTTGCGTCGGCCCCGGTCGACCGGAACCACTGCCACCGATCCTTGCAGAGGAATATCTGCAAGAGCGGTTGCGCGAAATCAAACTCAAATAATTCGAAATTCTGGGGAACTCATCAATGCTTTACGCGCAAGCTCTGCTCGGTATCGTCGTATTCATCGCCATCGCGCTGCCGATGTCGAGCAACTGGCGGAAGATCAATTGGAAATTAGTTGGAATCGCTGTCGCACTTCAGTTCGTGATCTGCGTCCTGCTTTTGAAGGCTCCAGTGATCAAAGAGGGCCTGCTCTATCTTAATCAGGCGGTCGGCGCGCTCGGCGCCGCCACGATGAAAGGCACATCGTTCGTCTTCGGTTATTTGGGCGGTGGTGACATGCCTTTTACCGTGACGAACCCTAACGTCGTCGTGACTTTTGCATTCCAGGTGTTGCCGCTCGTCATCGTGATGTCGGCCTTGTCGGCCCTGCTTTGGTACTGGCGCATCTTGCCGATCGTGATTCGCGCGATCTCTACCGTTTTCGAGCGAGCGCTCGGCACCAAAGGCCCCTCGGGACTCGTCGCTACTGCGAATATTTTTCTGGGTCAAACCGAAGCGCCGTTACTCGTAAAACCCTATCTCGAGCGCATGTCGCGCTATGAATTGTTGCTCGTCATGACCGCAGGCATGGCGACGATTGCAGGGTCAGTAATGGTGATTTATTCGGCCATGCTCGGCCAGCTATTCGATGGCGTACTCGGCCATCTCATCACGAAGTCAATCATGTCGGTGCCTGCTGCGGTGCTATTCGCTCACGTCATGCTGCCGAACGACGAGTCGGATCGACAGGAATTGCAGCCGCCACCGCGCATCTATCAAAGCGCGATGGACTCGATCACCCGTGGCACCGGCGACGGTCTTGCGCTCTATTTGAACATTATCGCCATTTTAATCGTGCTAACGGCCTTCGTGGCTCTCGCCAATAGCGTGGTCGGATTCCTCCCGTACGTCGGCGGCGAGGCGATGACGCTAGAACGGATTGCGGGCTGGATCTTCGCGCCGATCGCTTGGCTCATGGGCGTGCCTTGGCACGAAGCGATGATGGTGGGCTCGTTGCTAGGCGTTAAGAGCGTCCTCAATGAATTCATCGCCTACATCCAACTGTCGTCGATGCCAGTCAATTCGCTCTCCGAGCACTCGCGCTTGATCACGATTTACGCACTCGCCGGATTCGCCAATCTTGCAAGCATCGGCATCCAGATCAGCGGCATCGGCACCATGGCACCGGAGCGTCGCAAAGATCTTGCCGATCTCGCATGGCCAGCATTCGTCGCGGCAACTCTCGCCTCTTGCATGACGGGTTGCGTCGTTGGCATCGTCGCTGGCTGAGGTCTGTCGTGGCGAAGTTGTATTTCTACTACTCGACGATGAACGCCGGAAAGTCCACGGCGTTGTTACAAGCCGCACATAACTATCGCGAGCGCGGTATGCGCTCGCTCGTCTACACGGCAAAGCTCGATCAGCGCGCGGGCGGTCGCATCGCATCGCGGATCGGCATCAGTTCCGAAGCGCGCCATTTCGGCGGCGAAGTTGATCTGTACTCGGATATTGCGACAGAGCATTCGATCGATCCGCTCGCTTGCGTGCTCATCGACGAATCGCAGTTCCTCTCGACCGAACACGTGAAGCAACTCGCTCGCGTCGTCGATGAACTGAACATTCCGGTGTTGTGCTATGGGCTGCGCACGGATTTCTTAGGTCGCCTGTTCGAGGGTAGCGCGCAGCTGCTCGCGTGGGCCGATAACCTTGTCGAACTGAAGACCGTTTGTCACTGCGGTAAAAAAGCGACGATGGTCGTTCGGGTCCGTCCCGATGGCTCGGTCGAGACGACCGGCGCGCAAGTCGAAATTGGGGGTAACGATCGCTACGTACCCCTGTGTCGCCGGCATTTCACGGCGGCGATTACCGACGGCGAACTCTAAACCCCGTCGATACAACTTTGGTGCGCGAGATCGGCGCCGTCGTTGCACAAAAGCAACAACAAAATCTTCGTGGGTCACGCGAATGTCATTCGCGCCAAATTACAATATGCGCCCCCCAATACCAGCATCCCCAGGGAGAGAATTGATGCGAACTCGAACGTCTCCGCAGGCCAGCCTGCTTGTGGCGAGTTTCGTTGCGACGGCCATCGTCGCTGCGAGCGCAGTCCACGCACCGAGCGCATATGCGCAAGTCACCTCGGCAGCCGCCAGCGGTGAAGTGGTTTCGGCTGACGGCAATCCCGCCAGCGGTCTCTCCGTCGAGCTGCGTCACGTTCCCTCGGGAACGGTGAGCCGTACGACGACCGATGCCGATGGACGCTTCAACTTCCGTGGCGTACGTGTCGGCGGCCCGTACACGATCACCGTGAGCGGCTCGGGTTTCAAGACCGCAACGCTCGACAATCAATTCCTCCAACTCGGTGACACGGGCGGCATCGTCGTCAACGTGCAGCCGGATGGCCTCGCCGAAGTTGTGATCGCAGCCAACCGCGTCGCTGACCCGGTGTTCGACTCGACCCGCACGGGCGCGGGTACGCGCGTCGCGCGCGAGCAGATCGAAGGCTTGCCCTCGATCAACCGCAACATCCAAGACTACGTTCGCACCGATCCGCGTATCGCGCAGACCGACAAGGAGCGTGGCGAAATTTCGGCGGGTGGTCAGAACACGCGCTTCAACAATATCCGCATCGACGGCGTGTCGACGAATGACGGCTTCGGTCTTGAGTCGAACAACTTGCCGACCGAGCGTCAGCCGATCAGCATCGACTCGATCGAGTCGATCAACATCGCTCTCGCCGACTTCGACGTGGCGCGCTCGGGCTACACGGGTGCGAGCATCAACGCCGTCACCAAGTCGGGCACGAACGACTTCAAGGGCTCGGCCTACTACTTCACCCGCAGCAACGACTGGGTGGGTAAGCGTAACGGCAACAAGTTCACCGGATTCGAAGACGAGAACACCATCGGTGCGACCTTGGGTGGCCCGATCATCGAAGATAAACTGTTCTTCTTCGCGAGCTACGAGCAGTTCGAGCGTTCGGCACAGGCGCCGAGCTTCGGCCCTGCAGGCTCTGGTGCTTCAAACATCGTCACGGGCATCACGCAAGCGCAAATTGCGGAAGTTGCTGCAATTGCGAAGGACGTATGGAAGTTCGACGCAGGCACGTTCAACCCGCCGTCGGCTCTCGACACTGAAATCAAGGACATGCTCGTCAAGTTCGACTGGAACATCAACGAGTCGCATCGTGCAAGCCTGCGTCTAAACAAGACCGAGCAGACCTTGCCGATCCTGCCGAACTTCGGTTCGCGTTCGCTCTCGCTCTCGAGCCACTGGTACGCGAACATCCGCGAGTTCGAAAGCTCGGTATTCCAGTTGTACAGTGACTGGACGCCGGCCTTCTCGACCGAAGTGTCGTTCACCACATCAAAGCAGGGTTCGACCAACGATATCGGCAACCCACTGCCGGCCATCCAGATCTGCTTGAACAGCACGAGCTGCTCCGGCGCAGATAGCCTTTGGATCGGTACCGAGCGCTTCCGTCACGTCAACATCGTGAATGTCGACACGACGGCCTTCTTTGCCGCCGGCACCTATTCTTGGGGCGACCACGCCACCAAGTTCGGCGTCGACTATGACAGCAAGGACATCTTCAACCTCTTCGGCCGTGACCAGTTCGGCGTGTACCAGTTCTACGGAATCAACGCGTTCCGCGCTGGCACCCCGGGCACCTACAACCTGTTCTACCCGACCAACGGCGACGTGAACTCTCGCGCTGCCGCGTGGAAGCTCGAGAACCTTGGCCTCTTCTTGCAAGACACCTGGGTCGTCAGCCCGACGCTGACCTTGACCGCCGGCGTTCGTATGGACACCCCGATGGTTGACGATCGTCCGGCCTATAACGCCTTGGCCTCGACTTTCTTTGGTCTGCCCAACGATTCGACGGTCGATGGCAACAAGCTGATCCAACCGCGCTTCTCGTTCAACTGGCGTCCGGACTTCGAGCGTCAAACGCAGATTCGTGGTGGTATCGGTCTCTTCCAGGGCATCGCCGCTAACGTCTGGCTGTCGAACCCGTTCTCGAACAACAACGTCACGCAGAGCGCGATCATTGAGAACAGCCCGGCCTCGAAGGGCATCACCTTCAGCCCGGATCCGAACAACCAGCCGGGCGTGCGTCCGCCGCCGGGATTGGGTGGCAACGTCGACTTCGTCGATCCGAAGCTGCAACTGCCGGCTGCCTGGAAGACCTCGTTCGCAGTCGATCACGAATTGCCGTGGTACGGTCTCGTCGCGAGCGCCGAAGTCGTCCTGACGGAAGTCGAGGAAGGCATCCGCTACATCAAGCCGAACCTCGGTGCGCCGACCGGCTTTGCGCCGGATGGCCGTCCGTACTACTGGTCGACCGTCACCGCTCCGGCCTTCACGGGCGCCGCCTCCCAAGCCACTGCGCTGCGTAACCGCGACTTCGGTGTCGACAGCACGATTGCGGCGCCGACCGCGAAGGGCGACGGCACGCAGTTCACGGTTAGCTTGCAGGGCAAGCGCAGTCAGACTTGGAACTGGAACATCGGTTACACGTACACGGAAGCTACTGAGGTCAACACCCTCACGAGCTCGCAAGCTGCGTCCAACTGGAACAACGCCATCCGTGTCGATCGCAACGCCGATGTCGCTGAGCGCTCGGTCTACGCGATCCGTGACCGCTTCACCGCGAACATCAGCTACCGCAAGTCGTTCATTGCGGATCTGATGACCTCGGTCGGCGTGTTCTACGAAGGTCGCTCGGGCAAGCCCTACACCTTCGTGTTCGCTAACGACATGAATGGTGACGGTCGCTCGTTCGACGATCCGCTGTATGTGCCGTCGGCTCCGGGCGATGTCATCTTCACCGGTGGCGCCGCGATGGAATCGGCCTTCTTCAGCTACCTGGACTCGAACCCCGATCTCGCTCAGTACAAGGGTGGTATCGCTCGCGTCAACGACGTGTCGTCGCCGTGGGTGAACAACGTCGACCTGCGTCTGACGCAAGAGTTGCCGGGCCTCTTCGGCTTTGGCAAGGGCGAGATCTCGCTCGACATCCTGAACGTCGGCAACCTGATCAACAAAGATTGGGGTCAGATCAAGGAAGTTGGCTTCCCGGGTGGCTTCGGCGTCGTTCGCTTCGCCGGCATCGACCCGACCACGAAGAAGTATCGCTACGACTTCCGCGCGACGGATCTGCGCGATCTCACGCTGCGTGACAATCGCGGCGAATCGCGCTGGGCGATGCAGGTCGGCGTCAAGTTCAAGTTCTGACGCTGATCGCCAACTCTGGCAAAGTAACGGGGCACCTTCGGGTGCCCCGTTTTTTTTAGCCCTTTATCGCGAAACGGAGTTTCGTTGTGCGCGCCCTACTTCGCTTCACCGTCATTGTCTTAGGCGTCACCGGCCTCATTGATCGTGCCTTGGCGATCGACACCACAAAAACGATCCGCGTCGCCACCTACAACGTGAGTCTTTACCGACCCGTCGAGGGCGGACTACGGCGTGACCTTCAAGAGGATCGTCATGAACAGATCCGGGGTGTGACGGCCGTCTTGCAGAAGATCCGGCCCGATATCGTTCTGCTCAATGAATTCGACTACGACCCCGCATCGCCCGCGCTATTTTTAGACCACTATTTACGTCGATCGCAGCTGGGTCTCGCGCCGCTCGACTATCCCCACCACTTCATTGCGCCATCGAATACGGGTGTGCCATCGGGCGTGGATCTCGATCGTAATGGACGCATCGAAGGCGGAAATGATGCTCTAGGCTTCGGACTCTTCCCTGGGCAGTACGGCATGCTCGTTCTCTCGCGCTTCCCGATCGATTCGCCAGCATCGCGTAGCTTCAAAGATTTCCTGTGGCGTGACATGCCGAACAACCTGATTCCGCCCGACTGGTATTCGACAGATGCGCTGGCCGTCTTACCGCTCTCCTCCAAAAGTCACTGGGATGTCGTGATCGATCTGCCGCGCAGCGACGGGAACCGGTCGCAACGCTTGCACCTACTCGTCAGTCACCCCACACCGCCCGGCTTCGACGGTCCCGAAGATCGGAACGGTCGGCGTAACCACGACGAGATTCGACTGTGGGCGGACTACATCAGCAACGACTCGAAGTCTGCTCACTTGATTGACGACACCGGACAGCGCGGTGGGATCGCGAGCGACGCTTCCTTCGTCATCGCCGGCGATCTCAATGCCGACCCAGTCGACGGCGGAAGCGTCCCGGGGGCGATCGCACAGCTGCTCGATCATCCGCGCGTGCATCGCGACGTCGCACGCGGCGCATTCATTCCGCGCAGTGCGGGCGGTGTAATAGCGGCCCGGCAACAAGGCGGACCGAATCTGACTCATCGCGGTGATCCGGCATTCGACACCGGCGATTTTGACGATCGTCCGGGATCGGTAGGCAATTTACGGGTCGACTACGTGTTGCCGTCCGCTGATTTGACGGTGTGCGCGTCGGGCGTCGAGTGGCCCGAGGAGAATTCAGGCCCGACCACGAGCTCGGACCACCATCTCGTGTGGGTGGATATCGCGCTACCCGGTCAGCGCTGCCCTTCCGTCTCGAGTAAACCGTAGCGTCGCTCGGTCGTTGCCAGCGCGCACTGCGTCGCCGTCATGGATGGCGTGCACACACCGCCCAGTAAGGCTCGCTCCCAAGATCCGTAAATGGGATTGGGCAATAAGAACCAGCGACGACCAAAGAAATTGGAAAGCTCCTCGCGGCGCTTGGCATAGTCGGCGCGCGGAACGAAATCGTTCAGATCGTCGCCGAAGAGTGCGATCACCCGATAGCGCGAAGCGACCCAAGCACGACGTGAGGTCTTGTCCGAGCTTCGCCACTCCGGATGCGAGCCTCGCAACATCAACGCATCGGGATAGTCAGCATCAGGTAGGCCGAGCCGCTGCAAGTTTTTCCGGGTGGCGGTTTTCGCCGGGCACGGATCATCGATCGAGGGCAGTGGTGCGCAGGCTCGATTCGTGATGTAGAAAATTCGATGTCCCGCTCGCGAGGCCGCTTGCAAGAACTCGACTGCGCCGGGGACGGCGGTCGCCGCAGCCTCCTGCATCCACGCTTGCCACGTGGCCTCGTCGTACTCAGCGCCGGCGCGAATCTGTCTCGCTTGGTAGTAACTATTGTCCAGAATCGTTTCATCGAGATCGACGATGATGGCCGTGTTGAGTGCCTTCCATGTCGAAGGATCGCCCGCCTGCTCGATAGCCGCCGAGCCAGGATCGCTCATCATCGCCGGCAAACGCTCGGTCGCGAGTCGGAATACCAACTCAGTAGCGATCCGATACTCCTCAGCGCGCTGAATCCAAAGGGTCGCTGAGACTTGCTCACGCGCGATCGTAGGTGGCGTGGAGGCATCGGGCGCAGCACTGGCGACGATGGCAGCAGACCCTAAGAGGAGCAGCATGACACGCTGCAAATAGGCTTTGGCGTTCATGGCGTAATGATGACATGTACACTCGCACCATGCTCATCGACCACATTCGAACGATTCCCGACTATCCGAAACCGGGCATTCAATTTCGCGATATCACCACCTTGCTCGCCAATCCTGCAGCGTATCGCGAGACCATAGATCAGCTGGCGGCACCCTATCTGAATGTGGGTATCGATCGCGTCATCGGTATCGAAGCGCGCGGCTTCATTTTGGGTGGCGCGCTAGCGGATCGCCTACACGCCGGCTTCGTGCCCGTACGCAAAAAAGGCAAGCTGCCGCACGAGACGCTGCGGGTCGCCTACGCACTCGAATACGGCACCGACGAGATCGAGATCCACCGCGATGCAGTCGCGCATGGCGAGCAGGTGCTCATCGTTGATGACTTGATTGCGACAGGCGGAACTGCGCTCGCCGCCGTACAACTACTCGACGCGTTGGGTGCAACCATCGTGGCTGCCGCCTTCGCGATCGACCTACCCGAACTCGGTGGTAGCGAGAAGCTGCGTGCGCGTGGCATCGCCACGCACACGCTGCTCTCGTTCGATGGACACTGAGTCAGATCGCGCTCAGCTCACCGCGGAAAATCGATCCGCGCGTGCTTCATCCCAACAGCTGCGAAAAGGTTCCGGTAAGGCATCAGCGCGTGCATCGGCCGATGCTAAGCAACCTGCCGGCAACGTATCGATCGACCGCGCGAAAGAGACCGCACGACCATCGCCATCTCGAGTCATCAGATGGCCTGGTCGAACCTGCGACGGATGCGTGAGGCCTGCAGCCCCGATGAGCTCCGCGAGGGCGGCTACCGTTTGATTGTGGAAGTTGGCGACGCGCGTTGCCTTATCAGGCACGACCAGCGCGCGCTGACGTACCGGATCTTGCGTCGCGACACCGGTCGGACATTCGTCGGTGTGGCACGACAAAGATTGCAGACAACCCAACGCGAACATGAAGCCGCGCGCCGAATTGCCCCAATCGGCACCGAGCGCCAAGACACGCAAGAGATCGAACGAAGAAATAATCTTGCCCGAGGCACCGATTTTGATGCGTTGCCGCAAACCGATCGCGAAGAGCGTGTTGTGCACTAGGCGCAAGCCATCGCGTAACGGCATGCCGACATGGTCGGCAAACTCGACGGGCGCTGCGCCCGTGCCACCCTCAGCGCCATCGACGACGATGAAATCGGGTGTGATACCGGTTGCGAGCATGGCCTTGGCGATACCAAAAAACTCCGTCGGATGTCCGATACAAAGTTTGAAGCCGACGGGCTTGCCACCCGACAGCTCGCGCAAGCGAGCCACGAACTGCAAAAGCTCAGTCGGCGTGCTGAACTCGGAGTGGCTCGCTGGAGAGATGCAATCCTGACCCATCGGCACACCACGCGTGGCAGCAATCTCGGCACTGACTTTGGCTGCCGGCAAAACGCCACCGTGGCCCGGTTTCGCTCCTTGCGAAAGCTTGATCTCGATCATCTTGACCTGCGGTGAGGCTGCCTGCTCTTTGAAGCGCTCCGGTGCAAAGCGACCCTCGGCATCACGACAACCAAAATAGCCCGAGCCGATCTCCCAAATGAGATCGCCGCCTGGCTCACGATGATGCGGCGATATCGAGCCCTCGCCGGTATCGTGCGCAAAGCCACCTTTCTTGGCACCCGAGTTGAGCGCCAAGATCGCATTGCGCGACAGCGATCCGAAACTCATCGCAGAAATATTGAAGACCGACAGTGAGTACGGTTGCCGACAATCGGGGCCACCGACAGCAATCCGAAACGTCTTGGGGTCGGCATGCTTTGGCGTAGTCGAGTGGCAGA
>JACCEE010293066.1_pt1 | contig 69228 bp, 79 predicted proteins | sample 7449931 | NCBI WGS metagenome assembly JACCEE01 (sample SAMN15323457, study PRJNA562643) | freshwater metagenome | isolation source: river surface water | place: USA:Blue River Watershed | collected 2017-08-19
GCATTAATTCTAAAAATGCCCGCGAAATCGAATTTATCGCCACCGCTGAATCCGAATCAGGAATAGAATTTTTTGCTTGGGATTTTAATTATGCAAATGAAAAAGGTTTTAGAGCAGATATTATGATTGATAAAATCGGTAAACAAATTCAAGCTTTTCAAACCGGAACTTATCAAATTGCGGTGAAAGTGGTCGATAATGAAGGGTTAGAAAATCTTGAAATTTTAAAATTAAAAATTAATGGTGTAATTAATCATTCCAACGAAAAATAATGATCAAACTAACAGAATTTAAACGGCGACGTAAATCTTTAATGCAACAAATTGGTTTAGGAAATATTGCGTTAATTCCCAGCGCCCCTGAACGCACTCGAAATCGGGATGTAAGTTACCCTTATCGCCAAGATAGTGACTTTTATTATTTAACCGGATTTAATGAATCCGAAGCGTTAGCGGTTTTTATTCCCGGGCGTGAACAAGGCGAATATATTTTGTTTTGTCGCGAATTTGATGAGAAAAAAGCTTTATGGGAAGGCCCACATGCCGGATTAGAAGGCGCGACTCAACAATTTGGGGCTGATGATTCATTTCCTATTGATGATTTAAATGAAATTCTCCCGGGAATGTTAGAAAATAAAGCCAAAATCTTTTATCCTTTAGGGCGACATTCAGAATTAGATCATAAAATTTTAGAATGGGTACATCATTTACGAGTGCATTCACGGAATTATATTGTTACTCCCAGCGAATTAGTTTCTTTAGAAACACTATTAAATGAAATGCGTTTATTTAAAAGTGCCGCTGAAATTAAATTAATGCGTAAAGCGGCTCAAATTTCAGCTCAAGCCCATATTCGCGCAATGAAATGTTGTAAAGCCGGACAATATGAATATCAAATTGAAGCTGAAATTGTACATGAATTGATGTTAAATGGGTTAAGAGCTGTGGCTTATCCTTCAATTGTCGCCACTGGACAAAATGCTTGTACTTTACATTACACACATAATCGACATAAATTAAATAAAAATGATTTATTATTAATTGATGCTGGCGGGGAATATGAACATTATGCCGCAGATATTACACGAACTTTTCCGGTATCTGGGAAATTTTCTCCGGCACAAAAACAATTATATGAATTGGTTTTATCCGCGCAATTCGCTGCAATTGAACAATGTTATCCGGGAAATACTTGGAATCAAATTCATGAAACGGCAGTACGAGTATTAACCACCGGATTGGTTAAATTAGGTTTATTAATTGGAGAAATTGATCAATTAATTAGCGACGAAAAATATAAAGCGTTTTATATGCACCGTACCGGTCATTGGTTAGGAATGGATGTACATGATGTAGGCGATTATAAAATTAATGAACAATGGCGTATATTAGAACCCGGAATGGTATTCACCATTGAACCAGGACTGTATATTCCGGCTAATTGTACCGAGGTTGAACCACAATGGCGTGGAATTGGGATTAGAATTGAAGATGATATTTATATTCATAAACATGGTTATGAAATTTTAACCGCTGATGTGCCTAAAACCGTTGCTGAAATTGAAGCTTTAATGCAGAAAAATTGATGAATTCCAATATTTACGATGTGATTATTAGTGGCGGCGGATTAGCCGGCAACACTTTGGCGTGGGCATTACGTCACACTGGCTTACGCATTGCGTTAATCGAAGCGCAAACAATTGAAAATCTAAGAGATTCTCCGGCTGGAGATCGCGCTTTAGCATTAGCCGCCGCAACCGTAGAGCAATTAACCGAATTACAATTGTGGCAAGCGGTTGCAGATCAAGCGACACCGATTAAGCAAATTCATGTTTCAGATCAAGGACATTTCGGTAAAACTCGTTTATCCGCCGCGCAACAAGGCGTGAGTGCGTTAGGTTATGTGATTAGTGCTCGTCCATTGGAAGTACATTTGGCACAATCGGTTGCAGATAGCGAGATATTCTATTTATCTCCGGCAAAAGTGATTGATTTTACCGTAGAAACAGAATACGTTACGGTGAATATTCAACACTTAGGACAAACTCGAAAACTGCGTTGTCGTTTATTAGTGGGTGCAGATGGCGGGGAATCAGTGATTCGCAGCTTGGCTAATATCACGCAACAACAAACGGATTATGGTCAATCAGCGATTGTGACTCAAGTGCAAACGACAATTGCGCATCAATTTACCGCATATGAACGATTTACCCCTTCCGGACCTTTGGCTTTATTACCAATAAAAAATCATCAAGCAGCGGTGGTGTGGACTCGTAGCCATGATCAAGCACAATCTTTATTGAAATGCAGTGAAAAACAATTTATTGCAGAATTACAATCTTGTTTTGGTTATTATTTAGGGCAATTACACTTACAAACCGCACCGCGATTATTTCCATTACGACTCATTCGCGCGCGGCAATTAATCAGTGAGCGCGTGGTGATTATCGGAAATGCGGCGCATCAATTACATCCGGTTGCAGGTCAGGGATTTAATTTAGGATTACGCGATGTGATTGGTTTAACACAACATTTGCGCGAAATGAATCAACTGGGTGGCGATTGTGGTACTCAAGACTTTTTACGATGTTATCAACGAGATAGATTATCAGATCATCAGCGAGTGATTCGTTTTACTGACAGTTTGGTTAAATTGTTTTCTAATAACCATCTACCGTTGACCTTAGCGCGCAATCTAGGATTAACGCTGTTAGATCAATTACCGTTTGCTAAACGAGCTTTAGCTCAACAAGCGATGGGATTTATTGATAAATCACAATAAAAATTTTTAAATATCACTGGAAATGCTTTGAGGTCAATATGTCAGAAACCTTTTTTATTCTAACCACCTTATTTGTCGCATATGTCGTTTATTTAGTTAAGGATGATCCTACTAAATCTGCAAAGTCCGCAAGTAAAACTCCGCCGCCGCAACCTCCAGAAAAAAAACCAGTGGTGGTTAAATCTGTTTCCGAAACGCCGCCGGAAATAGTGACTGAACAATCCACCACGATTATTGAAGAAACAACTGTTGAAATTAACACCGATATTTCAGTAGAAAATTCTGCCAATAATGGTGAAACGGTTTCTGATATTGCTGAAGAAAATAATATTCATAGCGATGAAGATATTAGCGTTGAGCAAATTGAATTAGAAGCTGAAAATTTACACGCGGCGACCGCGCATATTTTACAATTGCGTAATCCCTTAACTGGTGAAATTTCCAAAGTTCCACACAGTTATCCCTTTGCTAAACGTTGGATTAAAGAAGCTTTAGTGCGAGAAGGATTATTGGAAAAAGTTTATTCCAATCACGAATTAAATGTATGGGTGAATGCGAAAACTAAAAAAGCTTTAGCGACTTTAAAAACCATGTCCAATTATCAAGTGGATTAACCTGATTTTATCATTTTGCATTTAGAAACTAATAAGGCGGATTAAGTAAATTAATTCGCCTTAATTATTAGGTTGTAAAAAATACAAGTTTTAACGTTATTAGACGATTGAATTTCAAAAAATTATTTTTAAAATAGAATGTATAAAACCATAGATTTATTTGCAGGTATTGGTGGAATTCGATTAGGTTTTGAAACAAATGATTGTAAAAATGTTTTTTCTTCCGAATGGGATTTAGACGCGCAAAAATTGTATTACCTTATTCAGCTTTGCGTAAAGTAATCGGTAATTCAGTTTCTGTACCTGTTATTAAAGCGATTGCTAAAGATATTAATCTCTAAATAATTAAATGATTAAAGCTTTAAATAGAAATACATAAGTGTTGTAATCTTTACTATTAGCCCTGATTTAAAACCTTTCCTATTTTAAAATAGGAAAGGTTTTTATCATTAAAGCATTATTTAATTAGCGGTAATAAACTGTGGCGATATTGTAAACAGAATTGCGTAAATGCCGATAAACTCACCGCCGTTTTTACCGCTGTTGGTAAAGATTGATAAACGGTTTGACTTAATGCCGTCATTTTTGCATCATCATTAACCGCAGCGGCTAAACTGTGAGCGGCTTGTTGTTTAAATAATTCTTGAATTTTAGGTAAATTCGCTTTAATCATTTCATGCGCTAAATGATCAAGATTAGAACTGACTTGTTTTTTGGCTTGATTGAGTAATTGATTAAAATCCATAATCGTAAGTTGAATAAAATTGACAAAAATAACCGCCCAAATCCTTTATTAATCAGGATAAAGGCGGCAATTATTGTAACTTTATTTGAATAACGATTGGCGGTAAAAAGCTAAGTTCGGTAAATTAATTTCTAAAAATTCATAAAGACCGATCCCATGATTAAATGTCGCATCGTATTATTAATATGTTTAGCATCATCAAGATATTGATTCATATAACCTAATTCAAAACGAGTGTGATCATCCACTTTCCACCCGATTCCGGCAAAAGCTCGATTTTGATCAAATCCCGACCGTCCGCCAAATCGCGTGGAATTAATCCGTATAAAAAACTCATCCCAAGTGACTAAACTTAATTTGGATTCAAATTCAAATGGATAGACTAATCGAACCATTTGTCTAGGGCGAAAACGTACCTCACTGTCTTGTAAAAAGTTGCTTTCAATCATCGTTCTAAAACTCACTGTTCCCCAATCGGTTGGCAGTTGATAACGAAAAGCGGGCCAAATATCTTGTTGCGATAAAGGTGGTTTGCCAAAATTTTCTGTTGGCACCCAAGTATAACCCGCCCAAATGGTGGCTCTATCGCTGAGTGCGTAACCAATCGCTGTCCGTACCATACCTTGATAAAAATGTGTCCAATCTTGATCGAATCGCGCTTGTCCTTCTGTCCATAAACGAAATTTATCCAAACTGGGATCAATCACTTTCAAATTAGTTTCGACCATTAATTGCGCCCATCCTCCGCCGTCTTCAATAAGATAGCCATTGGCTAAGGCTGATAAACTACACAGAGCCAGTGCGAATCCGAGAAATAATTGTTGTTTTAGTTTCATTAATTTCCCTTTTAAATTTAAGGTTGTAATAAAGCTAATAATCCTTTTATCAAAGCCAAAGGTGTTGGAGGACAACCGGCAATTATCATATCCACTGGAATCACCGTCGCTACTGCACCACAACTTGCATAAGATACGCCAAATTCTCCGCCGCAAACGGCACAATCCCCAACAGCGATGACCCATTTTGGATTCGGCGTAGCTTCGTAAGTACGAATTAATGCGGTTTGCATATGCCGCGAAACTGGCCCCGTCACCATTAATATATCCGCATGACGGGGTGAAGCAACGAAATGAATACCAAATCTTTCCACATCATAAAAAGGATTATTTAACGCATGGATTTCTAATTCACAGCCATTACAAGAACCTGCATCCACCGCACGAATTGCAATACTTCCAGCAAATCGTTGATCAATATGATGTTTAACTTCAATTCCTAAAGTTTCTAATTCTTGATCAGTGGCGATTTTCACCGGCTCAGTAACCACTCCGGTGGTAAAAATTTTCGTAAAAATTCGGAACATCGTGATCTCCTATAAATCATTAGCTGAATAAGAACCATTGACTGATTTATTACACACGGGAAAATCCGGCACAATATTATTCAATACAATTTTTTCCAAAGTAGGCCAATTCAAAATGCTAGGATCACGCGGATAAAAGCGGCTAATTCGATTATCAGCGGTAAATCTTACAAAACAAATAATTTCTCCACGCCATCCTTCAATCGTGCCTAAACCTTCTGCTCCCGCTTTAGGAATCACCCAAGGCGTGACAAAATGCGGATCGGTGATTTCGGTTAAACGTTGACAAAATTGTTGGATTAATTTCAAAGCTACATTTATTTCTTTAATCCGCACCCACACTCGTGAAGCAATATCTCCTTGATTTTCCAGAATTACATGAAATTCTGCTTGATCGTAAGGTGAATAACCAATGTCATGACGCGCATCAAAAGTTTGACCACTGGCACGTCCAACATAACCTAAACTGCCAAATGCTTTCGCTGTGACTTCGGTTAAATATCCCGTAGTTTGTAAACGATCTTCTAATGAAGAATTCATATCTAAAGCGGGAATTAATTCGGCTAATTCTTGGCGTAATTCATTGATTTGTTGTTGAATCGCAGCAATTCCAGCCACAGATAAATCGCTTGCTACACCGCCAACAATGATAGTGTCCATAAGTAATCGATGACCAAACCATTGTGCATGAGTGCGTAACCACAATTCGCGCAAACGAGTAAATTGCATTTGAGCAAAACTGAATGCAACATCATTACAAATCGCGCCAATATCGCCTAAATGATTCACGATCCGCTCACGTTCTGCCAAAATTCCCCGAATTAACGCTGCTCGCAACGGAATTTCAAGCCCTGCCGCCTGCTCCATCGCTTGAGCCGCTGCCCAACTATGACCTACAGCGGTATCTCCAGAAACTCGCGCCGCTAATTTCAGCAATTGCTCCGGTGTTCGACTTTCGGCAATTTTCTCAATTCCCTTATGGACATAGGCTAATCTTTCTTCTAAATTCAAAATGGTTTCACCCACCGCTTGAAATCGAAAATGTCCGGGTTCAATAATGCCCGCGTGAACTGGTCCTACCGGAATTTCATAAACTCCCGATCCTTGCGCCGCCATAAAAGGATAATCTTTATCCGCCGGAGTTATTTCCACAGGTTGACCAGCAACGGAAAACTCTCGACGTAAAGGAAACTGGTGTTTTGACCATGCTTGATGACGAGTCCAGCGACGCGAATCAGGATGATCGTTAAATTCAATACCAAACATATCTTGAGTATGACGTTCGCTGCGATTCGCCGCCGGATAAATCGTCGCTTGACTAGGTAATTGCGGATGACTCATTTTAATTCGACAACGAAATAATAAATAATATCCTTGCTTTTCTAATAAACTATTTACCCAAAAGTCATTCTCTGGCATTTCTGCCCAACCAGCGACCCAGCGAAAATGATTTAATAATCCAAATTCAGCAATAATTTGCCAATCTTCTGACTGCACTTCAATCAATTGCATTTTGAAATGCGGATGAGGTTTTAAGTGAAATTCAATCCTAGATTCTACGAATTGATTGAACTCAGGAAATTGCTCAAATAAAAAAATTTGATGATCAATGTAGCTCATAATGGCAAACTCCCAGAAATTAATAAAGTCGCTTGAGAAAACCAATCGGCTAAGAATTGTGGAATCGATAATCCTAACCATAATACCAATACTAAATGAATCATTACCGGTAATAAATTCGCCGAAATCGGATGTTGCATTTCTGGTTTTAATCCATAAACCATTGGTTGAATATGTCTAAATAAACCAGCAAAAGCAATTCCAATTCCGAATAATAATAAAGGGGCTAACCAAGGATAATGGTGCATAGTCGCTAATAGCACTAAAAACTCACTGGTAAAAACGCCAAAGGGTGGAAATCCAGCAATTGCAACCGTACCTATTAATAATCCCCAGCCGATTTTAGGTTGGGTTTTAATTAAGCCGCGAATCTGCTCCATTTTTTGCGTTCCAGCTAATTGAGCCGCATGTCCTACCGTAATAAAAATCGCTGATTTGGTTAAAGAATGAACGGTCATATGTAACAATGCAGCAAAGGTTGCTAATGAACCGCCAATGCCAAATGCAAATGTCATCATTCCCATATGTTCAATCGAAGAATAACTAAATAAACGCTTAATATCTTTTTGCCTATGTAAAAATAAAGCGGCGACCAAAAAGGATAATAAACCAAATCCCATCATAAATGCCCCAGCAATATGATTTTGAGTCGCGCCATCAACCAACATTTTATTTCTAACCACTGCGTATAAGGCATCATTTAATAATAAACCGGATAATACCGCAGACATAGGTGTTGGCCCTTCTGAATGCGCATCAGGCAGCCAATTATGTAAAGGAACTAAGCCCATTTTTGTACCATATCCGACTAATAAAAATACAAAAGCCAATTGCAAAATACTGGGATCTAATTGTTGTGCATTTTGATATAATTCAGACCATAATAAAGCGTTATGAATTCCGGCAACTTTAGCAGCAGCATAATATAATAAAATTGTGCCAAATAAAGCTTGCGCAATTCCTACTCCGCACAAAATAAAATACTTCCATGCCGCTTCAATGGATTCTGGTGTGCGATACAAACTGACTAATAATACCGTAGCTAAAGTCGCGCCCTCCATTGCCACCCACATTATCCCCATATTATTTGTCGTTAATACCAAATACATCGCTAACATAAAACCTTGATACATTGAATAATATAATCGTAATCTAGCTTCAGTTAAGCGTCCAATTTCTTGCTCATGAGCCATATAAGACGCAGAAAAAATAGAGGTGGTTAAACCAATAAAAGCAGTTAATAAAATTAAATAAACATTAAATGAATCTATCAAAAATGCTTTATTATCTGACAATACATTTCCATGTTCAAAAACATTAAACGCTAAAATGATTGAGATGAATAAACTTAAGCTATTAAAATAAACATTTTGTTTACCCACATTAGGTTGATGTCCTATTACAGCAAAATAGCCAATACCCACTGCTGAAATCAATAATAATAAATACGCCGCAAGCATTATTCCACCTCATTTAAACGATTTAATTGATCGACATCTAAACTATCAATACTACGACTAATTTGTAAAAAGAAAATACCAAATAAAATCGCGGCGACTAATACATCAAATGCAATACCTAATTCCACTACCATTGGCATTCCGTTTGTAGAAACAATAGCGGCAAAAAATAAACCATTTTCAATTGACATAAAGCCTACGACATGCGCAATTGCTTGACGGTGTGAAATCATTAATAACATTCCTAATAAAATAACCGATAAACTCACCGCTAATGCGTTGATCATTAAAGTGCTAGATGATGAGACTAAAGGATGCAAAATGTAATAACTGAAAACAACTAAACTTGCTCCTGATAACATTACGGTCGTTTTATTATTCAAAGCCTCAATATCCCGATGTAAATTTAGCTTTAATACTTGTCGAGATAACATATAAGGAATGATTAGCACTTTTAGAATAAATCCAATCATTGCCGAAATATATAAATGATGATTATCTAAACTATAAGCTGCAACCATTGCGGTAAATGCTAATAATAAACCTTGCACAGCAAATACAAAAATCATGCGTAATAATCGAGCTTGTCCTAACATTAAAAATGAAGTTAATCCGACCAATGCTGATAACGATAAAATAGCTTGCGTATAAAAATCAAATTGATGAATTTCCATTATCGTGTAACCTCCAAAATAATATGACTTAACATGCCTAATAATCCTAATAAATAAGCAAAACTTAAATATTCAGGTACACGAAATAATCGCATTTTTGCGACAGCGGTTTCACTAATTGCTAAAACAATAGCTAATCCCGCTAATTTCATCAAAATAGTCGCTAATCCTACTGCTAAACTATGAATATCAAATTGCTGGGCAATTCCCCAAGGAAAAAAAATATTTGCAATTAATACACCATAAATCATTAATTTTAATTGACTAGCCCATTCAATTAAGGCTAAATGCCGACCACTATATTCCAAAATCATCGCTTCATGAATCATAGTTAATTCTAAATGCGTTACTGGATTATCTACCGGAACCCTTCCTGTTTCTGCAACTGCAACTAATAATAATGCTAATAATGCGAATAAAAATGAGGGTCTTAATACCAATCCCTGAGTTAATACATAATCAATTGCCGCTGATAAATTTGTTGTTGAGGCGGTCATCGTTAAAGTAAAAATAGCCATCAACATGGCGGGTTCTGCTAACGAAGAAACTGTCATTTCACGCGAAGAACCCATACCTCCAAAAGCCGTACCAATATCTAATCCGGCTAAGGTTAAAAAAAATCTAGCAAATGCAAAAAAACCGACAAATACAATTACATCTGCACTGGCTGCCGTTGGTAAATCAATAGCAATAAAAGGTAAGACTGAAGCTGCTAATACAGTGGCTGAAAAAATAATATACGGCGCAATTAAAAATAGCCATGAAGCATGATGTGCAACGACAGGTTGTTTACGATTTAATTTGATTAAATCTCGATAACTTTGAAATAATGATGGGGGCTTACGATTTTGTAATCGACATTTACACCATTTTAACCAACCTGCTAATAATGGACTGAATAAAACTAATAATCCAATTTGAATGATTGCAATTAACCAATTCATAAACTTACCACCCATAATAATAAAATTAAAGTGACAAAAGAATACCCTAAATAAGTACGCAAATGACCGGTTTGAATTTTGCTAACTTGTTTCGCCAATTTATTAATTGTCTGTTGAATAGGTTGATACAATTTAAACCAAATATGATCCTCAATTTTTAAATGATAATTCACTGCTATCACTTGTTGATTAAGTGCGCCAACTTGTTGTTTTTCAATATGTTCTTCAATTATCCATATCGGTGAAAAAATACGTCTAAACGGCATAGTAAATGATTCACTATTATATTGCATTCTGGCATTTAATCCGCCAAAACCACAATCCCAAGTCTCGCTTCGACGAATAAAAGTATCTGGATTACGTTTTAAATACGCATAAATTATTCCGCTAGCAATAATCACGCTGATTAATACTAAAGGTGCTGCATATGAGGCTTTTTGGGGTGCTACTGGAGCTAACCATATCCATCCTAATATCGCCGTTTTAGGTAAAGTACTGCCTATTAATTCTTGCGTAATTGGCTGAATAGTTTGAATAATTAATGAAGGAAAAATTCCAAATAAAATACATAATCCGGCTAAAATACCTGGCGCAATTAACATGAATGGTGTTTCAACTTCAACAGCTTTTTCACTGTAACGTGAACGAGGTAATCCTAGAAAAATAATACCAAATACTTTCACAAAACAAGCGGCTGCTAAAGCGGCGGTTAATGCTAATCCAGCGGCGGCGACTGGAATTAAACTGCGTAATACGCCATTTTCTAAAACATCGACTTGTAAAGCGGTTTGAAAAACTAACCATTCCGAAACAAAACCATTAAATAAAGGTAATGAAGAAATACTCATACAGCCAATTAAAAAAATCGCACTGGTTTTTGGCATTTTATGAATTAAACCTCCTAATAAATTGATATTTAATTGATGCGTTTGTTGATGAATAATCCCCGCAATTAAAAATAATAAACTTTTAAATAGCGCGTGATTAAAAGCATGTAATAAAGTAGCTACTAAACCTAAAGCTGCTAATTGTGGATAACCATTCGCTTGAAAAATAATGGTTAATCCTAATACCATCATCATAATGCCCATATTTTCTACTGAACTATAGGCTAATAATCGTTTTAAATTTGGCTGCATCATCGCATATAAAATACCTACCAATGCAGAAATTACGCCTAAAATCATTAATATTAATCCCCATTGCCAATGCAGTGTTGGAATTAAATCTAAAGAAAAACGAATCAGACCATATAATGCAACTTTTAACATTATTCCACTCATTAATGCAGAAATATGTGAAGGCGCAACTGGATGAGCTTCAGGCAACCAAACATGTAATGGCACTAAACCGGCTTTCATTCCAAAACCAATTAATGCTAATACAAAAGCAATTGTTGCCCAAGTGTCCGATAATTTTGCTTCGCGTAATTGATCAAAAGTAAAACTATCACTAAAACTCGCTAATACGCCAAAGGCTAAAATAATCATTAATGCACCAACCTCTGCCATTAATAAATATAAAAATGCGGCGCGTCGATTGGCTGAATGTTCATGTTGAAAAGCAACTAAAAAATAGCTGGCAACTGACATTAATTCCCAAGCGATCATAAAAAAGAAAGCATCGTCAGCAATTAATACCAATAACATTCCAGCAATAAATAAACCGGTAAATAATCCTAATAAAGATAATGGGTATTGTTCTGGATCATAATGATGAATATAATCTGGAGTATAAATACTCACTATGGTCACTGCAATTCCAATCATTAAATAAAAAAATGCAGATAAATAATCAAAATGTACATGCCAAGGTAGCCAAGGTAATCCTAAATGAATTTGATCAATCATGATTGAAGAACTGATTAATTGACAACTTCCTGCAATGATTGCCGATATTCCCGCTAAAGTTAAACAAAAATAAACAATACGCATCCAAATACGCGGAAATTGTTCCGTTTCAAAGTACGTTAAATAATTTGAAGAATTCGTTATACTCAGCATTTGAACCAAGTGATATAACCACTCTCGATGATTATAAAATAACGCTAATAAACTCGATGCAACACTGAATAAAATTGCTGCATATGTAAAAATCATAATGATCATTTTTTAGCTCCGATAATCATCAAATACATCCCAATAGTTAGATATTTTTAAACATTATCAAAAAATTAACGTTGTGGTAATGACATAATTCTCCCCGCTAATTCATGTTTAGAAAATTTTTTAACCGGAACACCTTGTAAATGACAATATCCGCCATTAGATTCATAATCATGACAAAAATTATCAATAAACTCCATCACCGTATGATCAATTAAATAACCTTGATTAAAATCAAAAATAATGGTTTTACCTGATTCAATTTGATTTAACGCTTTTTTCAAGGGCAAAAAATTAGAAAATATTGCTGAACCTTTTAATTTTACAATCACAGTATGTTGATCGGGTTTATCTAAATCAAATTCTATTTTAAATAAATTGATTATTTTCACACCACGAGATAAATGAATGATTAATTTAACTACGATTCCAATTGCGACCCCAACTAATAAATCAGTGGCTAATACACCGATAATGGTCACGACAAATAAAAGCAATTGTTCTGTACCAATATGAAATACCTGTTTAAAGGATTGTGGAGACGCTAGACGATAACCAGTAAATACTAATAAAGCGGCTAATGCGGCTAAAGGAATACTATGAATTAAACGGGGAAATAAACTGACGAAAATGAGTAAAAAAATTCCATGAAAAAAATTCGCCCAACTGGTTTTTGCCCCATTATTAACATTGGCAGAACTTCTTACAATTTCTGCAATCATTGGCAAACCACCAATACAGCCACAAATTAAATTACCAAAGCCTACCGCCGCTAAATCACGATTTAAATCCGCATGACGTTTATAAGGATCAAGTTTATCAACCGCAGTCGCACTTAATAAACTTTCTAAACTACCGACTAAACTAATGCTAATAACGGCACTCCAAAATTCACTGGTGAATAATTTTGAAAAATCAGGAAAATAAAAACTGGACATAAAATTTTCAGAAATCGCTACTAAAAATTTAGGTCCTACTGTTGCTTCATGATGCGGCAAAAAATGTGCATTCGGTAAAAATAAATACATATGTTGATGATTTAAATCATAATACCGCGCTAATGCCATTCCAACTAAAACCACAATTAATGGCGCGGGAATCATTTTTAACCACTGATTCTTAACCACTGCCCATAAAATTAAAATCGCTAATCCACTAAAACCAATAATCGCAATTTCAGGATTTAAATTCACTATACTATTTGGAATTTGAGCTAAATTCTCAAATAAAGAACCTTTAACCGTTACGCCTAACATAACGTGAATTTGTTTAGTCATAATAATAATCCCAATTGCAGCTAACATTCCATGTACTACTGACGAAGGAAAAAATGCACTTAAACTTCCAGCACGCGATAATCCTAAAATAATTTGAATAATACTGGCTACCACAATTGCCGCTAATGTATAGCGATATCCAGCCATTGCATTTCCTTGTCCTAATTCTTGCACTGCGCTTAATACCACAACAATTAAACCTGCTGCTGGTCCATTAATAGTCATATAAGAACCATTAATTCTTGATACTAAAATACCGCCAATAATTGCCGTAATAATTCCGGCTGAAGGGGGAAATCCAGAAGCCATTGCAATTCCTAAACATAAAGGTAATGCAATTAAAAAAACTAGAAATCCAGATAATAAATCATTTTGCCAATGCGTTGTCAAACCAGCTAATCCCGTTTTAGGTAAAACTCTCAAAGTATTCATTACAATCTCACTTAATTTTTTGTAAACTATCCTTAAATTAGCGATTAATATGCCATTATTAAATACTCAATTTATCTAATTGATTTTCATAGAAAAAAATCAATGCTAATCAATTGTTTATTAAAATAAATCCAGATTATTGGGGCAAAACAACGGCTGATCGGGGCTTTTAAACCACTTATTGATTAAATACCTAATATTTAGCAGGAATAGGTTTATTTACTTAATTGTGCTTGCAAAATGGCATTATCACTTATACTATTTTTAATTATTTACTCCTAAAAACATTTTAATGAATGCCACTATTTATCGTTTACTGATTGCACAATTTTTATCTGCTTTTGCGGATAATGCTATTTTATTTATTTTAATTGAATTAGTTTCTCAACAGAAAATTAATCAAACGGGTTACATTCCTGCATTACAAAGTGTATTTTTAATTGCGCCGGTATTATTTGCTCCTTGGGTAGGAAATTGGGCTGATCATTATGCGAAATCAAAAATATTAATGGCGGCGAATTTATTAAAAGCGGTAGGAACGGGATTGATTTTATTAAAAATCGAACCTTTAATTGCTTATTCAATTGTGGGGGCGGGGGCGGCTTTATATGCGCCAGCTAAATATGGCATTTTACCCGAATTAGTTCCGCGTCAATCTTTGGTCAAAGCAAATAGCTGGATTGAAGCTTCAACTATTTTAGCGATTTTATTAGGTCCAATTATTGGCGCGCAATTAGCAACTATTTCTATTTTATTTGCTTTAAGTGTGACTTTAGGATTATTTTTAATTTCAGCTATGATTACTTTTTCATTACCTGTATTTATTGTTAATATTAACTCTAATTCTGCTTCTGGATTTATTTTTTTTATTCAACAAATTAGACAATTCTTATCATCTTCACGCGCTAAATTTGTCGTTTTAGCCACCGCCTTATTTTGGGCAACGGCAGCTACTTTAAGAGTTATTATTGTGGCGTGGATTCCCGATATATTAAATTTACATTCAACGCAAAAAATTGCAGAAATTAGTTTATTTTTAGCCATTGGAATTATGCTAGGCGCAGCGATTGTTCCTAAATTAATTCCACTCAATTATTTATATAGAGTTAGAATTCCGGCGTATTTAATGAGCTTATTAATTATCTGTTTAAGTGCTTCAAATACTATAATAATGGCTCAATTATTATTATTTAGTATTGGTTTATCAGGTGGGTTATTTATAGTTCCTATTAATGCTGCGTTACAAGAAATGGGACAACAAAGTATTGGTAGCGGAAAAGCAGTCGCTTTACAAAACTTTTTTGAAAATTTAGCGATGTTATTTGCGGTAGGAAGCTATACTTATGCCAGCTCTCGCTATGAATTATCATCCATTTATGCTTTATTTATTTTAGGCAGTAGCGTTTTTATTATAACCGCTATTATTTCAACTCGCCTGCCCTTAAAATCGACATCATCTAGCTAAATCGTGCTACACTAAAAGATATATTTATTTCACAATTGTTTTTTTTAGGCTAAATAAATGTCGAACAATAATTATTTAAATTATTCCTTAATGACTCTGCTGAGTTTATCGGCTGCATTTTTAAATGGTTGTAGTGAAATTCCTACACCATTAAGCATTAACGTTTCTAGCATTACAGAGCTTGGTTTTACTCAGATGCCAACGCTAATAAATGATCCGAATTCTGCAACCCCGCTAGTTGCTGTGGTTAAATTTTCAACCGCTAAACCGGTTAAAACGACTTTAACCGTTATTGATGGTTCGCACCGTCGGGATATTTATTTCGATAAAAATAAAAATCCCGAATTAGGTTTACCGATTATTGGATTACGCGCAGATCATACTTATTCTGTGGAAGTGAAAATTGATGATGATAATGGACATCAATTAAAAGCAGATACGATATTAAGTTTTAAAACTCCGGCTTTACCAAGCGATTTATATGAATTTCCCCCGTTAAAAACTACCGTTAGTAAAAGCGATAAAATTGAACCCGGTTTTACGTTGATTAGCGTACGACGACGCATGATTGGCCCAGATACCCCTGAAAATCGTAATTTCACCACTAAATTTGGTTTATTGGTTGCAATCGATAATGAAGGTCAAGTCGTTTGGTATTATCGTTCCAAAGTCCGAATTGCTGATTTTGATTATTTACCCGAAAAACAACATTTTATTTTTCTCACGGTAGATTTTCGTGCTTTTGAAATGGATTTATTAGGCAACCAAATTGCCACTTGGTATTCAACTGGACCTAAAATTGAGCGCGAAGGCATACCGATTGAAACCATGGCAATGCACCATGACATCGACATATTACCTTCGGGCAATTTTTTAACTCAGGGAACTCAACCTAAAGCTATCGATAATTATTACACCAGCGAAACCGATTCCAAAGCTCCGCGGAAACGCCAAGAACGGGTGATTGGCGATGAATTATTAGAGTTTCAACCTGATGGTAAAGTGGTTTGGCGATGGAATGTATTTGATTATTTAGACCCTTTTCGCTTGGGTTATGGCACATTCGATGATTATTGGGGAAAACGCGGCTTCCCTGATACGGTCGACTGGACACATGGCAATGCTCAACTTTACGATTCCCGCGATAATAGTGTGATTATGTCGCTACGTCATCAAGACGCGATTATTAAAGTTGATCGCCAAACCAATCAAATTAAATGGATTTTCTCTGCCAGCACGCGAGGCTGGTCGCCAGAATTAAAAACAAAGCTATTAAAATTCGATAAAAATACTCGTCCGCCTTATCATCAACATGGTTTATCCTTAACACCACAAGGGACTTTACTCGTTTTTAATAATGGAAACTTCCAAGCTTTACCCTTTGATAAACCCAAAATGCCTTCGGATATTCATACTCAGGCGATGGAATATCAAATTGATGAAAAAAATCTAACCGCAAAAGAGGTTTGGGCTTCGGATATTGCTGGTGAACCGAATATTTTAAGTGTTGCAATGGGAAATACCGAATTATTACCTGAAACCAATCACATTTTTGTCGGTTTTGGGGGATTATTACCCAAAAATCAATTGCAAGGATTAACTTGGGAAAAAGCTGAACATTTAAATCAAGTCAGGTGGACAAATTTAGAAGATTTTCGCGGCTGGGGATTGATTCGAGAATATACCCATACAAAGCCACCTCGTGTGGTTTGGGAAACTGTAATGGAAAATTTATCCAAAGAAGTTCCGGTAGAATGGGTATTATTTAGTGCGCAAAAAATCTCACATTTTTAATTGCCTAGGCAATTAATTATTGATTTTATTATTTCAACCTTCCCTATTTCAATAATAAGGAAGGTTGATTTGGATAGTGCAGAAAATTATTTAGCTTTCATCATCTCGTGGTGATGTGCCATTTTTTCAACCATATGGGCTTTCATTAATTCCAATTGTTGATTTTTCAATTCTTCCTGTTTTTTTGGATCTTTTTCAGCCAAAATTTTTGTCGATAACTCGTGCATTGCTAAAATATGCGCTTGCATTTTACGCAAATGTTCCATTTGCGCAGCGTTATTCGTCGGCATGGTTTTCATATTTACCGTTTCATCTTTAGCCTTAGACTCTTCGGCAAAAACTATACCATTTGTTAAAAACATTACTAACACCGACAAAATTGATAATTGATAAATACGGTTCACTTATATTCTCCTCAGTTATTGTAAACGTTAAAAACGTTTCGTTAAATTATTTGACTAGATAATTGTAGAATAATTAACATTTTTTTCAACCATTTACCGATTAGAATTTTATAAATATTTCAATATCGCCTTTATTTTTTTTATGCCAAATAATTCTACTCTCTTAAGTTTCAGTATGCGTATCGATATTATTTTGCGGTTCTGCTAATTTTTCTACGCCATTTGGTTGTTTCATTTTTTCATAAACCGCTTGGGTAGGGGCTATCCACACCGTTCCAGGACCCGTGAATGTTTGTAATAATCCTTCGCCACTCACTACGGATTGAAAAAGAGTTTTGGCAGATTTTTCTGCTTTAAAACTCACACTTGCTGTTCTTACCAAGGCAAAATTTCCATCCACCGATAATTTTTCGCCAGCCGCTAATTCATATGTCACTAATTCTGTAATCGGAACTGGTGAAACTAAGACAACGACTCCTGAACCTTGGGCTTGGGTCTGAAACCAGCCCTCACCTCCAAATAATGCGCCTGATAAACTTTTTTGCATGGTCGCGCTAACCTCTAAAGTATCTGATGCACAGTAAAAAGCTTTTTTATCAAAAATAAGTGCATCATCTGTAATATTAAACAATAAAAAATGTCCAAACGAAGGTTCTAAAAACACTTCTCCAGTACCACTGATTTTAGATTGAAATAAAGTTTCCCCAGCAATCCATTTGCGCACTAATCCCCTAGCTATTCCACCTTGGATTGCAGACTCCAACCGTAAATAACCCTTCATAAAATGCAAAGCTCCGGGTTCAATCAAAATTGCCTTATTTTCTAATATAATCCGAATCATTTTTAGCCGAATTCCTGCTTGATTCGCGAAGAAAACTTTTTCAGCAATATTTAAATCATGCGAGCCTTGTAAATGTTTACATTGTAAAATCTCAAAAGTAGCTCCGGGGATTTTTTCAGTTTCAATCGCTTCAAATAACTCTAAATTATTCATATTTATTTACCATTAATATCACCATAGATTGATAAAAATTTTTAACCTTGGGTGATCAATAATAATATCGCTAAAAAATAATTAAATTTCATGGTGTTAAGATAAAATTCCTGTCTTAATAAAATTTAAAAAGCGGTTTTAATCACTATTTACCAACTTTATGTATTTATTTTATCTACATTCCGGTGTACAATAATCATAATACAGCAAGGTTAAGAAAATTGTCATTTAAACATTTAGTGTAGCCATGACAAGCAGATCGAAAAGAAGTAAATCGTTTTCCAGTACCCGCTTTATTACCCATCATGTTATTTTATTTAGTCAATTTATTGGCTTCCCTGAAGAAAAGTTAAGAGAAAAGAAATGTCAAATTTAGTTGAAGGTACTGTTAAGTGGTTTAACGATGAGAAAGGTTTCGGCTTTATCGAACAAGCTGGTGGCAAAGATGTGTTCGTGCATCATACAGCTATTAACGGTCAAGGACGTAAAACCTTAGTCGAAGGACAACGTGTATCTATGCACGTTACTATGGGTCAAAAAGGACCTCAAGCAGAAAATGTTAGCCTTGTAAAATAACTAAGTTTTCACACGAAAAAGCCTCATTAATATGAGGCTTTTTTGTTGTCCGCTTTTTAGCTTCTTAAGCTCTTCATCGTCTCGCCTTAAAAAAATTTTGCAACAGTTGCGAACATTCTATTTCTAAAATCCCTTGCTGCCAAATCACTTGATGATTTAAAAAACTCAGATTTGATAATTGTAGTGCGCTACAAACCGCTCCTCGTTTAGGATCAGTAGTCGCAAATACCAAACGTTGAATTCGACTGTGAATAATCGCCCCGATACACATCAAACAAGGTTCTAACGTCACATATAAAGTTGTGTTAAGTAACCGATAATTACCTAAAAAACATCCAGCTTGACGAATCGCTACTATTTCCGCATGAGCTGTAGGATCATTTGTCGCAATAGGTTGATTCCAAGCTTGAGCAATTTTCTGATTTTCAAATACAATAACCGCTCCAACTGGCACTTCGCCAAGTTGCTGTCCTGTTTCAGCCAACTTTAACGCATATGCCATCCATTGCTGATCTTGTTCAAAAATATTTTTCATTGGTATTGTTTAACAAAACTTATCAGATTGTGAATAAATCGCATGAACATACAAAGTTGCCCCAATCACTGCCGCAGGTGCAATAAAAAGATTAACCAATGGAATGCTTAAACCAATCAAAATCAATCCACCAAAACCTAATGCACTATAACGAATAGTGCCAATAAATTCTCGCTGTTGGATAAATATTAGCCCTTGATTTTCTAATGGGTAGGCAAAAAATTCCAACGCATATCCCCAGGCTGCAAAACCCGCCCATAATACTGGTGCAATTATATTAACTAGAGGAATCAATGAAATAATGATTAAAGCAATTGACCATCGAATTAAATATTGAATTCGATTCAATTCGCCTAATAAAAATTGCCACCAAGAGGCTCTATTTACTGTATTGTCAGAAATATTTACAGATGGCTCTGTTTCAATTAATCTTGCGGTTTTTTCAGCTAATATTCCATAAAAAGGTGCTGCAATTAAATTAGCAATTATAGTAAAACTAAAAAATCCAACTAACATAAAACTAACAAAATATAATGGATATAATAACCAAGATAGCCATTGCAATGATTGTGGAATCAGCCAATCAATTAATTTACCTAAATATAAATATCCTATAATCAATCCAAAACTATAAATCACTAAATTAATACTGATAGGTATCCATACAAAATGACCTAATGGTTTTTTGAATATCCAAATAAATCCATTTAATAAATATCTCGCAGCGTAAAGCGGATTTTTTAGCTGATTTTTAACAACTGAATTCACAGTAATTTCCTAATCCCTTGTACAGATGGATTAAATATTACTCCTCGTTCCGTAACAATCACAGAAATTAATTCAGCCGGCGTAACATCAAATACCGGATTCCAAGCATTTACCGCTAAATTAGATTGTGAATAACATTCTGGCAACAATTCATTTTGCTCACGTTGTTCAATAACGATTTGTTGTCCACTGGCAATATTGCCATCTAGTGTAGAACTAGGCGCAACCACCATTAATTTACAATGATGATAACGCGCCAAAACCGCTAATCCGTAAGTGCCAATTTTATTTGCGACATCCCCATTTGCTGCAATTCTATCAGCACCGACAACAATCCACTGAATCGCTTGTGAATTCATTAACCAAGCAGCAGCAGAGTCAGCAATTAACGTGCTAGGAATTCCATCTTGGGCTAATTCCCACACCGTTAAACGCGCACCTTGTAACCAAGGACGGGTTTCATCGGCATAAATTTGCCTAGATTGACGATAATATGCACTGCGAATCACGCCTAATGCCGTGCCATAACCTCCAGTCGCTAAAGCTCCAGCGTTACAATGCGTTAAAATGCCTTTAGCATCTGCGATAATATCTGCACCTAATTCCCCCATTGTATAATTAGCCGCAATATCATCAGCATGAATTTTCAACGCCAAATCTTCCACTTCAATACATGGATTTCGGTTAGGCTCTATTGTCAAACTATCCAATAATTGTTGCATTCGGATTAACGCCCAAGACAAATTAACCGCAGTTGGACGCGAATGGGCTAAACATTTCATGTCTATATTCACCCGCATTCTCCAATCGCTAGGATGTAATGGATAATGTTGTTTAACCGACAATGCAACAGCATAAGCTGCGGCAATTCCAATCGCTGGCGCGCCTCGTACACGCATGGTTTTAATTGCTTCGGTAACACCTATTGCATCCGTATAATCATCATAATGTAATTGCTCCGGCAACTGGCGTTGATCTAAAATTTGTAAACTATTTCCTGTCCAAATCAATGCTTGTATTTTTAAAACTGATTCTTCCATTTATAATATCTCTATGATTTCAAAAAATAGGGCAATATAATTAAAATAACACTTATTATTATCATTAAATATAAATTATTAATGACATACGGTACAATTAATAAACCCGTTCCAATTAATAAAGGTAAAGGACTTCTTTGTTTCTTTGCATAAGTAAGAAATCCTAATGCGACTGCACTAAACAATGTTGTCCATAATAACCAACTTGTATTCATTATCATTTACTCGAATGAAAAATATGTTAAAAGAATTTAAATATTGGCAAAAATCTTCTCTTTTAATTTATGCGTGGATATTGACATTTTTTTTAATCATCACTCAACTATTTTATATTATAATTTGCAAAACACATAGTGATGAATTACCTTTGTATTTAACAACTGATACTTTGGTGATATGGCGTAGTCTATTTTATTTGTTGAGTATTTTATTATTTCCTATTACCAAATTGCTGCGATATATTCAAATACGTTTAAACCAAACTATGCCAGGAAATAAACCGGCAGCAAATCGGTACTTATTTACTATTATAATTTCTCAAGGATTAATGGGATTAATTGGAAGTTTTGGTTTAATTTTATGTATTCTTGGAGATACTATTAACAGTTTATATATTTTCAGTGGCTTAGCATGGCTGGGATTTTTATTAAATCGTCCAAAAAAATCAGAATATCAAAGTATCGTTATTGCCTTAAATTCCAAAAATTAGTTATTTATTTTTTAAGAGATTATATTTTAGCGAATAACTGCTCTACAAACACTCAAATTATGCACAGGCTATTTTTCAAATGCAACATTTCTGCTAACATATCCCCCCTTATATTAAATAATTACGTTGGTAACCTTAAATATGGCTTTTGTTGTCACAGAAAATTGTATTAAATGTAAATTCACTGATTGTGTTGATGTGTGTCCAGTTGACTGTTTTCATGAAGGACCTAATTTTTTAGTGATTGACCCAGATGAATGTATAGATTGCACCTTGTGTGAACCGGAATGTCCAGCGGGCGCTATCTTTGCAGAAGACGATGTGCCTTTGGAACAAAAAGAGTTTATTTCGATTAATGCGGAATTAGCTAAAAAATGGCCTATTATCACTACTGTAACAGAGGCTTTGCCTGACGCTACGGAGTGGAATGGTAAACCAGGAAAAATAGAGTTTCTTGAACGATAATTTTCAGATAGTTTCAAAAACAAAAAGCCGGCATTTAGCCGGCTTTTCAAAAATATTGGACAGTTATTCAGCTTGAACAGCCGTACCACTTCTATCAACTAATTCAACATAAGCCATAGGAGCAGCATCGCCTACTCTAAATCCGCATTTCATAATTCTCAAATAGCCGCCCGGTCTATTCAAATACCGCGGTCCGAGTTCATTAAACAACTTTGTTACAATTTCTCGATCTCGTAACTTCGCAAACGCCCTTCTTCTATTGGCGACGCTATCAACTTTAGCCAAAGTAATTAAAGGCTCTGCGAAACGTCTCAATTCTTTAGCTTTAGGCAAAGTCGTTTTAATTAATTCATGCCTTAATATCGAAGTAACCATATTACTAAACATAGCTTTACGATGGCTACTATTTCTGCTTAACTGTTTACCAGCTTTACGATGTCTCATTTTTTAGGTAACCTTAAAAATTTAAATTCCAGTTTGATTTTGCTCCGCCAAATTCTCAGGTGGCCAATTCTCAAGACGCATTCCTAAAGATAATCCTTTAATAGCTAATATATCCTTAATCTCTGTTAGAGACTTTTTGCCTAAATTTGGAGTTTTTAATAACTCAACTTCAGTTCGCTGTATTAAATCGCCTATGTAAAATATATTTTCAGCTTTCAAACAATTCGCCGAACGTACAGTTAATTCTAAATCGTCAACAGGTCTCAACAAAATTGGATCAAAAGATTCTCTCTCGATAATAGTTTCTTCGGTTACTTGCGCATTAACTTTTTCAAAGTCAACAAAAACCGAAAGCTGATCATGTAATATTGTTGCTGCCAGCTTAACAGTAGATTCAGGATCAATAGTTCCGTTAGTTTCTAACTCAATAATCAACTTGTCTAAATCGGTTCGTTGCTCTACGCGAGTGCTTTCGACATGATACGCAACTTTAACTACTGGGCTAAAGATAGCATCGACCATTAACGTTCCCACGCTGACAGTGCTATCAAAACTCTCTTTACGAACACTTGCTGGAATATAACCCCGTCCCTTCTCCACTTTAATCTTTAAATTCAACCCACCTGCCTGAGTCAAATGTGCTAACACCAAATTCGGATTAACAATTTCAACATTGTGAGGCAAATCAATATCACCGGCTAATACAACACCTTCACCAGATTTACTCAGAGATAGAGTAGCTTCATCTCTTGAATGCAAGACAACTGCTAACTGCTTCAAATTCAATAAAATATCGATAACATCTTCTTGAACACCATCGATAGCAGTATACTCATGCAAAACCCCTTCTATCTCGACTTCTGTGACGGCACACCCAGGAATAGAAGACAACATGACACGTCTAAGCGCATTCCCCAAAGAATGACCAAAACCACGCTCTAAAGGTTCAATAACAATTTTAGAATGGTTTTGACTATAACTAATCACATCAACTAATCTAGGCTTTAATAAACCCGCAATAGATTTCTGCATGTCATAATCTCAAATAAAATTATTTAGAGTATAATTCTACGACTAATTGTTCATTGATATCACTACCTAGATCTACTCGATCCGGTAAAGATTTAAAAACACCAGCCATATCCTTGACACTAACCTCCACCCATGAAGGAAAGCCATATTGCTCTAAAACACCCAAAGCATCAACAATACGTTGTTGTTTTTTAGATTTTTCTCTAACCCTAATTTCATCACCGGGCTGTACAAGGTAAGAAGGAATATTCGTTATCTTATTATTAACCATGATTGCTTTATGGGATACTAACTGCCTAGCTTCTGCTCTGGTGCTCGCAAACCCCATGCGATACACCACATTGTCCAGACGAGCCTCCAACAAACTTAGCAAATTTTCACCTGTAGCTCCTTTCTGAGCGTCAGCCTGTTCATAGTAATTTCTAAACTGTTTTTCTAAAACGCCGTATATCCTACGAATTTTTTGTTTTGCTCTTAATTGAAATGCATAATCAGAATTTCTAGCCCGCTTAATCCCGTGTTGACCAGGTCTTTGCTCGAGTTTGCATTTATTTTCTAAAGATTTACCTCTAGCTTTCAATAAAAGATCTGATCCTTCCCGACGACTCAATTTACAAGTTGGGCCAAGATATCTCGCCATATCAAATTACTCCTAAAGTATCAAACGCGTCGCTTTTTTGGAGGACGACAACCATTATGTGGAATTGGAGTTACATCTACTATATTTGTAATTCTAAATCCCAAATTATTCAAAGATCTTACTGCTGATTCACGTCCTGGTCCGGGACCTTTTATCATAACATCAAGATTTTTCATTCCGTACTCCAACGCAATAGCACCAGCTTTTTCAGCCGCAACTTGAGCCGCAAAAGGCGTACTTTTCCTGGATCCCCTAAATCCTGATCCACCTGATGTCGCCCAAGATAAAGCATTACCTTTTCTATCTGTAATAGTCACTATGGTGTTATTAAAAGAAGCATGGACATGAGCTATACCATCCGCTACTTCTTTTTTAATTCGTTTTTTAATTCGATTCTGAGTTGCCATTTATTCAACCTAAAATTATTTTTTGATCGGCTTGCGTGGTCCTTTACGAGTTCTAGCATTCGTTCTAGTACGCTGTCCCCTCAACGGCAATCCTTTACGATGTCTAATACCTCTATAACAACCTAAGTCCATTAATCTTTTAATATTCATCGATACTTCACGTCGCAAATCACCCTCAACTGTCATTTTAGAGATGACTGCGCGAATCGAATCAAGCTGTTCTTCTGTAAGCTCTTTAATCTTCGTAGATGGATCGATTTGTAAATTATTACAAATATCCTTTGCGGTCTGACGACCAATACCATATATAGCCGTCAATGCTATTCCTGCATGTTTATGATCCGCTATATTTATCCCTGCAATACGTGCCACTTAACCACCCCTTCGAATAATTTTCAATGAAAATCTTGTCATAACAATTTAATCATTAACCTTGTCGTTGTTTATGTCTGGTATCAACACAAATAACCCTCACAATTCCGGCTCTCTTTATAATTTTACAATTACGACATATTTTTTTCACTGACGCTCTAACTTTCACAATTTCACCTTCTATTTTTTCAAATTAGCCTTTTTCATCAGACCTTCATATTGCTGGGACATTAAATGAGTCTGCATTTGCGAAATAAAATCCATAACAACCACAACAATAATCAACAACGAAGTTCCACCAAAATAAAACGGAACATTCCAATAGACTATCAAAAACTCTGGCAATAAACACACCAGAGTGATATAAAAAGCTCCTACGAGAGTAAGCCTAGTCATTACTTTATCTATGTAGGACATAGTTTGAATACCGGGTCTAACTCCAGGCAAAAAGGCTCCTGATTTTTTTAGATTTTCGGACGTTTCTTTTGAATTGAATACCAATGCAGTGTAAAAAAAACAAAAAAACATGATTGCTGCTGCATACAACATCACATAGATAGGTTGTCCGGGCGACAACACAGTAGATACATCTTGCAACCAAGAAAATCCCTCAACATTACCAAACCATCCCGCTACTGTAGCAGGAAATAAAATAATACTGGATGCAAATATCGGCGGAATGACACCTGCCATATTCAATTTAAGCGGCAAAAAACTACTTTGAGCAGCATAAATTTTACGTCCTTGTTGCCTTTTGGGATAATTGATTAAAATTCTTCGTTGTCCACGCTCAACGAAAACAACCAAACCGGTAACTGCAATCGCTATAATAAAAAGCAATACTATTAATGCACTATTCATTTCACCAGTTCTAGCCAATTCTAAGGTTCCACCCACTGCTCTTGGCAATCCTGATACAATACCCGCGAATATAATCAAAGATATTCCATTACCTATTCCTCTCTCGGTAATTTGTTCTCCAAGCCACATCAAAAACAAAGTCCCTGTTACTAACGTAATTGTGGTTACAACCAAAAAAGAAATACCAGGGTGCAAAACAACAGAAAGACCTCCAGCACTTTGTCCCTGGAGAGCAATAGATATGCCAACAGCCTGAAACGTGGCCAAAACCACAGTACCATAACGAGTGTACTGCGCTATTTTCCGTCTTCCAGACTCACCTTCTTTTTTCAACTGCTCCATTGAAGGAATCACCACAGTGATTAACTGCATAATAATCGAAGCAGATATATATGGCATAATTCCAAGTGCAAATAAACTCAAGCGCATTAACGCTCCACCCGAAAACATGTTAAACATGTTCAATATAGAGCCTTTTTGTTGAGCAAACATCAAAGCCAAGGCTTGAGGATCGATACCTGGAACAGGAATATGAGCACCAGTTCTATAAACAACAAACGCCCCCAAGACGAAAAACAACCTAGACCTTAACTCAGCAAAGCCTTCTAATTTTGAATTTTGAGCTTTTGATGTATTCATATACTTTTAATTATCGACTCTGCCACCAGTTGCTTCGATAGCAAATTTAGCCTGAGCTGTAACCTTAATATTTTTTCCCTTGATAGTAAAAATTTTCGATAACGCACCACCGTTAATTATTTTAACCGTTTTAGTGCGCAAAGACACCAATCTATTTTCGATCAAAGCAGATAAATCAACAACATCAGAATCTATTTTATTTAATTCATCCAATCTTATTTCATCTGTGTAACTTTTTGTTCTAGAGGTAAAACCAACTTTAGGCATTCTACGTTGTAAAGGCATCTGACCACCTTCAAATCCAACTTTATGAAATCCACCTGCCCTAGATTTTTGCCCTTTATGCCCACGACCAGCAGTTTTGCCAAAAGTAGAACCTATACCTCTACCAACTCTTTTTGCTTTTTTTCTTGTTCCGTCAGATGAACGAAGATCATTTAAAAACATATTATGAAATTTCCTCAACTTTAAGCATGTACAAAACTCTAGACACCATGCCCGAAACTTCAGGAGTCATGGCAAGTTCAACAGTTTGACCAATTTTATTTAATCCCAATCCTTTCAAACAAGCTTTATGACTTTCTAAACGACCAATTTTACTTTTAATCAAAGTAACTTTACATTTATTAATACTGTCCATCAAATTACCCGATCACCTGATCCACTGTTAATCCACGTTTAGCTGCAATTTGTTTGACACTTTGCATATCAGTTAATCCCTTAATCGTTGCTCTAACAACATTAATTGAATTACTTGTTCCAATACATTTTGCTAAAACATTATGCACACCAACAACTTCAAACACAGCACGCATAGCACCTCCTGCTATAATACCCGTTCCTTCGGATGCTGGCTGCATGTAAACGGTAGCTGCACCACATCTAACTGTTACCGGATATTGCAATGTATCGGATTTCAAGATAACCTTTTTCATATTTTTACGAGCCTGTTCTAAAGATTTTTGAATAGCCACAGGCACTTCTCTAGCTTTACTTACACCATAGCCAATTCGACCTTCACCGTCACCAACTACAGTTAATGCGGCAAAACCAAAAACTCTACCGCCCTTTACAACTTTTGCTACTCTTCTTACATTAACTAATTTTTCTTGCAATCCGTCTGCATTGCCTTGAGATGCCACAGCCATATTTAATCTCTCCTAAAATTTCAAACCATTGTCGCGAGCAGCATCCGCTAACGCTTTTATACGTCCATGATATTTAAATCCTGATCTATCAAAAGCAACTTCTTCAACTCCAACAGATACAGCTTTTTCAGCTATCAACTTTCCTACTAATGCAGCAGCGAACACGTTACCAGTATTATCCAAAGCTGATTTAACACTAGCTTCGACAGTAGAAACACTAGCTATCGTCTTAGAGCCATCTTTACTTAAAATTTGCGCATATATATGCTGAGAACTTTTATGTACTGTCAATCTATTTACGTCGAGACTTTTAATTTTACATCTCAACTTCAAAGCACGTTTTAACCGAGCCTCTTTTTTATTCATAAGATTTTTAACCCCTATTTTTTCTTAGCTTCTTTTCTAAGTACATTTTCTTCAGAATATTTAACACCTTTTCCCTTATAAGGCTCAGGTGAACGATAAGCTCTAATCTCCGAAGCAACCTGTCCAACTTTTTGTTTGTCAATACCTTTGACTACAATTTCTGTTTGATTAGGAACTTCTACTGTAATTCCTTCTGGGATTTTATAATTCACAGGATGAGAATATCCTAAAACAAGATTCAATTCACCGTTAACAAGTTGGGCTCTATAACCTACACCTACCATGACCATTTTTTTCTCAAATCCATGAGATACGCCACGCACCATATTCGCTAAAACAGCTCTCACAGTTCCGGCGTAAGAACCAGATTTTTTCACATCGACAACAGATCGAACTTGAATTTTATTATCATTAAGCTCTATACCAATTCCTGACATCAATTTGAATAGCATAGTACCTTTACTACCCTTAACAACAACACTATCACCATTTAAATCTACGGTCACTCCGTTAGGAATCAAAATAGGCATTTTAGCAATTCTTGACATAATAATTCCAACTAATAAACAGTACAAATGATCTCGCCACCTTGTCCCCTTGCGCGAGCTTCTTTATCAGACATAACTCCATTAGAAGTGGAAACAATAGCAACTCCCAAACCACCTAAAACCTTAGGTAAATCTTGTTTAGATTTATAAATCCTTAAACCCGGCTTACTCACCCTTTTAATTTCTTCAATTACAGGTTTATTACTGAAATACTTCAGATCTACTATTATATCACGATGTCCATTAACAATTGTTTGAGTATAATCAGCTATATATCCTTGTTCTTTCAAGACCTTAGCCACTGCGATCTTCATTTTAGAAGATGGCATAGCGACAGATTTTTTACCTGATAACTGCCCATTTCTAATTCTTGTTAACATATCGCTTATGGGATCTGTCATGCTCATTTCTTATATCCTCTCACCAACTCGATTTACTCAATCCTGGAATATCTCCACGCATGGCTGCCTCTCTTAATTTATTTCGACACAAACCAAACTTACGATAATACCCATGAGGTCTCCCAGTAAGTTTACAACGATTACGTATCCTAGATTCACTGGAATCTCTAGGCAATTTTTGCAATTCGATCACTGCTTTTTCTTTATCATCAACACCAATTGCAGTGTTTTTAATAATTTGTTTTAATTTTTCTCTTTTAATAGCATATTTTTTCACTAAACGTATTCTTTTTGTTTCACGGGCTATCATAGATTTTTTTGCCATTGCGCTCACATCCCAAATTAATGCTTAAACGGAAAATTAAAAAGCTTCAACAATGCTAGACCTTCTTGATCAGTTTTAGCCGTAGTAGTTATGCATATATCCAATCCTCTCAAAGCATCAATTTTGTCATAATCGATTTCAGGAAAAATAATTTGCTCTTTAACTCCCATGGAATAATTACCACGTCCATCAAAACTTTTAGGACTCATTCCTCGAAAATCTCTAATTCTCGGTATCGCTATACCAATCAATCGATCCAAAAATTCGTACATTCTATCACTACGCAAAGTTACTTTACAGCCTATAGGCATGTTATCTCTGATTTTAAATCCAGCGATAGATTTTCTTGAAAGAGTAGCGACAGGTTTTTGACCCGATATTTTTTCTAAATCAGAAATTGCTGACTGCAATACTTTTTTATCAGAAACAGCCTCTCCAACACCCATATTTAAAGTGATTTTAGTAATTTTAGGAACTTCCATCACAGACCTATACTTAAACTGCTTAATCAGTTCGGGTACTATTTTTTCTTTATACTGATTTTTTAATCTAGCCACAATCCCACCCAAAAATTTGAATCAACTCTAATAAATGCTTAAAAGACAACTATATGAATATAATCGCGAATCTATACATCATGTCAATTCACAGTGCTTTTTTCAAACTTTCAACAATAGTATCAGTTGATTTAAAATAACGAACTTTTGTCCCATCTTTTAAAAATTTAAAGCCAACACGATCTGCTTTATTCGTTTTGGGATTAAACAGTCCGACGTTAGAAATATGTATAGGCATATCTTTCTGGACAATACCAGACTGAACTGCAGTATTAGGGTTACCTTTTTGATGTTTTTTAACGGTATTAACTCCCTCTACTAATATTTTATCATTCCTAAGAACAGAAATGACAATACCTTGCTTGCCTTTATCTTTGCCTGCGAGAACTACAACATTATCGCCTTTTTTTATCTTTTGCATCGTCAAATTCTCTATAAAACCTCAGGAGCCAACGAAACTATCTTCATAAATTTTTCATTTCTCAATTCACGCGTGACAGGACCAAAGACACGAGTACCTATCGGTTGCATCTGATTGTTCAAAATAACCGCAGCATTACCATCAAAACGAATAACAGAACCATCAACTCTTCTGACACCTTTGGAAGTTCTAACAATTAAAGCATTATAAACTTCACCTTTCTTGACTTTACCACGAGGAATAGCATCTTTAACACTAACTTTTATTACATCTCCAATGCCTGCATAACGACGATGAGAACCACCTAGCACTTTAATACACATAACTTTTTTTGCCCCACTGTTATCAGCAACATCCAGGGCAGTCTGCATTTGAATCATTTATCAAATTCCACTTGCAATAATTTCAAAAAACCGCCAAACGTGAATCACACACGACCGACAATCTCCACAAGTCTAAAAGCTTTTCTTTTCGAAATCGGTCTACAAGAAGCTATATAAACAACGTCTCCCTCACAACACTGATTATGCTCATCATGAATAAGAACTTTTGTTGAGCGTTTCACATATTTACCATAGACAGGATGTTTCACAACCCTTTCAATTAAAACTGTGGCCGTTTTGTCCATTTTTCTACTGACAACACGAGCCGTAATAACACGTTTCTCTACATTGCTATTCATTATCTGCTACCTCAACTCATTAATAGCAAAACAAACACGCGCTATACTGCGTCTCACTTTTTTAATTTTATCAGATTTACTAAGCTGACCAGTAGCTTTTTGCATTCTTAAGTTAAATTGTTCGCGCATCAACTCATTCAGCATGGCGTTGAGCTCAGAAATATTTTTTTGACGTAAATCTTTCATACTCATATCACTGTCCTAACAGCAAAAGTCGTTTTAAAAGGAATTTTGGCTGCGGCGAGATCGAATGCTTCACGAGCTAAAAGCTCAGGCACACCTTGAACTTCGTACAACATAGTGCCAGGCTTAATTTGGGCTACCCAATACTCAACACTACCTTTACCTTTACCCATTCTCACTTCTAACGGCTTTTTGGTAATAGGCTTATCAGGAAAAACTCTAATCCACATTTTCCCGCCACGCTTAAGATGTCTTGTTATAGCTCTACGCGCTGCTTCTATTTGACGAGCTGTCATCCTACCACGACTGATAGCCTTCAATCCAAACTCGCCAAAACTGACTGACGATCCACGAACAGCAATACCATTATTTCTTCCTTTATGCTGCTTACGAAATTTAGTTCTTTTAGGTTGAAGCATTTTTACTTTCCTTCAAAACTTTTCTAGAGTTAGCACTATCATTCAAAAAGCGAGTATTAACACTATTTGTATCAAAAACCTCTCCTTTAAATATCCAAACTTTTATTCCTATGACTCCATATGTGGTATTAGCTTCGGCGGTGTCATAATCTATATCCGCACGCAAGGTATGCAAAGGAACTCTACCTTCTCTATACCACTCAGCACGAGCAATTTCAGCTCCGTTCAATCTACCGCTTACCGTAATTTTTATACCTTCGGCTCCTAATCTCATGGAATTAGAAACGGCCCGTTTCACAGCTCGACGATACATTACTCTTTTTTCTAATTGTTGAGCTATACTTTCTGCAACTAAACGAGCATCTAATTCGGGTTTTCTAATTTCTTCAACATTAAGCTGTACTGGAACGCCGAATATACCAGAAACATCACGTCTTAATTTATCAATATCTTCGCCTTTTTTTCCAATCACAATACCCGGACGAGCAGTATAGATCGTAATATTAGCACTACCTGGAGGGCGATTAATTTGAATTCTACTAACAGAAGCATGAGCTAACTTTTCTCTTATATATCTTCTTGCTTCTAAATCTTGTAAAAGAAAAACCGAATAGTCATGACTATTAGCGTACCATCTAGATGTCCAATCTTTAACGATTCCAAGCCTCATCCCTGTAGGATGCACTTTTTGTCCCATTTTTTATCCTTTAGCTTTCCGCTACCTTGATCGTAATATGACAAGTTCTCTTTAATATATGATTAGCACGACCTTTCGCTCTTGCCCTAACTCTTTTCAAAACCGCGCCTTCATCTACATAAACAGCAAATACTTTTAATTCATCAACATCAGCATTTTCTCTATATTCAGCATTAGCAATTGCTGATTCCAATACTTTAATTATGATACCTGCTGCTTTTTTTGGACTAAATTTCAACAGATAAAGAGCCGAACTAACAGACATTCCTCGTATCTGATCCACAACGAGCCTAGCTTTCTGTGCAGAAACAGGCGCATTACTCAATTTTGCAACAATTTCCATAATTCTACCTATCTCGACTTTTTGTCAACTACATGCCCCTTATATGTACGAGTAGGCGCAAACTCACCCAACTTATGTCCTACCATATTTTCAGATATTAAAATAGGAACATGTTGACGACCGTTATGGACAGCTATAGTTAAGCCTAACATCTCCGGTACCACCATGGATCTCCTAGACCAAGTTTTAATAGGTTTTCTGTTATTTGTGTTACTTACAATTTCAATTTTTTTAAATAAATGATGGTCAACAAAAGGACCTTTTTTAATTGATCGTGGCATTTTTTACTCTAATTTATTTATGATCACGTCTTCTAACTATCATAACATCAGTCCGTTTATTTTTACGTGTTTTGTACCCTTTTGTGGGCATTCCCCAAGGGGACACAGGATGTCTTCCGCCTGATGTGCGACCTTCTCCACCACCATGAGGATGATCAACAGGATTCATAGCGACTCCTCGAACCGTTGGTCTTATTCCTCTCCACCTTGAAGCTCCCGCTTTACCTAAAGAAATCAAATTATGTTCAGAATTAGATACTTCTCCTATAACAGCTTTACAATCAGAAGATACCTTACGAATCTCACCTGAACGCAATCTCAACGTAACATAAACACCTTCTTTAGCTATTAATTGTGCGAAAGTTCCTGCACTTCTTGCAATCTGAGCACCGGCTCCAGGTCTTAATTCAACACAATGAACCATAGTACCAAGTGGCATATTGCTCAGTAACATACAATTGCCAATTTTAATTGGCGCAACACTGGAAGAAACGACTTGATCACCAACCTTTAAAGATTTAGGTGCTATGATATACCTACGCTCTCCATCTTTAAATAACAACAATGCAATATTGGCACTTCTATTAGGATCATACTCTAAACGCTCTACAATTGCAGGTACATCTTGCTTATTTCTTTTAAAGTCAACAAGTCGATAATGCTGTTTGTGTCCGCCACCAATATGTCTTGTAGTGATTCTACCTTGATTATTTCTACCCCCAGTTTTACGTTTTTTTTCTAGCAAAGGAAAATAAGGCCTACCCTTATAAAGCTCTTCGTTTTTTATTCGAACAACTCCCCTTGCACCTGGCGTAACGGGATTTAATTTTAAAATAGTCATATTATTTGTGAAATTATACCACTGTTAAATTCGAACAAAATCTATATCATAACCTTGTTCAAGCTTGACATAGGCTTTTTTCCAATTTGAACGACTCCCTAACACTCGTCCAAAACGCTTGGTTTTACCCTTTACGTTTAAAATACGAACCATTTCTACTTTTACATCAAACATAGATTCAACTGCTATTTGAATTTGCTTTTTAGTAGCTACTTTTTTTACTTTAAATGCAAATATTTTGTTTAATTCAGTTAATCCTGTGCTTTTTTCAGAAATAATAGGAGCAACCAATATTTCTGACATTTTCAATTGCGTTAAGCTCATGCCAAACACTCCTCCATTCGAACCAACGCTTCACGAGTCAAAAGCACTTTCTCTGCTGAAACCAAAGAAACTGGATTAATCTTTTGAACACACAAAGCCTGCACATAGGGTATATTCCTAGCTGCTAGTTCTAATAAATTATCAACATCTGAAGTAATCAACAACAAACGTTTTTCGTTAAATATTTTTAATCTTTGATGTAAATCTTTGGTTTTACCCGTAACACCAGATAATACTTCGTCCACAACTATTAGTCTTCCTTGTCTCAGCAATTCAGAAAGTATAGATTTCATACCTAATCTATACATTTTTTTATTTAATTTTTGCTGATAATCTCTTGGACGAGCGGCAAAAGCAACTCCTCCAGTTCTCCAAATAGGACCTCTAGTACTGCCAGCTCTAGCTCTTCCAGTACCTTTTTGTCTCCAAGGCTTAATACCTCCGCCACTCACATCTGAACGATTTTTCTGCGACTTAGTACCAGATCGGGCGTTAGCTAAATATTTAACAACTACTTGATGTATCAAAGTTTCGTTAAAATCACACCCAAAAATTTCATTTGAAACTTCGACACTCTTAGATATATCATGATTGTTTATAACCGGTACATATAAAACCATATGAAACTACCTTTTATTTTTTTGTTTTGCTGCAGGAACCACAACCACATCAGCACCTTTGGGACCTGGAACAGCTCCTTTCACTAGAATCAATTTTTTATTTGAATTTATTGAATGAATTTGCAAATTCTGAATGGTGACATTAACTGAACCTAAATGCCCCGCCATTTTTTTGCCTTTGAAAACTCTTCCAGGAGTTTGACATTGTCCTATTGAACCCAAAACTCTATGTGATCTGGAATTTCCATGGGTTGCGTCTTGCATGCCAAAATTATATCGTTTGACACCACCGGCAAATCCTTTACCTATGGACACACCAGATACATCTACTAACTGTTTTTCAGACAAAACATCCACAGCAATTTCAGAACCTACAACAAAATTTTGAATTTCTGATTTTTCTATTCTAAATTCCCAAAGTCCTCTACCAGCAGTGATATTAGCTGAAGCATAATGTCCGATCATCGGTTTAGTTAATTTAGACGTTTTTTCATAACCAACAGATACCTGAACAGCACTATATCCATCAGTTTCAATCGTCTTTATTTGACTAATTCTATTTACATCTACTTCCAAAACAGTAACTGGTGTCGAAGTACCATCTTTCTCAAAGACGCGAGTCATACCACATTTTCGCGCCACAAGACCTATCGACATTAATTTCTCCTTATCAAAATACTCAATCTAATACAGTTCTAGTTGAGCTTAATTTGTACATCGACACCTGCCGCTAAATCAAGCTTCATTAGAGCATCAACAGTTTTTTCAGTAGGTTCAACAATATCGAGCAATCTTTTATAAGTTTTTAACTCATATTGGTCTCTTGCATCCTTATTAGCATGTGGAGAAATTAATATGGTAAAACTTTCTTTTTTCGTCGGCAGAGGAATAGGACCTTTAACTTGAGCACCAGTTCTTTTTGCCGTTTCAACTATCTCCCCAGCTGACTGATCAATTAATTTATGGTCAAAAGCTTTTAATCGAATACGAATGGTTTGATTAGCCATTTTATTACTCAATAATTGAAGCTACAACACCAGCACCTACAGTGCGACCACCTTCTCGAATTGCAAACCGCAACCCTTCTTCCATAGCGATAGGCGATATCAATTTAACTTCTACAGCAACATTATCACCAGGCATAACCATTTCAATCTCTTTAGGCAACTCTACAGCTCCTGTAACATCAGTCGTTCTAAAATAAAATTGTGGGCGATAGTTACTGAAAAAAGGCGTATGTCTTCCACCTTCTTCTTTAGACAAAACGTATATTTCCGATTTAAAATGAGAATGCGGCTTAATAGTATTTTTATGAGCTAAAACTTGTCCGCGTTCTACCTCGTCTCTCTTAGTTCCTCTCAAGAGAATACCGACGTTGTCGCCAGCCTGTCCTTGATCCAACAATTTACGGAACATTTCAACACCTGTACAAGTAGTAGTAACAGTCGGTCTAATACCTACAATTTCAACTTCTTGACCTGGTTTTATAATTCCTCGCTCGACTCTACCTGTAACCACAGTACCACGACCTGATATAGAAAAAACATCTTCTATCGGCATTAAAAAAGCACCATCAACTGCTCTTTCTGGTAATGGAATATAGCTATCTAGTGCTTCCACTAGCTTTATCACAGACTCGACTCCCAAAGGCGTGGTTTTATCACCTTGCAAAGCGAGTAAAGCTGAACCGATGACAATTGGAGTATCATCTCCTGGAAATTCATACATGTCTAACAACTCTCTGATTTCCATTTCAACCAATTCTAACAATTCGGCATCGTCAACCATATCTGCTTTATTTAAAAAAACAACAATATATGGCACTCCTACTTGTCTAGACAACAAAATATGCTCTCTAGTCTGAGGCATAGGACCGTCAGCTGCTGAGCAAACTAAAATGGCTCCATCCATTTGAGCAGCTCCAGTAATCATATTCTTGACATAATCAGCATGACCTGGACAATCAACGTGGGCATAATGTCTTGCAGACGATTCATACTCAACATGAGAAGTAGCGATAGTAATACCCCTAGCTCTCTCTTCGGGAGCATTGTCAATCTGATCAAAAGCTCTAACTGACCCGCCATGCAATTCCGCCATCACTTTGGTTAAAGCAGCAGTTAAAGTAGTTTTTCCATGATCAACATGACCGATTGTACCAACATTAACGTGTGGTTTCGTACGCGTAAATTTTTCTTTAGACATAAAACTTCCTGATTCAAAAAATTATAATAACTTAAAAATCAACATTACCTGTAAAATCAGCTGGAACTTCGCTATATTTTTCAAATTGCATACTGTAATTAGCACGACCCTGTGTAATCGAACGCAAATGAGTAGCATAACCAACCATTTCTAACAAAGGAACATAACATTGTAAACTCTTTCCATCATAGCTCGCATCCATATTAGATATCACCCCTCTCCTCTTATTAATATCACCAACCACTTCTCCAATATAAGAATCAGGTGTAAATATCTCTACTTTCATTATCGGCTCAAGGATAACAGGATTTGCGCTTTCAACCGCCTGACGAAAACATATAGCTCCTGCTACTTCAAAAACTACTTGATTAGAATCACTTTCATTGTACGCCCCATTTAAAAGCGTAACTTTAACATCTACTATTGGATACCCGGCAACAATACCACTTTCCAATTGCTCTCTAATTCCTTTATCAACAGCACGGACATATTCTGAAATAAGAAAACCATCAGATACTTCGCTAATAAAAACATATCCACCATCTGGATTTGGTTCTATTCTTAAAGTAACACTGGCGTACTGCATTTTATTATTTAATTGTTTTTCAAAAACAAATCGCCTTTCAATTAATCTGCGTATCGTTTCTTTATAAGCAACTTGAGGCTTACCAACGTTAACATCTAAACCATAATCACGCTTAATTCGATCAACAACAATTTCTAAATGCAACTCGCCCATTCCAGATACAATTATCTGCTCCGAATCAGAATTGACACCAACCTTTAAAGAGGGATCCTCTTGTACTAACTTACTTAATACAATAACTAACTTATCCCGATCTGCTTTGGTTTTTGCTTCAATCGCAACAGAAATAACAGGGTTAGGAGCTTGTATCTGCTCAAGTAATATACCGATACTTGAGCCACACAAAGTATCACCGGTAGATACTTCTTTAAGCCCTGTAACGACCGCTATATCGCCAGAATAAACAACTTTAACGTCTTCTCGATCATTTGCATGAACTTGATATATTCGATTAATCCGTTCCCTTTTATTTTTATTCGAATTGTAGACAACATCTCCTACATTCAACGTACCCGAATAAAGACGAACAAATGCCAACGACCCCATAAAAGGATCTACCGTAATTTTAAACACCAACCCTACAAATATAGATGCATCATTAACAAAAACATCTGAAAGATTATCAACATTATTTTTTTTATAAAAATTTACATCAATGGGCGAAGGGAGATAATCAACAATTGAATCTAACAATAATTGAATACCTTTATTTTTAAACGCGCTTCCACAAAAAGCGGGGATTACATCGCCACTAATTACTCTCGCTCTTAAACCATTCCTAATTTCTTGATTAGTCAAGACTTCGCCATTAAGGTACTTCTCAGTCAACACTTCTGTCGCTTCAGCTGCCAAAGAAACAATTTGTTCTCTCAACTCTAACACAGCAACAAGCATTTCAGATGGAACATCAGCATATTCGAACAAATCTCCCTTGCTATCTCTCCAATATGCCGTTCTCATTTCAATAACATCTACTATCCCCTCAAACTTTTCTGCATTGCCAATAGGAAACTGCAAAGGAACCACGTTAGCCTTTAACTTAGACTTAATTTGTTTTACGACAGAAAAAAAATTAGCCCCCTGTCTATCCATTTTATTGACAAAAACAACACGAGGTACTCCATATTTATCAGCTTGCTTCCATACCGCTTCCGACTGAGGCTCTACTCCACCTACAGCACAGAAAACCACACAAGCACCATCTAATACTCTCAAAGATCTTTCAACTTCAATAGTAAAATCAATGTGACCAGGGGTATCAATAATATTAATCCTACAACAAGGATATTGACCCTGCATTCCAGACCAAAAACAAGTCGTGGCGGCAGATGTTATAGTAATGCCTCTTTCTTGCTCTTGAACCATCCAGTCCATAATGGCAGTACCATCATGAACCTCCCCCATTTTGTGAGATACACCTGTGTAATACAAAATTCGTTCAGTAGTAGTAGTTTTTCCGGCATCTATATGAGCCATAATCCCAATATTACGATACTGACTAATCGGAATTGCTCTCACCACAAAATCCTAAAATTACCATCTATAATGGGAAAATGCTTTATTTGCTTCAGCCATCCTATGAGTATCTTCACGTTTTTTGGTTGCAGCACCCCGTCCTTCATAAGCATCCAACAGCTCTCCAGCCAATTTGGAAGACATATCTTTTTCATTACGCTTACGAGCGGAATCAATAATCCAACGCATAGCTAATGTTAATCTTCTTGACGGTCTAACCTCAACGGGAACTTGATAGGTGGCACCTCCAACTCTCCTTGATTTGACTTCCACTCGAGGCTGAATATTTTCTAAAGCTTTGGATAAAATTTCTAACGATTCAACATGCCCTTTGCCTTCAATAACATCCAGAGCTCCATAGACGATCTTTTCAGCTATTGATTTCTTTCCGTCAACCATAACCATATTCATGAACTTAGACAAGACCTCACTATTAAATTTAGGGTCATGTACAATTTCTTTTTTAGCTGCAACTCTTCTTCTAGACATTTATCTTTCCAGTACTAGTTTTTAGGCTTTTTTGCCCCATATTTTGAACGTCCACACTTTCTATTCGCTACACCAGAAGTATCTAAACTACCACGAACGATATGATACCTTACACCGGGCAAATCTTTAACACGACCACCTCTTATCAAAACTACCGAGTGCTCTTGAAGATTGTGCCCTTCTCCTCCAATATAACTACTTACTTCAGAACCATTCGTCAATCTAACCCTAGCCACTTTACGCAAAGCAGAGTTCGGCTTTTTTGGCGTAGTAGTGTAAACCCGAGTACATACACCTCTTTTTTGTGGACAAGCCTCTAACGCTGGAACATTACTTTTATCTACTTTTTTAATCCGGGGTTTACGAACTAACTGATTAACAGTGGTCATACTCTATGCCTTCAATATACAACTTAATTAGTCTTTAGCTTTTGATATTACTAGTAAAGTAACACTACAGCCCATCCGAGCCGGTTATACTATACTTTAGCTTAATATAGGTCAAGCTTTTTATTTCTTATTCAATATTTAACGCAAATTTTAAAGCCTCCTCTACCTCAACAACAGTATCAGTTATTGATGCTTCAGTTTCCATAGAACGATCCATAACATGTTTTTTTCTAGATTCATGATAGGCTAATCCAGTACCAGCAGGTATTAAACGACCCACGATAACATTTTCTTTTAATCCAATCAGATTATCACTCGTTCCTCTAACAGCTGCATCCGTTAATACTCGCGTTGTTTCTTGAAAAGATGCCGCTGATATAAATGACTCAGTCGCCAAAGAAGCTTTAGTAATTCCCAACAAAATTGACTCATATGTAGCCGGAATTTTTCCCTCTTTTTCTAACAAGGCATTGATTAGATTTATTAATCCTCTTTCAAGTTGTTCACCTTTTACATAATCAGTATCACCCGATGAAGTAATTTCAACCTTTCTGAGCATTTGCCGAATGATACATTCAATATGCTTATCGTTAATTTTTACCCCTTGTAATCGATAAACATCCTGAATTTCTTTAACCAAATAATCAGCCAGTTCCTTCACTCCTCGCAACCGCAAAATATCATGAGGAGTTAATTCTCCTTCAGCAATGGTTTCACCTTTTTCAACAAACTCACCTTCAAACACAGTAATATGTCGCCATTTTGGCACCAAAGTTTCAAACTGTTCGCCTGTAGAATCTGTAATGATAACTCTTTGTTTACCTTTTGTTTCTTTACCAAAAGAAATTGTCCCTGTAGTTTCTGCTAAGATGGCTGGGTCTTTAGTTTTTCGCGCTTCAAATAAATCAGCAACTCGTGGCAAACCACCCGTAATATCCCTAGTTTTACTAGATTCTTGAGGAATTCTGGCTAATACATCGCCTACTTTTACTTGTTCTCCGTCTTTTATTCCAGCAATAGCTCCAGCGGGTAAAAAATACTGCGCCGGAATATCGGTTCCGTGCAAGTTAATTGTTTGTTGTTGAACATCCAATAATTTCACCATTGGACGCAACTCTTTTCCTGCTGCCCCTCTTTGTTTAGGATCAATAACAACTCGAGAAATTAATCCTGTCATCTCATCTGATTGTTCTTGAACAGTTATATTATCAATAAAATCAATTAATTGTATAAAGCCATCTACTTCTGTAATAACTGGATGAGTATGAGGATCCCAATTAACAACAATATCTCCAGCATGAACTTTACTACCATCAACCACTGATAACACTGCACCATATGGAATTTTGTATCGTTCACGTTCACGACCATATTCATCCATTACCCCAACTTCTCCCGATCTTGACACAGCAACCAAATTTCCCTCCCTATTTTTAACAGTTTTTAAGTTACTTAATTTAACTGTACCAGTTGCTTTAACCTGAACATTACTGATAGTTGCCGTTCTAGAAGCTGCCCCTCCAATATGAAAAGTTCTCATTGTTAATTGAGTTCCAGGCTCTCCTATAGATTGTGCGGCAATTACCCCAACAGCTTCGCCAATATTAACCAGATGTCCTCGCCCTAAATCCCTTCCGTAGCATTTAGCACAAATACCCCTACGACTTTCACAAGTAATAATTGATCGAACCATAATTTGATCAATACTGTGTTTTTCCAATTCATTAACCCAATACTCATCCAATAACGTTCCTTCAGGTACAACGATAATTTCACCGCTTCCATCCATAACATTACCAATAGCCACTCGACCTAACACACGTTCAGCTAAAGCTTCAACTACGTCACCACCTTCGATAATGGGTGTCATGGTTAAGCCATCTTGAGTTCCACAATCAATTTCTGAAATTACTAAATCCTGGGCAACATCAACTAATCTACGAGTTAAATATCCAGAATTTGCTGTTTTTAGCGCAGTATCCGCTAATCCTTTACGCGCTCCATGAGTTGAAATAAAATACTGCAATACATCCAAGCCTTCGCGGAAATTTGCAGTAATTGGCGTTTCAATAATCGAACCGTCGGGTTTAGCCATCAAACCTCGCATTCCTGCTAATTGACGAATTTGCGCCGCAGAACCTCTCGCTCCAGATTCCGCCATCATGAAAATAGAATTAAAAGATTTTTGTTTCAGAGGCTGCTGTTTATCGTTCAACACTGGAAACCCTTGTTTATCAATAACTTCTTCCTCACCCAATCCTTCCATCATCACTTTGGCCACTTGATCATTGGCGTGTGACCAAATATCAACAACCTTGTTATAACGTTCACCGTCAGTGACTAAACCGGAAGCATATTGTTGCTGAATTTCCTCAACTTCTTTCTCTGCATTTTTGATAATATCTTGTTTCTTTTTAGGAATTTCCATATCATCAATACCAAAGGAAATACCTGAGCGAGTTGCATAACGAAATCCTAAATACATTAATTGATCTGCTAATACGACCGTTTCTTTAATTCCTAAATAGCGATAACAATAATTAATCAATTTAGAAATATTTTTCTTAGTCATTTCTACATTGACGATTTCAAACGGCATTCCTTCAGGCAACACTTCCCAAATTAATGCGCGACCTACTGTTGTTTCTCGTCTTTTAGTAGTTTCAATTAACGCGCCTTGTTCATCACGCAATTTCTCAGTAAGACGAACTTGAATTCGCGTTTGCAATTCGACTGATTTGCTATCCAAAGCTTTATGAATTTCATTAATATTCGTAAAAATACTACCTTTACCTTTTGCATTTATTTTTTCACGACTAATATAATACAAACCCAATACAACATCTTGAGTTGGATTAATAACTGGTTCTCCATTTGCTGGAGATAAGATATTATTAGTCGCCATCATTAAAGTACGCGCTTCTAATTGCGATTCGATTGACAATGGAATATGTACTGCCATTTGATCGCCATCAAAATCTGCATTAAATGCACTACAAACTAATGGATGTAATTGAATCGCTTTACCTTCAATTAAAGTAGGTTCAAATGCTTGAATTCCTAATCGATGTAATGTCGGAGCACGATTTAACAGAATAGGATGTTCTCGAATGACTTCTTCTAAAATATCCCAAACTTCAGCCCCTTCCCTTTCGACCATTTTTTTAGCGGCTTTAATTGTTGCAGCTAAACCTCTAAATTGTAATTTACTAAAAATAAATGGCTTAAATAATTCTAATGCCATTTTTTTCGGTAATCCACATTGATGTAGTCGCAAAGTAGGTCCAACTACAATTACTGAACGTCCAGAATAATCAACACGTTTTCCCAACAAATTTTGTCGAAAACGTCCTTGTTTACCTTTAATCATATCTGCTAATGATTTTAACGGGCGACGATTAGTACCGGTAATTGCACGCCCCCGTCGACCATTATCCAATAACGCATCCACAGATTCCTGCAACATGCGCTTTTCATTACGAACAATAAGATCCGGCGCATTTAAATCTAATAGACGATTTAATCGATTATTACGATTAATCACTCGACGATACAAATCATTTAAATCAGAAGTAGCAAATCGTCCACCATCTAAGGGTACTAATGGACGTAATTCAGGCGGTAAAACAGGCAACACCGTCATGATCATCCATTCTGGACGATTATTAGAAGCTAATAGCGAATCGATAACTTTTAAACGTTTAGAAAACTTTTTGATTTTGGTTTCTGAATTTGTGGAATTGATTTCTTCGCGTAAAATTTCAATTTCTTTTTTCAAATCAATTGATTTTAATAATTCAAATACCGCTTCCGCGCCCATTTTGGCAACAAAATCATCACCATGAGCTTCTACCGCATCTAAATATTCATCATCTGTTAATAATTGACCTTTTTCTAACGGAGTTGTTCCCGGTTCCAATACAACAAATGATTCAAAATACAACACTCGCTCAATACCACGCAAGGTCATATCTAATAACAAAGCAATTCGTGAAGGCAATGATTTCAAAAACCAAATATGAGCAACAGGACTCGCTAAATCGATATGCCCCATACGTTCACGGCGCACTTTAGATAAAGTAACTTCAACTCCGCATTTTTCACAAATAACACCACGATGTTTTAAACGCTTGTATTTGCCGCATAAACATTCGTAATCACTAATAGGACCGAATATTTTGGCGCAAAACAAACCGTCTCGTTCGGGTTTGAAAGTTCGATAATTAATAGTTTCTGGTTTTTTTACCTCTCCATATGACCAAGAGCGAATAATATCTGGCGATGCTAAACCGATACGGATGGCATTAAAATCGTCTGAACGACCTTGACGCTTTAAAAAATTCATTAAATCTTTCAAGAGCTTATCCTCTATAACTACATTCTAATTGCTGTCTAAATGAACGAATCGTTAATCAAATGCTAATTACACTTTTATTAATCTTGTTCCAATTCAATATTGACTGCTAACGAGCGAATTTCTTTTAATAAAACGTTAAAAGACTCTGGCATTCCAGCTTCCATTGTATGATTACCATCAACAATATTTTTATACATGCGTGTACGTCCCATTACGTCATCCGATTTAACAGTAAGCATTTCTTGCAAAGTATAAGCTGCACCATATGCTTCCAATGCCCAGACTTCCATCTCACCAAATCGTTGTCCGCCAAATTGCGCCTTACCACCTAAAGGTTGTTGCGTGACTAAACTATAAGGACCTGTGGAACGAGCGTGCATTTTATCGTCGACTAAATGATTAAGCTTAAGCATATACATATAACCTACAGTCACTTTTCTCTCAAAAGCCTCACCTGTCAAACCATCATACAAGGTAATTTGTCCATCTTCAGGCAAATCTGCTAAACGCAACATGGTACGAATTTCACCTTCAGTAGCTCCATCAAACACCGGAGTTGCCATAGGTACGCCAGCGACTAAATTGTGTGCCATTTCTAAAATTTCCTGATCGCTAAAAGAATTTAATAATTCTTTACGTCCACTACTGTTATAAATTTTTTCTAAAAAACCACGAATAGTTGTAATTTTTTCTTTTTGTAATTCATAACGAGCTTCAAGCATTTTTCCAATTTTAATTCCCAAACCTTTCGCAGCCCACCCTAAATGAGTTTCCAATACTTGACCCACATTCATTCGAGAAGGCACCCCTAAAGGATTCAATACAATATCGACAGTCGTCCCCTCTTTGGTATAAGGCATATCTTCGATTGGAACAATTTGCGAAATAACCCCTTTATTTCCATGACGACCCGCCATTTTATCGCCAGGCTGAATTCGTTTTTTAACAGCCAAATATACTTTGACCATTTTCAATACACCAGGAGGTAAATCATCACCCATCATGATCTTTTTGCGCTTGACTTCAAATTTTTCATCAAAATCTTTACGCTGCTGTTCAATCTGCTCAGTCACTGTTTCTAATTGCAAATTAATATCTTCATCTTGCAATTTAATTTTTAACCATTCAGACTGACGCAAACCTTCCAAGTAAGTTTGAGTAATTGTCATTCCAGAACGAGCAGATGGACCTGAAACTAAAATTTTATCAATCAATAATTGAGCAACTCGGGCAAAAATATCTTGTTCCAAAATTTTTAATTGATCATCCAAATCTTTACGATAACGTTTAATTTCAAATTCTTCAATTTCTAATGCACGCTTATCTTTTTTGATACCATCACGGGTAAAGACTTGTACATCAATTACAGTTCCACGCACATTACCTGGAACTCTCAACGAAGTATCTTTAACATCAGCCGCTTTTTCACCAAAAATGGCTCGCAATAATTTTTCTTCCGGAGTTAATTGTGTTTCACCTTTGGGAGTCACCTTACCGACTAAAATGTCTCCACCTTTAACTTCCGCGCCAATATAAATAATGCCCGATTCATCCAACTTAGATAAAGCTTCTTCACTAACATTGGGAATATCAGCGGTAATTTCTTCTGGGCTATGTTTAGTATCACGAGCAATACAAGTTTTTTCTTCGATGTGTATCGTAGTAAAACGATCTTCGCGCACCACTCGCTCAGAAACTAAAATTGAATCTTCAAAGTTATATCCATTCCAAGGCATAAAGGCGATCAGCATATTTTGTCCTAATGCCAATTCCCCTAAATCTGTCGATGGTCCATCAGCTAAAATATCGCCTTTACTAACGGTATCACCTTTTTTAACCAAAGGTTTCTGATTGATACAAGTATTTTGATTAGATCGGGTATATTTAGTTAAATTATATATATCAACGCCTGGCGTACCTGTTTCTGTTTCAGTATCATTAACACGCACTACAATTCGTGCTGCATCGACCGCCTCAATCGTTCCTCCACGAGTTGCAACGACCACTACGCCAGAATCTTTGGCAACTACACGCTCCATCCCTGTTCCAACCAGAGGTTTTTCTGCTCGTAATACAGGAACGGCTTGACGTTGCATATTAGACCCCATCAAAGCTCTATTAGCATCATCATGTTCTAAAAACGGAATAATCGAAGCTGCTACTGAAACAATTTGCTTTGAAGAAACATCCATATATTGGACTGATTCGGAATTAGCTAAAGTAAACTCATCTTTGTAACGACAAGACACCAAACCTTCTACTAATCGACCGTTTTCATCAACAGCAACACTGGCTTGAGCAATAACATATTCACCTTCCTCAATAGCAGATAAATAATCAACTTGATCCGTAACTTGACCATTGACCACTTTTCGATAAGGTGTTTCTAAAAAACCATACTCATTAGTACGAGCATATACTGACAATGAATTTATCAACCCAATATTTGGTCCTTCTGGAGTTTCGATCGGACACACTCGACCGTAATGGGTTGTATGAACATCTCGCACTTCAAATCCAGCACGTTCTCTCGCCAAACCTCCAGGACCAAGTGCCGATACACGACGTTTATGCGTTACTTGCGACAATGGATTATTTTGATCCATAAATTGAGACAACTGACTAGAACCAAAAAATTCTTTAATCGCAGCCGACACTGGTTTAGCATTAATAATTTCTTGTGGCATATATCCTTCAGAATCAGCCAAAGTCAAACGCTCTCTTACTGCACGCTCTACTCTAACTAAACCAATTCTAAACTGATTTTCTACCATTTCACCCACGGAACGCACTCGACGATTTCCTAAGTGATCAATATCATCAACTATACCATTACCATTACGAATACTAATTAATTCCTTAAGTACATCTATAATGTCCTCTTTACTTAAAGTTCCTGTACCATCGATTTTCGTTCTTCCTAAACGACGATTAAATTTCATACGTCCAACAGTGGATAAATCGTAACGCTCATCAGTAAAAAATAAATTTTCAAACAAACCTTCAGCTGCTTCCTTAGTAGGCGGTTCACCAGGTCGCATCATTCGATAAATTTCAACCAAAGCATCCATGCGATCGACGGTAGAATCAAGACGCATAGAATGTGAAATATAAGCTCCACGATCTAAATCATTGACAAACAGTGTATCGATATGCTCGATCTTAGCTTCAATTAAAGCTTGTAATAACTCTGCTGTTAATTCGTCATTAACATTCGCCAATAATTCACCAGTAGACTCGTCGATAACGTTATGGCCTAAAATTTTTCCGTACAAATATTCTCGTGGAACTTCAATTTCGGTCAAACCAGCTTTTTCAATTTGACGAACGTGTTTAGCCGTAATACGTCTTCCTTGCTCTACTAAAACTTTATCGCCAGCACGAATATCAAATGCTGCCATTTCACCACGCAATCTATCGGGTATTATTTGCAATAAACATTCTTTATCACTTAATCTAAACCGATTCATTTCGAAGAAAATTTTGATCATTTCTTCGTTGCCATACCCTAAAGCTCTAAGCAAAATAGTAGCGGGAATTTTACGCCGACGATCGATGCGTACAAAAATAGCGTCCTTATGATCAAATTCAAAATCTAACCACGAACCACGATAAGGAATAACTCGAGCATTAAATAGCAATTTTCCTGAAGAATGCGTTTTACCTTTATCGTGATCAAAAAACACGCCAGGCGATCGATGAAGTTGAGACACAATAACTCTCTCAGTACCATTGATGACAAATGTACCGTTATCTGTCATTAGCGGCAATTCACCCATGTAAACTTCTTGCTCACGGATATCCTTAATTTTTTTAACTGTTAACGACTCTTCCTTGTCATAAATCACCAAACGAACTAACACTCGTAGAGGAGCGGCATAAGTTGCACCCCGTTGTTGACATTCTTTAACATCAAAAATAGAGTCTCCTAATCGATATCTTACATATTCCAGTACCGCATATCCCGAGTGACTCACAATAGGAAATACACTTAAAAATGCTGCATGTAACCCTTTATTTAAACGTTTATCAGGATTTACACCCAACTGCAAAAAATCAGCATATGAATCAATTTGTGTTGCTAATAGATAAGGAACATCAAGTACTTCTGTACTTTTTCCAAAATTATTACGAATGCGCTTTTTTTCGGTAAAAGAATAGGCCATTGCTTCTATACCTTGTTGTCAAGAATGATTGCCACTGTTCGTTTTTTAACAAACAGCAAAAGACCGGTGGCTCACACCACCAGTCTCATTTTAAGAAGGTTTATTCATGTATTTAATTGAAAGACAGTCAAAATTTATTTAATTTCGACAGTCGCTCCAGCTTCTTCTAGGGATTTTTTCACAGCTTCTGCGTCAGCTTTGCTCACTCCTTCTTTCAGAGTCGTTGGAACTCCCTCAACTGCGTCTTTAGCTTCTTTCAAACCTAAACCAGTAATTGCTCTAACTGCTTTGATCACACCTACTTTATTTGCACCAAAAGAGGTCATGATAACATCAAATTCCGTTTGCTCTTCTACAACTTCAGCTACCGCTGCTGGCGCGGCAACCGCAACAGCTGCTGCTGAAACACCAAATTTAGCTTCCATTGCGGAAATTAATTCTACAATTTCCATAACAGTCATGTTTGAGACTGCTTCTAAAATATCTGCTTGAGATACCGCCATTTTATATTCCTCTAACGATAAATAATTTGAACTTTGACAGTTAGGTCAATACGTTAAAAACTTAAGCTGCTTCTTTTTGCTCTTTAACTGCAGCTAAAGTACGAACTAATTTTTCTACCGGGGCTTTCATAACCGACATCAGTAAACTGATACCTTGATCTCGAGTTGGCAATTTAGCCAATCTCTCTAATTCATTAGCCCCATAAACTTGTCCACTAATCGCAACGACTTTAGCAACTAGCTTGTTATGATTTTTAGCAAAACCACTAATCAAGCGTGCGGCTGCACCAGGGTCTTCCATTGAGAATGCCAATACTAAGGGTCCAACTAACCCCTCTTGCATACACTCGAATTCTGTACCTGTTACAGCACGCTTAGCTAAGGTATTTTTCACTACTCGCAAATACACACCGGTTTCTCTAGCGTTTTTACGCAACTCAGTCATCTCTGCAACAGTTAACCCTCTATATTCAGCCGCAACTGCTGAATATGCTTTAGCGGCAAATTGAGCAACTTCTTCAACAACAACTTTTTTGCTATCTAAATTGAGTGCCATTCTTACCCTCCAAATTTTTCTGATTTAATATCAGAACTTTCAATCTGTATCTTTAATCAAGATACGCCTACGACACTTTAAATCTGCTACGCGATTGAAGCACCGTCTACGCTGGAAAAATTAAGTTAAACTAAACACCAGCGATCTTTGACTCATTGCCAAAACCTGACAATTTACAAAATGATTTTTACTCTTTAAGACCGCCTTGATCAATCCATAAGCCTGGACCCATAGTCGAAGATAGGGTAATCTTTTTAATATAAACTCCTTTAGCTGCCGTAGGCTTTGCTTTTCTCAAATCAGCCAACAACGCTTCTAAATTTTGAGTCACCGCCTCTGCGGAAAACGACACTTTTCCTAAAGTACAATGAATAATTCCAGCTTTATCAGTACGATAACGTACCTGTCCAGATTTAGCATTTTTTACCGCCGTAGCAACATCTGGAGTAACAGTACCAACCTTTGGGTTAGGCATCAATCCCCTGGGACCTAAAATTTGCCCTAATTGCCCGACTACGCGCATTGCATCAGGTGAAGCTATCACTACATCAAAATTCATTTCACCTTTTTTGACTGAATCAGCTAAATCTTCCATGCCTACTATATCAGCTCCAGCTTCTTTAGCAGCAACTGCATTAGCTCCCTGGGTAAATACGGCTACTCTAACCACTTTTCCTGTACCCTGAGGTAAAACCGTAGCTCCGCGCACGTTTTGATCAGATTTTCTAGGATCAACACCCAAATTAACGCTTACATCTATTGATTCGACAAATTTCGGAGTCGCTAATATTTTAAGAAGTTCAACTGCTTCAGAAATACTATATTGTTTAGTACGACTCACTTTTGTTTTAATTAATTTTGCTTTTTTTGACAATTTAGCCATTACAGTCCCTCCACATTTAAGCCCATACTGTAAGCACTACCCGCAATAGTTCTAACAGCAGCTTCCATATCTGCGGCATTTAAATCAGGCATTTTAACTTTAGCAATTTCTTCCAATTGCTGACGAGTAATCGTACCAACCTTTACGCTATTTGGCTTACTACTTCCTTGCTTTATTCCCAATGCTTTCATAATTAATACTGAAGCTGGAGGAGTTTTAGTAATAAACGTAAAACTGCGATCACTATATACAGTAATCACCACCGGCAAAGGCAAACCTTTTTCGACTTCCTGAGTTCTAGCGTTAAATGCTTTACAAAACTCCATAATATTTACGCCATGCTGCCCTAAAGCAGGACCCACTGGTGGACTTGGTTTTGCTTCACCAGCTTTGACTTGTAATTTGACATAAGCCTGTATTTTTTTTGCCATTTAATTTTTCTCCAAAACGGGTATTCGCTTTTCAGCTCCCCAAACAAACAAAAATCCCTATCTTAAAAAGATAAGGATTTCTTATAATCCTCTTGATCAATTATCCCTTTTCAACTTGCACGAAATCCAACTCAACAGGCGTAGAACGTCCAAAAATTAACACAGAAACCTTAAGTTTATTTTTTTCGTAATTAACCTCTTCGATATTACCATTAAAATCTTTGAATGGACCATCGATAATTCTAATCACCTCACCAACCTCAAACAAAAACTTAGGCTTAGGTTTATTAGCACCTTCTTCTATTCTACTTAAGATGGAGTTAGCTTCTTTTTCTGTTATAGGCGCAGGTCTATCAGAAGTGCCACCTATAAACCCCAACACTTTAGGCGTATCTTTCACCAAATGCCAAGTTTCATCGGTCAACTCCATTTGCACCAATACATACCCGGGGAAAAACTTACGATCACTTTTACGTTGCTGCCCCATGCGAACTTCAACAACCTCTTCAGTAGGGATCAAAATTCTACCGAATAAATGATCTAACTTTTCCCTCACAATCCGATCTTCCAATGACTGTTTAACTTTATTTTCAAAATTAGAATAAGCATGTACTACATACCAGCGTAACGCCATGATCAGCCCTGCCCAGTTAAAATACGAATTCCCCACAACAAAAACGCATCTAACAGGGATAAAAATATACCAACAACAACAACCATTAAAGATACTAAGCCTGTGGTACGCAAAGTTTCATCGTATGTTGGCCATACTACCCTTTTAACTTCCTGCTTAGACTCTAACAAAAACTGCCATAAAAACTTGCCAAGTTCAGTTGTCAGAAAAACTCCAACAGCTACAGAGACTAAAACGATTAACCCGATAACTCTGTGCAATAAAGCCCATTCAGAAAAATAATAAAACCCTGCGATACCAATGATAACAATAATGACAGACGCAATCCGTTTTATCAGATCAAGCATCTGAGCTGTCTTATCTGCTGTTTGTGTACTCATTAAAGGTAAATTTGAAAATAAAACTAAAGTGAAATTCGATGATCATTAAGTGGCAGGCCAGGAGGGAATCGAACCCCCAACCTGCGGTTTTGGAGACCGCTGCTCTGCCAATTGAGCTACTGACCTAAAACTTTTGAATTATGCTCAACAATTTTAAATTGTCTAACCATAACATTAATTCATGGAGCTCATAACCGGATTTGAACCGGTGACCTCTTCCTTACCAAGGAAGTGCTCTACCGACTGAGCTATATGAGCTTAGTAAAAATGGAGCGGGTGATGGGAATCGAACCCACGTGATCAGCTTGGAAGGCTGGAGTTCTACCATTGAACTACACCCGCCTAAATATTTGGTCAAAAGTGGTGGAGGGGGGAGGATTCGAACCTCCGAAGGCTGAGCCAGCAGATTTACAGTCTGACCCCTTTGACCGCTCGGGAACCCCTCCAACATGTTGAGTTGTTCATTATGCAAATAAAAAACTTCGCAGTCAAGCAAATTTTATTATTTGCGTAATTTATGTCCCATGCAACTGATTCATAACTTCAGCGAATTCGCCGATTATCATTTGCTCCCAATAACATTCCAATTTTCGATAACTATCGATTATCTGTTGCATTTCCAAAAGCGAAAAATTAGAGAGTACATAATTTGCCACCGAATCTGCCACAACTGGCCTACCAATACCAACTCGTAACCGATAAAAATCTTTAGAGGTTAAATGAGTGATAATATCGCGCAAACCATTATGACCTGCGTGTCCTCCGCCATATTTTAAACGCAACAACCCCACGGCAAAATCCAATTCGTCGTGAACTACTAAAATTTGATCGGGAAGCAAATCATAATATCGCGCAGCTTGTCCGACCGCTTGTCCACTGCGATTCATATAGGTTTGCGGTTTTAACAAAACTACTTTTTGTACGCCTACAACAATATGAGACGTTAAAGCTTGAAATTTTGAATCGCGTTTCCAATCACTACTAAACTGTAATGCTAATTGATCCAAAAGTAAAAAACCGGCATTGTGCCGGTTTCTTTGATAACTTAACCCTGGATTACCCAAACCAACAATCAATTTAATCATGCACTCTCAGCACTGGCTTCAGCACCACCTTTAGATGGCATAATCGATACAACCGCTAAATCATGTTCAACACCATGAGATAACTCAACAATTTCCACACCATTAGGCAATTTCAGTTCTGATAAATGAATAGAACCACCAATATCTAAACTTGCTAAATCAACTTCAATAAACTCAGGTAATGCTGAACTTAAACAACTAACTTCAATCTCAATTTTTGAATGAGTCGCAACGCCGCCCTTTTTTACACCAACACAAGTAGATTCATTGATAAAATGTAAAGGAACGTGCATCTTCAATTTATGCGAATTATCTACACGCATAAAATCAATATGCAAAATTTTGGGTTTAGCCGGATGACGTTGAATCGCTTTCAAAACCACTTTCTGAACTTTTTCGTCAACAATTACATCCAAAACATGAGAGTAAACCGATTCATGAGCTAAATGTTTAACGACCTCATTGTGATCTAACTCTATCATTTGAGAAGCAGAATTTGCTCCGTAAATAACAGCGGGGATCGCATCCCGACGACGAATAGCTCTAGCCGAACTGGTTCCGGCTTGATAACGACTTTTAGCAACAAACTCAAATACACTAGACATTTTTTCTCCTTTACTTTTAATCTACATACAGTGAACTCACCGACTCACCAGCAACAATGCGACGAATTGTCTCGGCAAGCATTTCAGCTACACTTAGCTGTCTAATCTTTCCTAACCTTGCTAACCGAGCATTCAATGGCACTGTGTCCGTTACGACTAATTCATCCAAAGCAGAATGTTTAATATTTTCCACAGCCTTCCCTGACAATATTGCATGAGTGCAATAGGCAACCACTTTAAGCGCACCATGTTCTTTCAATGCTTTAGCTGCGTGGCACAACGTTCCAGCGGTATCCACCAGATCATCAACCATCACACAAGTACGACCGGAAACATCTCCTATGATGTGCATAACTTCAGAAACATTAGCAATTGGACGACGTTTATCAATAATAGCCAAGTCTGCATCGTCTAATCTTTTCGCTAATGCTCTTGCTCTCACAACCCCACCAACATCAGGCGATACAACAATTAAGTTTTGATATTTTTGTCGCCAAACATCACCTAATAAAATCGGAGAGGCATACACATTGTCCACAGGAATGTCAAAAAATCCTTGAATCTGATCAGCGTGCAAATCAACAGTCAGCACCCGATCTGCACCAGCTATATTAATCATATTTGCAACTAATTTAGCGGTAATTGGGACTCTAGCTGAACGAGAACGCCTATCTTGACGCGCATACCCATAATACGGCATTACGGCGGTAATTCTTGAAGCTGAAGCTCGTCGCAAAGCGTCAATCATCACCAATAGTTCCATTAAATTCTCATTAGTGGGTGCACAAGTGGGCTGTATAACGAAAACATCCTTTCCTCTAACGTTTTCCTCAATTTCAACAGATACTTCCCCATCACTAAAACGCCCTACAGAAGCCATGCCTAGACGCATATTAAGCTTCCTGACAATCCCTGCTGATAACTCTGGATTGGCATTTCCTGAAAATACCATTACAGAGGCATCATTCATTTAGTTACTCCTACACAAGACATTGGCTTAGTACATTTAGATGGCTGGGTCGCAAGGATTCGAACCTTGGTATGCGGGGATCAAAACCCCGTGCCTTACCGCTTGGCGACGACCCAAAATAAGATTATAAATTTTTAGATAATAGAAAATACAGAGGGGACTGATTTACACTTTTCGTAAGATAAACTCGCTCAGTCAAACTATTTTTCAGTAATTCATAGCTTTGTCTAGCTAAGTCTTCAGAATCAAACTGAGCAAATACACACGAACCTGTGCCAGTCAACTTAGGTAACGACACTTTAGACAGTTTTGACAACGCTTGTTCAACTTGTGGATACAAACCAACAACTACTGGCAAACAATCGTTCTGCTGTTGTCCTCTCAGAAAGTCGCCTATTGTGATAGGTTTGCTGTTTCGTGTCAATTCTTTTGCGGTAAAAATTTGTTGCGTACTCACTTCGCATTCGGGTTTTATAACGATAACCCATTGTTCTGGAACAATAATTTTTTCTAATTTTTCTCCAATCCCCTCAGCCCAAGCTGAAAATCCATAAATGAAAACTGGAACATCTGCACCCAACTGTAAACCTAATTCCATTAAAATTTCTATAGAATAATTCAGCTGCCATAGTTTGTTTAAAACCACCAGCGTAGTTGCAGCGTCAGAGCTTCCACCACCTAAACCTCCGCCAATCGGTAAATTTTTTTCAACATCAATGCAAACTCCCTGAGTGCATCCGGCAAATTTTTTCAACAGCATAGCCGCTCGCACTGTTAAATCATTTGATTCCGGTATATTCGGCAAAGGGTTTTTTAAACAAATTTCTCCGTTCAATTGAGGAGAAAAAGTAATCCAATCACACAATTCGACAAATTGAAATACGGTTTGCAATAAATGATAACCATCTGCTCTTCTTCCGATAATTCTTAACATTAAATTTAATTTTGCAGGAGCTGGCCACTTTTGAGACCAAGCTAATACTAGTTTATTTTCCTGATTCATTAATGTTCCACTCATCAATAATTAATTTTAATTTTATTGGAAATTTTTCAATATATAATTTATACGGCAACTCTATGTTATTCACATTTTGCATTGATAGGTAATGTATTTTCCAACCAAATTGTTCAAAGCCATCAGTACATTCAATCAATTCTGTATCAGGAAAAAAAGTTCCAGTCACCCAATAACTTAAAGCTTGAATAGGAATATCAAAACCCAATTGTTGTTGTAACGTATTCTTTATCGAATCTAATTCCAATAATTGTCCATTTCCTCGATCGATAAATATGTTTTGATTATCAAACCTAATTTCGGTAGCTCCTTGACCTAAAGGACCGGACAAACGTATCTTTTGCTGCTGTTCAGCATGTTGCCATTCAATCGATAAAGTCGCAGATCGTCGTTCATCCTTAATAGCTAATCTTCCAGATAATTGCCATTGCTTTATAGCCACTTTATGCTTTGCTAATTGATAAATAGAATTGGTTTCATGAATGAATGGCGTACAACCATTTAATAAAAAAATCATTCCTATAATCATCCAAAATTTACAACATTTCATTTATGGCTGTACTACAGAATTTTTCAGAAATCGATCTTGAAATTTTAATAAAAATTCATCATTTGGATATTGTTTAATCGCTGCAACAATTAATTGTTCAGCTTCTTTTTTTCTCCCTAAAATCCACAGTACTTCTGCTAAATGTGCTGTGATTTCACTTTCAGCTAGTTTTTTATGCGCTGATTGTAAATATTTCAAAGCGTTTGGCAAATCACCTTTTTTAAATTGTAACCATCCATAACTATCAATAATAACCGCATCTTCCGGTTGTAATTTAAGGGCTTGTTGTAAATAATTTTCCGCTTCTTGATAACGTGTTGTATATTCAACCAGACTATATCCTAAGGCATTTAAAGCACCAACATCTTTAGGATTTTTAATTAAAATTTTTTGTAAATCAGCTTCTAATTGATCAAAACGATTCATTTTTTCTGCAATTAAAGCTCTCGCATATAATAATTCACGATGATCAGGGGTATTTTCTAAACCTTGAGTTAATAGGGTTATGGCTTTTGAATAATTTTTTTGCTGACTATAAATTTCCGCTTTCATTACTAATATTTGCGCTTGATGATCGGAATCAGTATTTTCTGCTAATAACGCATCTAAACGTTGATCAGCTTCCATCCATTGTTGTTGTTCAATTAATGCAGAAACAATCGATAATTCAGCTTCAAATGCTAAAGGACCCTGTTTAATTTTTTCAAAAGCATTGATAGCTTCAGAATATTGTTTATTTTTAAAAAAAGTCCCTCCTAAATATTTCCATAATTTAGTTTCAAGCTCAATAGCTTTTTCCCAATTGGGTTGTAATTTTAAAGCGTACTGCGTTTTTTCAAGTGCTATATTAATTTTATTTTGTTTCGTGGCTAATACAGCTTGTGTTAAAAAAATAATGGCTTTTTGCGGATATTGTTTCGCAAGAACCTCTAAACTTTGATCTATAAATGGAATATCCGTACTTTTTTGAATTGCTTTTGGCATTTCAGATAAAGTTTCTTCAAAAGCCACTGGATTACTATTTAAAATCATCGCCAAATGTTCTATAAACAAAGATTGATTTTTATCGTTTAATGCTGTCGATAAAGCAATTTGTCTAGCAGTAACATTATTAGGGTCTTTCGCTAACCATAAAGATACGGCAATTTTCGTTTTAGGTAAATTGGCTAAATATACCGCAATTCGTGCTGCTTTTTCGGCAATCCGCGCATCATTTACTCTTTTAGCCGCTGCTAAATAAGCCTCTAAAGCGATCGGATATTGATCTCGTTGTAATGCGGTTTCACCTGTCAACAACAAATACAACACCTCGCTATCAATCGCAGTAACAGGTTCTGGTATTTTTTTGGGCAAATCCTCTTTAACCTCCTTAACAGACTGAGTCCTTTCTTCAGGCTTTACTGCGGGTGATTTCGCCTGAATAACCGGTTTATGCGTTGGTTCAGCAGCAACTGCCGACTTGTCTGCTGGACTTTGACAAGCTGTTATTATCGTAAATGTCATCGCCGTGATTAATTTGAAAACAAACACAACCAATCCTTTCCCGTTTGAGTTAAAAATTGTCTATAGATTAACAGAAAAATCCTTAGATTTCGTCAATTGTAACGATTCAATATAGACAAAACACCTAGATTCCTTAACAATAAACGCATTTTTCTTAATTTTACTGTTGTCCCTTTGCTATGACTCTTATTGCTGTAGGCATCAATTATCAAACGGCTCCGGTTTCCATTCGTGAGCGACTGGCTTTTCCCGGTGAAAGTTTACAATTAGCTCTCAAACAGCTCTGGCAAAAACAACAAATTACCGAAGCTGCGATTTTATCGACTTGCAATCGTACCGAGTTTTACTGCGAAACTGAATTATCACATTTACCCATTTTGATTGATTGGATTGCTGAACATAGACAAATCCATCCTAAAGATTTTACACCCTATCTTTATCATTACACCGATAGCCAATTTATTCGGCATATTTTCCGTGTGGCTTGTGGTTTAGATTCAATGATTTTGGGCGAACCTCAAATTTTAGGACAAATGAAAACCGCGTACCAAACAGCGCAAGACGCGGGGACTTTAGGCAAATATTTAAGCAAACTATTTCAGCATACTTTCAATGCGGCAAAAAAAGTCCGAACTGATACCGCGATTGGTTCTAGTCCGGTATCTGTCGCTTTTGCCGCAGTACAATTAGCCTTACAAATTTTCGATAAATTAAGCCAACAAACAGCAATATTAATCGGTGCCGGCGAAACCATTGAATTAACCGCTAGACATTTATATCAACATGGAATTGGTAGAATTATTGTTGCCAATCGTACTTTCGACAAAGCTCACGGATTAGCCACCCAATTTAATGGGTACGCAATTAGTTTGGCTGAATTGCCACTACATTTGGCTGAAGCTGATATTGTGGTTTCCTCAACTGCAAGCACTTTACCGATTTTAGGCAAAGGCATGTTAGAAAGCGCGATAAAAAAACGTAAGCATAAACCCATGTTTATGCTGGATTTAGCAGTGCCTAGGGATATTGAACCTGAAGTGGCGCAATTGGCTGATGTTTATTTATATACCGTTGACGATCTGCAACAAACGATTGATCGTAACATGCACTCTCGACGACAAGCCGCTGAACAAGCTGAAGAAATTATCGATACCCAAGTTGAACATTTTTTAGCTTGGTTACGTTCTCAAGGAGCGCAAGCCACGATTCGTGATTATCGTCAACAAGCCGAACAAATTCGTGATCAAATGTTGGCAAAAACTTTAATGCAATTGCAAAATGGCGGAAATGCTGAAGAATTATTATCTCGATTGGCTTATGGTTTAACCAATAAACTTATTCATATTCCTAGTATTCAAATTCGTGAAGCCGGAGTAAATGAACGCCATGATTTAGTCGCTGCGGCGCGTGAATTATTTAAATTAAATTCTTAAACCTATTTATTATTAATGAAAGCATCTATTCAACGTAAATTAGAAACCCTCAGCGATCGTTTTGAGGAAATTAGTTTATTAATGTCTCAACCTCAAATTCAAAATGATCAAAATAAATTTCGCAGTTTAGGTCAAGAATATGCGCAAATTGAACCTTTAGTTATTTGTTATAAACAATTTTTAAATTATCAACAATCATTAATTATCGCGGAAGAAATGGCGCAAGATCATGATCCAGAATTGCGAGAATTAGCGCGTGATGAAATCTTAGATACGCAAAATCAATTAGCTGAATTAGATAAAGAATTACAAATTTTATTATTACCTAAAGACCCAAATGATAATCGTAATATTTATTTAGAAATTCGCGCTGGAACGGGTGGCGATGAAGCCGCTATTTTCTCTGGAGATTTATGCCGAATGTATCAACGTTATGCCGAAAGACAAGGTTGGAAAAGTGAATTAATTAGTGAAAATCGCGGCGAACATGGTGGTTATAAAGAAGTTGTTTTATTAATTTCTGGTCAAGATGTTTATTCACAATTGAAATTTGAATCAGGCACTCATCGCGTACAACGAGTTCCCGAAACTGAATCTCAAGGACGGGTACATACTTCTGCTTGTACCATTGCCATTATGCCTGAAGTTGAAATGGTCGATAATATTGATATTAATCCAGCGGATTTACGCATTGATACTTATCGATCTTCAGGGGCAGGTGGACAACATATTAATAAAACCGATTCGGCAATTCGGATTACGCATTTACCCACTGGCGTTGTTGTCGAATGTCAAGATGAACGTTCTCAACATAAAAATCGGGCGCGGGCAATGTCGTTATTAAAATCTCGTCTATTAGCTGCTGAACAAGAAAAGCATCACGCTGAACAAGCTGAAACTCGTAAATTACAAGTTGGAAGTGGTGATCGTTCTGAGCGAATTCGCACTTACAATTATCCTCAAGGTCGATTAACCGATCATCGAATTAATTTAACTTTATATAAATTAAACGATATTATGGAAGGCTATTTAGAACAAGTGATTGAACCGTTAATCCATGAACATCAAGCAGAATTGTTAACCCAATTAGGCGAGGAATAAAACAATGCAAGACATTCAATCTGCATTAATTGAAGGCTGTGCGATATTAAATGGCTATTCTGATAGTGCTGAATTAGATACTGAAGTTTTATTATGTTTAATTTTAGATAAAACTCGCAGTTATTTACGCACTTGGCCCAAAAAACAATTACATGCTCAACAGCGAATTCAATTTAAAAATTTATTAAAGCAACGTCAACAAGGAATTCCAATCGCTTATTTAACCGGTTCGCGGGAATTTTGGTCAAGAGAATTCAAAGTCAATCCTGATGTATTAATTCCTAGACCTGATACTGAATTATTAATTGAATTAGCTTTAGCTTTAATTCCAAAAGAGCAAAATTTAAAAATTATTGATTTGGGTACAGGCTCTGGAGCCATTGCTGTCACTTTAGCCGCTGAACGTCCACAAAGCCAAGTATTAGCTAGTGATATTAGCACCGCAGCGTTAAAAATTGCGAAACAAAATGCCGATCGATATTATTGTCGCAATTTACGTTTTATTCAAAGTAATTGGTTTGAAAATATTACTGAAATTGGCTTCGATTTAATTATTAGTAATCCACCTTATATTGCAGAAAATGATCCGCATTTACAACAAGGTGATTTACGTTTTGAACCCGTTTTAGCTTTAGTTGCTGAAGAAAATGGATTACAAGCGATTACTCAAATTGTCGAATCTGCGAATAAATATCTGAATCAAGGTGGATATTTGTTTATTGAACACGGTTTTAAGCAACAAGCTGCTGTACAATCGATTTTTGAATCTTTTGGTTATGCAACAATTCAAAGCCATCACGATTTAGCTGGCCATCCACGAGTAACTTCTGCTCGTTGGCATTATTAATTCAATATTTTGAATATACCTATGACAATTGAAATTGAATTACCTTTAAAACTCACTCAGCAATTATTACATCAAGCACAACAATATTCTGATTTAGAAATTTGTGGCTTAGTTTCAATTCAGAATCAACAATTTTATCGTTGCTATCCTATTGAAAATATTGCTGATTTTCCACAAAAGCAATTTTTACTTAATCCTCAACAACAAATTCACGCGATTAAACAAATGCGTGAAAATGGAGAAACTTTATTTGCAATTTATCACTCGCATCCGCAAAGTCCAGCAATTCCTTCAGCGACGGATATTGCTTGGGCCGAATTTGCAAATATTTTTCATTTGATTATTTCTTTAAATATTAAAGGATTATTAGAAATTCGCGGATTTAAAATTGAACATCAACAAGTCGAAGAATTAATTTTACGTTTAATTCCTTAAGATTTTATAATGAATCCTCATTTATTCAAAGCTCGTTGGTTTCGTTACAGTATTTTACTCATACTGATTTTAAGTTTGAATGGCTGTTTATATTGGATTCGCGCTTATCAAACTTATTTACAATTATCTAATTTTGATCAAAATTTTAGCATTGAAGATCAAAAACAATTCACTGTTTATTTTAAACATCCGATTTTATATAATCAAGATTTAGTTTCTTTATCAAAATTACAGCCTAGTCACATTCAACCTTTAACTCAAGGGTCTCGTTGGCGATATATTTTTCGTAAAGTGGATGTTAATCAAAAATTAATTCAACCCGAATTAAATTTCTTTTTTGATTTAGATTTTAATGCTGAAAATCGAGTCACTCAATGGACATTTTCACCGTTGTTTTTACAAATTGCACCACCTAAATTTTTAGAAGTTTCTTTGCGCTCATTAGCCGGTGGAGAAATTAATAAAACTAAACGTCAATTACATGCAAATGCGGCGGCAATTAGTAAAATTCATGCGGAACTGCCACAAAAGAATACGGTGATTTCACAATTGGGCGCACCGATTGACATTCAACAACAAAATGATCAAGAGATTTATATTTATCATTTTTTGTTAGAAACTCATGATATTGAAGCTGGATATGAAGATCGGGCATTAAGTATAGTTAAATTAACTTTTGATAAAAATACGCATGAGCTTATCCAAATGGGGGGACGATTTGCTGGTTTAAAAATCTCCATTCATTATCGTCAATTTTTAGCGGATGAAAATAATGAATCCTAATATTGTTAACTCTATTCAATTATGGTTAAAAACCGTTATTATCGAATATTCAATTTGCCCTTTTGCGCAGCACGAATTTGACAATAACCGCATTCATTATTGTATTGATAGCTCGAATTCAATTGAAGAAAATGCTCAATTGTTAATTGCAGAAATTCAACGATTAGAAAGAAATGATACGATTGAAACCACTTTAATTATTTATCCTGAGCAATTTATTGCTTTTGATGATTTTTTAAATTATGTTGAGATTTCTGATGAATTATTAATTATGCAAGGTTATGAAGGGATTTATCAAATAGCCAGTTTCCATCCTGAATATTGTTTTGCAGATAGCGATTTAAATGATGCTGCTAATTATACCAATCGTTCGCCTTATCCAATGATTCATTTAATTCGAGAATCCAGTATAGAAAGGGTATTAAGGTTTTATTCTCATCCTGAAAAAATTCCTGAACGTAATATTGCATTAACGCGAAAATTGGGGTTAAGCAAAATGCAAACTTTATTAGCTGCTTGTCGATCATAATATGATCATTTATTAATTTTTTATTTTTCAATGGTTATTTTGGATCATAATGCTTAACGATTTTCCTAGGCAACAATTAGGTTTAATGATTCAAAAATTTGGTATTGATATTTGTCATCAGCCGAAAAAATGTGAAGCGATATTACGCGATTTATGTCCTGAATATCAACGTGAAATTCATTTATTAATTTCTGCTTTAAATCAGCAAGTGGTTCATGAATTACAACAAGCCGATCATTTACCTTTAACTTTATTGTGTCAACAATGTAGTCAACGTTTACAAAATCAATTGGGTATTCATGAAAATTTTGCAGATTGGGCAATTGAATCTTGGGTTTTGGCTTTAGGTTTCACTATAGATTCTAAGCCACCCGCTATTCATACTGATCATTGGCGAATCCAACTGAATCAATATCGACAATCGACATTAAAATGGTGGCACAATTTACCCTCTAAATTTAATCTATTTACGCCAATTATTTCTGCAAAACCGCAATATCGTTTTGTGATTGATCGATTTAAACAAAACCAATTTGCCATTAAAATGGTTTACATTTCTGGAAACCGCTTTATCATGGGAAGTCCAGAAACCGAACGAAATCGATGCTCAATTGAACGTCTCCATTCAGTAACGATTGCTGATTTTGTTATTGGTCAATATCCGGTGACTTTTGCCGACTATGATTTATTTGTTCAAGCCACACGAACACGCAAACCGCAAGATTATCAATGGGGTCGCGGACAACGACCCGTGATTGATGTCAGTTGGCAGGACGCAATCGCTTATACTCATTGGCTATCTGAACAAACTGGCTTACGCTACCGATTACCGACAGAAGCCGAATGGGAATATGCTTGTCGTGCTGGCACAGAAACTGCTTTTTTTTGTGGTGATAAACTAACGAATCAACAAGCTCATTTTAATGCGATACCTGCTGATCTAAGCCTACAGCAACACTACCAACGTCCACAATCAACGATAACTGTGGGGCATTTTCCGGCGAATCCATTTGGTATTTATGATATGTGCGGCAATGTATGGGAATGGACAGCATCGGCTTATAGTGCCGATTATAATGGCAGTGAATTACGCGCTGCGAATGATAATGACCATGAATATCGAATGTTACGCGGCGGAAGTTGGAAAGACTCAGCCGATCATTTACGCAGTGCCTGTCGTATTCGACGGCATTTTACCGAACGAACTCATTTTATCGGTTTTCGTATAGCTAGAGATAATTAATCTTTTATTTTTTCACTCTCAATCATGAGATTCGATCTGTGATTTAATTTTTTATTTTTTATCAACCGCTGCTAATTTCAATCCTTTTAATCACGCGAGTATAATAATGAAACCAGAATATGCTTCGATTTGTGGCTATCAACAATTAAAAAAATTACGCACCGCATTAGCAATTTCTCGCGGCACTAAATTATTATCGACTTTACAACAAGAAGCCGAAAGTACCGTTTCTCATGATCAAACTAAGCGAGTAAGTTATTTGATTTCATTATTTTCTCGAATTCATCGAGATATTTTTTGTGATTGGAAAGATCAAGCCAGTTTTGATGAACACAATTATCGTCCGGGTGAAATGTTAGATGTCGATAAACGGCGACAATTTCGTAATATTATTTCCCGTTTAGTTTTAGATGAAGATTATAAAGATACTTTAGATGACGATTATAAAGATATTGCTGTTTTTGATCATAATGGTTTTGTGATTTATACCGATGATATTGCGCAACGTTTAGCTTTATTTTATGCAGAAATGCGAAAAGTTAGACCGTTTGAATATGGCAATCGATTAACTTTAGATTTTTTTATGGTAGCCTTAAGTCGAATGCCAGCATTTCATAGCGTTTATGAACAAGGAATTGATTTTAGACGTTTGGATAAATTAGATTGTGAAGCGTTACACAATATCCATAGCGATGATTCTGCTATTATTAAGGCTTTAGAACACGCATTAGACCCCACTCGTAATCGCATTTTAAATAATTATCGCGATGGATTTGGCAGATGGCCTGAAAGTAAACAGGTCATTCGTGAAATTCCTTATTTATCTTATCGTAAAAATAACGAGCTATTTTTAGTCACCATTAATGGCGGATTAGTTCCTTTAAGCATTATGGAAAATAGATTAATTGAAGCTTCGGGTAAAGTTTTAGCCGATTTTCCTATGTGTCATCGAAAAGATATTGTAGATTATTTACCGCATACCGAACATTTACGCAGCGAAAATAAAACCGAAATTGATGGTACGATTTTAAGCGATGATGGACAAGTGCCTTTATTTTGTTTAGATATTAATATTTTAACCGGTTTAACGACTCAAAGTCATACTCAATTTATTGATATTTTAAAACAATGTGCCGGTAAAGATATTTCTGTTTTTGCTTTAGCCGATAATTTATTATTAAAAGAAAAATTATTACAAATCGCTAAAGGTAATGATCGTTTAGAACGATTAATTGAAATTGCTTATCAACGTATTTCTAAAATCAATGCTAAATTAGAACACGCTAAACAACAAATTTTTACCGGCAAAATAACAGTTTCTCAACCCAAAATGTTTATGGCTATGGGCGGAGCGGGTGCAGGCAAAACGGCTGTTGAAGAAATTGCCTACGCGAACTGCGGTGATAATTTTGTAATTGCTTCTTTAGATGAATTTCGCAAATTAAGCGATTTATATACGGTAATGACAGCAGCTAATCATCACAGTGATGATTATGTTTTTGTTGAACCTTTTGCGAATCGTTTACGCGATTTAGTAGCAAAACACGCGCGCGAAAATAATATTCATTTATTATATGACGGCACCGGAATTCCTTATAAACCGCGTTATTTTGAAATTGTTAAACAATTTAAATTAGCCGGTTTTCATACTGAAGTAATCGCGGTCGATGCGTTTATTATTAAACCCTCTAATCGTCATCAAGAATTATCGCGTAATGAAGTTACTCAAACGGTAAAACAGCGTTTTGAATTAACCGGTAGAGCTTTACCTTGGGTAGTCACTGTTTATAAACATTTACGCGCTCCGCGTTCTTTTTTATTTGCTTTAGAAGAAGACCCTTATTTGGATAAAATTTCTTTATTTGCCAATGACGGGGATAAAGATTGTCATTATTTAGTGGCTGAAAGTTTTGATTTTACTCAGGATGATATTTGTTTATTACAACAACAACAATTATCTGAATCATTAGCAAATTATTTACATCAATTAATTCATCAGCGTACTGATTCAGCATTACGCATTTTAGCCAACCAAAATCCGCAACAGATTGAACAATTGATTGCGCGTAATGTTAAGTTTAATGAAGCTAATGTGGCTTTTCAAATTTATAATCGCCCTTCAGGTTATCGAGGATTAATTATTTATAATACTTCACGAATGGTTGATTTTTTAGAAAAAAGACAATTAAATCCCAATGCTTCTAGTGAAGAGGGATTATTACATAAACCAGAATCTTTAGCTTTTCATATTGATCCACAAGCTAAACAACCTTGGATGACACAATTGCAAAGCAGTTAATTCTTTTTTATATTGCCTTTAAAATCAATCGCGTCATTCATTTTTATTCATCCACTGATTGAGGAGAACCTAAAAATGTCTAAAAATATTATTCTGCTTTCCGATGGTACGGGAAATAGCAATATTAAAGATCGCGGTACCAATGTATTTCGTTTATATGAGGCGATTGATTTTAATTGCGATGTCAAACAAATCGCTTTTTATGATGATGGTGTCGGCACAGAAAAACTTAAACCTTTAAGTTTATTAGGCTCTGCTTTTGGCTGGGGATTAGCGCAAAATGTCAGAAGTTTATATAAACATTTAGTGCAAACCTATGATCATGAAGCTAAAGACAATATTTATTTATTTGGTTTCAGTCGAGGGGCTTTTACCGTCAGAAGTTTAGCCGGTTTTATTGCTAAAAAAGGCATTTTAAATATTCATCATAATGATCGTTATCATACTGATGCTGATTTAGAAGATGCGATTTTTCAATTATATGAAGAATATCGTGCAGAAAACACGGCTTATTTAGAAAAGTTATTTTATCAGCCTTTCATTAAATTCTTTTTTTCATTTAGCACAATTCCTGCGGAAGATTTAATCACTGACGTACCCATTAAATTTATTGGGGTGTGGGATACGGTGGACGCGGTCGGTTTACCTTTTGATGATGCGACTGAATTTTGGAATACTTACATTTTTCGTTTCAAATTTCCTGATACGATTTTGCCCAAAACGGTCGAAACCGCTTGTCATGCGTTGGCAATTGATGATGAACGGCAAAGTTTTCATCCTTTATTATGGCGACAAGATTCACGAATTGAACAAGTTTGGTTTCCAGGGGTTCATGCGAATGTCGGCGGCGGTTATCCTCAACGCGGTTTATCTTTAGTCACGCTAGAATGGATGATGAATAAAGCCAGTGATTCTGGTTTACAACTGATTGAAAGTGATAGAAATTTTGTCACCGATAAAAAATATGTATTGGATAAACTATATAATCCACGTTCTGGATTTGGGGTTTATTATCGATATAAACCGCGAAACATTGCACAAATCTCGGCAAAAAATGCGATTGCGATTCCACAAATTCATATCAGTGCTTTTGAAAGAATTGCTCAAGGGGCTTTTGATTATGCACCGCGTAATCTTCCAAGCCAATTTGAAGTAGTGGACGAGCAGGGATTGTGCTTAAATTCCACAGCGATTAAAAATACGATTTATCCCTCAAATCCAAATACTTTGGAATGTCCTTTGTTAGAAGAAAATAAAAAATTTATTCATTCTCGACGATTGATTTATTATTTATTTTCGCTGTATTCATTGCTAACTGTTTATTGGTTATTTCATCAAGAAATACAAAATGAAGGCATTTTTGCAGCGATTAAAGCCCTGATTTCTCCTGATATTTTAATTGAGAAATTGGCTTCTTTATTATGGCATAATGGCTTATTGACTTTAGGCGGTGTCATTCTTTTCTTAATTTCTGTTTATTTAAGAGTCAAAATGTCGGAAAAAATCGATCAATTTTGGTTTAATTTACGACAACCTTTAAAGAAATTACTCTGAAACAAAATCGTAGCTAAGTAGAAATACATAAGTTATCAGATATTCCTATTTTGAAATCCTCCCAAGTTCCCCTTTATTAAAGGGGGCTTGGGGGATTTAACAATACCTGATAATTTTCGATTAATTGCTTACTAATCGTAAAATGCTTAGAGATATTTAAAAATTACATTTTTTCGATTGAGCCAGTTTAAACATCGCTTCCCTTCTATCTTTAGCTGCATTAATCGCTTCTTCTGTATTGGCATAAGTTCCAATTAAAGCTGGAAAAAACAACAGAGCAGCAGCTACATTTTGACCTGTAACGGTACGATCTTTACGCGCCTCCTTTTCATAACGTTCTGCTTCAGCAATTTCTTGTTTAATTTGGTCACACGTTAAATTAGAATCGCCAGTTTTGCGAATATCAACGACAGTGGGCGTTGCGCATCCCACTAATAAACCAAGCATAATTACAAAAACCAATACTTTCATGTTAATCTCCTAAAAATTTAAGCATTGTGAGTTTAAATCAATTAAAAAAGCCAATTAATTTTAAGGTTAAAATAAATTAAAATCCATTTTTTGCTATTTCTGCTTATTTAACCCTATCAAAATTAAAGACTTATTTTAAATGAGGTCGCCGGATCAAGCAGGTTCTTGACCAGTAAACCTTGGTTGTAATGATAGGTTAGAAAGCTTATCAAATTGCATTTCCAAAAAATTGTCCTATCATTTTTTCATTTAGATTATAGGACTACCCAATTTAAATGGTCATTTTATGAAAGTTCACGAAAAAATCCGTTTTGTACGTCAACATAAAAATTGGTCTCAAGAAGAAGTCGCCGCAAAATTAGGTATGTCGGTGAATGGTTATGCCAAAATTGAAC
>JACCEE012261694.1_pt1 | contig 69167 bp, 53 predicted proteins | sample 7449931 | NCBI WGS metagenome assembly JACCEE01 (sample SAMN15323457, study PRJNA562643) | freshwater metagenome | isolation source: river surface water | place: USA:Blue River Watershed | collected 2017-08-19
ATAAAACTGCAAATTATTGAATATAAATGATTTCCTGTAATTTTAGGTAAGTAATTGAAATATTTATTTATATTCGCCGAATTCGCGTTACTAGGTCTGTTGGTATGGATTCAAAGGACTATTACATCTAACAACCCATTGACTTTAAAGTTTTTATTCGCCGAATTCGCGTTATTAGGTTTCAAAAACGAGCAGGTCTGCCAATTGCAATAGCTAAAGCTATTGCACTCCATTTCAACTGCGTAATTCCTAAGTCTGCTTAACAAAAAATTACTTAACTGTTTGCTTAAGCACTACTTCAAGATTATTCAATCCAGAAGTAAAAATACCTTTCACACTTTTTTGCACTTCAGCAGGTTCTGCTTTAGCCGCTGGCATAAAATGCGCTTCCCATGAAATCGTTGTTTTTCCATCCACAGTAGGATGCACAGCAAGATTGGCAGTATAATTTTGCACGGGTAAAATAGCAGGGTCAACTGCGCTAATATCATAACTATATTGCATTTTCGCATCATCATGCCCCAATAAACCCTCGGTAATCGTTGGATTATTTGGCAGTTTCAATGTAACGATACGATATGTTTTATTTTCTTTAGTTTCCAACACACTACCAGCAACAGCGGGATGCCATTTAGGCAAATTATTAAAATTGCCAATCAATCCCCAAACTTTCTCAGCGGGCATTTCAATAGTTACACTTTCTTTCACTTCAAGCAATTCACTTGCTACAACACCCGTATTTAACATAAACCCCACCACGCCTACACCCATTGCCCATACGCCATATTTCACGATACATCCTCTCTTGAATGAAGTTAGTCATCTGTAAAATCGCTGAACGCTGCGAATCTAAAAAAGCATTATCGTTATCTCATTTGAAAAAGCAATAAGCTTACCGAATGTTCAATTTTACACGACAAAAAGCCCCATATTTCCACACTGGAAAAAGAGGAAAAACAAAATAGGCTTGAAGCTAATTTATTGATAATATAGCATGAACTGGTCGGAGTGAGAGGATTTGAACCTCCGACACCCGCCTCCCGAAGGCGGTGCTCTACCAGACTGAGCTACACTCCGAATGATTGCAACTAATAACTACGATTGACTGAAAAATGGGCGAGGGTACGCATTGCGTCCACATAAACTGAAGAGGGAAGAATAGAAAGCGCATCAATGGCTTTTTGAGCCTCACGCTTGGCGACGTTCAAAGTATAGTCCAGCGCATTAGTCGACGCAATAGCGGTTAAAACCTGTCCAATATCTTCACGCCCACCTTCTTTAATGATATGACGTAAAATTGCTTGTTGCTCTGGTTGGCTGTGTCTAAGTGCATGAATCAGCGGTAAAGTGGGCTTGCCTTCAGCTAAATCGTCGCCGACATTTTTCCCAATTTCTTCTGCGGTTGAACTGTAATCGAGTACGTCGTCGACAAGTTGAAAAGCCGTCCCGACGTGCATCCCATAACGCGCCATCGCTTCTTCAATTTCGGGCGGTTGGTTGGTAATCACCGCGCCAAGTTGCGTCGCTGCTTCAAATAATTTAGCCGTTTTGCAATGAATCACTTGCATGTAAGCTTCTTCAGTGGTGTCGGGGTCATGACAGTTAAGCAACTGTAAAACTTCGCCTTCAGCAATAATATTCGTCGCATAGGATAAAATATCCATAACGCGCATATTTTGCACTTCTACCATCATTTGAAACGCGCGGGAATAGAGGAAATCACCGACTAATACGCTGGCTTCATTACCCCAAATGTTATTTGCTGTTTGCTTACCCCGTCTGAGTTCAGAGGCATCTACTACATCATCATGCAAAAGGGTTGCGGTATGAATAAATTCAATCACAGCCGCTAGAATGAGGTGATGTTGTGTCGCAGGAGGTGGAGTCATCGTCGCTCTAAATGCGCCTGCACTGAGTAAAACCATGATAGGACGGAGACGTTTGCCGCCGCTGTTGACAATGTAATACCCTATTTGATTGACGAGTGCAACGTTGGAATGTAAGCGTTGTAAAATCAATTCATTCACTGCTTGCATGTCAGGTTTAACTAAGGTTTGGACAGCGGCAATATCCATTAATTAGACATCCTTTGAGTTGTTCGTTATATTTTTTAGAGTAGCGGGCTATTTTACCGAATTTCAATTTTTTTTTTCAAAAAAATAATTGTGTATGTAAGGGATTTTTTTATAAATCCGCTTGTAATATGCAATCTGGCTTTATCTTTATTTATTAGGAGTTACGCAGTTGAAATAGTAGCCTATTGATTTTGTTATATTACTCAAAATCAGGTTAAAACACTAACCTATTGAATAATTTACAAAATCATATTCAACTGCGTAACTCCTAATTTATATAAACTAAGGGAATAAGAGTGTTTAGTACACGTTTTTGTCTGCTTACAGGAAGTTTAAATTTGGCGTTAACGATTGTATTAGGTGCATTTGGAGCACATGCTTTAAAACACACACTCAGCGTAGATTTATTCACCATTTATCAAACCGCCGTGTATTATCATCAACTTCATGCCATGGGATTGCTCGTTATCGGTGTATTAAGTCTTTTTGTGCAGCGTTTATTCTTCTTACAATTGGCAGCAAGCTTTCTTTTGCTGGGTATTATACTCTTTTCTGGCAGCTTATATGCACTCGCATTAATGGGAATTCGGGGCTTGGGAATAATTACCCCGCTCGGAGGATTAGCTTTTATTGGGGGATGGTTATGTTTAACTTGGGCAATTTGGCAAGATTACAAACACTTACCCTGATATTGTGAAATAAGCATAGAAATACGACAGGAGAACAGATTGTGTTTAGCATTCGTCGGGCAGAAGAACGCGGATATTTTAACCATGGTTGGTTAGAAACTTATCATACTTTTTCCTTCGGGGATTATTATAGTCCGCAACACATGGGATTTGGCTATTTGCGTGTCATTAATGAGGATTGGGTTGCACCCGCAGCGGGCTTTCCCACGCATGGACATAGTGATATGGAAATTGTCACTTATGTTTTAGAAGGTGTATTAGCGCATAAAGACAGTTTAGGAAATGGCTCAGTGATTCGTCACGGCGAAATTCAACGCATGACTGCGGGTTCTGGTATTTTGCACAGTGAATATAACGCTTCTACGTCTGAAAAAGTCCATTTGTTGCAAATTTGGATTCGTCCCAACGTGCGCGGTTTGCCGCCCAGTTATGAGCAATGTCCCATTCAATTGCGAGAAAATCAATTAGTTTTAATCGCAGCTCCTACAGGCGGCAAAGACGCGGTGTTAATTCATCAAGCGGCGCGGATTTATGCGGGTTTATTGAAAGAACAGGTAAAGATTAGCCATCATTTCGCTGAAAATTGGAACGGCTTTTTACAAATTGCGCGCGGCGAAATGCAATTGCAAACTGGAGAAATTTTGCGGGCGGGGGATGGAATGCGTATAGAAAATGAAGCAGAAATCCACATGTTAGGTTTACAAGAAACAGAATTTTTGTTGTTTGAATTGGAGAACAATTAAGCAATAAAATTAGGAAATTACTGATGTTATCAAATAATGCGAGAATGATTATAAAGGCGACTACACTGTTTTTAGAAGAAAAAGGTGTCGTTGTTGCGCGCAGGATGTATGAGATTTTATTTGAACGACATCCTGAATTAAAACAGTTGTTTGAAAATACACATCACGATCAGCCAACCATTTTAGCGCAGGCTATTATTGTTTACTGCAAAAATATTGATAATTTAGATAGTTTTACGCAAGCCATTGCTTTGACTAAAGCAGTCGATAAAATTTCAACTGCCCATGTGAACGCACAGGTAAAACCTGAACATTATCCCTTAGTCGGTGCCGCCTTGTTGCAAGCTATTCAAGATGTGTTAGGCGATGCCGTTACTCCCGAAATTTTAGCAGGCTGGAAAGAAGCCTATGAACACTTAGCCAGCATTTTAGTGCGGGCAGAAACTGAAAAATACGAAAAAGCAACCAAAATAAAAGCTATTTTCTAAAACTGAAAACTCAGGTTTCGCTGATAAAACACGTTATTGTAATTTGTTTGCTGCGTTTCCTTTGCTAAAATAGATTTCTGATTATATAATTGGAAGTTTATTTCTATTTATCCCGTTCACTTATTTATAAGGAGAATTTCATTCAATGCCAAACGTTAAAGTAAAAGAAAACGAACCCTTTGAAGTTGCCGTCCGTCGTTTCAAACGCTCTTGCGAAAAAGCAGGTATTCTTGCTGAAGTTCATCGTCGCGAATTCTATGAAAAACCCACCTCTGTGCGTAAACGCAAAGCAGCGGCTGCGGTTAAACGCCACCTCAAAAAAGTCTCCCGCGAAACTATCCGCCGCGAACGCCTCTACTAATCTGTTAACTTAACAGTCTATGGATGACGCATTAATCTATCTCGATTATAGCCTTTGATTAATGCTAAAAACCTCACTCGCTTATTGTTGATTTTATTTATAAAAACTGATAACAGGCGGGTGCGGCATATTTCCAATTTTCTACGCAATTGAGCCTCTGAAAATACTATGTCTGAGTTAAAAGCACGCATTCAAGAAGATGTTAAAACTGCAATGAAAGCGCAGGATAAACCCCGTTTAAATACCTTGCGTTTAATAACAGCGGCTTTAAAACAAAAAGAAGTAGATGAGCGCATCGTTTTGACAGATGCAAACGTTATTGAAATTTTGAATAAAATGTTAAAACAACGCCAAGAATCCATTGAGCAATATCGCAATGGTGGACGCGAAGATTTAGTGGCGCAAGAACAATTCGAAATTGAAGTGATTAAAGCTTATATGCCTACAGCGTTGAGTGATGCTGAAGTTGCTGCTTTATTAGAAGCGGCAATTGCTGAAGCGGGTGCAAGTTCAGCAAAAGAGATGGGCAAAGTAATGAATATCTTACGTCCACAAATCCAAGGACGGACAGATATGAAAGCAGTGAGTGAGTTAGTTAAACAACGCTTATCATAAGCAGTTTAATAACCAGTAATTTCTGTAGAGTGAAACGGTTGTTGTTTCACTCCCTTCTTATTTCTCATTAAGGTAGTTGTTTGCTCAGCAAATTATGCGTATTGCTCGTCGATTTATTGAAGATGTCATCGCGCGTACTGATATTGTCGACTTGATTGACAGTTACGTCCCTTTAAAAAAAGCAGGACGTAGTCATGTTGCCTGCTGTCCTTTCCATAACGAAAAATCTCCTTCATTCCATGTCAGTCCAGAAAAGCAACTTTATCATTGCTTTGGCTGTGGCGTTTCAGGCAATGTGGTGAGTTTTTTGATGGAATATGCACGACTAGATTTTGTGGAAGCCATTGAAGAGCTTGCGAGTCGTCAAGGGATTACGGTGATGTATGAAGAGGGCGCACCAACGCCAAGCCATGAGCAACAGCATCATCCTGAATTGTACGCATTTTTAGACCAAGTGACAGAATATTATATTCAAAAATTGCGCGAATCGGCTGAGGCGCGTCACTATTTAAAACAGCGAGGTATTAGTAACGCTACGATTAAGCAATTTAGATTAGGTTATGCACCTGCTGAATATAATCATTTAGTTGCTCTATTTGGCGCAACACCCGAAAGTAAGCATTTATTATCAGAAGTTGGGTTATTAAGTGAAGGTGATAAAGGGCGACCTTATGAACGTTTTCGCCAGCGGTTAATGTTTCCAATTGTTGACCAACGCGGGCGGGTCATTGGTTTTGGGGGGCGCGTATTAAATGATAGCAAACCTAAATATTTGAATTCGCCAGAAACTACGCTTTTTCAGAAAGGTAAAGAATTATACGGTTGGTTTCATGCAAAGCAGCAAAAACCTAAGTATGCCATTGTGGTAGAAGGCTATATGGATGTAATTGCATTGTATCAATATGGTTTTAGCAATGCAGTAGCCACTTTAGGCACAGCCACCAGTAAAGACCATTTAAGCCGTTTATTTAGAAGTGTTGAACATATTATTTTTTGCTTTGATGGCGATGAAGCAGGACATAAAGCCGCGTGGCGCGCTTTAGAAATTGCTTTACCTTTGCTCAGTGCAGGGCGGCAATTGCAATTTGCTTTTTTACCAGAAGGCGACGATCCTGATAGTTTTGTGCAACGAGAAGGTAAAGAAAATTTTTTAAACTACTTGAATCAAGCAAAATCTTTATCCATATATTTATTTGAGCAATTGCAGCATAAAATACAAACTCAACGTATTTATCCTGATTCACCTGAAGGACGGGCGCGTTTAGTTGAACTAGCAAAACCGCTAATTAGCCAGATTCCTGCTGATAATTATAGAGAAATTTTATTACAAGAATTAATGTCTATTGCGCGTGTAAATTCACAAAACTTAACTACACTTATAGAAACAAGTTTACCCAAAAAAAGTAAGTTTTTAACGCCAACGCCGCCCAAAACGCGCGCGCCGTTGTTGACAAAGCAATTATCAGAAGCGCAACGTGTCATTATGTGGTTGTTGCAACAACCGCATCTGTTTGTACGTTTGCATGAAAATGAATTAGAGATTATGACGGATATAGCCACACTAGACAGTGCGGATGTAGGTTTATTGCTTGCAGTCGCTGAATTTTTAGAACGCTATCCACAAAGTACAACAACGACTATTTTAACGCATTGGCGCGGAACACCACACGAAGTCACTTTGCAAAATCTGTATGCCCGTAGTGCACAATTAGCGCAGCACAATGAACAAGAGTTTTTTGATACGGTTAGAAAGTTAAATCAACGTGTTACAGAGCATTATTTAAATGAACAATTAACACAACATTCATTAATGACTTTGACACCGAGTGAAATGTCAATCGAAGAGAAAGAGCGGTTAAAGCAATTAGTTCAAGCTAAAGCACACACGAAAAACAAACTTAAAAACTAATTAATCTTTGCAATAGCAAAACAATATCATGACATTTGAGAGACAATGCGTTTAATAATTGAATTAAAAGGCAGTTTTCATATCTCACTCTACTTAATTTGAACTTTAGATTAACACTTTTACCCAAAGTGTACAAATTTTTTTATATTAAAAAAGTCAACTATTTAATTGAATAAACACCGTTTACTATTGAAATTTAACTAGATTTTCACGTTGCAATCATAACTGAACAAGGTATAACACCATGATGCTGAACCCTGAAGAACAGAAATCTCAACTTAAACAATTAATTGCCAAAGGTAAAGAACAAGGTTATTTAACTTATCATGAAGTCAATGACCATTTACCTGATGACGTAGTTGATGATCCTGAGCAAATTGAAAGCATCATTTGTATGATTAATGACATGGGCATTACGGTTCACGAATATATTCCTGATCCTGAAAGTTTATTGATGTCTGAACCTAGTTTGCCTGATGATGATGATGATGCAGAAGAAGAAGCTGTCGCAGCATTAGCGACAGTTGATAGTGAATTCGGACGCACAACCGACCCCGTGCGGATGTACATGCGCGAAATGGGCACAGTAGAATTATTGAATCGGGAAGGCGAAATTAAAATTGCCAAACGCATTGAAGAAGGCATGACACAAGCGTTATCTTTTTTAGCCATGTATCCTGATGTGGTTGAAGAATTATTAAATCGCTATGATTTGGTGAACACAGAAGAATATCGTTTATCTGACATTATTTTAGGGTTTAACGACAGCACCAGCATTGAGCCTGATATGCCATTAGATTTTGACCCTGAATCAGATGATGATTGTTTAGTCGCGACAGGCACAGACAATTTAGAAGATGAAGACGGGGTTGCTGCGTTAATGGACGATTGCAATTTAGACCCTGAAGAAACTAAAGCCCGTTTTGAAAAATTGCGCGAATTGTACACTAACCTCGTGAATGCGCGTGAAAAACACACAATTCATTCAGAACAATATGCACAATGCCGTAAAGAAGTGGCAGATTGCTTTTTACAATTCCGTTTAGCGCAAAAATTAATTGATGACCTCACCAATAAATTGCGTCACGCCGTTGCGATTATCCGCGAACAAGAAAATTTAATCCGCGATATTTGCGTTGGCAAAGCAGGGATGAGCAAAAAGGATTTCTTAGCCGTATTCAAACATAGCGAAAACGGCAAAGATTGGGTAAGTGCATTACTCACCACGAAAAAAAGCTATGCTGATAAATTAAAACATCATGTTGAAGATTTACGCCGCGCCCAAGGTAAATTAAATGCCATTTCTGACCGTTATCGTTTAAATATCGACGAATTAAAAGACATTAACAAACAAGTCTCTATCGGCGAAGCCAAAGCCCGTCGCGCGAAAAAAGAAATGATTGAAGCGAACTTACGCTTAGTGATTTCTATTGCAAAGAAATACACAAATCGTGGCTTACAATTCCTTGATTTAATTCAAGAAGGTAATATCGGTTTAATGAAAGCGGTGGATAAATTTGAATATCGGCGCGGTTATAAATTCTCAACTTATGCCACTTGGTGGATTCGACAAGCAATCACCCGCTCTATTGCTGACCAAGCCCGCACTATTCGTATTCCTGTGCACATGATTGAAACGATTAATAAATTAAATCGGGTATCACGACAAATTCTGCAAGAAAAAGGACGGGAAGCAACACCCGAAGAATTAGCCGTACGAATGGATATGCCAGAAGATAAAATTCGTAAAGTGTTGAAAATTGCCAAAGAACCGATTTCTATGGAAACGCCGATTGGGGACGATGAAGATTCACACTTAGGGGATTTTATCGAAGATACCAGTTTACCCGCGCCCTTAGATTCTGCAACTTTTGAAGGGTTGCGCCGCGCAACACAAGATATGTTGAACAGTTTAACCCCGCGCGAAGCTAAAGTATTAAGAATGCGCTTTGGGATTGACATGCCCACCGACCACACGCTGGAAGAAGTGGGCAAACAATTTGACGTAACGCGCGAGCGGATTCGACAAATTGAAGCGAAAGCATTGCGTAAATTGCGTCATCCTAGCCGTTCCGAACAATTGCGTAGCTTTTTAGACTAAGGCTTTTTTGAATTTAGGACTGCCAGTTCTTTGATGAATTGGCAGTCTTAGCTTATCTTAGCTTCGAGCATGTCTTTCATAACATGCACTCACTACATTTTAAGTCCGATATTCCGCGTTAATCGTCACATACTCATGTGAAAAATCACACGTCCATACTTGTTCGCTTGCATTGCCACGTCCAAGCGCAATGCGTACTGTAATTTCAGCATTTGCCATCGCTGCTTGTCCCTGCGCTTCCGTATAACTCGCTGCTACACCGCCATTTTCTACGATACACACGTCGTTAATATAAATTTTGATTTTTTCAATTTCCAACTGGGTTAAACCTGAGCGACCGACTGCCGCTAAAATCCGTCCCCAATTTGCATCACTGGCAAAAAAAGCGGTTTTCACCAGCGGTGAATGCGCAATCGTATAAGCTACCGCTAAACATTCTTGTGGTGTTTGCCCTTCTTCTACTTGCACCGTTATAAACTTTGTCGCACCTTCGCCATCGCGCACAATCGCCTGCGCTAATTTCATGCAAACTTCAGTGACAACTTGTTGTAATGCAGGGAAATGAGGGTCATCTACGCTATCAATCCAAACGTCTTTTTGTCCCGTCGCGACTAAAACACAAGAGTCATTCGTTGAGGTATCACCATCAATACTAATACGGTTAAAACTGCGATTTACCGCTTCAGTCAATACTTTATCTAACACCGTTTGACTCGCGCCAACATCTGTCGCAATAAAGGCTAACATCGTCGCCATATCAGGGCGAATCATACCTGCCCCTTTAGCAATCCCCGTAATCGTCACATCTTTTTTATTCAAAACAAAGCGATGTGAAACACCTTTAGGTGCGGTATCCGTTGTCATAATCGCCCGCGCGGCTTTTTCCCAATGTTTAGGACTTAAAGCACTAAATGCTTGCGGCAACGCGGCTTCAATTTTAGCAACAGGTAACGGCTGTCCAATCACCCCCGTAGAAAAGGGCAATACTTTATCTGCTTGACTTTGCGTTAAATCTGCCACCGCTTGGCAAGTGGCTAAAGCTGCACTCATGCCAAGTTCACCCGTTCCAGCATTCGCATTACCTGAATTAATCAGCAAATAGCGCGGGCTGCTACCTTGTTCAATCGCTTGTGCTAAGTGACGACGTGATAAAATCACTGGCGCAGCACAAAACGCATTGCGAGTGAACACGGCGGAACAAGTGGCTTTATCGCTATCAATAGCAAATAGCGTTAAATCATCACGTTCTGTTTGTTTAATGCCTGCGTTAGTAGTTCCAATCCGAATACCAGCAATAGGATTTAGCGGTGGTAATGCGGGTAAATTGACGGGCATAAATAATCATTCCTTATTGATTAAAAGAGAGATTGAACAGCAAAATATGAATGCAATTTGCAAGGATAAATTTTTTAAAGCTTAAAGACAATAAGTGTTTTATGTGATTTTCTAACTTTTAGAAATATTTAGTTTTTTAGGCTAAAAATTGTAATAAGATTGTTTTTTAAGATTAAGATTGGGATAATGTAAAAATTCATAAACAAAAACAACCTTTTTTATTCATTACTTTATCACTATTTTTATGACCACAACACCCAAATCTCTCTCTCAACCTCTCGATTATCAATCCGCTGGTGTGAATATTGATGCTGGCAATCGCTTAGTTGACAACATTAAACCGTTAGCAGCACGCACTAAACGTCCCGAAGTCTTGGGCGGTTTGGGCGGTTTTGGTGCATTGGTAGAAATTCCTGCTGGTTATCGTCAGCCCGTTTTAGTGTCTGGCACAGATGGTGTAGGGACTAAGTTACGTCTTGCTATGCAAATGGGCAAACACGACACAATTGGTATTGATTTAGTCGCCATGTGCGTAAATGACATCGTTGTCAGTGGTGCAGAGCCTTTGTTTTTCTTAGACTATTATGCAACAGGACATTTAGAAGTGGACACTGCAACGGCTGTAGTCACAGGCATTGCGAAAGGCTGTGAATTGGCAGGCGCAGCATTAGTGGGCGGGGAAACCGCAGAAATGCCGAGTATGTACGAAGGTGAAGATTATGATTTAGCAGGCTTTTGTGTAGGCGTGGTGGAAAAGTCAGCAATTATTGACGGTTCACAAGTCAATATGGGCGATACTTTGATTGCATTGGCTTCTAGCGGTGCACATTCAAATGGTTATTCATTAATTCGCAAAGTATTAGAAGTGAGCGGCGCGGCATTAAACAGTCCTTTTGCAGGGCGCACGCTGGGCGAAGTGTTGTTAGAACCCACGCGCATTTATGTTAAATCGATTTTGGCATTGATGAAAGCGGTAAATGTCAAAGCTTTATCGCATATTACGGGTGGCGGATTGCTGGAAAATATTCCGCGCGTTTTGCCTGAAAATTGTTGTGCGCAATTACAAGGAAGTAGCTGGCAAATGCCTGAAGTTTTCCAATGGTTACAACAACAAGGACAGATTGCTGACCGTGAAATGTGGCGGACGTTTAACTGCGGCGTGGGGATGGTGATTTGTGTTGCGCCTGAGCAAGCAGCAGCAGCATTAGCCTGTTTACAAGCGCAGGGTGAAACAGCATGGCTGATTGGGCAAATCGTTGAAAAAACAGGTGAAGCGGTTGAAATTGTTTAATTTTTAAACATTTAAAATTTTAGACTTTTTAAATAGACCTGCAAGGTTTTAAAAACCTTGCAGGTCTTTTGGTTTTTATTAACCTCAAATTCTGCGCAAAAAAAAACCTTATGGAATTCCATAAGGTTCAAATAGCGTCCTAAACATCAGACGCTCCAGTAGGATGATGAAATCTTTATTTTTTATTATTATTCAGAGAAAAAATGCTTATTTTTTCTCAGTTGCTTTTGCAGGTTCAGCAGGTTCTTCGGCTAAGAAAGCTTCAGCTTCTTTAGCTTTAGTCTCATCTAACGCTAAAATCCAAGTTAACAATTTCTTGATGTTTTCATCACTGACAGTCACCATCGGCGGCATTGCAATACCGCTAGATTCGTTTTTCCAGTGTTTACCATAAGGATTACTGCCATGACGTACTGTGCTGAATAAAGTTTCTAACGCTTGTTTATCATCACGGTAACGGGCAGCCACTAACAAATAAGGAGGCCCAAAAGATAATTCTGTTTTAGTTTGCGCTGGTTTTTTAATTAAAGTATGGCAGTTTAAGCACGCACTTTTTTGCAATAAAGCAACAGTTTCTTTATCAACGCCTGTGCTAGCAGGTGTCGCTGTTTCTGTGGCTAAGAGCGTAGTACTCCATAACAAACTGCTTATGCCCATCATTAACATCAAATTTTTCATTATACTCATCCTTTGTTATAAGAAACTCATATTGCTTTTACTTTCACTCAGACTCTATTGGAGCTTGTGGAGCTAAATAATTAACGCCATACGCAGCAAAGATAGGTGTAAAGGCATTTTCTGCTTGTAATTGTTTTACAGCCGTTGTTACCGCATCGGCAAGTTCTTCATTACCTGCTTTTACAACCATGCCTAAATCCCACTGTTGCTTAAAAGTTCCCATTTGTGCGGGTTGGATTACAATATCAGAATTCTCACGTTGATGTAATCCATGTTCAATTTGCGCATGAAGTCCCATGACTGCTACAAGTCGTCCTGAGTACAAATGTGGAAAGGCATTGTAGAAATTAACATAGTGTTCAACACTATGGGTCAATTGTCCTTCAAATTCACTGGTTAGAAAAAAAGAACTGATGCTATCAATTTCTACCCCAATTTTATGCTGACGAAATTGCAACCAGTCTTCAAACTGCTTTAAATCGGGAATTACTTTTTGATGGTAAGCGATGACGATTTGCTCACGACTGTAAGGCGCGATAAATAAAGTTTTATCATTTTTTTTCGCATATTCAAGGTCATAAGGAACATTAAGCATTACATCGGCTGTACCACCGCCTAAGTAATGACCTTTCCAAATCGCATTGCGTAAATCGTCATTCACGTTCTCACCAGCAGTGAGTACCATATAATTAATCGATACCCCTAATTTATGAGCTAAGGCGCGGGCGATGTCCACATCTATCCCTTTTAAAGTGCCTGCTTCAGTGTACGAATAAGGGGGATAATCTTTATAAACTGCTACACGAACCGCTCCTTTTTGCTTAATTTCTGCGAGATTGTCTGCCATGCAAGTAGCAGAAATAAATAAACAACAGTGAATCAGTAAAGCAGAGAGGAGACGGTTAGTCATTATTTAACACCTTCGTAGTATTTCACTAAGTTAGGTTTAACGGTCAATTTAGTTTCACCAACGGCTTGGCAACCAAAACTTTTGTCATCAACTTGGTCTGGGCTACATAAAGTAGAAATAAAAGTCCAAATTGTCCATAAACCTTCTTGGCTTACTTTTTCTGCCATTTTTGGCATATATACAACGCCATTGCGTACTGCGCCGTTCAGCATCCGTGTTTTAAATAAGTCATCGCCTTCGCTGTTTTTATATTTGCCTTCGGCTTCTTCAGGATTTTCAACTAAATCGTTAAAAGTCTTACGCAAATCTGGGGCAATACCGCCTGACACTGCGCCCATGCCATGACACATTGCACAGTTTTGTGCAAACGCATTCATTCCAATTTTAACTGCAAGGGCATTGCCATAATAAGGATTAGCACTAACCCATTCTGTACCAATAGGGTCTAAACCAGTGGTATCTACTTTTTGGGGTGTCACATTACCATGTGCAAATACAGCGGAATTTGCTAATACTAAACCGAAAGTCATCGCCGCTACAATACGTTTTAAAACCATAATATCCTCAAATAATAACTGTTATTTACTCTTTAAGCAGTACAGCAACTGCTTAAAGAGCTTTGGTGTTTAAAAATTAGGGATTCATTGCTGTTTTAGTAGGAGCAGCGGGCGATTTATGTAATTTAAAGACCCATAACATACCACCTAAACTTAAGTCTTTAATCCGTTTAGCCACTTCGCCACCCCATAATGGCACAGCACCACCCCAACCAGAAGGAACTGCGACGTATTGCTCGCCGTCCATTTCCCAAGTTACAGGACAACCGACAACGCCAGAACCTGTTTGGAATTTCCATAATTCTTGACCGCTTTTAGCATCAAAGCTTTTCAAGAAACCTTCAGGTGTCCCTGTGAAAACTAAGTTTCCACCAGTAGTTAACACGCCTCCCCAAAGTGGAGCAGGGTTTTTATATTCCCATTTCCATGAACCATCTTTAGGGTCAATTGCGCGTAAAGCCCCAATATAATCTTCATATAACAACTTAACTGTAAAACCCGCGCCTAAATATGCCGCACCTTTTTTATAAGTAATCGGCTCATTCCACAAATCCATACCCCATTCATTTAAAGGCACATAGAACAACTTAGTATTAGGGTTATATGCCATCGGCATCCAGTTTTTAGCCCCTAAGAATGAAGGAGCAGCAAAAACCGTTTCGCCTTTTTTACCATCAGCACTTTTCGCTGGATTACCAGGACGCAAACCAGTTTCAACTGGACGACCTGTTGCTAAATCGATTTTTTCTGCCCAACCGACTTTAGTCACGCTCTTAGTAGCGTTAATTAATTGACCATTTTCACGATTTAACACATAGAAAAAGCCGTTACGGTCAGCTTTCGCGCCCGCTTTAATCACTTTACCGTCTTTTTCTAAATCAAAAGGAATTAACTCATTAACACCGTCATAATCCCAACCATCGTTAGGCGTAGTTTGATAATGCCATTTAATCACCCCAGTTTTAGCATCAATCCCTAATGTAGAAGTGGTGTATAAATTATCGCCAGGACGAGTATGCGAATTCCAAGGAGAAGGATTCCCAGTGCCGAAGTACAACAAACCTGTACCCGCATCATAAGTACCTCCTAACCAAGTCGCGCCACCACCGGTTTGCCACATATCGCCTGGCCATGTTTTATTGGCAGCTTCCCCAGTGATACCGTTATCTTTACCGTTTAAAGTCCCCATGTGACCTTCAACAGTAGGACGAGACCAAATTAACTTACCTGTTTTAGCATCGCGGGCTTCAACTTTACCCACAATCCCAAATTCACCCCCAGAAACCCCAGTGATAACCATACCATCTACGACTAAAGGCGCAGCAGTTGCAGAATATCCTGCTTCGTAATCCCCTAATTTTTCAATCCAAACCCGTTTACCAGTATCTTGGTTTAATGCCACTAACTTAGCGTCTAAAGTAGCAAAAATCACCAAATCGCCATATAACGCCGCGCCGCGGTTCACAACGTCACAACAAGGCATAATGCCATCGGGTAAGCGATGCTCATATTTCCAAATTTTTTGACCAGTGCGTGCATCTAAAACAAACAAACGAGAATGTGACGCGGTCACAAAAATTTTGCCGTTATGCACTAAAGGCTGTGCTTCTTGTCCGCGTTGTTTTTCATCACCGAATGAAAAAGCCCAAGCGGGGACTAAATTCTTAACAGAATCAGCATTAATTTGAGTTAAAGGACTAAAACGTTGAGCCTGCGTACCCAAACCATAAGTCAACACGTCATCTGTTGTAGTTGCGTCATTCGCAATCATTGCATCAGTAACAGGTTTAGACGTTGTTGCAGGGGGGGCATCCGCAGCGGATACGGGGTTAAATGTAACCGCACCAGCCCACAATGTGGCAGCCATATAGCGGGAAAGAGTCGTTAATTTCACTCTACATCTCCTTTAGTTTTTGGGATAGCTTCATTATGTTGTTTAAGCATTTTAAATAATCAGCGCACTCTCAAAAGCAAAAATAAAACCAACTCTCTTTTTTACGTTTAACTAATTGAAAATAGTTATTTATTTTAATAAACACATTGTTCTTACTTATTTTATATGTTTCATAACTGAAACAGTTCAGTGATTAAATAGTGACAAATTGCACTATTTGTGAAACAACAAAAAGTATTTTTTATAAAAATGGATTTTTACAATTTACAGGTGGGATAAATACAGGCAGGGATTTAGGGGGACTTAAACATAAACCCTTGTTTTTATTTAAAAACAAGGGTTAATAACACTAAAATTAGCGATTACAAATATACATCGTTACTTCAAAACCAAAACGCATTTCTGTATAAGTAGGTTTAGTCCACATTGTAACACTCTCCTTTTGGGTTGTTAAAAAAAACGCGATAGATACATGTTAAAAAAGGCTATTTTTTCGCCTTAAAATAAGTGTAAATAAGAAAGCGAGAAGATGCAAATAAATTTTTTAGCATTTTTTGGCATAACTACGTCTCTAAAAAATAGATAAATTAGGTTTTTTTATGAAAAATAAAAAAAGCCATTATTTTTTTAATAATAATAGTATAAATTTTATAAAAAGCGATATTTCGTACAAATATTAAAATTATCGCTAAAAATAAATTTTAATGAGGATTGCCTACTCCTCAAAGACAAACCATTCTTTATCTCTGTGTAATTTTTCAGTGATTTTTTACCCTTTTTTAACATTGCATTTCATTATCTGCCTAGTAAAATCATTCTTTTCCTGAATTCTAGCCTGTCATTACCTGCTAACAGCATAACAACACGCTATAATAGCCCTTTTCTTGTGTTAGGAACTTGATGATTTTCATGAAAACCATTGCTCAACGTATTGCTGACGAACTTGTCGTCAAGCCAGAACAAGTCGCCGCCGCTATCAGTTTATTGGATGAAGGCGCGACCGTCCCTTTTATCGCTCGTTATCGTAAGGAGGTGACAGGGGGACTTGATGATACTCAATTGCGTACTTTGGAAGAAAGAGTGCGCTATTTACGCGAGTTGGATGAGCGGCGCGAGGCAATTTTAGCCAGCATCCGTGAACAGGATAAGTTAACTCCAGAATTAGAAAGTGCTATTCAGGAAGCCGATACTAAAACCCGTTTAGAAGATTTGTATTTGCCTTATAAACCTAAACGGCGTACTAAAGCGCAAATTGCCCGCGAAGCGGGTTTAGCTCCCTTAGCTTTTGATTTATTAGAAAATCCTACGTTAAATCCTGAACAAACCGCAGCGCAATATGTCTCAGAAGAGAAAGGCGTGAAGGATGTTAAAGAGGCTTTAGAGGGAGCGCGTCAGATTTTAATGGAGCATTTTGCAGAAAATGCGGAATTATTAGGTAAATTACGCGAATATTTGTGGGATAATGCACTATTGGTAGCGAAAGTGGTGGAAGAAAAACAAGCCGAAGCTGCTAAATTTACGGATTATTTTGATTATAGTGAAGCGTTAAAAAATACGCCCTCTCACCGTGCGTTAGCTTTGTTTAGAGGGCGCAATGAAAATTTATTGCGTTTAACTATCCAAGTGCCTAATGAAGAAGATAGTAGCATCACGCACCCGTGCGAAGTGATGATTGCTCAACAGTTTGCTGTGAATAATCAACAACGGGCGGCAGATGCGTGGTTACTCGATAGCGTGCGTTGGGCATGGAAATTTAAAATTCGCCTGCATTTAGATTCTGAATTATTTTTGCGCTTGCGTGAATTAGCGGAGCAAGATGCGATTAAAGTATTTGCGAGTAATTTACAGGATTTATTGCTCGCGCCGCCCGCAGGACAACGCGCCACGCTCGGTTTAGACCCTGGTTTGCGAACAGGGGTTAAATATGCAGTGGTGGATACGACAGGAAAATTAGTCAGTCACGGTACAATTTACCCGCACGCACCTAAAAATGATTGGCAAGGGGCAATTAATGTATTAGCCAAGATAATTAAAGAGCATCATGTTGATTTAATTAGCATTGGTAACGGTACAGCCTCGCGTGAAACTGACCGCTTAGTAATGGATTTGTTAAAAAACCATGCGGATATTAAAGCAACTAAAATTGTTGTTTCTGAAGCGGGCGCATCGGTGTATTCTGCTTCTGAGTTAGCTGCACAAGAATTTCCAGACTTGGATGTTTCTATTCGGGGCGCGGTTTCTATCGCCCGTCGTTTGCAAGACCCACTGGCTGAATTAGTTAAAATTGACCCTAAGTCTATCGGTGTGGGTCAATATCAACATGATGTAAATCAAACGCAATTAGCGCGTACTTTAGATGCAATTATTGAGGACTGCGTGAACGCGGTCGGGGTAGATGTCAATACCGCTTCTGTTGCTTTATTAAGTCATGTTTCTGGTTTAAATCAAACGCTTGCTAAAAATATTGTAAGCTATCGTGATGAACACGGTGCATTTAACAACCGTGAAAAATTAAAAGCCGTGCCGCGCTTAGGGGATAAAACCTTTGAACAATCGGCAGGCTTTTTACGCATTAATCAGGGTGATAACCCATTGGATGCTTCTGCGGTTCACCCTGAAGCTTATCCATTAGTAGAAAGAATTTTAGCTGACTGTCAAAAACCGATTAAAGTTTTACTCGGAGACAGTCAATTTTTACGCTCACTTGACCCTAAACGTTTTACTGACAACCAATTTGGCTTACCTACTGTGACTGATATTTTAAAAGAATTAGAAAAACCTGGACGTGACCCTCGCCCTGAATTTAAAGCCCCAACTTTTAAAGAGGGCGTGGAAAGTTTAAGCGATTTACAAGTAGAGATGGTGCTTGAAGGCGTAGTTACCAATGTAACGGATTTTGGCGCGTTTGTAGATATTGGCGTGCATCAAGATGGTTTAATTCATATTTCTGCTTTGTCTAAAGACTATGTTAAACATCCTCGGGATGTGGTTAAAACAGGTGACATCGTTAAAGTTAAAGTGATGGAAATCGATTTAAACCGCAAACGCGTGGCTTTAAGCATGAATTTAAATGATGACAGCCGCGATATTGTGCGTGAAACAGCAGGTGCGCCAACGACTGAACGCAAACGTGAATCACGTCCGCAACAAGCTAATTCAAACCGCCCACCTCGTTCAGAAAACGATAGAAATAAATCTGCGGCAAAAGAAGGACAGGCAAAACGCAGTGATAGAGGCGATAGAGGCGATAGAGGCGACAGAAATGATAAAGCCGCTAATAAATTTGCAGATAAAGGTAAACCGACTCAACCTTTAGTTGGTGCATTTAGCGAAGCGTTAGCTGCTGCTTTGGCAAATGCTAAGAAAAAATAGGAATTTGCAAGCATGACAATGACTTCTCAACAACATTTTGAAGCAGCGCAACAGTATATCGTCGGTGGAGTCAATTCGCCTGTGCGGGCTTTTCGCGGCGTAGGCGGTTCACCGATTTTTTTTGAACGGGGACAAGGTGCGTATTTATTTGATGTAGAAGGTAAACAGTATATCGACTATGTTGGTTCGTGGGGACCAATGATTGCTGGACATGCGCACCCGTCAATTGTCAAAGCTGTGCAACAAGCGGCGGAAAAAGGTTTAAGTTTTGGTGCTCCAACCCCTTTAGAAACTGAAATGGCGCGCCGTATTTGTGAATTAGTGCCTTCTATAGAATTGTTACGCATGGTCAGTTCTGGCACTGAAGCGACTATGAGCGCGATTCGCTTGGCACGCGGCTACACGGGACGCGACAAAATTATTAAATTTGTCGGTTGTTATCATGGACATGTCGATTCATTGCTAGTTAAAGCGGGGTCGGGCGTATTGACACTTGGTTTACCTAACAGTCCTGGTGTGCCTGCCAGTTTAGCGGAACATACTTTAACTTTAGAATACAATAACATTACGCAACTTAATGAAGTGTTTAATGCTATGGGCGAACAAATCGCGGGCGTGATTGTTGAACCTGTTGCAGGCAATATGAATTTAGTCGCGCCTATCGCGAACTTTTTAGAAACTTTACGCGCTTTGTGTACAAAACATGGTAGTGTGTTGATTTTTGACGAGGTGATGACAGGATTCCGCGTAGCGAAAGGCGGCGCGCAAGCTTATTACAACATCACGCCTGATTTAACGACTTTAGGCAAAGTGATTGGCGGCGGGATGCCCGTCGGTGCATTTGGCGGCAAACGTGAAATCATGTCACACATTGCCCCACTCGGTTCTGTGTATCAAGCGGGCACTTTATCGGGAAATCCTGTGGCGATGGCGGCGGGTTTAGCCAATTTAGACATTCTTTGCGCGCCGAATTTCTACGAAAATCTAACCAAGATGACAGTGCGCTTAGTAGAAGGCTTAAAAGAGCAAGCGCGTTTAGCGGGTATTCCTTTCCAAGCGAAATCTATCGGCGGTATGTTTGGAATTTTCTTTACAGAAAATAACTGTTTAGAAACTTTTGAACAGGTTGGACAATGTAACGTTGAGCGGTTTAAAAGCTTTTTCCATGCGATGTTACAACGCGGGGTATATCTCGCTCCGTCTGCGTTTGAGGCGGGTTTTGTCTCGGCGGCACATACAGAAAAAGAAATTGACGAGACGATTAGATTAGCGGGTGAGGTGTTTAAAACGCTGTAATTACTTAAAATAAAGACCTGCTAGGTTTTTAAAACCTAGCAGGTCTATTTTAATATATTCAAAGGTTTGCTAATAGAAACCTTGTGAATTTACCAAAATCCGCCTTCTAAAGGCGATGAAGCACTGGCATAACGTTTACGCGGCATTCTGCCTGCTAAATAAGCTTCACGCCCCGCTTCAATTGCTTTTTTCATCGCGGATGCCATTAATACAGGCTCACGCGCGGCGGCAATCGCGGTGTTCATTAATACGCCATCACAGCCTAATTCCATTGCAATCGCGGCATCTGAAGCTGTGCCTACGCCCGCATCCACTAAAATCGGTACGGACGCATTTTCAATAATAGTTAAAATATTTAAAGGATTGCGAATACCCAAGCCTGAACCAATGGGAGCAGCTAAAGGCATGACCGCAACACAGCCTAATTCTTCAAAACGTTTGGCAATAATGGGGTCATCATTGGTATAAACCATGACTTCAAAATTTTCTTTCACCAATTGTGCTGCCGCTTCTAAAGTGGCGATGATGTCTGGAAATAAAGTTTTTTCATCGCCTAGCACTTCTAATTTAACTAAATTGTGTCCATCTAATAATTCACGCGCTAAACGACAAGTACGAATCGCATCTTGAGCGGTATAACACCCCGCCGTATTTGGTAAAATTGTGTAACGTGAAGGAGGTAATACATCTAGTAAATTAGGCTGTTTGGGGTCTTGTCCGAGGTTTGTACGTCGCAAAGCAACCGTAATAATTTCTGCGCCACTGGCTTCAATTGCCTGACGGGTTTGCTCAAAATCTTTATACTTCCCTGTTCCAACTAATAAACGTGATTGATAGCTTTTACCCGCAATTACCAATGGTTTATTATCAGCAGGTAAAACAAATGCGGCGGTTGTAGAATTGCTTGTCATAGATAATTCTTTAAAAAAGTGGAGTTAATATTTCACCTGAGTTTTGAAAAAGTTTTTTTCAAAAATATATTTTTATTATAACTATATTCAGGTAATGAATGAAATTGTGCATTTTTGTTTAAACTAAATGGCAATTTGTGTTAATAAATACTGAAAGGAAAATACTTTGCTGTAATTTGTTGATAAGTTCCATCGCGCAAAATTTCAGCAAGGGCTTTGTTAAATGCTTGAATGAGATATATATCATCTTTGCGAAAAGCAAAACCGATTTTATCGCGAATATCGATAGCATCGCCTAAAAAAGAATAGCTATTTCCTTGATGATTTTTTAACCATTCATAAGCAATTAATCTATCTGTTAAAACAGCATCTACTTGACCCGTGGTTAAAGCCAGCCAAACTTCTTCTTGAGTAGGATATTCTTTAACCCCCACTAAATCAGAAATACCTTTCAAGTAAGCAAAACTCACGGTAGAGCTTTGGGCAGCAACCACTTTATTTTTTAAATCACTTTGGGATGTGTAATGTTTTTGCTTAGTTTGTTGCACAACAAAAGCTAACTTATTCGAATAATATGGGTCAGAAAAACTATAGTATTTTTGTCGTTCTTCTGTAATTGACATGCTATTAACGATAACATCATATTTTTTAGTTAATAAACCAGGTGGAATATTATCCCATTTATCCACTGTTACAATACATTTAATATGTACACGGTCACATAAAGTATTGGCTATATCAATATCAAAACCAACAGCTTTTCCACTAGCATCTAAAGTGTTAAAGGGAGGATAGGTTGCTTCAGTCACTAAGGTTAAAATTTGTCGTCCTGCCATAATATTCCATTGGGAGGATTGATAATAGTAATAACCTACACCGACACCGACTAAAAGACAGATAGCAATAATAGAAGAAATAGTGCGTATATTCATAATAACTCATGAAGCTCAAGAAACTAAAGAAAAATGACCAAGATACTTTATTAAAATTTTAAACTCATTTAAAAAAACACTTTATATTAAACTGCTTTACTTTTTTAATTTTTATTTTTTCAAGCATGACTAAATTACAAGATTATTTTACCCATTTATTTTCAATTCGCACAGGCGAAGGTTTTGCTGTAGGGCTTTTATTATTGCATTCTTTTTGCAAAGGGATTAGTGTTGTTTTTTTTGAAACCTTAGCAAACACCCTATTTTTACAAAAATATGATTCTACTATTCTGCCTTATATTTATATTTCTACTGCCTTATTTTCCGTATTAGTTGGTTTAATTTATACACGATTAGAACTGAAATTTACGCCGCATCAATTCCTACCCAATTTATTACTTGTTTTAATTATTATTCAAGTTCTACTATATTTATTACTTGTATATTCTCAACACTGGTTGCTTAGCTCTGTTTTAATTTTCATAATGATGATATGGAAAGGAATGCAGTGGATTTTGCTTAATCTTCAATTTTGGGCAATTGCAGGTTTATTATTTAATATTCGCCAAGGAAAACGCTTATTTGGTCTAATCTGTGCGGGTGAAATTATCGCGAATATTATAGGCGGGTTATTAGTTTCATCATTAGTTCATTGGTTAGGACTTAATAATTTATTACTATTTTCCTTAAGTGGACTAATTGCGAGTTTCTTTATTCTATTTTATCTATTGCAACTGTGCTCAACAAACAATACACACCTCCAAAATACGCCAACAATTAATTACAACAATGAACGGCGGTCATGGCAAGAATTATTTAATAACAGCTATATTGTATTGTTTTTTGCATTATCAATGATTACATCTATCGGCTATTATTGGATAGATTTTATATTTTATGACAGTTTATCTCAATACAACCAAGGAGAAGAAAGTATTGCCCAATTTTTCGGCAGCTTTTTCATGATACTTGGTTTTGTAAATTTAATTGGTAACACTTTATTATCCGCTCCTTTGTTATCACGTTATGGTTTAAGTTTAGGTTTAGTTGCTTTACCAGTCGTGATTTTGATTGGGATGAGTATTGCTTTAATGATTCATCATGCAGGCTGGGGGGTAAATCCACTATTTACGCTAATTATTATAATGAAACTGGCGGATGAAGTACTCCGTACCTCATTAGAAACCCCCACATTTAGAATTCTTTATCAACCATTACGCATTCAAGAACGTCTTAATATTCAATGGATTCGTGAAACGATGATTGAACCTTTCGCAATTGGTTTAGCTGGGGTTTCGCTTTTAATTTTTAATCAAATTTTCGAATTTAAAAAGCTTTACGCAGCAGTCAGTGACGATATTATTGACAAAGCAACGGCGGCATTACTGCTCAGTGCTAAAACAGCAAGCATGTTATATTTAACCTTAGCACTCAGTCTATTATGGTTATGTGTTGCATTGCTACTTAAATGGCGATATACCTTTGCCTTGTTTAATGCCATGAGCCAACGACGGCTTGATAACCACGTTTTATTACTAGAAGATGCTTCAAGTTTGCCTATTTTACAACGAGGCTTAGAGAGTCACAACGCAGGAGAAGTCATTTATTGTTTAACAATGTTAGAAAATGCTGAACATACTTCATTAGAACAATTTATGATTCGCCTATTAGAACATCCACATACTGGTGTACGAACACATGTGTTACAACGCATTGAACAACTTAAATTAATTAACACAATGATTGCCGTGCGTCGACGCATTAAAGAAGAAAATGAAGCAAGACTAAAGGGTTTAGCTATTCGTACTTTTTGCGCACTTGCAGAACACGAATCTTTTGAATTAGCCGCCCATTATAGTGAAGATAATCAATTAGAAGTACGACGTGGCGCATTAGTTGGACTATTTCGTAGCGGCGGCATTGATGGCATTTTAAAAGCGGGCGAAAATTTAACCACATTATTAAACTCCAGCAAAACTCAAGACCGCGCGTTTGCCGCCGAAGTGTTGGGCGAAGTTGGTATTTATAATTTCTTTCGCCCCTTACTAAAATTATTAAATGACCATGAAATTGAAGTACAACAAAAAGCACTATTAGCCGCTGGAAAATTAAGAAATCCAGAATTACTTTCTTTTCTATTAGAAGCTTTAACTATTCCAATGTTGCGTGAATATGCAGCAACCGCATTAATTCAATATCATGATAATGCTTTAAGCGAAATTGAAAAGAATTTTATTTTAAATGAACAAAATCTTAGTTTAAGAATTTGGTTAATTAGAATTCTAGTTAGAATAGGTTCACCGCGTGCAATTAGCATTTTAAAGAAATACCTAGATTTTCCTATTAATGAATTACAACATCATATTCTACAAGGCTTAGTTTATTGCCAATATCAAGCGCAAACTAATGAAATTAACATTATTAAACAACTGCTTAAATTAAAAGTAGAACAATTGGTTTGGCTCATTGCAACTTTAGAGGATTTTAATAATAGTAAACAACCTTTATTAGAGCAAAACTTATTAATTAACGCCTTGAATTATGAAATTCATCAATATCAATCAATTATTTTTGCCTTGCTCACATTTTTATATCCCACTAAGTTAATATTAGGCATTCAGCAAAATGTTTATCATGCGAGTTTAGAAGCACGCGCAACTGCATTAGAACTATTAGAAACATTAGTTGAACGCGATTTAAAAAATCTTTTATTACCTTTGTTAGAAGATTTATCCCCTGCTCAAACTTTAACCCGTTTAGCTTTCTTCTTCCCACAAACTCGTTTATTAGTTAATGAACGATTAAAAATGTTAGCAAATCGCCCAATGGACAGTTCAGGAATTTGGATTCGGGCAATGACCTTATATTTAATAGGTAAGCAACCGCATCAAAATTTCTACAGTTGCATTGTGAATCATTTATCTTCTTCTGAAGTTATTTTAAGAGAAACCGCTGTATGGGCATTAGTGCATCTTAATCCAGATGATTTATTAGAACGCTTGCAATTTTTAAAACAAGACCGCTCGCCAGTTGTTAATCATTTAGTGCGTAAAGTATTTAATAGTTTAAATCATTATTCTTTAATACATGATGATTTGTATCATCATATTCCAAAAAATCAACAATTTAGAGTAGAATTTCAAACTTTGATTTTAATGGATGAACAAGAAAGTGTAGAACGTAGATGTCAATCTGCCCGTTTATTAGCCGCAGCAACTTATGATGTCAATGCTAAACATGCGCTTTTACAAACTTTAAATACAACGCAATTAACTGTATTTAAAACCGTACTAGAAGAATTGATTCCGCTAAAACCCGTATTAAATACAGATTATTGTCAATTGTTAGTAAAACGCTTATTACACCATTTAGAAACAACTAAACAAATTATTATTGTTTGGTCTGAATTACAACGTTTAAATATTGGTAAAAATCTGATTAGTAGCTTACAACAAGAATTTAAAGAACAGCGTTCTTTAATTTTATTGATTATGACGGTATTAACTTACAATCAACAATATTCATTATTGCAATATTGGTATATTCGTCATTGGCAATCTTTAGTGAACCAACAAATTGCTGAGCAATTTAAACAATTAACGGATGAAATGTTAAATTTTATCACTGTAGATAAACAAGAAATTATAGTGATGATATTTCATTATCATCATCCTGCTTTATTAATCGATAAACTAAAATTAACGGCATATAATTACAATATAGAATCTTTGTTATGCGCTTTAATTAATAATGTTGAACTAGTGTTATCTACTTGGACTAAAGCATGTATTATCATGCTATTAGGACAATTAAAATGTTCTATTTGCTTAAGTGAATTGGTAAAGATTTTAAACAGCACCCAAAATCAATATTTACAAGAAACTATTTTATTTACGATTAAGCAAGTTGACCCTTTATTATTTGAACAACAATTACAGTTACTCTCGCAAATTCGTAAGCCTGCAATTCGTGCTTTAGTAAAACGTTTTAAACCTACTTAGGTAAATGTAAATTATGCTATTAACTTTAGAAAAAGTATTACTTTTAAAAAAAGTAAGTTTATTTGAACAAGTAGCAGAAGAATGTTTAATTGAACTTGCTTTACAAGTAGAAGACACCTTACTCAAAAAAGGAGAGGAGTTATTACAAAAAGGTGACATCAATAATGCTTTGTATATTGTCGTGCAAGGACGTTTACAAGTTTATGATGAAGGAAAAGAAATCACGATTTTAGAAAATAATGCAGTGTTTGCCGAATTGAATGCTTTAGACCCGCGTCCTAGTCCTGTTTCTTTAATTGCCCTAGAAAATACCCATTTATTAGGGGTAAATGATAGTTTATTGTATGAGTTAATTAGCGATAAAACAGCGGTCGCACGGGGTATTATGCAAGCTTTATGTCAACGTTTAGAACCTTTATAAATTTTTAAACAATTTTTTCATTGACTTCTTTAAATCAATTTTTAATTCCCTACATAGAGATTAACTTATAAATCCGTGCATATAAAAGTAAAATACGCTATATTAAAATTAACAGCGGATTCTACATGGTCTGAAGATTTTGACTATAATAAAAGAGCTATTACGATAGCATGTGAGCAATTATTTAAACTGAGTTATTAAAGGCATGGCGCAAAAACTTTATATTAAAACCTTTGGTTGTCAGATGAATGAATATGATTCATCACGCATGGCAGAAGCATTGAAAGTGGCTGAAGGTTTAGAATTAACTGATGACCCACAACAAGCAGATGTTTTATTGTTGAATACTTGTTCTGTGCGTGAAAAAGCACAAGAGAAAGTATTTTCACAATTGGGCAGTTGGCGTGAATTAAAAAATGACAAACCAGAATTAATTATCGGGGTGGGGGGCTGTGTTGCAAGCCAAGAAGGGGAGGCGATTCGCTCGCGTGCGCCGTATGTCGATATTGTGTTTGGCCCGCAAACTTTACACCGTTTGCCTGAAATGATTGGCACGGTGCGCAAAACGCAGCAAGCTGCCGTTGATGTTTCTTTTCCAGAAATTGAAAAATTTGATAAGTTGCCCGAGCCTAAAGCAGATGGCGTGACCGCTTTTGTGTCTATTATGGAAGGTTGCAGCCGTTATTGTACTTTTTGTGTCGTTCCTTACACGCGCGGGGAAGAAGTCAATCGTCCTTTTGATGATGTGATTGCCGAAGTGGCGCATTTAGCAGCGCAAGGAGTGAAAGAAGTCACTTTATTAGGACAAAATGTCAATGCTTATCGTGGCAAAATGGCAGATGGGGAAGTAGCTGATTTAGCTTTATTAATCACTTATGTTGCAGCGATTGAAGGGATTGAGCGCATTCGTTATACCACTTCGCATCCTGTAGAATTAACGGATAGTTTAATTAACGTTTATGCTGAAGTGCCTAAATTGGTGAGTCATTTGCATTTACCTGTGCAAAGTGGGGCTGACCGTGTGTTAATGCGCATGAAACGCGGACATACGATTTTAGAATATAAGCAGAAAATTCGCCGTTTACGCGAAAAACGTCCAGATATTACAATCTCTTCGGATTTTATTGTGGGTTTTCCCAATGAGACTGAAGAAGAATTTGAAGCGACTTTGAAATTAGTGGATGAAATTGGTTTTGACCATTCTTTTAGTTTTGTGTACAGCCCACGCCCTGGAACACCCGCGGCAGATTTAGTTGATGATGTGCCGTTAGAAGAGAAAAAGCGGCGATTAGCGGTGTTACAACAACGTTTATTAGGACATGAACACGCGATTAATCAAGCAATGGTGGGAACATGTCAACGGATTTTAGTTGAACGTCCAGCGCGTAAAGACCCTGAAACTCAATTTTCTGGGCGAACAGAAAATAATCGCGTTGTGAATTTTGCAGGTTCGGACGCACTGATTGGGCAATTTATCATGGTTAAAATTACAGAAGCATTGCCTAATTCATTACGCGGTGAAATTGTAGGAATGTAAGCCATTTTACACACGAAGTTGTCGATACGTTCAGTTTTTTATTTTACTTTTAGACATTATGTAGTTGAAGCATATGATTGATTTAACCAGATTTTTGTTTGTATTGTCATTTATCTAATTCACTTAGTTTTCTAACTTGAAAAACAAGTATTGTACAAATTAAGCAAATTTCGTTAATTGTGGTTCAGATAAAAGTAAACTGCATAACGCCTAACTTTATTTTTGAAGGACATTCATGCTAACGCATCCTCATGCTGAGAAAGTAGTTGATGTAGTTGATACAGTTTCTAGTGATTTCACCCTAGAGCCTCTTGATAATCAACGTCTTGTTAATTTATGTGGTCAGTTTAATCAGCATTTACGTCAACTTGAAAAACGGTTTTCAGTAGAAATCAGTAATCGCGGTCATCAATTTCGTGTTGTGGGACAGCAAAATAACGTGCAAAGTGTAAAACAGGTGTTAGACCAATTATATCAAGCTACTCCAATGGAAGACTTGAATCCAGAACGGGTACATTTATTTTCACAACAAGCCATTGCTGATGCGACGGCGGAGATTCAAGTCGATCAACCTGAAGCCGCTGATGTGGTAATTAAAACCCGTCGCGGAATTATTCAAGGGCGCGGTACGAATCAAAAACGCTATTTATTTAATATTTTCCGCCATGATATTAATTTTGGTATCGGCCCAGCGGGCACGGGTAAAACCTATTTAGCGGTTGCAAGCGCGGTGGAAGCGTTGGAACAAGAACGGGTGCGCCGCATTATTTTAGCCCGTCCAGCGGTAGAAGCAGGTGAACGTTTGGGCTTTTTACCTGGCGATTTGTCGCAAAAAGTTGACCCTTATTTGCGCCCTATTTATGACGCATTGTATGACATGATGGGCGTGGAAAAAGTGGGAAAATTGATTGAACGCGGTATTATCGAAATCGCGCCCTTGGCATATATGCGTGGACGGACATTAAATGAAGCGTTCATTATTTTAGACGAAGCACAAAATACTACCGTTGAACAAATGAAAATGTTCTTAACGCGGATTGGTTTCGGTTCAACAGCGGTGATTAACGGCGATATGACTCAAGTAGATTTGCCGCGCCATAGTCAATCTGGTTTAAAACATGCGGTAAATGTGTTAAAAAACGTACAAGGAATTAGTTTCACAGTTTTTGATTCTAAGGACGTTGTACGCCATCCCTTAGTTGCGCGGATTATTGATGCTTATGAAGCGGCTGAAAAAGCGCAGAGAAAAGCAGAAAAAAGTACAGAGATAGAAGAAAACACTGTACCTAATACGGCGTGCAATCTATAAAAATAACAGAAACGGCGGACATTAAAGTTTGCCGTTTTTGCTTTTAATCGCTCTTATTTTTAGCGTTATTTAGCATAAAACTTATGATTTTAAATTTAGATTTACAATTAGCATATGAAGCTAGCCCCGTTCCTAGTTTTGAAGAGTTTGAAAACTGGGTGCGTGCGGCTTTGCAGCATCCTGCTTTAGAACTGGAATTAGAAGAAGCGGAATTAACGATTCGCTTAGTGGATGAAGAAGAGGGAACGGAACTTAATGAAACATGGCGACAAAAAACAGGGCCAACCAATGTTTTATCGTTTCCATTTGACAGTCCGCCCGAAGTTGACTTACCGTTACTAGGGGATATTGTGATTTGCGTCCCCGTTGTTGAGCGTGAAGCCGCGCAACAGCAAAAAGCAAATAGTGCACATTTTGCGCATTTAGTGATTCACGGTGTTTTACATCTCTTAGGCTATGACCATATTGAAGATGCAGAAGCCGAGCAGATGGAGCATTATGAAATCGAGATTTTAGCAGGCTTAGGCTATCCTAATCCTTATTGTTAATTGACAACCACATCTTATATGAACAGTGACAGTAGTAGTCCGTCGTCTTTTTTTTCTACGACCTTTTTAGATCGTATCTCCCATTTTTTATCGCGTTCCGCGCCTAAAATTGACAAAGAACAACTGATTCAAAAACTCCGCGAAGCTCAGCAATTGGGTTTATTTACGCACGACACGCTTAGCATGTTAGAAGGTTCTTTATTAGTTTCTGACCTGCATGTGCGTGATGTAATGATTCCGCGCGCGCAAATGACAACCTTAAAAATTAATGATGGACTAGAAAGTTGGTTAAAAACCATTGTCGAGTCAGGACATTCAAGATTTCCTGTGGTGAATGATAATAAAGATGATATATTAGGCATTTTTTTAGCCAAAGATTTATTAAGTTACTTTGCAAGCGGACAAAAAGAATCAGCTTTCAATATGCGTGAATGTTTACGCCCTGCGGTTTTTATTCCAGAAAGTAAACGCTTAAATGTTCTATTACGGGATTTTCGCAGCAGTCGCAACCACATGGCAATTATCGTTGATGAGTATGGCGGCGTTGCTGGCTTAGTCACGATTGAGGATGTAATTGAGCAAATTGTCGGTGAAATCGATGATGAGCATGATGCAGATGACCAAGTTTTTGTGAAGCAATACGACGGTGAAACTTATTCTGTCTTAGCAATGACCCCCATTGATGAGTTTAACGAAACTTTTAATACCCATTTTAGTGACGAAGAATTTGATACAATCAATGGCATTATTTTACAAGCCTTTGGTCATTTACCTAAAAAAGGGGAGACCATTGAATTGGAAGGTTTACATTTTCAAGTTGCACGGATGGATGGACGGCGAATTAAATTATTGCGCGTTAAACAACTTACGCCGCCTGCGTCACCTAATACATCTCTGCTAACTGTGCAAAAATAGGATTGCAAGATACACATTACTCACGTTAAGCAGTAAAGTATCGCCGCAGTCAATCGCGTAAAGCTATCCGACTTTCGGTCAATGTCCCAAAAACAGCTACAAACTATTGTACCTATGCCACCCACTGTGTCCTTTACTTCAGAAACGATGAGCATTATGGCTCAAGCACATGCTGAATTATTACTGAGAGATACTCCGTTGTTCGCTGACCGTTATCAATTACAAACGGTATTAAACACGGGCGTGAATAATATCCTGTATTTAGCAGTTGAATTGACCAGCAAAACACAAGTGCTGATTAAATGTTTTGCAGAGACAGCCCACACTGCTTATTTGCGAGAGTTAGCAGCAGTTGCTGATTATCAATATTCTCATATTATTCAACATTTAACCCATTTTGAAGTTCCACCACAGCGTGGGTGTTTAGTTTATGAATATTTAAGCGGTGGCAATTTGCGGCAATGGCTTAGTTCAGGACATCCGTTAGAATTACAAACTGTCATTGAAATTTTACGGCAGATTTTAAAATCTTTGCAGCATTTGCATAGTCAACGCAATATTATTCATGGCGATATTCGTCCAGAAACTATTTTGACCCATGTCAATTCTAACGGCGAAGCTGTCTTTATTATCAATGATTTAAGTTATATTAGCCCTGCTAAAAATGCTAAAACAGAAGAACCTTATCACGTTAGCAATCCTTGTTATAGCGCACCTGAATGTTTTTATGAAAAAGCCTATTTTAACAGTGACTTATATAGTTTAGGGATTATGGCGTATGAGTTGCTGACTTCTGTACGTCCTTTTCTGGGTACAGCGGCAGAAATTGCGCGGGCGCATTTAGCTCAACGTGCAGATTTATCGCGGATTAGTTATGTGCCGTTGCGCGATTTTGTCGGGCAATTATTAGTTAAAAATTCGCGATTGCGGATTGAAACCGCAGAAAATGCACTGGAATTATTAGAAAAACTGCTGCGTGGACATGCAGTCGATGTCGTTTTAGCAGAAGAACGGGGTTCAAGTCATGCGTTTTTCTTAGATGAAATGTTGCAAACGCCATTGCAAATTGATGTAAATTATTTCAATGAAATCGGTTATTTGCCACTAAGTGATTCAGTACATCAGCTTTTCACCTTGCATACTAATAATCAACCTATTGTCGGGGTTGCTTATGATACGCACACTGAATTTTTAACGCCTACGCCCGCCAATCAGGTTTCTCACATTTTAAATGAAGTGGACTGTGTGCAACTGCTCAGCACGCAACACTTGCTTTATGCGCAAAAAGGTTGTTTATCAACGTTTAATATTAGTACGCAACAAACGACTTTTTTACATCAATATAACGGAAAAAGTTTATCGGCTTGCTGTTTTAATGGGGATTATTTGCTGTGGCGCACCCGCGATGAAGTGCATTTACGCCATTTAAGCAATGAAACCGAACTCAGTTACAGAGTGAGTTGTTATGCGTTTAAACCCCAATTGCATTTACTGCCTAATGGTTATGTATTCACCAGCAGTGGACAATATAATCAAGTTGTGCAATTGCGTGACTTGAATATTAATGTTTTGGATGAATGGAGTTTAGATGGCCCTGTTTTGGAATGGACAGATGAAGATAATGTGCTGTTAGCTATCACGCTAAATTTTACCCATCATGAACAATATTCTTTATGGCGATTAGCTCTTGACCGCGACCCGCGTAAATTAGCAATTCCTAACGGTGTTCGACATTACGGATGCACTAAAGGGCGCGTTTTTTGGCTGACGTTTGATAATGAACTGTATTTTTGTGGCCCTGATTTACAACCTTATTCGGCGGGTAAAATTCCTTTACCTGTAGATTTAATTCAACCGAGTTTAGACCACCGTTTTATTGCTGCAACAGTATTACCGCGCAATCAACGTCCTTGCGTTGTCTTTTGGCGTAATATGTTAGCGGAGTAAATTTATTGTGAGTTTGGGCAAAATTTTAAGGTAGGTGGAATACGCTTCGCTATTCCACCCTACAGTGTTCATGCCTTAGCTTAATGGCTATGGCGCGAGCGCGTGGGAATCAAACAAGATAATAAACCTGCTAGGTTTTTAAAACCTAGCAGGTTTTTTAGTTTAAGGATGGAACACAAGATTAAAAGGCGTAACGTTATACACTAAATTTCCTGTGCCAATCCTATAACCAGCAAAGAAAGAGATTTTGCCGTTAAATTCAGGCAAGGCAACTGTATTTAAAGTAAAAGTATGTGTATTTTCCAAAACACCTGTAGCAACCGCTTGCAACGTATTTAATTGCCCCGTCCATTCTTGCCAACCTGTTGACGTTAACATAAAGGCTGTAAAAAAGCGGCTATTCGTAGGCGTGACAACTGCTAATATAAACAATTCCGCAATTTTACTTATATCGTCTATATCTGGTGTCAATGTCATTACGACATCAAAGTTTTTACTATTCAATAAGTCGTTTGGATTAACTGAATTCGAATTAGGTAAATTGAGGGTATTTTGTTCAAATACATTTCCGCTTAAACCTGCATCAACTTCATTTGTTAGCTGAATTTCAAAAGTTTGGCTTATTTTTTCACTGCCAATCGCTTGTTGAACTTCAATGCTATAGCTTTGGGCTTGTTCAAAGTCAAGCAATGAGTTATCCGCAACTTGCAATAGATTATCTTTGAGTTTGAAGCGTCCGCCTGCATCATTTAGCAAACTATATTGATAATTTCCCGTGCCTTTTTTAATCGTTTCAAATTTGCCAATAATGGTATTTTCGGGTGAATTTTCTTGTACGAGATTGCGGGTTAAGTAAAACGCCTGCGTTGCCGCTTCGTTGGTAACATTTTCCACGTTGATTGTAAAAGACTGTTGTATTGAATGTCCAACACTATCAATACAGCGAATGGTGAGTGGATATTGTGTTGTTGTTTCATAGTCCAACCACGCGCCATGGGTTACAACTAAACTATTATCACGAATTACAAAAGGATTTTTACTATTTACATTTGCAAAACCGCAATTAATAAGTTCTTCTTTGTCAGGGTCTGTAATTTGTAAAGTACCAATGATTGTCCCATTAGCACTATTTTCTTGCACTGTTGTTTTATTCAAACTTATCGCGGTTGGCGCGCGATTTTCACTGAGCGTGAGCGTTAAAATATTTGCAGTGGAAAAAGTATTTCCCTCAACTGTATAACTAATATCCACGGTTAAAACACCTGTCAAGCCAATCAATCGCCCCGTGAAAAGCGTGATACTGGTAGGACTGCTTAAAGTGAGTTGACTTAAAGTCATCGGCACAGTTAAGGGGGTAGTGGTGTTATTTGCAATGAAGCGAAATAAAACATTCACATCCGCTTTTTTGCCAATTTGTGTTATATCTGGTTGAACAATCGCAACAAGTGAAAACATTTGAGGATTATCTAAAACCATGGTTGCGGCGGCTGTATTGTTTGCGCGAATTTCACCACGAACATTGAATACTTGTTCATTAATATCCAATACAACAATATTAAAATCTTTGCTAAAACTTGCGCCTTGACTATCAGTAGTTTGTACTGTGATTTTATAAGTATTAAGTATTTCATAATCAACAGTTTGTGTAATAATCAACTGATTACCATTTATACGGAATAAACCATTGACACTGTCCAGCAAATTATAGGTATGTATATCAGTAACATCAGGGTCAGCCGTGGAAAATATGCCGATAACGGTATTCGGTGCGTTATTTTCTGCGATACCTGCATTGCTTAAACTTATATCAAGCGGGGCTTGATTGATTGTTGTATTAATGCCTGTACAACTAATCGTGTAGCCTAATGTCGGTAAATTAGTATCGTTGCTGATAATAGGTAAAGTAATTGTGTCTGTACCTACATGCGTTGGAATACAACTAATTGAGTGACTTAAAGTTGCTCCCGTGGCAGGAATTTCAAAACTACCTTGCGGAAGAATAAAGGTGTGTTGTCCGCTGGTAGTGGTTGGTGTACCGAAAGAATAACGCAATGTCGCTGTGCCGGTATTGGATACAGTTATGTTAGCCGTGCTAGGTGTTGCCAGTGCATTTTGTAAACGAATGTTACTATTTGGAATAGGCGAAGAATTATAAACGGCTGCACTGCCTGTAATGCCTGTACATTGCAAATTCAGGGTTAAATATTCATTTATCACGGCATTGCTAAACAGTTTTAAAGTCGCTGTACGAGTTCCTAAAGCAGACGGTTTACATTGCACCGTTAAATTTTTGGCAGCATCTCCATCTTCCAAAATCAACGGCAACGTAGGCGCGCTAATAGAAAAATCTCCCGCATTTGTCCCTGAAAACACAGGATTTTTAAATTTTAACGCAAAATCGCCCGTTTCAGTAATTTGAATTTGACTGATCAACGCATTACCGACCGTAATTGACCCCATGTCAACGGTTGAATTAACGCTAGGATTACTCGTGTAATTCGCTGACAAACACCCCGCCGGCGCAGTAGTCAAAGAGGGTGTGATGGTTACAAGAGAATTGGCACTATCTCCAAATCCTTGATTAATTGGACTTTCTGCGCCACTCGGTGCACCCCACCACGCATTACTTGCATCAATAACATTGCTGACCATACTAGTAACAACATACCCTCCACTACTTTTATTGCCAACAAAACAGTTATTCTCTTTCAAATTAATGACCGAGCTGGTTGTTGTGGTAGCATCAGAATAAACTGCCGCGCCATCTATTGCCTGATTGAATAAAAATTGACTACTACCCGCAGTAACTTTAGCAAAAGAAGCATTATACAAACCGCCGCCTTGTTCACTTGCAATATTAGGTTGCGCTCGCGCACCTAAAACACTACTGCTTAACGTCACTGTGCCCGCATTATAAATCGCTGCCCCAATTGCGGCGCGGTTTGCTAACAATTGACTACTGTTAAACGTCGTTTTCGCATTGATGGCATTAAATACAGCCCCCCCTTGCAAACTGGCGTGATTATTCACAAATTGCGAGCTATTGATTATCAGCGTTACCAAATCATTATAAATGCCACCACCATATAAAGCCGTATTTTCCGCCTGTCCACTTTCACCAATAAAACTATCTTGAATTATGCCATAGCCCTGATATGCCAAATACATCGCTCCCCCCTTACTTGTCGCTGTATTTGCATAAAAACGTACTGAATCGATTGAAAATCCCGCAACAGTGCTACTGCCAATCCCCGTTAATGCAATCGCTCCCCCTTGGCTATCGCTACTATTCATCGTTTGATTATTAAAAAACAAAGCTTGAGAAAGCATTAAAGACGAAAAAGTGCGCGTCGTATTCAGCGCGCCATAAATTGCTCCCCCTGAATTAAAAGCACTGTTTTGTGAAAAAGTGGTATCGCTGACAAACAAAATCCCATCATTATTAAAAATCGCGCCCCCCTGATTAGACGCAGAATTACCGCTTAAAATCACATTACTACGCAAAGTAACATACGCATCATTTTCCAAATAAATCGCCCCGCCTTCACTTGCACTATTATTTTTAAAAATCACATTTTCTAAAATAACTGTACTATTAGTTTTAGCAAGCAACCCCCCGCCTTTAGTTGCACTCCCGCCTGTACGACTTAAACTTTTCAAAGTTAAGTTAGCTGTACTACTATTTGTAACGACAAATCCGCTATTTGTACCGCCTGCAATTTCAATTGCACTTGAGTTAGAAGCCAAGCCAGTGATAGTTAAAACATTCAAAATTTCAGGTAAATCACCCGTTAAATTAATAACGCCCGTCACCGAAAAACTGATAACATCATTACCAGAACCCGCAACGCAATCGCCTGAAGTTAAATCACTGATTGCATTTGCATTACGCATTGCTTCTCGCAAAGTACATAATTTATCAGCAGCAATAGTATTATCATTGACCGTGTTAACAACAATATTCGCCGCCCAAACCGTTTGACTGGACAACCATAAGCAAAAAATACCGCTTATCAAGCGATGAATGTTCATAAACAACTCCAAAAATACTGAAATCTCAATAGAATTAATGATTAGTTTAGTGCGCTAATCAAAAATAAGCAGTTTAATATTGCGAAGCCCATAGAATTTTAATACTATCTATCAACTTTAAATTTCAACACTAAACTTTCATGTATCAACACGCTAGTTTTCTTGCCATTATCCCCGCGCGTGGCGGCTCAAAAGGTGTTCCGCGTAAAAATATCCGTTTATTAGCAGGTAAACCCTTGATAGCATGGACGATAGAAGCGGCGCAACAATCGCATTATCTTGACCGTGTTATTTTAAGTAGTGAAGATACAGAAATTATTGAAGTGGCTAAAAGCTTCAACTGCGAAGTACCTTTTGTGCGTCCTGCTGAACTTGCCCAAGACCACAGCACAGGGATTGAGCCAATTTTACATGCAATTAATACTTTGCCAACGCGTTATGATTTCACCGTAATTTTGCAACCAACCTCCCCCTTGCGCATTGCAACAGATATAGACCAAGCAATAGCGCATTGTATTGACAATAAAGCAGATTTTTGTGTTAGTGTAACGACTCCAGACAAACATCCTTATTGGCATTTTAAGCTTAACGCAACAGGACAATTACACCCCTTGTTTGATGATATTGGTACTCGTCGCCAAGACTTACCAGAATGTTTTGCATTAAATGGTGCGGTCTATGTTGCCAAAACCAGCGCACTGCTTGAACACAAAAGCTGTTTAACGCCAACTACTTTAGCGTATGTAATGCCTAAAGAACGTTCACAAGATATTGACACAGAGCTAGATTTTAGCGTTGCTGAATATTTATTAACGACTACTAAGAAAATACAATAATTCTCTATGAGCCTGAATTTCCTTGAAGAACTAAAAAAAGTCCCCCCTAAAAAGCGCATCAAATTATTAAACGAAATGCGTGAAAAAAATATTAATTTCTTTTTAAAAAGAAATCCACAGTTAGGACAATTTATCGAAAATGCTGGGACAGGTGGATATAACATTAATATTAGTGGTGATTTTTTAGAGGTTACTCATGTAGAAACAGGACAGCTATGCCATCCTAAAACAGGTTTAGAGCGTTATGTTAAAGAATTAGGTTCGCCGCATCATACTGGATGGATTGATAAACTGCGAGTTGAGCATTCTATCGCACATGGTATTGAGCATGGTGAAAAAATTGAGATGTTTTTGCGGCAATTGTATCCAGTATTGCCTGAAATTAGTGGGCGAGTTGCTTCAGGAGAAATTAGTTTACCTAAAACTCAAGATAAAAAACGTTTTTCAGGATTAACTATTTTTTTAGGGACTTTTTTAGGATTTCATATTGCGCATTATCTTTTAAATACTGAAGTGCGCGATGTGGTCATTGTTGAACCGGATTTGTATAAGTTTGCGCTTTCATGTTGGTTTTTGGATTATACCATCATTGAAAAGCGTTTTGGTCGCTTAGTTTTGCATGTGGGTCCTGATATGCCTTTAACTCCTGAGGCGTTTATTGACCAGACGGGAGTCTCTTCTACTGTTTGGTTGCGTTTGTTGCCCGCGTATCCTTCTCCTTTCTTTGATGAAGTTATTCATCGTTTTGAGTTAAAGTGGCGTGCCTTGTATGAAGTATTTGTGCCTTTTGACCGAGAGGTGCGTAATTTATGTTATGGTGCACAAAACTTGCAGCAGCATTTGCCAATTAATTATCTTTCTCCTAGTTTATCAAAAAATAGTCGTATCGCTGTTGTTGCTAGTGGTCCTTCTCTTGATAATGATTTAGATTGGCTTGCTCAAAATCAGGATAACCTTATTATTTTTGCAGCACACTCTGCTGTTAAAACCTTGCTTCATCATGGTATTCGTCCAGATTTTCAGTGTAGCTTAGATACAGAGTTGGATGAAGCTTTGTTAGATAAATTGGCATTAGACTCTGATATTCCTTTTATTTCTTATTATAAAGCAAATCCTAATTCACTTAAGCGTTTTAAAACGGTTTTGTTGGTTAATGATGCAAATAAAGCAAATCCTGTAAAATTTAATCAGTTATTGCATTACACACATCCTACAACTGGAAATTTAATGTTGGCAACAGCATGTTATGCTCAGCCAGAAGTTATTTATTTATTGGGCTTAGATTTGGGAACTAAAGATGCTCATAAAGACCACGTTAAAGGTTATTGGGCAGAGTCTGATAAAATAGCAAGTGCGCCGCTTTCTAAAGAAGAGATGATTGCGCGTGGTTTATTGCCGGTGGTTGCAAATTTTGCAGAGGATGGCAATGTGATTTATACGCAGTCTTATCATAATGTTGCGCGTAAGGAAATTGAGAGTTTGTTGTTGTCTGTGCAAGGAAAAATTCAGGTTTTTAATTTGTCGGATGGGGCTAGAATTTTATATTCGCAGGCTATGCGTACAAAAGATGTTTTGTTAACAGCCTATCCTGAGAAGGCGATTGATATTGCTTGTTTTAAGGCTTCTTTTACCGATACAGTGGTCTATCAGCGTTATGATACGGCTATGGAGAGCGTATTAGAGGGGATGTCTGAAACCTTAGCGCAGCTTTTTCGTTTGAAAAATTTTGATTGGCAGTTGTTTGTGGAGTTATTAGATGATGCTTGGGTAAAAATTTTGCAGCATTCAGTCATTCGTGAGTCTGGAGATGCGCGTGTCGAGGCTTATGGTAAGTTGATTACAGATTTATTGACAGAGTGGTATAGGGTTATTATTTTTACACGCACGCCTAAAGAAACTGCTTTGGTATTTAAAGCTGGATTAGAATGTATGTTAGCGGTGTTGCGGTCGTTACAAGTCCCCGCAGTATTACTTGAGTTTGAGCAGTAATTTTTTAGGATTGTTTTTATTAAAGAGGAGTGCAATCGCTTTAGCGATTGCAAGGATTGCCGAGAGCTAAATAACCCATTTAGGCAATAGATTCAACTTAAAACTAAAACAAAGACCTGCTAGGTTTTTAAAACCTAGTAGGTCTTGTATGAATTCGCAGCCATGCTAATTCTCAAAAGTAATCGCTAAAGCAATTACACTCCTCATTTCAAGTGCGTAACCCCTAATTTATTCTGATTTTATGTTTGTTCTAACTATTGATTGTGTTAAAATAACGTACTACACTTAAGTTATGTTGTCATCTTTTATGGACATAACTCAATTTCAACTTTAAGTTATGTTGATTCAATTTCAGAGGATTTTTATTTATGAAAAAACAATCTTTTAGCGCAAATAAGCTAAAAATGACTGTCTTAGCGATGTCTATGTTAGCAGCAAGTCAGGCTTCTTGGGCAGCAACTTACTATAGTAAACTTAGTGGTAGTAATTATACTAGTACCACAAGTTGGAGTTCAGCTGAATGTGGTATGACTCCTGTTGATTCTACTGCACTACCTACTGCTACGGATAGTATTGTGGTTTGTACTGGACACACTGTTACATTAGATGCTGGTAGTGTAACTGTCGCTAATTTAGAATTAGCAGGTACTGCTCCCATTTTAGCTCTTGGAGCTAATACACTAACAGTGACTGGGGATACTAAGATATCAACAACATCTAATGCTGCTATTACGGGTACAGGTAAAGTTAACACAACTACATTAACTATCAATGCAGCTGTTCCGACGAATACTTACTTTGGATTGATTTCTGTTGCGAAAGATTTAAATCTATCTACTTCTAGTAGTTTGACAGTATCTTCTTCAGAATTTACAATACCAGAAACAATTAATGTAATGGTTAATTCTACGCTCATAGGAGCAGGAACAGTAGGTTCTCCAATTGGTTTCACCGCTAATAATTTAAATTTTAGCTCAGCAGCAACTCTCACTTTGAAAGGGGGGGTAGCTGCTGCACGTGTTTTGCTTATTAAGAGAGATATTACTCTAGCAGCAGATGGTAATATTGCCCCTGATGGTACTACTGCTGGTTCTATTTTGTTAGTAGATGATAATCACACCATTGGCACAACAGGTAAGACGCTTACAGTTACAGCTCCGTTTTCTATTCCTGCACCTGTACAACTAACCAGATTTATCAATATTAACGGAACTGTAGATTTGAAAGGAATCACTGCTTCTACGTCAATTATTACTGCTCCAACTAGTGATACCAAGGGGTTTGGATTTGTTTTTGGTAGTAATGCTACGTTAGTCTTACCTAGTAGTACTGCAGGAACATTAGTAGCAGGTCAATTTACTACTGGTGCTAATGTTGCTTACTGTGATTTGTATAATTATATCAACACTTCCATTAAAACAGGAACAACACCAACAGCACTCACAATAACAGCTCCTAGTACTCTGCAGTCTGTATTTTGTAATGCTCCGACTAAAACAGCTCCCTACATTGCCCCTGTTTATATCAACAGTGAAAAAGCCAAAACTTTTGCTGAAACCAAGTAAATCCTGATGTAATAAGGTAGAGAATATATATTCTCTACCTTTTCTGAGTTATCTTTATGTTATCTACTTTATTGACTCGTTACCTACTGTTAGTCAGTTTCGGACTCATATTGTTAGATAGCACAATCCTCGCTAGCCTAGTTGAACACACATGTTATCTACTAGCATGGTTAAGTTACCAAATAAACCACCTCTTTAACGACGCTATCATACTTCAAACTAAAGATATTCTACGCTACGCGCCCGCTGGTTTTGCGGTTTTAGTAGGTGCAGAATGCAGTGGACTACACAGCATCTGGATAACCAGCGCATTTATGCTACTTTACCCTACCAACTACCAATACAAAATTATAGGTATTACTACCACCATCATCATCTTACAACTCATCAATATTATTAGATTACTCAGCCTAGTTTATATTGGACAATGGCAACCAGACTGGTTTCACAACGTACACTATTATTTATATCCTGCTTTTTTCCACCTTGCGAGCCTACTTATCTTAATAACATGGGCAAGCCAACTGCCAACCCTACCGCCACATGCGAAGTCTTAAACACCCTTGTTTGCGTTATTGTTTACTAAGCCTTTGTTGGTTTCCACTCAGCATAACACTATGGTTATACAGCCAACCCTTCATTATGCAAGGATTATTAACAGCAATTAATCCCTTAATACAAAACAGTTTCCCCCAAAGTCAAGCCACCTTAAAAGCATACAACAATGACATTTGGCATGTTTCAACAAAAATACTAACAGCAGAACAACCCCAAGACTTACAAAAACGCCGCTATCTCAACATAAAAGTTGAAATTATTTTTGCTTATACGCTCGGATTTCCTATCCTCTGGGCATTTTTACTGGCATTATCACCCAAATTCAACCAATGGCATATTTATTTAAGTAGCACACTCATTTTATTGAGTCTCTATATTTTTAGAATTACTTTACATATTTTTTTACTCACAGCACAAATTATAGCAGAGTCCACCGACTTAAAAATTGAAGTTTATCCCAATACATATCAAAGCGTTCAAAGTTACTCACCTTTATTTATCACACTCTTAGAATATCTCAGTACCCCCATTAATGTTATAACGCTATTTGCACCGTTACTGCTTATCTACTTAATAAAACCGCAAATCTGCCAAACACTCAACAATACATAGGGATTACGCAGTTGAAATGAGGAGTGCAATCGCTTTAGCGATTGCGCGGGTTGCCAAGAACTCAATAACCCAAGTTTGGCGATAGATGCAAATGAAAACAAAAACCTGCTAGACTTTCAAAAACGAGCAGGTCTGCCAATTGCAATAGCTAAAGCGATTGCACTCCTCGTTTCAACTGCATAACACCTAATTAATATCTACGAACATAGCATTTTTTGATATAATCGCACTTTTTGTTACCTCTAATAAACTACCCTGTTAAACTATTTATCTTAGAGTTTCCCTTGAATTTTAAGCATAAATGGTTTAACCTAAAACTCATAACGATGTCTTTTGTACGAAATAAAAACACAGAAGATAGTTACGCTCAAAATTTTTAAAGGAGTTTTCAGATGAATTTAAAGCAAACAGTTCTTGCATCCTCAATGGTTGCAGTTTTTGCTTTGCCCAGCTTCAATGCACAAGCAAGCATCTATGTTGGCAAAGCAGCTGGACTTAGTAATGATTCCGCTAAAATAGCAATAGAGCAACCGCTTGAAAGTAGCGGACAATTGCTGAATGCTAATAACCGTTTTAATGTCGCTTTTCCAGTTATTCCTGGTTATAGCACTAGTGCTGTTAACCGTTTATTTTATCGTATCGCTCTAAAAGGTGGCGTAAAATTCAATTCTACTCCTCAAATGCTCTGTGGCACTGTTGGAAACGGTTTAGTATTAGCTAATGGGCAATCTCCTACTACAGCAGTAGGGGGAACAACTATTAATTTTCTAATTACCTCTAACGTTATTATGCGTGGTGACGCGAAAAGCGCGATGTGTGTATTATCTTTTAAAGCAACAGCACTATCCTACAAAGTTGCAGATAAAACAGAACAAACGATTTCGGCTGTCCTACAATATAAAGATGGAACAGATACGAAAAGTGCTTCTTACGCTGGTTCTTTAATATCTTTTACCCAATCACAGGCAGTATTAATTACAGCAGCTAATAAAGGTTCTGATGTCACCGTCGCAGCTGCAACCATCAATGTTGGTGAGGGTTCTAAAAAGTTTGTAGTGTCTGGTGATGGTTCTAGTACAATACAAAAAGCATCAGAACTAACTGCATTTATTGGAACCATTAGTTTTAATAGAAATAATGTTCAAAGTGTCACTGCAGGCAAATCAAGAACAGGTAGTTTGCTCTCACTTGGGAGAGTAATTACTACAGCAACAATTACTGTTGCTGGAGCACCTGTAGTTGGTTCTAAAGGCTTTTATCTGGTCAACGATAAAGTATCTGATAACAAACCTTGTGCAGGAACTGTCGTAGGTGCTGGTGTTATTACTCCAGTAGGCGACACAGTAACTTTTACTAACGTAGTACCTGCTCTTGATACTACACTATCAGGAGGTTTAGAAGATTCTGATGGATTACAACTCTGTATGGTCTTAACTGGTGATACTGCAATAGATGGTGGAATATTAACTGTAACGGTTGGTGGAACTCCTACAACGGGAGGATGGTCACCTATTTTTGGAAATTCAGTAGAGATATATGAAATTAAGAAAAATGGTTCTTCTTTCCGTGTGTTGAACATTCCTAATCCAGAAAATGGAGATAAAGCGTATATTCGCCTATACAACCCCACCACTGCTTCCGTAAAAGTACGGGGTACGTTTATTGGGCAAGATGGCGCTCAGATAGGGACAACGCAATTATTGGAAACAGTGCCAGCAAATGCTGTCAAGATTATTGATTCTACTAAATTACAATCGCTGTTCGGTGTAACAACATGGACAGGCAGAGCGCGTCTCATTGTAGAAGCTGAATCTGCTAGCTTTGCTGTACAAGCGACAATCCGCACCCCTAATGGTATTTTAACCAATATGGGCAGCGAAACAGCATCTGATCAATAATCAATGGTATTATGCCTAGGAGTGTTTTTATTATGAATCAACGTCATTTATTGTCTGTTACAATTGCTTCACTGTTAGCAAATGCTAGTGCTTTTGCTCAAGATAGAATTGTACCATTATACTCTTCTTCGCCAGTTGTATTAGCATCTGAAAACTCAGCTAATACCCCAAAATTTGCGTTTCCAGGAACCAAGAAAATTGTACTTGATATTCCTATTCCGTCCTTAGCAACAGCAACTTATATAGCTAATAGAAGTGAGCGTACCTACTTTGTTAAAGTAGCTTTGACAAATGGTGCGAAATTTGCGGCAGGTGCTACACTTCGTTGTCAAACAACAACAGACGGTGTGTTATCATCTGGTAATGTCCAAGTAGGTGCAGATGGTGCAAATGCTCTAACACTTCAATTTCCATCGGAAGCTGTTAATTCAGCCCCTATCAAGCCCCGTTCTAAAAGTGGATGTTATGTCTCTTTTTCATCCATCAGTTTTCCTTCTGGTTTAAAACCTGTACAAGTTTCAGCCGTTGTTCAGTTTGTAACGGGTTTATCTACTCCACAAAGCATTTCTTACAAATCTGACTTAATTAGTTTTACAAATGCTTTACGCCCTTTATATACTAAAAACGATATTACTGTAGATGTTGGTGCTGCTTCTAAAGAAATTGTGGTGGGCGGGTTAGCAAATTCTAAGTACACTGCTAAATTAGGAACTGTATCTTACTACGTTCCATCGTCAATAGAAGCACTGAGTCCTTTACTTGGAACTAACATTGCTTTAAATGACGCTGTTAGTAACTTGACTTTAACTGTAAGCAGCCCAGCTTTTAGCTCTGTTAGCACAACTGGCGGAGTATATTTATCTAAAGTTTCTAACTGTGATGCTGCTGCTGCAAATCTTCTTAAAGGCTTGAAAGTAGTAACAGGTGCAAATAATTCTGTTAGCTTTACATTAGCATCAACAGAGTTTACTGAAATTTCTAATTCCAGCGTTGGTGTTTCTGTTTGTTTCAGTAATAAAGGAAAAAATTCTATTTCTAAAGGAGAAACAACCATCATCCTGACTGGAACAGCTAATGGTAGCTATAGACCTTCATTTGGAAATCCTGGTAATTTAGCATTATTTAAGAAAAATGGAGCTTCCACTAGAGTTCTAAATATTCCTAGCCCAACCATTTCAGATGATGCTTTTATCCGCATCAATAATATGACCAACCAAGGTGGTAAAGTATTTGGTACTTTATACAGTCAAGAGGGTGTTGTATTAGGAACACCTAATGTAGAATTAGGTACTTTAACCTCTTTACAAACACTCGTGTTGTCACCAGAAAATTTAGTCTCTTTATTTGGTGTTACAGAATGGGCAGGTCGGGCATGGATGCAAGTAGATGCAGAGGTTAAGAAACTCTCTGTACAAAACTTAGTGCGGATGCCAGACGGTACATTAATTAATATGAGTGACGGCGTTAAGAAAGTCCAATAGATATGAATAATATCTAAATGTTTTAAAAAGGCAGCCTGCAAAGCTGCCTTTTCCATTTATATCTTTTTTTGTCTCAACTCTCAAAATAGCATGATGTCAAACATCCCTACCATTCTTTGCTGTACTAATTTTATTAGTCAATATGACGCACTTCCCCATTTTTTACAAACCTATTTAACAGAATTTAAACAACGCGGATATAGTATATATGACGTAAATGAACAAATTCCTTTACAAGCAAATAATAAAAATAGCTTTGCTTTTTTTATAGGACAAATTCCATCAGAATTATATGAATGGTTAAATGTCCACTTTCCTTTACTTCCAATTATAAATCTTTATGTTGACCATCCTTATTATTATTTTCCTTTTACTGAGAAAACATATCCCTCTTATTGCCCATTACTTGTTATGCCAGATTGGACAAACGCCCTCAAAAATGCCTCCAATCCATTAATTGCTGTTGCAAATCAAACACATATTTCATACCATTCTATTACTTCTAATTCTGTACCTCCTTCCCAACAGACCAGAACGATAGACGTGCTATTTACAGGAAGTTTTACACTTCCAGAAACAATAGAACAACAATTTAGACAAGAACAAGAAAAAATATATTCTGTTTTTAAAAAAATAGTATCTATTTTAGAAAACAGAGAAAATTTTGAACTCGATACTTTTATTCAAGAGTGTTTAGTTGTAGAAGAACAAGCGAAAACTCAAACTTTCAGATTCTTCTATACTTATATTGATAAATATATCCGCAATTTGTATCGCCTAAAAACATTACAAGCCCTAGCAAATACTAATATCAAAGTACACTACTATGGGAATAGTCCAAAATTACTAGCAGATATATTGAAATCACCCGCAAATTTTTATTTTAATGAAGCAATATCCTTTGAAGAAACACTCAAACTAATGCAAAATTCAAAAATTGTATTAACCAGTGCATATCAAAATAACATGGCATTGTTATCAGAACGCAGTTTGAGTGCTATGGCAAATGGTGCGGTTTCCATACATGGAAAAAGTCCATTTTTAAACAGCTTATTAAAAGAAGGAGAAGAAGTAATTTCGTTTAGTTGGTTAAATGATTTAGAACAACTTCCTCAAACCATTGAACAATTATTAGCCGATACTGAAAAACGACAGTTTATTGCTGACAATGGACAAAAAAAAGCACGGACAGAATTTTCAGTTTCTACCAGCGTAAACCGATTGTTAGAAAAAATTGAATTGTTTAGACAGCAATATTATTCACTAATTTTAAAATAATGTCCTACGCTTTCCACTTCATTTGCCAACACGGCGAACTTGAAATAAAGTCCGCCTTGCTCGCGGCATCACTCAAGTATTTTCTACAAGGTCAGTATCAACTTATTGCCGCCTTACCCACGCCCGCCACGCGGTGGAATACGCCCAGCCAGCAAACTTTAGAGTTTTTACAACAACTCGGTGTGCAATGTGTTGAAATTCAAAATTACATTGCCGATGATTATCCCATTGGTAATAAAGTCAGTGCATTAGCAATTCCTGCCAATAGCGAAAACAGCATTTTCTTAGACAGCGATTTATTGCTATTACAAGCATGGAATCCTGCACAACATTTTAATAACGCTCCGTTTTGCGCTAAACCTGCTGATTTAGCTACTTTCGGGCAAGATTTAGAAACTTGGCAAGCCGTCTATCAACTATTTAATTTACCTTTCCCACATCAGCGCGTTGTTTCGACCGTCTCGCGTCAAATGATGTTACCTTACTTCAACGCGGGTTTTATCGCCATTCAAAACGGTTTGAAATTCGCAGAAACATGGCTAGACAGTTGTCAACAAATTGAAGCTGCAACTCATATTAATAATAAACGCCCGTGGCTTGACCAAATCGCCCTCCCTATTACCGCCGCCCGTTTAAATTTACCATTCCACTGTTTAGATGAACGCTACAATTATCCCGCGCATTTAAAACCATTAGCTAAAACACTGCCTTACTTTGTTCACTACCATTATCCGCATTGCCTGCGTCGTGAACCACGTTTAAATGCCCTAATTCTCGAATTATGTCGCCATTTTCCAGCATTAAAAACGCTTTTATCCCAGTCACCTGATTGGGCAAAATTGCTGCAACCTTATCAATTAACAACTAAAAAAACATGGTGGACAACAGCCGCAAACCCGTTTCCCACCGCCACAAGCACAATGCCCGAAGCTTTTATTACTGGTATCCCTCGCAGTGGCACCAGTTATTTATGTCGTTTGCTGCACCAACAAGCGGATTGCGTTGTTATCAACGAACCGAATGAAATTTTTCACCCGTTAATTCATGACAACGTTGCACATGGTATTCCCTTGTTTTATCAAGAATTACGCCGTAAAATTTTAGACCACGCAGGCGTGGAAAATAAAATTAAAAACGGAGAAATGATTGAAGATACCGCGATTGAAGACGTGCGAACACTATATTATCCGCAAGTAAGCCGCCCCGATTTCCTGCTATTAACTAAAAACACCTTAGCTTACTTATCCAGAATTTCCCAATTACGCACTGTGATGCCGCACGCGCCGTTAATTGCCAATATTCGCCATCCGCTTGATACAATCGCCTCATGGAAAACCACTTTTAACCATTTAAAAACAGCGACTTTAGACAATATTCCGATTGGACATTTAAACGATACCGCTTTTTCACAAACACAACGGCAACGTTTACAAGAAATTGCCAATTACCCTGATGAAATTTATCGGCGGGCTTTATGGTGGCGATTTTTGGCAGAAACCATGCTCGACAATGCGTGGCAATTGCACACGGTAAAATACGAAGATTTAGTTTTAAAGCCCAATGAAACAGTTACGCAAATTGTGCAAGCCATCCCTAACGCGCCGCTTAAATCTCCTATCAAACATTTAAAAGCTTCTACCTTACGCCACAAACGCGAAGTTTTAACTGCGGAAGAAATAGAAATTATTTGGGCAATTTGCGGACAAGTCGCGGCAGAGTTTGGGTATTGGAAATAAAAAAGTATGGATAAAATTTTATTTGCTGTACGTTGTGATTTTCCAAGCGGAGGCTGCATTAAAATGCGCGATTATTTTTTCCACGCGCGTCATTCAGCTCAATTTAAAGCGGAGGTTTATTTACCACGGGATGTAGTATGGGATGAAAGTAATCCATGGTGGCATGACCAAACTTTGATAAATCCAGAGCATCATCCAGAAACAGCAAATGTTTTATTTATTTCAGGTTTAGGCTGGGAGCGTTTTATCCCTGAAGGGTATAAGCAAAACTCGCCAGTTCCTATTTTTTATCTTGTACAAGGATTATTCAAATTAAATCCAGCTTTTCCACATTATCAACATTTTGCGTATAAAGCGATTCGAATTTGTGTTAGCCAAGTGATTACAGACGAATTAGAAAACCGCAAGGTAAACGTGAATGGTCCTGTTTTTACCATTCCCAATGGTATTGCAACAGAAACTTTGCCTCAAGCTTTGCCTTTATCACATAAAGATATTGATTTATTAATTGTTGGTTTAAAAAATCCTGATTTAGCAATAACTTTGAAACAACGATTGAATGCAACATGTTATCGCGATAAAAATTTAGTAGTGCTTACAACACGATTAGCACAAGCAGAATTTACTGAACTAATTAATAAAGCTCGCTGTACAGTTTTTTTACCTGCTTTAGAAGAGGGTTTTTATTTGCCCGCTTTAGAAGGAATGGCACTGGAAACTCTGGTTATTTGCCCAGATGTGGGGGGAAATCGACAATTTTGTCATGCTGATATAAATTGTTTTTTACCACGATATACATCTGAGGAAATTTATAAATCAATGTTGCAAACCTTAACATTAACGGAGAATAAACGAAATTTAATGATAATGCAGGCAAAAAAAACCGTTCAACAACATAGTTTATTAAAAGAACGTCAAGCTTTTCTTGAAATTTTACATAATGTGAAAAATATTTGGTAAACTTCCAATTTATTGAATTACTTGAAAGACAAGTATTATTACTTTGAACTACCGACATTTTCTCATGGAAATTTACAAAACTTTTACAATTGAAGCAGCTCACCATTTGCCACACGTCCCCGTTGGGCATAAATGCGGGCGATTACATGGACATTCGTTTAAAATTACCCTGTATATAGACGGGAAAGTAGATGAATACACAGGCTGGATTATGGATTTTGCCGATGTGAAATCAATTTTTCAGCCGTTTTATGACCAGCTTGACCATCATTATCTCAATGATATTGAAGGTTTAGAAAATCCTACCAGTGAAAATTTAGCCCGTTGGGTCTGGCACAAAATAAAACCTCTGTTGCCAAATCTCTCAAAAGTCGCGGTTGCTGAAACGTGTACCAGCGGTTGTATTTATCAAGGCGATTAATTGCATTTATAAAACTAGGTGTTTATGACTGCCTATATTCTGCGTCGTTTATTACTGATTATTCCGACTTTGTTCGGGATTATGTTGATTAATTTCATCATTGTACAAGCTGCCCCTGGTGGGCCTGTTGAACGATTAATTGCGCAAATTCAAAATATTGGCTCTGGTGCAACTTCACATATTGGCGGGTCAGCACGGGGCGATTTTGCGGGCGGCAGTGGCAGTGCTTCTATTACTGCGAGTGGCGGAAGCGGTAATTCTGCTTATCGCGGCGCGCAAGGATTAGACCCCGCATTTATTAAAGAAATAGAAAAAATGTACGGCTTTGATAAGCCAGCACATGAGCGTTTTTGGCTCATGATGTGGGATTATCTGCGCTTTGATTTCGGCAAAAGTTTTTACCGCGACCGCTCTGTCACAGAGTTAGTACTGGAAAAAATGCCGGTGTCTATTTCGTTAGGCTTGTGGACAACCTTATTGATTTATTTGATTTCTATTCCGCTCGGCGTGCAAAAAGCAATTAAGGAAGGCAGCGCGTTTGATTTGTGGACAAGTATGGTTGTTATTATTGGCTACGCAATTCCAGGCTTTTTATTTGCCGTTTTGTTGATTGTTTTGTTTGCGGGTGGCACATTTTGGAGCATTTTCCCGTTGCGCGGTTTAGGCTCAGAAAATTGGGCAGAATTGAGTTTATTTGCTAAAGCCATAGATTATTTTTGGCATTTATGCTTGCCTATTTTTTCTATGGTTATCAGTGGTTTTGCTAGTTTAACCATGCTTACAAAAAACTCATTTTTAGATGAAATTAATAAGCAATATGTGCTTACGGCGCGGATGAAAGGCTTATCAGAAACGCGGGTTTTATATGGTCATGTCTTTCGCAATGCGATGTTGATTATTATCGCTGGCTTTCCGAGCGCGTTTATCGGTATTTTATTCACGGGTTCACTTTTGATTGAAGTGATTTTTTCTTTAGATGGACTAGGTTTATTAGGCTTTGAGGCAGCGATTAATCGCGATTATCCCGTAATGTTTGCGACTTTGTATTTTTTCACTTTATTGGGTTTAGTGTTAAATTTAATCGGCGATGTAATGTATATGGTGGTTGACCCACGCATTGATTTTGAAAGTCAAGATAATTAAGTCCATCTAAATTTGGTACGCAATTTTTTAAAATTCAGTCGTTTGTATTAGGATTGCCAGTCCTTTAAACTTGTGCTAATAGGCCTGCTAGGTTTTAAAAACCTAGCAGGTCTTTGTTTTAAAAAGCTAATTTTTCCTATTTTCCTCGCATAAAAAACGCATCCAAAGTTTTCATATCTAATTGTATCCAAGTTGGACGACCATGATTACATTGGTCTGTACGCTCCACTTGCTCCATTTCGCGTAATAAAGTATTCATTTCTTCAAGAGTTAAACTGCGATGCGCTCGCACTGCGCCGTGGCACGCCATTGTCGCGAGTAATTTATCAATTTGGGTTTGAATTAAAGTCGTTTCGCCCCACATTGTTAAATCCGCCAATATATCGTGAATCAATTGTTCATAATTTTGCAATTCTTTTAACAACACTGGCACAGCGTGCAGTTGTAATGCGTTATCTGCTTGTTTCTCAAGTTTAAAACCTAAATCATTCAACTGTGATGCACACAATTCAAAAATTTCGACTTCGTGTTCTGTCACTTGAAAATGAACGGGTAATAATAAATGTTGTGTTTTACGAGCAATTGCTTGAGTTTGATAATTTTGTTTTAAACGTTCATATAAAATTCGTTCATGTGCCGCGTGCATATCCACTAAAACAACGCCGTGTTGATTAAGTGCGACAATATAAATCCCTTGCACTTGCGCAACGGCGTAACCTAATGGCGGTGGGGCAAAAGTTTCTACTTTATCGTTATCGGGCGATAGCGTTGTCGGGGAAAATGGCGTTTGAGAATACCCAGCAGAAATTGAAGATTCAGCCGTATATTCATCAAACGACGGGTTAAATGACGGCTTATACTTCGCTGATTCACGCGCGGGAGCAGAGGGAAAAAGCGGTTTAATAGATTGATTTACTAAGGAAGTTTGATAAGGTTGCGGATTTTCTGCAACACGCGGCGCGGGGGTATGTTCAAGCGTTATAGATTCACTGGCATTTTTATTAACCGATTGTGTAACTGCTTGCGGGCGTGTATTGGCAAGTGCGGCTTGTAGGGTTTTTACAATAAAGCTATGAATAACTTGCGATTCTGAAAAACGAATTTCTTGCTTAGTAGGATGTACGTTGACATCCACATAGTGCGGGTCAATTTGCAAAAACAATACATAAATTGGCTGGCGGTCATGATACAGCACATCTTGATATGCTTGTTTTAGTGCATTATTCAACAACTTATCGCGCACAATGCGCCCATTGACATAAAAATATTGCATGTCACTTTGTGAACGCGAAAGCGTTGGATGTGAAATCCAACCCTTTAATTGCCCCACTAAAGTATGCGCTTCTATTTTTAAAGCCGATTGAATAAATTCTTCACCGCACAAAGCAGCAATTCGTTGTTTTTGCAGGTTTTCAGTATTTGCAGCCCGCAATTGATACACTACTTGGCGATTATGACGTAATTGCACGCTGACTTCATAACGACTTAACGCAAGGCGTTTAACGGTCTCGTTAATGTGCATAAATTCAGTTTTTTCAGTACGCAAAAAGCGACGGCGGGCGGGGGTATTAAAAAATAAATCGCGCACTTCTATAGTCGTCCCGATGGGATGCGCGGCGGGCGTAGGCATGGTTTGCACTTGTCCATCATTGACATGAATGCTATACGCCATGTCTGCCTGACAAAACCGCGAAGTCATGCCAAAGCGCGCCACGGCGGCGATACTAGCTAATGCTTCACCGCGAAAGCCGAGCGTGTGAATTGCCATTAAATCATCAACTTCGTGAATTTTACTGGTTGCGTGCCGACTGACTGCAAGCGTTAATTCTGCTTGACGAATACCGATGCCATTATCCCGAATGCGGATGAGATGCGTGCCACCTTGTTCAATATCTATTTCTATTTCAGTAGCTTGTGCATCAAAGCTATTTTCTAATAATTCTTTAACGACTGAAGCGGGACGTTCGACAACCTCGCCCGCTGCAATGTGATTGGCTAAATAGGGGGATAGTAAATTAATAGAAGGTAGTGTGACATCGGTATTTTTTTGCATTAATGCTTATCTTTTTTTCGTTTTTTAGCTGTTTGTTTTATGGGATTAGGAGTTACGCAGTTGAAACACTGATGGTTTTATTTACAATAAAAATAGGAGGAGTGCAATAGCTTCAGCTATTGCTTTTGATAAATAAGCAATTGATTCAAAATTATTTTAACGCAAATTTAGCGCGTAATTGTTTTAAACTCTATATATCCTTTGAGAATTGGCAGACCTGCGAATTCATACCCATAGACCTGCTAGGTTTTAAAAACCTAGCAGGTCTTTGTTTTAATTTAAGTCTCTCGGCAACTTTTGCAATAGCTAAAGCGATTGCACTCCTTTTTAATCAAAACAGGCAATGCCAACAAAGCCATCATCACAGGATTACTACTCTTCAAAAAAGTAGTAATCCTTAAACTTAAAACAACAATTTACTCATCCGTATATCCTAATTGCCGTAAAGCGCGCTCATCATCTGACCAGCCTTCTTTAACTTTTACCCAAAGTTGTAAAAACACTTTGCGGTCAAGCAATTTTTCCATATCAATCCGCGCATCTTCACCAATTTGTTTAAGCATCAAACCTTGTTTGCCAATCACAATCGCTTTTTGACTGGAACGCTCCACCCAAATCACCGTGCTAATGTGCGTAATCCCTTCCTCGTCTGCAAAGTGTTCAGTTTGCACAGAAATACGATAAGGCAACTCCGCCCCTAAATGGCGAGTTAACTTTTCGCGGACAATTTCAGCCACTAAAAAGCGTTCAGAACGGTCAGTAATTTGGTCTTCTGGAAACTCTGCCGCGCCCTCTGGCAATAATTTAACCAAAGCTTTTTCTAAATCAATTAAATTTACACCCTTGCGCGCCGAAATGGGGAAAACATCGGTAAAATTGCGTTTAGTCGCCATTTGCTCCATAAAAGGCAATAATTGCGTTTTTTCCGCAAACTTGTCGACTTTATTAATCAATAAAATCACAGGAATTTGAGTTTCTTCTAAAATTTTTAAAACCCATTCATCCTCTTCTGTCCAACGTAATGCCTCAATCACCCATAAAATAACATTCACCCCCAACAAACTAGCAGAGGCTGAACGATTTAAATAACGATTCATCGCGTTATGTTGACGTTCATGTAAACCAGGGGTATCGACATAAATAACTTGTGCAGTATCTGTGGTTTTAATCCCGAGTAAACGATGGCGAGTCGTTTGAGGTTTGCGAGAAGTGATACTGATTTTTTGCCCAATAAGGCGGTTTAATAAAGTTGATTTGCCAACGTTGGGACGACCAACAATGGCAACATAACCACAGCGTTCAATCATGAGAAAAACTCGTTAAAAACTAGAAATATTAGCGTTTTGCATTTTGCAAATGTGACAACATCAATGCTGCCGCCGATTGTTCAGCGTTGCGGCGGCTCGTGCCTTCACCAACTAAGGGTTGTGCGAGTAAAGTGGTTTGACAAGACACCGTAAAATGTTGCGTGGGCGGGTCGCCTTCTATATGTATAACTTGATAAGTCGGCAAAGGTTGTTGGTGTGCTTGTAAATATTCTTGCAGACGGGTTTTAGGGTCTTTTTGCAAAGACAGGGCAGATGCAGATAAATGCTTTAAATGGTCTTGATATAAATGTAAAACCGCAGTTCTACATACCGGAAACTGTTGATTTGCATCTAAATATATCGCGCCAATAATCGCCTCAAGCGCATCGGCTAAAATAGAAGCGCGTCGCCAGCCGCCGCTTTTTAATTCGCCACCGCCTAAATGCAAATAACGCCCTAAATCTAGGCGTTGTTGTGCAATGTCGGCTAAAGTTTCCCGCCGCACAAGCGTTGCGCGTTGGCGGGTTAAATCCCCTTCCGAAGCATTAGGAAAGCGGGTATAAAGCATTTCGGCAATAATAAATCCTAACAATGCGTCACCCAAAAATTCGAGCCGTTCATTGTTAGGATTGCCTGCGCTACGGTGACGTAATGCAGTATCAAGATATTCAAGTTTGTTAAATTGATACTGCAAGGTCGAGCAAAGTTTATGATAATCAGGTTTTAAAGACATGTAAGCAGGCTATTACTGACTAACTTCAATGGTTTTGTTAAATTTGACCAGCAAATATAGGTCTTTAAATAACGGAGCTTCGCTGTTGAATTCAGCCGTTACGCTTAATTTACCTTCTTGCCGACTGATAACAACATATTCGTCGAAATTTAAATCGGTAATGCGGGTAATTCCATCTACGCCTAAACGTTTTAATAACATGCCTTTAATTTCGCCGTTACCCCGTTTAGCAATTTCAGGTTGCGTTTTTAAGTTTTCTAACGCATTGCCGATTTTGAGATTTTCAGTGTAAATGGGAAAGAGTTTGAAAAAAACCCACAAAATAAAACCACCAATAATTAAAAACCAAACTAACCCCTTGCCTAAAAAACCGCGTTGACGGCGACTCATTGATAAGATTGACATGGTATTCTCCATTATGTTTAGAACAAGAATAGTAAAAAGAGCTTTTTAAAATCCAATAAATAAGTGGATGATATTTGCCAGTTTATTTCAAAACAGTTCCTAAGCGATTCCAACTTATGCCACCATTTTGTAAGTCCCAATTCATCCAGATGAAAAATGCCTGTCCAATGAGATTTTCTTCGGGTACAAATCCCCAAACACGGCTGTCGCCGCTGTTATCACGATTGTCTCCCATCACAAAATAATGTCCCGCTGGAACAATCACATCGCCATAATTTGGGAGAGAGGAGCGATTAGATAATAATAGAATGCTGTGTTCAACAGTAGTGTCAGTAGAAGGTAATTTTTCCAAGCGTTGTTCTGCACCCGTCATATTACTGCCTGCACCAACCCCTTGATAAAGTCCTGTTAAATCTTGTAAAACTGGCTCACCATTGATATATAGCATTTTATTGGTGGGATGATACATAATTTTATCCCCTGGTAAACCAATAACGCGCTTAATAAAAGGTATATTCGGGTCAACTGGGTAACGGAATACAACAATATCGCCCCGTTTAGGTTTACTAATATCAATGATTTTAGTATTTAACACTGGTAAACGAATGCCATAATTAAATTTATTGACTAAAATAAAATCGCCAATTAACAAGGTTGGCATCATTGAACCCGAAGGGATGCGGAAAGGTTCAATTAAAAAAGAACGTAACAGTAAAACAATCACAAATACAGGCAATAAAGAACGCGCTAAATCTACCCAGACAGGAATGCGTGAACTTGCGATGTATTCGGGACTGTCTTCTGTGAATTTGCTTTTGGCAATTTCGCGTTGCGGTGCAAGAAAATATTTATCAACTAACCAAATCACCCCACTGATGAGGATGAGAATGACTAAAATTGTAGCTAAATCCCAATTATTGTTCATTTTTTATCTTTTCCAACGTTTAAAACAGCAAGGAACGCATCTTGTGGGATGGTAACTGTCCCTAATTGCTTCATGCGTTTTTTCCCTTCTTTTTGTTTTTCAAGAAGTTTACGTTTACGACTGGCATCACCACCATAACATTTTGCCGTTACGTCTTTACGCAAAGCTTTCACAGTTTGGCGGGCAATAATTTGTGAGCCAATCGCGGATTGAATCGCAACATCATACATTTGCCGTGGAATCACTTCGCGCATACGGTCAACTAAATCGCGTCCTTTTGTGATTGATTGTTCACGATGCACAATGATAGATAAAGCGTCCACGCGGTCGCCATTGATAAGCACATCTAATTTCACTAAATTAGCGGCTTGGAAGCGGATAAAATTGTAATCTAGTGAAGCATAACCCCGACTGACGGATTTTAAGCGGTCAAAGAAATCTAACACTAATTCGCTTAACGGCAGTTCATAAGACAGCGAAAGCTGTGAGCCTACATAGTGCATTTTTTTCTGCACGCCGCGCTTTTCAACACATAAGTTAATGACGTTACCAACAAATTCAGAAGGAACTAAAATATTCGCTTCTACAATGGGTTCACGCATTTCTTCGATTTTATTCGGCGCAGGTAATTCAGAGGGATTATCTACTAAAATGACTTCGCCCGCCGTTGTCACCACTTCATAAACCACGGTGGGGGCGGTCGTAATTAATTCTAATTCATATTCACGTTCTAAACGTTCTTGCACAATTTCCATGTGCAACATGCCTAGAAAGCCGCATCTAAACCCAAATCCTAAAGCTTGTGAAGTTTCAGGCTCATAATATAAAGCGGCATCATTTAAGCGCAATTTAGATAAAGCTTCACGGAACGACTCATAAGCAGAGGATTCAATAGGAAACATCCCTGCAAAAACGCGCGGTTTAATCGCTTGGAAACCAGGAAGGGGTGCACTCGCAGGTTTATCAAAACTGGTAATTGTATCACCCACGGGCGCGCCGAAAATATCTTTAATACCTGCAATGACGAATCCTACTTCCCCCGCTTCTAAATAATCACGGTCTTGTGGTTTAGGGGTAAAAATCCCTACTTTTTCCACTTGTTCCGCCCGTCCTAACGACATCATTTGAATTTTTTGACGGCGGTTTAATGTGCCTTGCATCACACGCACTAAGGAAACAACGCCTAGATAATTATCAAACCAAGAATCAATAATCAAAGCTTGCAAGGGCGCGTCATTAGAACCTGTAGGTTGAGGAATACGATGCACTAATTGTTCTAATAATTCTTCAACGTTTAAACCCGTTTTAGCACTGATGCGAACGGCATCTTTAGCTTCAATCCCGATAATTTCTTCAATTTGTTGAATCACTTTTTCGGGTTCAGCAGAAGGTAAATCAATTTTATTTAAAACGGGTACAACTTCTAAGCCTTGTTCAATCGCGGTGTAACAGTTTGCCACACTTTGCGCTTCCACCCCTTGGGCAGCATCTACAACTAGCAGTGCGCCTTCACACGCAGCTAAGGAACGTGAGACTTCATAAGAAAAATCAACATGTCCAGGCGTATCAATAAAATTCAACTGATAAGTTTGTCCATCGCGGGCAGTATAATTTAGCGTCACGCTTTGGGCTTTAATGGTAATACCGCGTTCTCTTTCTAAATCCATAGAATCGAGAACTTGTTCAGACATTTCACGCTCAGATAACCCCCCGCAAATTTGGATAAAACGGTCTGCGAGAGTGGATTTACCGTGGTCAATATGAGCAATAATAGAAAAATTGCGAATGTGCTTCATGTAATCAGGCGGGTAGCGCGTATAGCGTCATTAGGAAAAGGTTATTGAATAATAAAAGTAATCTGGTCACAGTATCATCAATGCTAACGCTTTAAAAGGCATTGTGCATACTAAAGATAAAACGATTATATTGGATAAGTTCTTAAATATTCAAGTAAGCCTGCTTGGTCAAGATAATAATCACACAACTCAGTTTGCGTACACTGGTCAGGTGAAATACCAATTAAAACAGGGACACGAGTATTAAAACGTTGTTTAAGCTCAGAATTTGCGTCAATATCAAAACAATGCAATTCAAAGGGATATTTTGGTTGCAACTCTAATAAATGAATGTGCATATCTTCGCATAAATCACAGCCTGCTCTAAAATACAGATGTAAAACAGCCGTCATAGATTTTCCTAGCACTTACTTTAAATTCGAATTGGGTAGTTGAACCACAATTCACCCCATTATTTAGATTTTTTTGGTTAAAATTAGGCATTACGCAATTGATTAAAAAGGAGTGCAATCGCTTTAGCTATTGCGCAGGTTGCCGAGCACTAAATAACCCAAATTTGGCGATAGATTAAAATTAAAACAAAGACCTACTAGATTCTAAAAAACGAGCAGGTCTGCCAATTGCAATAGCTAAAGCGATTGCACTCCTCGTTTCAACTGCGTAACTCCTAAGAATATCATCTTGGCGAATTTAGCAAATTTTATTAATGATGCTAACATCCGCCCAAATAAATAAAACCTTCTAGGCAATTCACCTAGAAGGTTTTGTTAATCCTAGCAAAGATTACTTATCACTACCAACTTTAATTGCTAAGAATAAAGGATTACCGCGACGATTAATTAAAATAGGAACAGTACGCCCAGCTTTCAATTCAGCGACTAACTCTTTAAATTGTCGTGCATTTTGTACTGTTACATTATCCAACATCACAATAATATCTTCCTTGCGAATGCCAGCATCTTGTGCAGAACTGCCATTTTCCACTTTATCAACGAACACGCCCTGCTCAGAAATTTCATATTCTTCGCGCATTTTCTTATCTAAATCAGAAACGGCTAAACCTAATTTATTCGCATTGGCTGTCGCCCGTCCACCTGTTTTAGCAGTCGTTTGCAATTCTTCTTCTGAAGGTAATTCCGCAATTGTGATGGTCACATCTAAAATCTTACCTTGTCGCAACACTTGTGCTTTAGCCGCTTCCCCGACTTTTGTCATTCCCACTAACGGCGGTAAATCAGAAGAACGGTCAACCACTTTTCCATCATATTTTAAAATAATATCGCCTACTTTTAACTCAGATTTTTCAGCAGGGCTATTAGGTAACACTTTCGCTACTAACGCGCCTTGGGGTTTTTCCATGTTGAAAGATTCAGCCAACTGACGAGTGACATCTTGAATTAACACCCCTAACCAACCACGCGAAACTTTGCCATTGGCTTTTAATTGTTCAACCACATGATTCATTAATTCCACAGGAATCGCAAAGGATAAGCCCATAAAACCGCCCGTGCGGCTGTAAATTTGTGAGTTCACCCCAACAACTTCACCATTCATATTAAATAAAGGGCCGCCTGAATTACCTGGATTAATCGCAACATCAGTTTGAATAAAAGGCACATAATTATCGCGGGGTAAACTGCGACCTTTAGCACTGACAATCCCAGCAGTTGCGGAATATTCAAAACCAAAAGGAGAACCAATTGCAAAAACCCATTCCCCGACTTTTAAGGATTCTGAACTACCTAATTTAACAGCAGGTAAATGAGTTGCTTCAATTTTCAATAATGCAATATCACTGCGTTTATCGCTACCAATTAATTTTGCTACAAACTCACGACGGTCGTTTAATTTAACAAAAATTTCTCCCGCATTTTCAACAACGTGATTATTGGTAATCACATAACCATCTGTTGAAATAATAAAACCAGACCCTAATGAAGTTAAAGGACGTTCTTCAAAATAATCATTCCCTTCTTCTCCTTCTTCATTAAAGAAATGCCGAAAGAAATCTTTAAAAGGCGTATCATCAGGAATATTCGGCGGTAATTTGGGCATTTCACCTTTACTATCGTCTTTAGCACTCTTATCTGTTTTTTTCGTACTGGTGCTAATATTAACAACTGCTGTACCATTTTGCTCAATTAATTGAGTAAAATCAGGTAATTGTCTTGCAATTGCAGGAGCATTATCAGCACGAGCACTTGGCATTAGCGACATTGCCGTTAAGCTCATCGCTAACAAAAAAGTGGAAACAAGTTTCATTTGGACTCCTTAATAAAATTTCATTATAAATAAGTTAGACAAGCATTTTTTCCCTAAATGCTGTTACAAAAGAAAGCGAATGTAATCTTTGTGATTACGAGTCGTAATATTAAGGGAGTTTAAAAAGAATTCAAGAGAAAAATTAAGATTACAATTGCTTAAAGTATAAAGATGGAATTTTCTTAATCTTTAATTTTAAAAATAATTAATGCACTAATTGATTTAATTCAAAAATCGGCATTAAAATCGCTAATACAATTGTTAAAACAATTCCGCCCATAACGAGAATTAATAAGGGTTCAAATAACCCTAATAAAACGCCAATATTCACTTCTAATTCACGTTCTTGAGTAATCGCTGCTCGTTCTAACATTTGTTCTAATTCACCACTGGCTTCACCACTCGCGATTAAATATAGCGTCATCTGCGGGAATAAACGGCTTTGAGTTAAAGCATGATGCAAGCTAGAACCTTCGCGCACTTTCTCGGCAGCGTCTTTAACTGCAAATTGCATTGGACGATTAGAAACAACATCCGCCGTGATTTTTAAAGCTTCTAACATGGGAACACTGCTTGCCATTAAAATACTTAAAGTACGGGTAAAACGTGCTACATTTGCGCCCCGTTCTAGTTTACCTATAATCGGTAATTTTAATAATAAATGATGAAAGCTATAAAGAAAGTTTTCATTTCTTAATAAATAACTAAAAAATAGTATAATTCCACTCAATATTATTAATAAGTAAATACCATAATTTTTAAGAAAATCACTAACACTAATTAAAGCACGAGTTAAGAAAGGTAGTTGTTGTTTAATATTGGTAAATACTTGTACAACTTGCGGAACAACATAAGTTAATAAAGCAATCACAACTAAAATAGCAATGGTTGTTAATAAAGCAGGATAAAATAAAGCTAACAATGTTTTTTGTTGAATATGTTGACGGGTTTCTGTGTAATCTGCTAAACGTTCTAATACAATATCTAAATGTCCTGATTGTTCACCCGCTGCAATCGTTGCTCTGTATAATTCAGGAAATGCACGCGGGAATTCACTCAAACCTTCCGCTAAACTATGCCCTTCTAACACGCGAGAACGCACGGCTAATAACATGGATTTAAGTCGGCGTTTTTCACTTTGTTCTGCTAAAGCTTTTAAACATTCTTCTAATGCTAAACTAGATTTTACTAAAGTAGCTAATTGACGTGTTAGCAAAGCTAAATCTGCTGCACTTAAACCAATTGAAGAAACATTTTTTTTTTGCTTAGCAGAATGGCGATTAATTTCCTCTAAATTGACAGGCGTTAATTGCAATTCGCGCAAGTGTTGACGTACTTGACGGGCTGTATCACCTTCTAATACCCCGCGTTTAGTTTTTCCTTGCTTGTCAATTGCAATATATTCAAAAGCTGCCATGTTTTATGCTTTAACCAAATTTAAATAATTCGCGAAAAAATAGTCCTATTCCGCCCGCTAAGAAAGTCAAAATTAACATTAATTCAAAAGAAGTCATACCCGCAAAAGAAAAACGTAAACTCATTAAAATGCTAAGGAATAAAATTAATACTCCTAAAATAGTAATCCACCAGCCTACATCAGATTTCGGATTATAAAAAATAAAAGCAACACCACTCATAAACACTAACAAGATAATTCCTGATGTTAAATGATAACCTCCCATAGAAACGAGGCTAAAACCTAAGTGGAAACTGCTATGTACTTGCACGTTTTGGAAAAATAAGAAACTACCAATTGCTATCATTAGCAAGCTTAAAAAAACATTACCTACACTAATAGCAACAGGTGGTTTAATTCGCTCATTGTTGTTTGAATGAAGAGTTTGATGATTTTGCACTAATTGTTTCACTTTTTCATGGGAATCCATTATGCTTTTCCTCAGTGCAGTATGAATGATGAGTTAACAATTTAACCAGTCTAAATAACGTGTTACGCCTTGTTCTACTGTTAAAAATGTTTCTGTATAACCTGCTTGTCGTAATATAGAAATATCTGCTTCAGTAAAGCTTTGATAACGTCCTTTTAAATGCGTTGGAAAAGGAATATATTCAATTCTACCTTGTTTGTTGCGGTGTGTTTGATGCCATTGTAAAACAGCATGAGCAACATCGTTAAAAGTTTGGCTTTTACCTGTTCCAACATTAAAAATTCCAGACACATGGAGATTTTCAAATAACCACAAATTAACTTTAACCACATCTTCTACAGAAATAAAATCCCGTCGTTGTTCGCCATTGCCAAAGCCATCACAGCCTTCAAAGAGTTTTAAGCAATCACCATTGAGTAATTGATTATTAAAATGGAAAGCAACACTTGCCATTGAGCCTTTATGTTGTTCGCGTGCGCCATAAACATTGAAATAACGTAAACCAACAATCGGCGCACTATTACCACCTAAATAACGACGGATATATTGGTCAAATAAAAATTTAGAATAGCCATAGGCGTTTAATGGCAGTTCTAACTCGCGTTTTTCTGCAAATTGTTTACCATCTCCATACACTGAAGCACTAGAAGCATAATAAAAAGGAATTTCTCGTTTTAAGCAAAAATGAAAAACAGATTTTGAGTATTCATAATTATTGTGCATTAAATATTGTCCATTCCATTCTGTGGTGGAAGAACATGCACCTTGATGGTAAATAGCTTCTATGTTAGAAAAAGGATGTTCATTTTTTAAAAGTTCTAAAAAAACTTGTTTATCTAAATAATCATAAATTTCACAATCCGCTAAATTTTTAATTTTTTCGCCTTGCGTTAAATTATCTACCACTAAAATATTCGTATAGCCTTTTTCATTAAATGCTTTAATTAAGTTGCTACCAATAAAACCCGCGCCACCTGTAATAATAATCATAAAATAGTTCCTTAAATTTTTTATTGTTTGTCTTATTGTGAGTTTATAATAAACCTGTCCCAAATTGATAAAGCAGGAATGCAATCACCTTAGCTGTTTGCAATCACTAAAGCGATTGCACTCCTATTCAATCAGTTTAGACCACGCGAGTAATACACTACAGTTTATTCAGCTATTTCAGTCGTTTCAGCAGTTGAAATAGGCGCGTGATAACCACAGGCTTTATTAGGACAGGCTTGCTCAACGCCCCAGCGTTTTGTTGTGCGCAACATCGTTACTTCGCAACCACATTGCGGACAAGGTTTAAGCAATGGCGGATGGGATAGCGCGTATTGGCAACTGGGATAATTTGAACAAGAATAGAAAAATGTACCAAAACGCGTTTTACGTTTTACAATCATCCCCACCCGACAGTTTGGACAAGTAACGCCAGTGTTGTCTTCAGGCGCGGCTTCCGTGTGTTTGCATTTGGGGTATTGGCTACAACCAATAAAACGGCTGCCGTTGCGCGTTTGTTTGATATGCAAAGGCGAATGACACAAAGGACAATCTCGCCCTTGCACCACTTCCGCCTCTTTAGGAGGTGCGAGCGGTACTTGATTCCCGTCTGCATCTAAATTACAAGTGTAATCACATTCAGGATAGCCAGTACAACCAACAAATGTGCCATTTTTACCTAAACGTTTAACCAAGGATTTCCCACATTTAGGACATGAGCCTTCCACTGCTTCCTGCGTCACTTCGCCCCGTTTTACGGTTTCAGTTTTCGTGTCGACCAGTGTTTTAAACTCTGTCCAAAAACCGTGCATCAACGGTACCCATTGCTTTTCACCGCGTGAAACGGCATCTAAATCATCTTCTAAACGGGCGGTAAAATCATAATTTACATAATTTGTAAAATGTTCCGTCAAGAATTTATTAACAATGCGTCCCACATCGGTTGGGCGAAAACGTTTTTTGTCTAAAATCACATATTCGCGTTGTTGCAAAGTAGAAATAATGGTTGCATAAGTTGAAGGACGACCAATGCCATATTCTTCTAAAGCTTTTACTAAACTGGCTTCACTATAACGCGGCGGCGGTTCGGTAAAATGTTGTTCTGCCCGAATGGTTTTTAATTTGACCTGTTCACCTACTTCAAGCGGTGGCAACATTCGCCCTTCATCATCATCGCCTTTTTTATCATCTACATCTTCTTGATAAACAGCCATAAAACCGGGGTCAACGACCACTGAGCCATTCGCTCTAAACAGGTTTTTATCATTACCACATTGCAAATCAACCGCAACGGTGTCTAAAGTCGCAGGAATCATTTGGCAAGCGACTGTTCGCCGCCAAATCAGCGCGTACAGCTTAATTTGGTCAGCGGTTAAAAAGCTGGCAATGGCTTCAGGTAAACGTTTAGATTCAGTCGGACGAATTGCTTCATGCGCTTCTTGGGCATTTTTAGAACGGGTTTTATATTCAGGCGCGGTTTTAGGCAAATTATGTTCGCCGTATCGCTCGCTAATCGTTTGCCGAATTTCCTGCACTGCTTCTTGGGCTAAATTCACGGAATCCGTCCGCATGTAACTAATCAAACCTACCGCGCCATTGCCAATATCAATGCCTTCATATAGTTGTTGGGCAATTTGCATGGTTTTTTTAGTGGTAAACCCTAATTTACGGGCAGCTTCTTGTTGCAAAGTGGAAGTGATAAATGGCGGGGAAGGTTGGCGTTTACGTTGCTTGCGGTCAACTTTGAGGACAGTTAAAAAACCTTGGGCTAATTTTAATAAAGTATCTCTGGTTTCTGTCGCTTGCGCTTCATTATTAATACTAAATTGCTGTTGTTTTTCGCCTGCGTACACGGTTAAACGTGAGACAAACACCTGTTTTTCTTTTTCATTATCCGCTTCAATTGTCCAATATTCTTGCGGTTTAAAATTTTCAATTTCTTGCTCACGTTCAACAATCATGCGCAACGCTGGACTTTGTACCCGCCCAGCGGATAATCCTTTGCGAATTTTTTTCCACAACAAGGGGGATAAATTAAAACCCACTAAATAGTCTAAAGCCCGCCGTGCTTTATAGGCTTCTACCAATTCCATTGAAATTTCACGCGGATGTTCAATTTCCTCTTGAATGGCGCGTTGCGTGATTTCATGAAAAACGACTCGATAGACTGGCTTAGCGGCTAAAATCCCTCTTTCATTTAAAATATCATATAGATGCCATGAAATTGCTTCCCCTTCGCGGTCAGGGTCAGTCGCTAAATATAAAATATCTGCCGTTTGCATTGCCTGACAAATGCTTTCTACTTGTTTTTGACTTTTTTCATTGCTGTCCCATTGCATTTTAAAATCATGCGTTGGGTCAACTGCCCCATTTTTAGGGCGTAAATCGCGTACATGTCCATAGGAAGCGAGCACTTCAAATTGATGACCTAAATATTTTTTGATAGTTTTTGCTTTAGCAGGCGATTCTACGATAACTAAGTGTTTACTCATTTTTTAATACCGAGTTTCTTAAAAATTCACAGGGCTTTTTTAATTATTTTTAGTATAAGCGTTTAAAAAGATGCACGCCTAAGCGTGCACAAAATGATTTAAACTCTAAAAATATCAGATGTCTTAATGGAGAAAATACCCCGCGTCTTTAAAAACCATTTGTTCTAACCATTCATTAACTGACTCTTGATGAGGATGATTAAACAATACCATTAAAATAACCCATTTTAGATGTTCTAAATTAAAATCTTCTACATCTAATTCCATTACGCGGTCAATCACTAATTCGCGCGCACTGGGATTTAATACACCAATACGTTCTAAAAACATTAAAAAACCACGACATTCTAAATCTATGCGTTCACATTCTTGGGGTAAATAAACCCGCATAGCATTGGCTTGTTGTGTGCCAACTTCTTCCGCAGTTGCCGATAAATGTTCTAACCAACCGAAGGCTTTTTCAATTTCGCTGCTGCTAAAACCTGCATCAGTTAAAACCCGTTGTAAAAAAGCTTGGTCAAAACGTAATTCTTGACTGTTATTATCTTCATCATCTTCAAGATAATTTTCAAATAAGTACATTAGTACATCGAGGATATTTTCTTTCACTCTGTGTTCCTCTTAAATGGCAGAATGTCAAAGCCCACAATTTTATTGAAGGGGTCTTTACGCCTACAGCTTCGACATTATCCGCCTAATTAGCGTTCGTTTAATTGGTTTATAACATGCGCGTGTATAAACCGCCTGGGTGGGCAATGACTAAACCACGCAGTTCTAAAATTAACAGCATGGAGGAAACTGCCTCAGCCGTCAATCCACTGAGTTCAACTAAAGTGTCAACGGCAATGGGTAATTCTCCCAGTAAATCAAATAGCTGTTGATAGTCAGCTTCTAGTTGTGGCACATCGTCGGAAGAAAGCGTGGCAGTCGGCGACGGGCGGTTAATGGGTGAGGTGGATAATTTAGCCGTCGGCTTATGCGTGACGGTTGTTGTTAGCGTTGGTTGTATTGTATTGTGTTGTAAAACAGCCTGCGCTGCTTGACTAAATTCACGCGTAGATAAATGGTTCATAACTTCTAGCAAAATATCTTCAGCTTTTTCAACTAATTTTGCCCCATTTTTAATTAACGCATGACAACCACGCGCTAAGGGGTTGTGAATAGAACCTGGAATGGCGAACACTTCCCGTCCTTGTTCCGCCGCACTATGTGCCGTAATGAGTGAACCACTCCGTTCTGAAGCTTCCACAACCAGCACACCTAAACTTAACCCGCTAATAATCCGATTACGACGGGGAAAATGTTGTGTTTTTGAGGGTGTACGGGGCGGTAATTCTGACACTAAAACCCCTTGTTCTGCAATACGGTAAGCTAATTCACGATGCTGTGGTGGATAAACACGGTCTAAACCATTGCCTGCCACAGCTAGGGTTTGTCCTTGTGCTGCTAATGCACCTTGATGTGCAGACGCATCAATGCCTAACGCCATACCGCTGGTAATTACAAACCCCGCTGCCGCTAAATGTTGCGCAAAGTGCAACGCATTCGTGCTGCCTTGGCTGGTGGGATTGCGTGAACCCACAATTGCGATTTGCGGGCGATTTAAAACGGCTAACTGTCCCCGCACAAATAACACTGGCGGCGCGTCATGAATTTGTCGTAACAACGCGGGGTATTCAGTTTGATTAATACATAAGATACTATTTTCAGCATGGTTATTTAGCCACGCGAAATCCTGTTCTACTTCTGCCCAAGCGGGCATTTTTAAATATTGAATAGTATCTGCTTTTAAACCTAATTCTGTCCATACGCTAGGCGCAGCTTCAAATAAAGCGCGGGGGCTACCTAGTTGCGCAACCAAACGGGTAAAAGTGATATTACCAATGCGCGGTGCACGCAACAAGGCAAGCCAATATTCTAAATCAACCGTAGTTTGCAAGCCAAATTCTCAAAAAATGTGATGCTTAAGGTAAACCAACAACATCGTAAAGCTGAATTAAATTAGTTGCTTTCATGACTAAAGCATAACTCACATTATCATAGGCTTTAAAAACTAATAACGTTCCCGTACGATGGTTAGGTAATGTTAAAGTTTCTTTATCACGACTGTCGACAATTTCTTCGCCGCGTTGAAAAATACCTAAAATATTACCAAAACTAATTCCATCTTGTTCGCCCCGATTTACAACAACGATTTGATATTGCCCAACTTTATTAACACCATCTAAAACTGACACAATTTGTGCCCCTGCCACTGCTTCAGGCGGCGGGGCTGTCGGTTTAAAACTGTCTTTAAATTCTTGATTATCAGCAGGAATTAAATAATCACCCTTGTGAATTTCGCGAGAGGCTCGCACAATTTTAAAAGTGGCAATTTCCCCGTCATACGCTTTTAAAGTCGCATCGCCTAAGTAAACAGCTTCATACGCATAAACTTCACTGCCATCTTGGCTTTTATATTCTGAGCCAGGGCGAATAATTGCATATTCCTTCTGTTCTGTGTGAAATAAATTCCGCACATAAATTTCATCTTCGGTGCTTAATAAAACTTTGGCATTGGTACTGGACACAATATAAGGTAAATCTTCCGTTTCTTCTGGATTAATTAATTGCGGACGATTGAGAAAATGCTGAATACGTTGTAAAGGAATTTCAGGCACAACCCGCGAAGTAGAAATTTCGCGCACTTGTGGAGATAAACGCACATTCCGCCCTGAGCGTAGTTCTAATACGGCATGACTACCTTTTGCGCCGCGATTTAAGACTAATACATCACCCGCTTGGATTTTAGGTAAATTTTTCCAACCTTTAGTAATGATTTCAGGGTCTAACACAAATTTACTTAACGCTTGTAAAAAATCATCTTTGTCGCGAATACGATAAGTTGATGGCGCATTTTGAATAAATTCAGTATCTGGGGGTAAAACAAAGCTTTCAGCATAAAGACTGACAGGCAATAAAAAAAGCAGGAAGAAAA
>JACCEE010145588.1_pt1 | contig 68661 bp, 61 predicted proteins | sample 7449931 | NCBI WGS metagenome assembly JACCEE01 (sample SAMN15323457, study PRJNA562643) | freshwater metagenome | isolation source: river surface water | place: USA:Blue River Watershed | collected 2017-08-19
GTATTTGAATAGGAATATTTTTCCCCAGGAATATAACTATTTGCGCTATAACGCCGCGCAATGCTAAAAATCAATTCAGGTGTAAATTGCACGCTGTCTTTTTGTGAGAAATATTCAGTAAACACTTCGTCTGTCACATAATCAGGGATACCGCTTAAATGTTGCACTAACTGGCGGATAGTCACTTGATTTGTATAATCTTTACCTTCAACAATAACTAATTGTGTTAAGTCGGGTAAATAATTAACGATTTTATCGTCTAAATTTAATTTACCTTCCTCCATCAATTGTAAAATAATGGTTGCAATGTAGGTTTTTGTAATACTTCCAATTTCAAAATTATCAGTTTTCTGAAGCGCGTGCCCTGTTTGAATCTCTGCCACTCCGCGCACACCGTGCCACGCTGTGCCGTCTTCCTGCATGATGCTAATTAATACCCCAGGTGCAATGGTAACTTGCTGTGCAAAGTCATCTAAAACGCTCTGAAAAGTCGCTTGTTTAGCTGCGCTAAATGCTTTATCTACCACAAAAAATTCAATATTAGAAAATTCGCTTTGTTGTACACCAGAAAGTGCAGCAACGGCGATGTAATATGCGGAAGTTTCAGGCAATTCAACAGTAACTTGTGTATCAGTCAATTCAAAACTATTGATAGGCGTTGCAGCGGGATAAGGTGCGAAAAAAAAGCGATACCCCGTTGCCCCATCAATCGCTGTCCAGTGCGCAGTGACTTGTTTATTAACAGTTTCTAAACTTAAAGTGGGCGCATTGAGTACGTCGGCAGCTGTTGCTAAAGGCAAATAGCAACAAAAAATTAAAAGGGAGAAAAGCAGGCGTTGCATAAGTTAAATCTCTTTGTTAAACAAGATAAGCTGTCTAAGCAGCTTGCTCTATTTGTGGATAAGCAATTAATTTACCAAAGAAATCCCGTGTAATTTGTAATTGTAATTCACTGGAATCTACGGCATTAATCATTTTTCTAAAATTCGCTGAGTCAAATTGTCCTTTGCTATACCAAGAAATATGCTTGCGTGCCATGCGGATGCCAGTTTGTTCGCCATAAAACGCATATAAATTTTCTAAATGTTGTAATAACACATCGCGAATTTCAGTTAATGAAGGACTAGGCAAAAATTCGCCTGTTTGTAAATAATGGTCAATTTCTCTGAAAATCCAAGGATTGCCCTGCGCTGCCCGCCCAATCATGATGCCATCGGCATTGGTACGTTCAAATACCTGTTTTGCTTTTTCTGGACTGCGAATATCGCCATTAGCAATCACTGGAATTGATACATTGGCTTTAATTTCTGCAATCGTGTCATATTCGGCATCGCCCGAATAACCGCACGCGCGCGTCCGTCCGTGCACTGCTAACGCTTGAATTCCACTCTTTTCCGCAATTTTCGCAATATCTACTCCGTTGCGATTGGCTTTATCCCAACCCGTGCGAATTTTTAACGTGACGGGGACATTAACCGCATTAACTACCGATTCTAAAATACGCGCAACGAGAGTTTCGTCTCTTAATAAAGCTGAACCCGCCATTACATTGCATACTTTTTTGGCAGGACAGCCCATGTTAATGTCAATAATATCTGCACCATTATCAACATTATGACGCGCTGCTTCTGCCATCAATTGCGGGTCAGCTCCCAAAATTTGCACTGAGCGGGGTGCTGGTTCACCTTCATGCTCGGCACGGCGTTTTGTTTTTGCACTGCCCCATAATAGAGAGTTAGAAGAAACCATTTCAGAAACCGCCATTCCCGCGCCTAATTGACGACATAATTGACGAAAAGGACGGTCGGTTACGCCCGCCATGGGGGCAACAAATAAACGGTTAGCGATATGATATGAACCTATTTTCATAATAAAAGAAACAGTAATAAAGTTTATGATAAGAAAAACGATGCAATGAGTGGCTATTTATGTTATATAAACATCAAGCTAGTTATTAAACACTAAAAAGTCTCTTGCAAGATTAGCCTGCGATGAGCAATGGTTACACTCCGTCGTACTTCCACGTATGTTATAAAGTGCAAGTTTAGCCTAAAAACAAAGATTGATTATATTAATCATTTTAAGGGTGAGGAGTTGGCACGTTATAAGCAATATCATCACATGAATTGCAATCATTTTGTTGGTGAATTTTAAGAAAACCCTTAAAATAAGTATGACGTATCGCACGCTAAACAAAATACTGATAATTTATTCTTCACTTGTTTAAGTTATATTCTCTACCCCATTGCGCTAACTCATGATTCCTTTAGAAAAAATCATTGTCCTCAATAAAGTGCCGTTGTTTTCCATGCTCAAAACGGAAGATTTGCACATGATTTCGACCATCGCTACCGAGGAAGCTTATGAAGAAGGGCATACCTTATTTTATGAGGGCGATGCGGGAGATAAATTATTTATTGTGGTATCAGGCAAGGTAAATATTTTAAAAAATGTTGATAATAAAGAAAAAATACTTGCAACTTTGAAAGAAAATGATTTTTTAGGAGAGTTATCTCTGTTTGATGCAGAAACTCGTACCGCGACGGCTCGTTGTAATGAACCATGTACATTTTTGGTTATTGAACGCAATGACATGGAGCAGCTTGCGCACGAATATCCCGCAATTGCATTCGGCTTTATTAAGGTTTTAATCAGTCGGATGCGTGGCATGATTAGCAACAAGAATTAATTTATTATGCTCCGTATTCTTAGCAATCTCTTGTCTATTAAACCCAATGAATGGGAAGGGGTGCTATATTTTTTCAGCATTTCACTCATTTTCTCTTTTGGTTCAAGTTTTGCCCGCAGTATTGGCATGACTTTATTGGTAGGGAATTTGGGGGGCGATAAATTACCTATCATTTTTATTTTCATTGATTTAGCAGTAATGGTAGGGTCAATGATTTATGCGAGCTATACGCGGAGGGTGTCGGGCGTTGCTATCTTAAGCTTTTTCTTTCTAGCAACGACTGTTTTTGCAATCATTGTCCAAATTTTATTTTTATTAAATGCTTATTGGTTTACTTATACCCATTGGAATTGGGTATATGGTGCATTTTTTATTGGTTTCTCTTTCTTTTATATTTTAATTTCCATTCATTCAGGCTCAGTAGTTGCCTCTTATTTTACCGCTGTACAAGTAAAACGGGTTACACCTGTTATCAACGCTGGTATTCCTATTGGGGGAATTCTAGGCGGTTCAATGTTGATGTTTTTACTTAATGTATTGCGAATTGAACCGCGTTGGTTAATTTTAGTTTTAGGCTTATCATGTCTAGGAGCTTATTGGTTACTGCATATTTTAAGTCGTCATTTAACCCCCATCCGTACGGGTAATTTAACCACCAGCAAAAATGGACATCATTCGCCAGTTAATGAATTATTAGTTGCGTTTCGTTATATCGTGCGTTCGCGCTTAATGTTATTCATGTCTATTGGTTTGATATTATTCGTCATTGGCAATAAATTACTTGAATATCAATATCATGTTGTGATTTACCCTGTCATTTATCCCAATGATACCGCCCGAGCTTCTTTTTTTGCACAATACGAAATTTTTGCAAACTTAGCATGGTTACTCATTCAATTATTTGCAACTTCGCGTTTAATGACCACTTTTGGCGTTGGTGCGAGTAACTTAATTCACCCCGTGCTCACTGCGGCAATTAGCTTGTTATTATGCTGGTTTTTCTACACGACTAACGGTGATATTAACGGCAATACACACATGGTATTGATTTTAGCGGTTGTTGCTCAATTCATTAACCAAGAAATGCGCTGGGCAATCCGAACACCTGCCAATAATTTATTATTCAATGCAATCCCACCCAATCAATGGGGGGTCAATAAAGCATTTTTAAATGGTATTGCTTATCCTTTTGCAACATTAACAGCGGGATTATTCCTATTATTGTTCAATAACAGCAATACGTTAGCTAATATTCATTATTTAAATTTTAATGAGTTTGTGTTCTTTTTACCATTAATTGTATTTGTTGTTTCCATTTTAGGGATTTTAAGTGCTTTACCGCAATGGTCAGCTTATAACCAAGGCGTTTTCGGGTTATTAAACAGAGAGTTATTTGATAAGCGTGCCGCGTTAGGGTCTTCTAACCGTTCTAATACTTTAAAACAAGTGATTGAAGAAAAATTACAAAGTACCGATTATTATCATGTCGTTGCGGCATTAGAAATGGTGCGTGTTATGCGCTTAAATTTCTTTGTCACTCAAGTAGGTAATTTATTACTCAAAACAAAAGATTTTCAAGTTAAAGAACATTGTTTAAATACGCTTGCGGCTTTACCGCAATCAAACACCAGTGTTACCTATTTATTAGAATCTTTAAAAACTGACCAAGACCCGCGCGTTTTACCGTTAATCTTACGCACTTTAACTCAATTTAAGAGCGTCAATTTTAACGCGAGTGTGGAAAAACTGCTTGACCATTCAGACCCACAGGTTTTTGTAGAGGCTTGTTTATGCTTGTATAAACACCCGTTATACACGCGCAAACAACAATTAGAAAATCGGATTTTAGACCGCTTGATTGACCCAACTCAGCCTAATTTTCCTTTATATTTATATACTTTAGGGGAATTTAGTAAATCGCGTTATAGTGATAAAGTTGAACCCTATTTGCAACATGCTAATCCTGAAATTCGCTTAGCGGCATTCACAGCTTATGTGCAAATGTTAGAAGGACAACTGGAAAATCATAAAACGGTATTAATTGATGCGTTAAACTCACCTTTAAAAGAAATCAAAGTTACTGCGTTACAAGCATTAAAAGAATGTCAGCCATTGGAAAATTGGACACCCGTTATTCGCTTGTTGGGAGCAAAAGATAAAGTATTAGTGAATGAAAGCAAAGAGTTATTACGCCTAAATTTGACACATTGCAAATCAGCTTTAGTTATTCGCGTTTTTTCTGATAGTGTTTCTGTGCAAGAACGGTTTGAAATTTTATCGTTGGTGTATTCTAAATTAACTGACCAACAACGTCATCGCTTGCGCAAAGGAGCAGATGATGCGTTGAAGAAGTTTTTACAAACTCAGGCATTGTTAAAATTACATGAACATGAAGTAGTACAAAGTAAAAGCCATGAATTAGTGAATAAAATTTTGCAAGAAGTGATGGAAAACCATTTATTGCATTTATTGACAGTTATTACTTATGCTTCAGAACAAAGTTTGGAGTTTTTCCAACGGGTTAGCCGTGGTTTATTGTCTTTGAGTAAAGCAAACCAAGGGAACGCGCTAGAAGTCTTATCTAATGCAGGTGAAAAATACTTAGTGGGGCGTGTTTTGCGTTACTATGAAGAACGTCCTATAGATGTTCGCTCTATTAATCGTTTGTATTTAATGCTGTTTTCTGAGCCGTTGCCCGTTAATGAAAACAATTACGATAGTCACTTGCAAGCAATTGATAATGATGTGTTACGCGCTTGTTTACATTATCGTCAACAAGAACGTACTGGCAATTCTATGATGGAACGTAGCACCAGCCGTCGTGTACGCGACTTTTTGGTGGAATCCTCACAACCTAAACCTTTGTTTAAGCGGTTGTTTAAGCCTATTTATCGTTCACAGCAACAACCTTCTTCTTTATAACGTCTTTTTGTTCATACATTGACGATTTATTGTTGATGTTAAGAAATAGAAGTCTGCCAATCTTTTAGATTTACCGCAATATTCAAACTAAAACAAAGACCTGCTAGGTTTCTAAAACCTAGCAGGTCTATCTATTTCTCAGAGCAGGTTCAAAAAACTGCCAATCCTGATACAAACACTTGCTTGCTGACTTTGAATTAAGTTAATTCCGTTTTACGATAATATCACCAATATCTTCTTGTAAACTATCAACTTCCTTTTTAGGGACGGTTGACATCTCCATAAAATAAGCTAAGAACCAAAACAGAGCTACGCCTAAAGCCCAAAATAAAATTTGCCATGCCCATAAGGAAGGAATGCCAAATAACCATGTTTCAGGATGACGCGGGTCGCCAAAAATCCAGTTACCAATCACAGAACCAGGCCCTACGCCAATAATGAACCAAGCAATCATTAAAATCCAAGCAAGAGGAATCCAGCGACGTTTATGCTCAGAAAGTCCTGCATGTTCTTGTAATAATTCATGAAACATTGAGCGATATTCTCGGTGTTCTTGACGTTGTGTAAAGAAAGAAATAATAATCGCCAGCGGTAAATTAAATAAAATCCCCCAACCAGCAGAGTGAATCGTTAGCGGATAGCGTCCCCACCATGGAGTTATACCAAGTATGGAAAAAATATAACTACCAATAGCATCTGTCATTGTGACGGCAATTAGACCCGCAATTAAACCTACAATAATCCCTTCGCGGGTTAAAAATGACCACCAACAAATACCAATCAGGGCGGGATACATTTGCAAGCCGTACGCAACTGCTAATCCACCCAATAAAACCAGTGCGTCATTACTGCTTGAAGCAACCGCTAAAGCGGCTAAGGTGATTAAAACAATGGCAAACCGTCCTAATAGTTTTTGCATTCCGTGGGATGCTTTGGGAATGAGAAAGCGTTTGAATAAATCGCGGGTTAACATGCCGCCTGCGGTGGACATGTAAGCGGAGGCAGTGGATTGCATCGCAGCTAATGCGCAAATGGCTAAAAATGCAACTAAATAGGGGGCATCATCGGCTAATAAATGGATTAATGCAGGTACTAAAGCTTCTTGACGGCTGGGGGTTTGCATAATGTCGCGGTCGCCTAATACTGAACCTAACATATTATTGACGGCTTCAGGATGAGCGGCGATGAACGCAATGTTTGCGCCTAATAAATGTCCTCCTAGCCCTTGAATAGCTGTGAAAACAATTAAAATAAAGCCAATTCCAAACGCGGAAGCCCACACTTGTTGGGGGGCAAAAGGACGTGGATTGTTATTAGAAAATGCCCACATACTAAAAGCTGGTGAGGCTTGAATTCCCATCAAAGCAATTAAATAGGTCATGGTCATTGTGCCTGTCCATGCTCCCCCCACAGCTTGCGAACTATCACTAACCCATTGAATAGAGCCAGGGATACTGATGTAATGACTGTAACCATCAGGGGTTAGTTTAGTGTCAAATTGGCTTAATAAGGTAATTCCAGTAATTAAATTATGAATGCCGCCAACATAATATAAAACGATACAACTGATTAAAATGATTCCTAAAGCTAATAAAATAGCTTGTATGGTATCAACATAGGCAACTGCGCGAAGTCCACCCGTGGCAACGTATAATAAAATCACGGAGGATAACATCCACATCCCAAAATCAATGCTGAGCATTCCATCTGTCAAAATATTGAATAAATAGCCAGAAGCGCGTAATTGTAAGCCTAAATAGGGAATAGAAAAAACTAATGCAACAACAACAATGAGCACTCGCAAGGTTTCTGAGCGGTAGTAATCTGAAAACATTTCACCTGGTGTAACATAGCCAAAATGTTTACCAAGTAACCATTGTCGTTTTAAAAATAAAATACCGGTTAAAGGAATTGTTAACGCATAAAATGAAGCATGGGCATATTGCAAACCATCCCGATAAATAAGTCCAGGATGTCCAATAAATGTCCATCCTGAAAAAGAGGTTGCCGTCGCTGCGAGAATATAAACCCAAACAGAAATTTGCCGTCCTGCAATAAAATAATCACTAGCGGTTCGTGATGAAAATGCGCCTTTAATGCCCCAAAAAATACAATACGCCCAATAAATTGCAACAAATATAAACAGCCAAATTATCTTCGGGTCCATCGCTCCTCCTTTTATTTCCTCTGTTTATGATATTGGCTAAAAATGCTTTTTAATTTGTAAAAAAATCAAGAGATAATCATAATACCGTTTTTTATTACGTTAAGCTTGAATCATCAAAATACTTTATACCGCTGAGATGAAAATGATTCACTACTTTCCCGTGAAATTTTACGCTTTTTAATTAAAAATACGTTAAAAATAACCCTTTAAAATTAAATTAAATTTATATTATTTAGCTTGGGACGAAAAAAGATTTAAGTATTTGTATCCGTGTAAATAAGTTATGCTGTTTAACAGTCAAAAGCACACACTTTAAGGTTTCAATACAGTCTATTGCAATTGTGTTTGTAGAAAAGTTTGAACACTTTAAATCATTTTTCCCTTTTTAAATGATTAAAATTTGCGAAATTTTGCGCCTATTATTTGATGATTAACGTTTTACAAAAAGTATGCACTACTTGCGGCTTTAAAATAATAACTTGCATACTAATTTGTTTTTTCGTTAAAATTTGCGCTTTTTTAAAATTGAGATTGTTATGTACTACTGCGCTTTTTAAGCTGTTACATACATTCATCATTGGGCAATCCTTTTTCTTACAAGCACACTCCTTATGACTCAAATGGAAACCACGACGATGAGCGATATTTCTGTTTCCTCTTCTATTGCCCCGTCAACTTTTTCCTATCCATTAAAACGGATTGGCATGATTGGCGGAGGACAATTAGGCAAAATGACGGCACAAGCTGTCAGACAAATGGGATTTTACCTCACGATTCTCGATCCCCAAGCCGATTGTTCTACCGCGAAGTTAGCTGATGCACAGTTAGTGGGTAGTTTATATGACGAAGAAAAAATTCGGCAATTAGCAGAATGCAGTGATGTGCTGACTTATGAAATTGAGCATATTGGTACGCAAACCTTAAAAAAATTGTATGATGAGGGTTACCCTGTTTATCCTTCCCCCTATTTATTAGAGGTTATTCAAGATAAACTATTGCAAAAACAAGCCCTAGAAAAGCACGGTATTCCTATTCCACGTTATGAAGCAGTAGATAGCATTACGCACGCTTATTTAACTTATGCAACTTATCCTTTTGTGCAGAAAGCGCGCAAAGGCGGCTATGATGGGCGCGGAGTTGCCATATTACGCAGTGCAGCAGATGCACATAAAGTGCTTGATGTGCCTTCTATGGTTGAAGAATGGATTGATTTTAGCAAAGAACTCGCGGTAATGGTCGCGCGTGACAGTCAGGGCAAAGTAGAATGCTACCCTGTCGTAGAAATGGCGTTTGATGACGAAAATAATATTTGTGATGTTGTTATTGTGCCCGCCAATTTATCAGATGAATTAACCCAAAACGCCCAAGAAATCGCTGTGAAGGCAATTGAAGCTTTAGACGGCGTTGGCGTATTTGGGGTTGAAATGTTTTTAACCCACGATAACCGTATTTTAGTTAATGAAATTGCACCCCGTCCGCATAATTCAGGACATTATACAATTGAAGCCTGTGTTACGAGCCAATTTGAACAATTAGTGCGCATTTTAGCTCAATTACCTTTAGGAAGCGCAAAGTTACGCTGTCCTGCCGTGATGTTAAATTTACTAGGTGCAGAAGGTTACACAGGACAACCTATAATTGAAGGTCTAGCAGAAATCTTGGCAGTAGAAGGAACAGCATTTCACTTCTATGATAAAAACAGTACTCGTCCTTTTCGCAAAATGGGGCATTTAACTATCACCGCTGAAACTAAACAACTGGCTTTAGAAAAACTTGACGCGGTCAAACACATTTTACAAATTAAAGGACAACAGCATTTATGATAGCGACGCAACAACCCTTAGTCGGGATTATTATGGGCAGCGACTCGGACTTACCGACGATGCAAGAAGCGGCTAAAATTTTAGAAGATTTAGAAGTGCCTTTTGAACTTACCATTGTCTCAGCACATCGCACTCCTAAACGTCTATACGACTACGCGCAAGAAGCAGAACAACGCGGTTTAATTACCATTATTGCAGGTGCAGGCGGCGCGGCACATTTACCTGGTATGGTTGCCTCGCTTACAGTCTTACCTGTAATTGGTGTTCCTATTAAAACAGCCAGTTTAAACGGCTTAGATTCCCTGTTATCCATTGTACAAATGCCTGCTGGCGTACCTGTTGCAACGGTAGCGATTAATAACGCTAAAAATGCAGGTTTATTGGCAGCGCAAATTGTCGCTAGCGTACAACCCGCAGTGCGCGAAGCTTTACGCAATTACAAACTCAATTTAGAAAAAACCGTTTTAAGCAAAGCCCAGCATTTAGAAAAATTAGGATATGTTGGTTTTTTAGAACAACGCGAAAATTAACCTGAAAATGGTTAAAAGTGTGAGAAAATGGTAACATACTCACTGTAGAGTACGAGAAAATATAAAAAGAAGTAGCCACCTTAGAAAATATCTTGGAAAAAAGTAAAAGCACAAAAGGTAGCGACTTAAGATAGTTTTAATAATTCAATCTGTTACGAGCATGTCGTTAAAAAATGGGTATGAACGGCATGAATTATGCTGAAATAAAAAAAGCTGTTAAATCGTTTCTCTAAGTTTCAGTTAAATGAAAATCAACGGCGAACTGACTGCTAACAGAATGCAACGTGAATAATAAGAAGGGTATGATTTTTTAAGGTAATACCGCTTTTAGCAGGACTGTTCATGTTAATCAGACGAGCTAATTAATTTAATGATAATTTGTTCGCGTACTTTCACTTCCGACTAACGCGCAAACTTTCTATGTCACATAATTCTTTACCACCACAGTCTTACTATACTCATGATAAAGTGAGTCTGTTATTTATTTATCTCGGCGGCTTTTTCGTAGCCAATGCGATTATCGCCGAGTTTGTCGGTGTCAAAGTTTTTTCAGTAGAAAGAAGTCTAGGATTTGAACCGCTAAATTTCTATCTATTAGGACTCTACTTGTCGCTGAATTTTACCGCTGGGGCTTTGCTTTGGCCGTTACAATTCGTCATTACCGATATTATCAATGAATATTTCGGCAGGCGTGGTGTCAAAATCCTGTCGTATATCACCATTATTCTCATTTGTTACGCCTTCATCATTGTTTTCTTTACAATTCATTTAACTCCTGCTGACTTTTGGATTACCCGTCGAGGACAAAATGGCAGCATGGTTGATATGGATGCTGCTTTTGATGCCGTATTTGGGCAAGGTTTATGGATTATCATTGGCTCACTGGTTGCCTTTTTAATTGCACAATTAGTTGATATTGCGATATTCCATCGAATTAAAAGTTTTACAGGTGAAAAACACCTTTGGTTACGCACTACTGGTTCAACCTTAGTTTCACAATTAGTAGATAGTTTTGTTGTTTTAATTATCTCATTCCATGTCAATCCCGCAACCAATTGGGATTTAAGCTTGGTATTAGCCATTGGTTTTGTTAAATATTTTTACAAGTTTATCATGGCATTAATTTTAACACCGCTGGTTTACATGTTGCACAACATGATTGACTACTACCTAGGTGAACCGCTTGCATCACAACTTAAACAACGTGCAATGCAAGAAGACATGATACTCAGCATTCCCATTCCTTCTTTCAATTTGCCAAATAACGCTACACCAGAATCCCACCCGTTACCAGAAATGACTGTACAGCAAGAATTATCAGCTAAAGAAACCGCAGTCAAAGAGCAAAAAGAATAATTTGTAATAACGCTTAAGGAGTTTTACGCATGGTCTGGAAAATTAAATTACCGTTTTCTGATATTTCCAGCCTTTTTAAAATGCCGTTGAAATTAATATGCGTAAGCTTCTTCATGGGGATTTTAGCCCCCCTAAGCTGGGCTAATTCCTTATTAGAACAGCGAATGCAATTTCAAGATATTTATAGCAACTTGGAAAAATACGATTTAGCAACGGTTAAAACCTTACAAGCATCACTTGCCGATTATCCCATTGCTTATTATTTAACCTTAGCCAAATTACGGCAATTATTACCCAAATTGCAAGCTACAGAAGTGCAAGCGTTTATTGAAAAAAATCATGATTCGCCTGCACTTCCCCCCTTTCAGCGCGAATGGTTATTGCAACTTGCTAAAAACCAACAATGGCAAACTTTTTTAGCGTTTTATCAACCAGTAATTGCCCAAAAACATCAAACATTGCAATGTCATGCCTTTACGGCGCGTCTCTCTACCCATACGCAACTTGAAACGCTGGCGACAGACGCTTTAAGCCAATGGACTGCGCCGCTCAATCCCGCTTGTCAACCCGTCATTGACTATTTAGCCACTCAAAAAATAATTGATAACGCGCTACGTTGGCAGCGTATTCAACTGCTATTAAAAGCCAACGAAAACAAAGCTGCGCAAAGTTTAGCAGCAGCATTACCTGCTACCCAACAAAACGAATTTAAAATTTGGCAAGCCATCGCAAGTAAACCTTTAGACAATTTGAAAAATTTTAATGGAGCAGATTCTGAACATTTACGCGAAGCCATTATTTACGGCATTAAAGCGATTGCGGATAAAGATGCAACAACAGCCAATTCACTATGGATGACATTTAAAGCCCGTTATGCTTTTAGTGCTGAGCAACAAAATGCCACTGCTCGCGAAATTGCACTAGAGGCTTTTTGGCAAAAATTACCCGAAGCCAGCGAATGGTTATTGAATTTAAATCCTATGGTTTACGATGAACAGGTTTCACGGGTTATTTTGCAAGTGCTGTTAAATGAGCGTAAATGGGAACTTTTAGCCGCGTTTATTCAAAAACTTGCTCCCGAAGAGCAACAAAAAGAGGTATGGCAATATTGGCGAGCGCGAGCTTTGGTAGCACAAGGGCAAACAAACCAAGCTACACCTATTTTTGAAAAGCTAGCAATGCAACGTAGTTACTATGGTTTTTTAGCGGCTGATAGAGTGCTTAAAACATACCAATTTAACGAAATACCAACTAACAGCACTCCAGAACAAAAAAATGCCTTGTTACAACGTTACGCAGGCATTACCCGTGCTAAAGAACTGTTTTTAGTCAATTTAATGCCTGAGGGGCGGCGCGAATGGACTGCTTTATTGGAACAATTACCCGCTGAAGATTTAAAAATCTTAGCAACGCTAGCGAGTGAATGGGGTTGGTACAACCGCGCGATTGTTACATTGGGCAAAGCACAGGCGTTTGATGATTTAGCCATCCGTTTTCCTACCCCTTATTATGATACCGTTTTTGCCAATGCAGAGCTGCAACAAATAGAGACGGCATGGGTTTATGCCATTATTCGCCAAGAAAGTGCATTTCAAGAGGATGCTGTTTCTAGTGCGAATGCAATAGGGCTTATGCAAATTTTACCCACAACAGCGAAAGAAATTGTTAAGCGCAATAAATTAACGTTAGTGGTAGATGAAACTTTATTGAAAGACCCACAAGTAAGCATTCAACTTGGCACGCTTTATTTACGACAATTACGCGCCACGCTTAAGCAAAATATCATTTTAGCGACAGCCGCTTACAATGCAGGCGCATCACGCGCAAATCAGTGGGTTAATGAATTTGGCTGTAATGACCCAGAGGTTTTTATTGAGTTAATTCCGTTTAAACAAACGCGGGATTATGTGCAAACGGTGATGCAATACATCGCTATTTTTGAATATCGTTTGTTGGGCAATACGGATGCAGTCAAACGCATTCCTGTCACAGCCATTCGTGAAGATTGCGCGGTGAATACGGCGCGGTAAATAGTTGTTGTCTAAATAAACGCAAGTTCGGCGATAGATTCAATAGATTCAAACGAAAACAAAGAGCTACTAGGTCTTAGAGACCTAGTAGCTCTATCGGTGCCGGTTCAAAAAACAAGCAATCTTAAGTTCACATCATTTAAAACACATCGCCAATATTGCTACAAACTATTGATACAACCACACGCGCATTACCGAAATTAATTTATCAGTATCTACGGGTTTTGTTAAATAATCGCTTGCGCCCGCTTCAATACAACGTGCTTTATCACCTTTCATCGCCTTCGCAGTCAGTGCAATAATCGGCAACTTTTGAAAACGCGCTTGTGAACGAATCCGTTGCATTGCTTCGTAACCATCCATTTCTGGCATCATAATATCCATTAATACAATCGCAATTTCAGGTTGTTGGTCTAAAATGTCTAACGCTTCTTTGCCATTTTTGGCAATCGTCACTTTCATATCACGCCCTTCTAAAAAGGTCGTCAACGCAAAAGTATTGCGCACATCATCATCCACAATTAACACCGTTTTATTTGCTAACAATACTTCTTTATCGCGCACCATCCGCAACATACGCTGTTGTTCTTGCGGCAATTCTGTTTCTAATTGATGCAAAAATAACGTGACTTCATCCAGTAAACGTTCAGGCGAATGTACGGTTTTCACCGTCATATCCTGATGATGTTGCAAAACATCTGCTTCCTCAGTCGTTAATTCCCGCTCGCCATATAACACAATTGGAATCGCCAATAAACGGGCTTGGGTGTGCATGGTTTCTAATAAGTGAATACCTGAATTGCTCGCGCTTTCTATGTCAATTACCACACAATCTATTTTAGTTTCAGTCAATTGCTGCATAGCTTCCTCTAAACTATTAACGCTATCCAAAGTGACATCCACTAAATTCACCACGTTTGATAAAGCTTGTTGCCGTTCGGGGCGGTCAGTCATCAGTAACAGGGTTTTAAGTTTGCGTTCAATAAAGGTTTCAATATTTTGTAAAGTCGCGTTTAACTCTTCCAATCTGACGGGTTTCACAGAATACCCAATCGCGCCCATCCGCAATGCAGCAGCAGAATCATCATGAGCAGAAATAAAATGTACTGGAATATGGCGCGTATTAGGGCTGTCTTTCAAACTCTCCATGACGCTCCAGCCATTTACTTTGGGCAAACCTACATCCAAAATAATCGCCGTTGGACGATATTCTTCTGCTAATAATAAGCCCGCCATGCCATCTTCTGCGACTAAACATTGAAAATGATGGTCATGTGCTAAATCTTGCATAATCCGCAAGAAATTATGGTCATCATCAATAATTAACAGTTTTTTATCTTCTGGCTGCAAATTATCGCGGTCGTCAGGTAACGGTGGCGGCGGCGTGGCAATCATTAGAAACGGAACGGGTGCACCTTGTGACCGCCGTGCGCGACTGACATTGGGCATTAAATGACGATGACGATAAGGGCTTGTGGTAGGTGTGTGATGCGGTATTTCTGGCTGAGTAGATGCTGCCACTTTTTCTACAATAGACTTCAAATTACTTATTTGATTTTTATCAGTTGTAATAATTTCGGGTTTAGTGAACGTTGCACTGGGCGGCTGTGTACTTTCTTTTAATGCTTGAGACTGTACGACATTTTCTACTTTTGTTGCAAATTCAACTGATTTTTCTAATAATGTAATATTGCTAGAATCAGAGAAACTATTATTTATTTGCTCAATTTCTGCAATAGGTACAATTGCGGCTTTACGATTAATTTCCGCAGTCATTGCGGGAGGCAATACTAAAGAACTCTGTGTTAATAATTCTGTACTTTCTTCTATAGAACGCACAGGAGCTTGCAAGGGCAATAATAAACTAAATGTACTTCCCTCATTCAGTACGCTACTTACTACCAATTCACCGCCTAATAAACGCGACAATTTGCGTGAAATAGATAAACCTAAGCCTGTTCCTCCAAAACGACGACTAATAGTGCTATCTGCTTGGCGGAAAGCTTCAAAGACTAATTCTATTTTTTCCACTGGAATTCCTGTACCCGTATCCGTGACATGGAAAATTAAATAAGGCGGTGAGGAAATATAAGTAATATTTCCTCTAAATAATTCAGGAATTTCTTCTGCTAATTCTAAGCGTAAAATGATTTGTCCTTTAGAAGTAAACTTTAACGCATTAGAAAGCAAGTTGTTTAAAATTTGCGTGAGACGTTGTTGGTCATTTTCTAAGGTTGCAGGAATATGTTCATTTAATTCTAACGTGAATTTTAAGCCTTTTTGCTCGGCTAAATGTTGGAATTTACGTTCCATATTATCGAGCAATTCAACGACACTAAAGGTTTCTACGCTAATTTCCATCTTGCCCGCTTCAATCTTAGATAAATCTAAAATTTCATTAATCAGGCTTAATAAATCTGTCCCTGCACTGTAAATAGTACGCGCATATTCAATTTGTTTGTCGCTTAAATTGTGTGTGCGATTTTCTGATAAAGATTGTGCTAAAATCAGCATACTATTCAAAGGAGTACGCAGTTCATGCGACATAATCGCTAAGAATTGCGATTTATATTGACTGGCTTGCTCAACTTCTTTGGCTTTAATTTCTAACTCTTGTTGTTTTTGTTCTAGTATTGCGTTGATTTCCCGCAAACGTCCGCGTTGTTGTTCTAATTCATGTGTTCTAAAAGCAAGCATCTCATTGATATGACGCAATTCTTCTTGCTGCGCTTTTAATTCTGCCTGCTGCATTTGCAATTCTTCATTTTGCGCCTGCATTTCTTCATTTTGCGCTTGCATTTCTTCGTTTTGTGTTTGCAATTCTTCTTGCCGAATTCGCAATTCTTCCGCCGCTTTTTTGCGGTCGGTAATGTCGCGAATAATGCCAGTAAATAGCAAACGGTCGCCCATACGCATTTGGTCAACGGCTAAATCTAAGGGGAAAATTGAACCATCTTTGCGTCTGCCGACCAATTCGCGCACCGTACCCACTACACGCGGTTCATTCGTGGTTAAATAATGTTTTAAGTAGCCATCATGTTGTTTATTATAGGGTTCTGGCATTAATAAACTAATATTTTCTCCCAACATTTCAGGAGCACTATAGCCAAATAATCGCTCGGCGGCGCGGTTAAATGATTCAATCAAACCATTTTCGTCGATAGTAATAATCGCATCTACCACCGTATCCATGATGGTACGCAAACGCGCTTCACTATTTGCAATTTGTTCTTGTTGTTGGCGAACAATTTCTTGCGCATGTTTGCGTTCAGTAATATCACGAATAATCCCAGTAAATAAACGTTTACCGCGCAATTGCATTTCATTCACTGCCAAATCTATGGGGAACATTGAACCATCTTTGCGCCGTCCCGTCACTTCGCGTGGATTGCCAATAATCCGAGCATGTCCAGTGGACATGTAAGAACGTAAATATTGGTCATGCTCAGAAATATAAGGTTCTGGCATCAATAATTTAACGTTCTGTCCTGAAACTTCCATGCGACTATAACCAAAAATCGTTTCAGCGGCTTTATTAAACGATTTAATGATGCCTTGCTCATCAATGGTAATAATGGCATCCACCACCGTATCAACGATAGTGCGAATGCGTTCTTCCCGTTCACTAATTTCGTCTTGTTGATTTTGTAATTCTTGGGTTAATTTTTGTGATTCTTCTAATAAAGCGTGCATTTCTAAACGTGATAAAGCGGTATGTAAAGCAATCGCAATATTTTCAGCAACCCGTTCTAATAATTCGCGTGAAGTATCTGAAAACTCTTTTAAACTACCGAATTCAATTACGCCTAATAATTTATCTTCTAACAATAAAGGTAAAACAAAAATACAACTTGGTTTAGATTCACCTACCCCAGAAACTAAAGAAAGTGGAATATGTTCTGGAGGTAAATGTTTAAACAAAATGCTTTTACGTTCTAAAGCTGCTTGTCCAACTAAACCCTCACCGATTTTAAAAACATTGTAATTATGATTACGTTGCCAAAACGCATAAGTGCGTGCAAGGCGTAAAGTATCATCGCTTTGGGCGAGATAAAAAACGGCAACGGGCACTTCAATATATTCAGCTAAGAAATTTAAAACATTTTGCATTAATAAATACGGGTCTTGCTCACCACGCATACATTCATTTAATTCAGTTTGTCCCGTTTTAATCCAATCTGAACGGCGAGTTTCTTCTGTCACTTCGCGCAAACGTTGCGTCATTTGATTAATGGCGTAACCAAGCATGTCGGTTTCACCACAGGTTGCAATTTGCCGATTATAATCGCCTTCAGCAATGGCTTTAGAAATGTTAGTAATTTCAAATAAGCGGTCAGTTAATTGTTCTAAAGCAATGCCTAACATGTCACGGTCAGAACGTGGCACAATTTTAACGCTGTAATCACCTGAGGCTAAACGGGTAGCTTTATTGACGACTTCATTTAAAGATTCAACTAATAATTCAATAGAAGCGTAAATACCTGTGGGATGTTTCTTTAGTTTTTGATGCAATGCACTTTCTTTAAAGAAAATGCTTAAATCGCCTAAAGCTACTTTCTCAGCCAGTTGACGAATTAAATCTGGTTCGCCACCGATTTGATAGGATAAATGACGGCTAAATAAACTGGCTAATAAAATCCCAGAGAGTAAGGCAAGGATGATAATCATCCATAACCAATTAGAAGCGGAGGTTTGTTGTTGTTCTGCTTGAGAACTGGATTGTTTATTGAAGAATTGAATTTTATTTAAAAAATCGTTTAAATCTTCTGTTAATTGGACTTGCAATTCAATAATGTCATCACGCATGGCAACGGTTTCAAATTCTACGAGTTCACCTTTTTCTAATTTTTGAATAATCTCATTGGCTTTATTTTCATATAAATCTTGTTGCTTGCGTAAATTAACAACTTGTTCGCGGAATTTACCCAGTTCAGCTGAAATAGAGTTATTGTACTCAAGGCTTTCATCAATAAACTTTTGAACTTTATCAATGTTATCTCGTACACTATTTGAGAATTTAGCAAAGTCATGAATTAATGTTTGGAGTTTGACTTTATTTTTTTCATTAAAGACACGTTCAAAATAAATCGTTTGTTCTAATTTATTAATCTTTAAATCCGTTACTTCAGCCATCAGTGGCAAATTTTGTTTAACAATAGACTGTAGTTCTTGGTTAATACTATTCATTTTCATTATGGCAATACCTGCCATAATGCAGAGCAAAATGAGTAAAAGAATGACTAAGCTAAAAATTTTGGTCGTTAAACTAAAGGAAGGAAGACGCATAGTTGTCTCTTAAAGGCGACTTTAAAGAAAGGGAGCTGTTTCCCTTTCTTGTGAATAAATGAACAAAATAATTTTAATTTAACTTAAGAAAGCAATTGCCAATGAATTGCTTCTCCTGCTCGCAGTGGAATAACTTGTTGATTGGCAAAAGGAAATGCACTTGGCATTGTCCATATTTGTTTGACTAAAGTCACTGTTTGCGAGTTGCGGGGTAAACCGTAAAAGTCTGCACCGTAAAAACTGGCAAAGGCTTCTAATTTGTCGAGTGCGTTAACTTGCTCAAACGCTTCAGCGTAGAGTTCAAGCGCGGCAGGAGCGGTATACATGCCCGCACAGCCGCAACTGCTTTCTTTGCTGCCTTGTGGGTGCGGTGCGCTGTCTGTGCCTAGGAAAAAGCGCGGGTTGCCGCTGGTCGCAGCAGTCACAAGGGCTTGGCGGTGTTGTTCGCGTTTTAATACAGGTAAGCAGTAGTGATGAGGACGTACGCCACCCGTGAAAATCGCGTTGCGATTCATGAGTAAATGGTGGGCGGTAATGGTGGCGGCAATCGGGGCGTGGTTTTGGCTATTGATAAAATCTACTGCATCACGGGTTGTGATGTGTTCTAACACAATGCGTAATGCAGGAAAATCTTGCATAATTTGGCTTAAAACGGTGTCAATAAAGACTTTTTCGCGGTCAAAAATATCGACTTGCGGGTCTGTGACTTCGCCGTGAATTAGTAACGGTACGTTTTGCTTTTCTAATTCGGCTAAAACGGGATATACCTTGTTTAAGGCTGAAACGCCGCTGTCTGAATTGGTCGTTGCACCAGAGGGATAGTATTTAACGGCGACAACGTGTTCACTTTGTTTTAGACGAATAATTTCTTCGGGAGCAGTGTTATCTGTTAAATAGAGCACCATTAAAGGCTTAAATGTACTTTCTGCGGGTAATGCGTCGATAATTCGCTGACGGTAGGCGAGCGCAGCAGCGATGGTCGTCACGGGAGGTTTTAAGTTGGGCATGATTATCGCGCGTGCAAAACAGCGTGCAGTCGCGCCAATGACAGATTGCATAGCAGCATCATCACGGACATGTAAATGCCAATCGTCGGGTTGGGTCAGTGTGAGTGTATTCATAAAAATGTGTATGGTTTAACTGAAAGCCTGAATGATGAGGGAAGGTCTAAAAAACAGTGTGCACAGGGCGAATGAGTGTTAATCTTCAAATAAATCTACATCATTACCAATATTTTGTTTTTCTAATGTATTTCTATAACGATTTTCGTATTCCACAATACTTTGAGAAACAGAGCGTAATTTTTTGACACGCACTAAACCAGTCGCGGGATAAAATAAAATTTTGCGTGGATAAATATCGCCCAAATCTTCAGCAACCAGTCGTAAACCTTCTAATTGCAGATAATTTCGCACAAATTGGATATTTTGTTGTCCAATTTTGCCGATATTTTGCAGAATTTGCGCACCCCCAAATAATTTAATTTCTAAATGTTGTCGTTGTCCACCGTGTTTTAAAATATCGTTAATTAAATGCTCCATCGCAAAATTGCCATAACGCGCTGCGGCACTAATAATTGAATTTTCCCATTTATCTATCGGTAAAGTGCGCATGGGTAACATAAAATGATTCATGCCCCCAATATGGTTCTTACTGTCGCGAATGCAGGCGGTTACACAAGAGCCTACGACGGTCATTAACACTTCTGCATTGCGAGTTACATAATAGTCGCCTGGTAGAATTTTAGCGACACACTGATGATGCCGAATATCCCAATAACGGCGGATATGTTCGTATCCTGCAAAAGCAGCGGGTAATGTTGTCATGATTATAATAGTTCTAAAAGATTAACTTATTTTACGATAAATCGTTTGTTTAACGAGCTGAAACCGTTCTGTAAGCTTAAATAAATTTTCCGAATGTCCCACGAAAAAATAGCCATTCGGTTCTAAAATATTAGCAAATCGCTCATAGAGTTGAACTTGTGTGTTTTTACTAAAATAAATCATGACGTTACGACAAAAAATGATGTCAAACATGCCATTCATAGGCCATGAATAAATTAAATTAAGTTGTCTAAAACTAACCATTTTTTGTAGTTCGGGTGACACTAGCACCATACCTGCTTGATTTCCTGTTCCTTTTTTAAACCAGCGTTGCAACCGTTCAGTGCTTAACATCGCAACCCGTTCACGATTATAAATCCCTTCTATCGCTTGTCCTAATACATTTGAATCTAAATCGGTGGCTAAAATTTTTACATTCCAATAACTTGGCACATGCTCCCGCAGTACAATAGCGAGTGAATACGCTTCTTCTCCGCTCGCACACCCTGCTGACCAAATGCGTAAACGTTGTTGGTCTGCTTTTTGTTCTAATAGTTCGGGTAAAATATGGTTTGCCAGTTGTTCAAAATGATGCGGTTCACGAAAAAAAGCCGTTAAATTGGTAGTAACGGCATTCATAAATTGCATGAGTTCATCGCCACCATCGCTTTTTAACAGTTCACAATATTCTGCAAAACTATTTAAGTTTAGAATGCGTAAACGGCGTGCCAAGCGACTGTATAACATTTCTTGTTTATGCTCAGACAGGGCAATTCCCGTATGTTGACTGACAAGCTGACGTAAAGTGTCAAAATCATGTTGCGTAAACTGGAATTCACGGTGTGCGGTCATTGGCTATTTAAAACCACTTAGAAAAGGTAAAAGAAGCAAATAAATCACGCTATTTTAGTAGCGTGTTTAATAAAGTGTAAGTGAATCTTTAGTGTGACAACCCCAAAATTTCATGCAAGCCTACCCAATAAGCCGCGCGTGATAACTCGGGCGAGTAATCTAACCATCCTACCGTAATATTGGGGTCATTGAGCAAAGACGTTAATAACTGCAATGCGCCTGTATCAATTCGTCTTACCGCGTTCCCTGATAGTTGTAGCCGTTTATCTATATGCTGAATTAATTCAGCATGTAACTCATTTAATTCATTTAACGTTAAATTGGTAGGCAATTTTATAGTGTACCAATCGCTGGCAGTTGAAGGAATTATATGGTCTATCATTCCATTCGCTTCATTTTCAGCCGTTACAGAATCTACAAAATTACTAGCTTCCAACTCCTCAAGAGTTTGTGTTGTTACTTCATTATTTTCAAGCGGCATTTCTTGATATGATTCATCCATATTAAACGAGCTGATAGTGTGAGCGGGAGTTTCTGTAGTCATAATTAATTTAAAAAAGTTGTAAATAACGGAGTGCAATCGCTTCAGTGATTGCTTTTCATAAATAAACATAGATGTTACGCAGAAGAGTGCAATTGCTTCAGCTATTGCTGTTGAGAACTGGCAGACCTGCGAATTCATATCCACAGACCTGCTAGGTTTTGAAAACCTAGCAGGTCTTTGTTTTAATTTGAATCTCTTGGCAACCCTTGCACTCACTAAAGCGATAGCACTCCTCTTTAATCAATTTAAATTGCATCATTCCTAAATAAATCTACTTAGCGTAAGAGTAAGACTGCCTCATTTTCCTGTGCTATAGGAGCATGGAATTAAGAGGAAAAGAACAACAACTAAAGCGATTGCACGCTTCTTGAGCCAATTTAAGATATGTTCGCTCTAAATTTAGAAATTACCCAATAGATTTGACCTGTGTAATTACTACATTTTATCTTAAGAAATTCACACAATAACTTTATTTATATGAAAAAACGTGATACATCCCTCAAATTTTAACGAATTTTAGATTATCATTATTGTTTCGATAACAAAATTGACTCGACAAAAACGCATTATTTAGACAAAAATAGCGCGTTTCACTTAAACGCATTAACCACAGGAATTGCTATGGCATCTTTTAGTACAAACGAATTTAAATCCGGTTTAAAAGTCATGTTGGACGGCGACCCATATTCCATCATTGAAAACGAATGTGTTAAACCAGGTAAAGGACAAGCTTTTAACCGCGTAAAATTACGCAACTTAAAAAGCGGGCGGGTAATTGAGCGCACATTCAAATCGGGCGACAGCTTAGAAGGCGCAGACATCGTTGATATGGATATGCAATATTTATACAGCGATGGCGAATATTTCCATTTCATGGTACATGAAACTTCTGAACAATATGAAGCTTCTAAAGAAGCCATGGGCGATGCAACCAAATGGTTAAAAGGACAAGAAGACTGCATCGTTACTTTATACAATAACGTACCTTTAGTTATAACTCCGCCTAACTTCGTTATTTTAGCCGTGACCGAAACCGACCCAGGCTTACGCGGTGACACTTCAGGCGGTGGCGGCAAACCTGCAACTTTAGAAACAGGCGCAGTTATTCGCGTGCCTTTATTCATCTCCATCGGTGACATGTTAAAAGTTGACACCCGCACAGGTGAATACTTATCTCGCGCTTAATTCCTGATTAAATGCGATTGGTTTTAAAAAGTGTAGTTAAATTCATCATTGATTTAACATTGATTTAACGCTGCACTTTTTAAACCTCCTTTTGTGAGTTTAACCACTGCTGATAATGTTGCTGAAAAACCTGCTCTAATTCATCAATAACTTCCGTACGTTCCCGTCCGTGCATTACATGTTGAGTCATCAAAATAGAAGTTTGATTAAACAACAATTTACGTTCTAGCATCGGATAGGTTTTACTCAATCGCTTAATCGCAGCAATCACGGATTCTGTTTCAGGACGTGGAATATCAAGCGGTTGACTTGGTAGCAGCGGCAACGATTTTGTGCTTTGTTGTGCAAGAAATTGAGCAAATGACAATAAAGTTTGCTGTTCAAGCGCAGGCAAATCACGGAAAATTTGCACTAATTGTTTTTCTAAACTCATCTTTTTTGACTCTTCATCAATTACTTATCCAATGAAATTGCATCGTAATCTCGCGACGGGGGTTGTTTACGCCCTAGACCAAATTTTTTATCAACACCATTATGCTGACCGAGTGATTGAACGTTTATTAAAATCAAATCCCAGTTGGGGCAGTCGTGACCGTGCTTTTTTAGCAGAAACAGTGTACGACATTGTGCGCTGGTGGCATTTATTATGGACGGTATTGGATAAACAAGCCAATCCACAACAATTATGGGAAGTTTTAGGTTGTTGGTGGGTGTTAAAAGGCGAAACTTTACCCCCATGGGAAGAATTTGAAGATTTGCAAATAGATAAAATTATTAAACGCGAGCAATACGTTAAACAAAATCGCGCAGTACGGGAATCGATTCCCGACTGGTTAGATGCGCTCGGCGAACAAGAATTAGGCACGCACTGGGACGCGACTTTGCAAGCCTTAAATCAAGTTGCACCAGTCGTTATTCGTGCCAATACTTTAAAAATAAAGCCTTTTGAATTAAGTACCTTATTGCAACAAAGTTATATTGAAACTACGCCAATCAGTGAAACGGGATTAGTTTTAAAACAACGACAAAATATTTTTAAACATCCTGCGTTTAAAGAAGGTTTATTTGAAATTCAAGATGCTGCCTCGCAACAAGTCGCGCAAGCATTGGGTGTACAACCCAGTCAACGGGTAGTTGATGCGTGCGCGGGCGCGGGTGGGAAAACCTTGCATTTAGCTGCTTTAATGCAAAATAGAGGCAAAATTATTGCTTTAGATACTGAAGCATGGAAATTGGAAGAATTGCGCAAACGGGCGCGGCGCGCGGGTGCACAAATTATTGAAACACGGACAATTGAAAATCATAAAGTAATTAAACGTTTATATGATTCAGCCGACCGCGTGTTATTAGATGTTCCCTGTTCTGGGTTAGGGGTTTTACGCCGCAATCCAGATACTAAATGGAAATTAACACCTGAGCAATTAGTTGATATTAAAGTTAAACAACAAGCTTTATTACAAGATTACAGCAAAATTTGTAAAGTGGGTGGAAAATTAGTTTACGCCACTTGTAGTATTTTACCTTCTGAAAATCAGCAACAAGTTACGCACTTTTTAGCTGAAAAAGGGGATAATTTCAAATTGCTGAATGAACAAGTGTTATTGCCGCAAGAATTTGGTTTTGATGGTTTTTATATTGCGGTATTAGAACGGACGGCTTAAAACTAAGCAGTAAATCCATTTCAATAGACCTATTAGGTTTTAAAAAACTAGTAGGTCTTTGTTTTAATTTGAATCTATCGCCAAACTCAGGTTATTTATTTCGCGGCAACCCTTGCAATCTCTAAAGCGATTGCAATCCTCATTCAATAGATTGAAATTATTGGTTATTTTTGCCGAATTCGCGTTACTCGCCACTGCCTAATTGCTCAATCAATGCAGCACAAATAAAATCATTGTTAGATAATCCGCCGATAGAATGCGTGCTATAGCGAACAACGCAATAATTATAAGCCACTTCTAAATCTGGATGATGGTCTTGTTGATGCGAAATCCACGCGCTCGCATTTACAAATGCCATGGTTTGATAGTAATTCTTAAATTGAAAGCGTTTTTTGATTTCTGTCGCTTGTTCATTCATTTCCCAACCCGCATTTAATTCAGCTAGTTTTGCCGTGGCTTCACTTAAAGATAATGCCGCAACTCCCCCTTCGCAGGGTACACAATGCTGTTGATTAAACATAATCTTAGTCCTTTTTAGAATAATAAAAGCCTTAAAGTGAACCGAATAATATTAGATTTTACTGTTATAATGCGGTACACCTTTCTTCTTTTAAATAGCGTGAAATTAGGTAGCACCCAAAGGGATAAATAATGTACTTATGCGAAGCACGAGTGAATGTATTTAAATCTATTCAAGACAGCGGACTTGTCGCGCTTGACCCTGAAATTACTGCTTTTGTTGGGCTGAATGAATCGGGAAAATCGGCTTTTTTATCAGCACTTTATAAGGCAATGCCTGTAGATTCACATGTTGGTTATGATGTTGTTACCGATTATCCGCGTAAAAGTTTAACTCAATATATACAACAACATGTCAATAATCCTGCTACCGTTGCTACTTTAAGTTATCAACTCACGCCGACGGAAATTAGTGAAGTTAATGACGCATTGGGTTATCCATTGCTCACTTCTTTGCGTTTTAGTGTGTCGCATAAATATGGCAATCATCGGGTTGTGAATTTAAATATTGATGAACGTCCGTTTATTTTGCATTTATTAAAAACAGCGGAGTTACCTGTAGAAATCGTCCGTGCAACCATTGATTCACAAGAATTGCGTGAATTAGTGGATAAATTAATGGCGTTAGATTTAAACCATCGGGCAACTTTATTTTTAGCTGAATTAAAAGAAAAATTTAGTGCTCCCGCACCATGGCGATGGTTAAATTATTTTGTATGGCAACGTTTTATTTCTGTGCGTTTGCCCCAATTTCTATATTTTGATGAATATAAATTATTGCCCGCGCGGATTAATTTACTTAACTTGCAACAACGGGTTGCGCAAAGTAGTCAAACTACAGATATTTTGAGTGAAGAAGATAAAACGGTTTTAGCCCTTTTTCGTTTAGCACAGGTGGATTTACAAGAATTAACGCAGCCCAGCGGCTATGAAAATGCACAAGCCCGTTTAGAAGATATTTCTAATCAATTGACTGATAAAATTTTTGAATTTTGGAGTCAAAACCAAGAGTTAGAAGTGCAGTTTGATATAAAAGCCGACCCCGCCGCCCCGCCGCCATTTAATCAGGGTAATAATTTATATATTCGTGTTCGCCATCGTCGTCACCGTGTTTCTTTACCTTTAGACCAACGGAGTCGCGGATTATTATGGTTTTTCAGCTTTTTAGTTTGGTTTGAAAGCTTGCAAGTTGAAGAAAGACAACGCGGATTAATTTTACTATTAGATGAACCAGGGTTAAATTTACATGCTTTAGCCCAAGCAGATTGTTTGCGTTATTTAGAAACCCTTGCGCATCGCTATCCCGTTTTATACACAACGCATTCCCCTTTTATGCTCAATATGCACACTTTAGACCGCGTGCGCTTTGTAGAAGAACAGGAACATAGCAGTATTGTTACGGCTAATATTGAGCAAGTTAAAGCTGAAACTTCTTACCCTGTACATGTAGCATTAAAATTGCTAGAAGAATTTGAATAATAAAAATTGTAAAACATTAATCCAAAAACTGATAAAAAATCAAAGCACTTTCCCTAACGTTTTACTAATGACTGCTATACTGATTATTTTATGTCAAATTCTCTCATAAGGAGAAAAAACGTTATCAATTAACACAGCTCATCTTAAAAGGAGTAACGTGTGATTAATGCGAGTACGATAGATATTTTAAATCGCCCTGTCATTGTTTTTTCGCGCAATTATTTACCACTGAACCGCATTAATATCAAACGCGCGATTGTCCTCCTATTGACGGGAAAAGCAGAACCGATTGCCTATGATGCAACTGCGCAAAGTATTCCAGTGCATGGTGTGGGCTGTGTGCTCATGGTGCCGCCGCATATTCGTTTAACCATTGTGCACCAAGAACAACGCGGCTGGCGCGTGCCCGCCGTGACGCGGCGCGAAGTGCTTCGCCGTGACCATTACACCTGTCAATATTGTGGTAGCACTAAGTCATTGACCATTGACCATATTATTCCGCGCTCTAAAGGCGGTAAAAATACATGGGATAACGTGGTGGCGGCGTGTGAACGTTGCAATAGCCGCAAAGGCGACCGCACTTTATTACAAGCTGGGATGAGTTTAAAATCACAACCCAAAACCCCCATGCACCCCGCTGTCATGTTTGCAGAGGAATTCTGGCGTTCACAAAATACAAAAAAGACAGACAACATGATTGCTTATGATGACATGCACACCGATTCTAGTGCAGAAATAAACCATTAACTTATATTTTGCTTAAGGAATTGAATAAATGGCTTACTTACCTTTACCTGCTATTTTGTTAATTAGTTATTTTGTGGTAATTTGGACAAGTGGTTTACAATTAGATAGTATTATTGCGACTTTTCATTTAGTTTCAGGTGCAAGTTTAACTTTAACAGTAGGTCAAATTTTTATTATTGTTGGTTTATTTTTTTCTTTTATAGAATCTATTAAAGCTACTCGTACTACTACCGCTTCTGTGATTGACCATAGTTTATCTATGTTAGTGTTTATTGCTTTCTTAGTTTGTTTCTTAATTGTCAAAGAGGCGGGGACTTCTACCTTTTTAATTCTTACAATTGTTTCTTTAGTAGATGTATTAATGGGCTTTAATATTTCTATTTCTACAGCTCGTCGTGATATTGGCATTCAATCTTAAGCAAAACTTAAGAATAGAGTAATGCCGATTTAAGCAAAATTAAATTATTTTCTCAACTGTGAATGGATATTTTAGAATGGGGTTAGGAACGTTATATGTAATCGCTGCACCGTCGGGCGCAGGTAAAACCAGTTTAGTCCGTGCTTTGGTGGAAACGGTAGAACATCTAAGAGTATCAATCTCTTACACGACGCGCCCCCGTCGTGAAGGTGAAACGCATGGTGTGAGTTATCATTTTGTCAGTCGTGAAGAATTTGAAATTTTGCTTGAGCAAAATCTATTTTTAGAACATGCAGAAGTATTTGGCAATTATTACGGTACATCTAAACAATGGGTAGAACAACAATTAGCGGAAGGTAAAGATATTATCTTAGAAATTGATTGGCAAGGTGCACAACAAATTAAGCAACTGCATCCAGAAAGTGTCGCAATTTTTATTTTACCGCCCTCGCGTAAAACTTTAGAACAGCGTTTGCGAGGACGGGGGACAGATAAAGAAGAAGTGATTCAACGTCGTTTAAATGAAGCCGTGCAAGAAATGCAACATGCAGGTACATTTGATTATTGGGTAGTGAATGATGAATTTGATTTAGCACTCCGCGATTTACAAACCATTATCCGTAGTCAACGCTTAAAAACTGCTTTTCAAAGTTACTATTTGCGCGACTTAATGAAAAATTTATTAGAAACAGAATAAACAGCTTAAACTTTTAACCAAAAAGTCACGGGGCCGTCATTAATTAAACTGACTTTCATATCTGCGCCAAATTCACCAATTTCAATATGATGTGGATAAGCTTTTTCAGCTTGTTCACAAAAATAATAAAACAACTCCCGCCCTTGCTCGGGCGCGGCAGCGGGCGTAAAGCTGGGGCGCATTCCGCGCTGTGTATCTGCGGCTAACGTGAATTGTGGGACTAATAACACGCCACCGCCGCAATCGCGCACGCTGACATTCATTTTGCCTTCGCTATCTGTGAAAATTCTATATCCCAACACCCGTTCTAATAAACGGTCAGCTTGTGCAGGGGTGTCCTGTTTTTCAACCCCGACAAAGACTAAAATTCCCTGTTGAATACTCCCGATTAAATGTTGTTCAACAGTCACACTGGCATTTAATACCCGTTGTATTAATGCAATCATTAGAAATCCTTCTTTTTTGTTTAAAAGGTTGTTTTAAAAAATGTGGAAATCACAACGTGGAATTATTTTAATTCTAGTGCTTTGGTTCATTGTGTTAGCAACGGTATTAGTGATGGCGTTAGCGACTGAAACCCGTTTATCTGCACAAGTGGTTATGCGTAATAAAGAAGCCTTAGAAGAACGTACAGATTTATTAAAAGCGTTGAGAATGGCAGAAATGGAATTGATTTTATCACGAATGCCCGAACCGGTTAAAGAGAATGAGCGAAGACAGCAAGAAGATATTACTGAACGTAAAAATCCTTTATATCAATTTGATGGTCGTCCTTTAAAACTTTCTTATCCTGGACAACCTGAAAATGTGACGGTTCGTATTTATGACCATTCAGGAAAATTGAATATTCGGCGGTTAACTTCGCAATTAATGCGTGACTTATTAATTAAACAAATTGGTGAAAATAGCGAAGAATTAGCCAAATTAGATGCTGCATGGCAAGATTGGGTAGATTCAGATGATTTAGAACGTTCTGAGGGCGCAGAAAAAAGTTACTACGAAAAATTAGAACCGCCTTATCAACCGCGTAATGGTTTAATTGAAACTTTAGATGAATTATTAATGATTCGAGGTTTTGATAAAGCATTTAAAAATAAAGTGCTAGAAAATTGCTTTACACTGTATGGCAGCAGTGCGGGCATTAATCCCAATTTAGCAACGCGCGAAGTGTTGGAATTAATTCCAGGTTTAGATGGAAAACTTATTGATGAAATTATTAAACGACGACAAGAAGAAGAGTTTAAAACCAATCAAGATTTTAATAAATTTATGGATGTTGAACAGCTCAATAAATTCTTACCTTGGGTCAATTTTACAACAGGGACTTATTATACGATTGCTTTACAAGTTCAACCCAGAGCTGTTGTTGTGAGCGATGAAAAACAAAGCAAAGATGCAAAGAAAGTAGAGAAAATTGTCCCGCCTGCTCCCGTCAATGATTCAAAACAACCACAACGCGCTTATTTGGTAACTGTGCAATTTACAGGCATTAATCAAATTCCAAAAGTTATGCGGGTTGACCCTTATGGTTTCTTACCCGAAGAAACTAATACACCTATTGAAGAACTTAAAGAAAGTAAGAAAAAATTTCTTTAAATATCTTTAGGAGTTATGCAGTTGAAATGAGGAGTGCAATCGCTAAAGCTATTGCAATTGGCAGACCTGCTTGTTTTTGAAAACCTAGCAGGTCTTTGTTTTATATCTTGCTGAACTCAAGATAAACAAAAACTATAAAATAATTTTTGTTCCTAATAATTCCAAAAACTTAGCTAACCATTGTGGATGCGCTGGCCATGCGGGTGCAGTCACTAAATTGCCATCAACGTATGCGTCAGTCACCGCAATATCTACCCAACAACCGCCTGTTGTATTAATTTCAGGCGCAACCGCGGGATAGGCTGAACAGCTTTTTCCTTTTACAACGCCCGCTGCCGTTAAAATTTGCGCACCATGACAAACCGCAGCAATGGGTTTATTGGTTTCTGCAAAATGTTTAACGATATTAATAATTTCTGGATTCAAACGTAAATATTCTGGCGCGCGTCCGCCTGGAATAACTAAAGCATCATAATCACTAGCTTTCACTTCTGCAAATGTCGCATTTAAAGTGAAATTGTGTCCTGGTTTTTCGCTGTAAGTTTGGTCGCCTTCAAAATCATGAATTGCAGTGCGAACTGTATCCCCTTGTTTTTTATGTGGGCAAACTGCGTGCACAATATGCCCTACCATGGATAATGCTTGAAATGGCACCATGATTTCGTAATCTTCAACATAATCGCCCGCTAACAACAGAATTTTTTTAGCACTCATTGCTGATTCTCTAAAAAGAAATGGTTAAAAATTTAGGATGGACGATGCTTTTTAGGGATGCGCCCGTCTGCAATTATAGGTCTATTTTTCCAGAATCAAGAGTTAATTCTAAATTAGTTACCAGATATTGCCGTTATTGCTGCCGCGTGGCGTTGGGCGAGTTTAACGTATTGCTCGGCTGAATAAGCTAAATATTCTAGTTCTGCATCAGTGAGTTCACGCACTTTTTGCACGGGGCGACCATGCCATAAATGCTTGCCTGTCAAGACTTTATTTGGTGGAACTAAACTGCCCGCGCCAAGTAAAGTGTAAGCTTCTAACACCGCATCATCCATAATAATTGAACCCATGCCAATTAAACTGAAATCGCCAATTTTGCAAGCGTGAAGAATAACTTGATGCCCAACCGTCACCGACTCGCCAATGATTAACGCTCGTCCACCAACTGAATAACGTCCATCGTGCGTGACGTGTAAAATTGAGCCATCTTGTACATTGCTCCGCGCGCCGATGCTGATGGCTTGCACATCTCCCCGCGCGACTACCATCGGAAATAAGGAAGCATATTCGCCGACAGTCACTTGTCCAATGACGGCGGCTAATGGGTCAATATAGGCAGTGCTGGCAATCTGTGGCGTGTGATTTTCAAATGAACGAATAGGCATGAGTTTTTTAATTCGGTGGGGGATAAAAATAAACCTGCTAGGTTTTTAAAACCTAGCAGGTTTTTGTTTTAACTTGAATATATGTTGCCAAATTCAGGTTAGTTTAATTCAAAAAACCTTATTCGCGAGTATCTTTAAACATCCGATGTCCGCTAATCATGGTACTAATCATACTTTGACGGGACATCACGTCTTCGCGTAACGCAGCGTAAACGTGCAGCATGATAAAAATCACCATCGCCCACATGCCGAGATTGTGCAAAGTGTGAATATCTTGGCTTTGTCCTACAAAAGGAATCACCCAACCAAATAATTGGTCAGCCCAGCTTCCTTGTCCCAAACCTTCACCATACAAAGCAAAACCAGTAAAAATCATAAACGGCGTGCCGAGCGTGATAAAAAAGAACATAGCAAATTGTGCTAATGGATTGTGTCCAATATATTTTTTGGGTTCTGGTTGGATGAATAAATACCAGCGTAACTCAAAAAACACTTCACGCCACCATTGTGGATTCCAAAAAGGAAGACTATATAATTGGCGAGAGTGCGAATTGCCCACAAATGCCCAATAAATCCGCCCTAAAAAACCAATAGCGAAAATATAAGCGGCTGTAAAATGTGCAAAACGAATGTAATTCATTAAGAAATGTTCGCTTGCTTCCCCAGGTACAGAATGCAAAGGGTGAGAAATTAAATAGCCTGTGATAATTAACACAGTGATTGCTAAGGCATTAACCCAATGCCAAATGCGTAACGGTGCTTCATACACATACACTACGGGCGCAGTGACATCAAATTTTTCTTCACCCGTGATGCTAAAAGGTTTGAATTTAAACGCCATTGTGAAACCTCGATTGTAAAACCTTAAACGGTTAAGAGGAAAGACGGTAACAATACCGTCTTACATCACGTTAACTCACTATAACACTTTGACTTTAGCCAATTCTTGCCCATCGGGTGAAATAACGTGAGTTGAACACGCTAAACAAGGGTCAAAGCTGTGTAAAGTGCGTAAAATTTCAAGTGGTTGGTCAGCCACCGCAACAGGGGTATTGAGTAATGCCGCTTCATACGCGCCAATTTGTCCTGATGGGTCGCGGGGGGAAGCGTTCCAAGTGGTTGGTACAATCGCTTGATAGTTATCAATTTTACCGTCTTTAATTTTTGCCCAGTGTCCTAACGCGCCGCGTGGAGCTTCGCCAATGCCTACGCCTTTCACTTCGCCCCAATCTTTAGGGTCCCATTTGTCAACGTTTGCTGTTGCTGTATCACCTGCTTTGATATTGGCAATTAAACGGTCATAGAAATATTGCATTTTGTGCGCTGACCAAGAAGCTTCTAAACCGCGCGCCGCAGTGCGTCCTAAGGTGGAGAATAAAGCAGTTAAAGGTAAGTCTAAAGCTTTTAATGTGCTATCAACTTGTTCTTTAATCTCTTTATCGCCGCGGGCATAAGCAATAACGTAACGGGCTAATGGGCCCACTTCCATCGCGTGCCCTTTCCAGCGCGGTGCTTTAATCCATGAATATTTAGCAGATTCATCAATTTGCTCAATATTGGTTTTTGTGCCTTTAGATTTCGCGCCTAATTGGAAATTCGGCTCAGTGATACCATCCCAAGGATGTAAACCTTTAGTTTCATCAGGATATTTGTACCATGAATGCGTTACAAACTCTTGAATTTCTTCAGGGTTGCGTGGGTCAACGTCATAAACTTTCGTTAAATCGCCATTGAGAATTGCACCAGGCGGTAACAACATACTGCCTAAACCGTAGTCATTAGCGCGGTCGGGGAATTCACCATAAGACAACAAGTTTTGACTGGATAAACCGCCGCCATACGTCCAATCTTTATAGAATTTCGCAATCGCTAATAAATCAGGTACATAAACTTTATCAATAAACTCAATTGTTTGTTTGATAATGTTAGCAACCATGTTTAAACGTTCCATGTTAATCGCGCCGACTGCACCCACGCCGTCGACATTGATTGAACAAGGCATTCCACCGACTAACCAGTTTGGATGTGGGTTTTTACCGCCAAAAATGGTATGAATTTTAACGATGTCTTTTTGGAAATCTAAAGCTTCTAAATAGTGCGCCACTGCCATTAAATTGGCTTCAGGCGGTAATTTATAAGCAGGATTACCCCAATAACCATTCATGAAAGGCCCTAATTGCCCAGACTCTACGAAGGCTTTTAAGCGCGTTTGAATATCTTTAAAATAACCAGGAGAAGATAACGCCCAGCTAGAAATGCTTTGCGCTAATTGGGAAGTTTGCGCAGGGTCGGCTTTTAACGCGGAGACAACATCCACCCAATCCAAAGCGTGCAAATGATAGAAATGCACTAAATGGTCATGCACATACAAACAAGATTGCATTAAGTTACGAATCAAGTTAGCATTTTCAGGAATTTTAATCCCCGCAGCATCTTCAATGGCGCGTACAGACACTAAAGCGTGTGTACCTGTACATACCCCGCAAATCCGCTCGCAAAATGCCCACGCATCGCGAGGGTCACGCCCTTTTAAAATCACTTCTAAACCACGCCACATTGTCCCTGTTGACACGGCGTTACGAATCACATTATTGCTGTCTAAATTGACTTCGCAACGCATGTGACCTTCAATCCGTGTCACGGGGTCAACGACTACGCGCGGACCACTATCATCTAATGAAAAACCGTTAGGGGTTTGAATAATACCCATGAATCAACTCCTTAAAAAACTATTCTGTCGTGGTCGTGGTAGTAGCAGGTGTGCTGGGTTTAGTGGTTTCGCTAGTGTCGCCCATTTTTGCCCGTTTAATCGCAGAAGCGGCAATATGAACAGCAATCCCGCCTGCTACGCCAGCCGCCGCGCCCATACCGATAGTATCTGCATTGGTTTCCGCAGGGAAGAAATTAACCCCTGTTGGCTCGCTTCCCATGTAATGTTTAACGTCGGTTAAGCGTTGATAGAATGAACCTTTATCCCAAAAACCATCTTCAGAACAACCAATACAGCCATGTCCAGAACCGATAGGGAAAGATACGCCTTCATTCCAGCGCACGGTTGAACAAGCATTATAAGTGGTAGGGCCTTTGCAACCGACTTTGTATAAGCAATAGCCTTTACGCGCATTTTCATCATCAAAAGCTTCCACATATTGCCCAGCGTCGAAGTGCGGACGGCGATAGCATTTATCATGAATCCGTTGACTATAAAACATTTTTGGACGACCTTGGCGGTCTAATTCAGGGAATTTGTCAAACGTCAGCATATACGTCACTACGCCTGACATGACTTCAGCAATCGGTGGGCAGCCTGGAATTTTAATAATTGGTTTATCAAAAATGACTTTATGGACGGGAGTCGCGCGGGTAGGATTAGGATGTGCAGCTTGCACACAGCCCCAAGAAGCACAAGAACCCCATGCAATAATAGCTTTTGCATGAGCGGCGGCGTGTTTTAATTGCTCAACAAAGGGCTTGCCGCCGATGATACAATACATTCCATCTTCATTTAACGGCGGATTACCTTCAACCGCTAAAATATAATTACCTTTATATTTTTCAATAGTTTGTTCTAAGCAAGCTTCCGCTTGATGCCCTGCGGCTGCCATCAAAGTATCATCATAATCTAATGATAACATTGATAAAACTACGTCTTTAGTTAAAGGATGCGCGGAACGGATAAAAGATTCTGAACAACAAGTACATTCTAAACCGTGTAACCAAATCACAGGGGTACGCGGTTTAGTTTCCATTGCGTGGGCAATTTTTCCTGCAAATTCAGGGCTTAAACCTAAAGCCGCTGCTGTCAAACTACAATATTTTAAAAAGCTACGACGGGTAATACCTTGTCGCCGCATTAAGTCATAGTAGGTATCAGTGATGGACATGAGGGAAATCTCAAAGCTCAAGGTGGCAGTTCAATTAATTCATCAATCATGTTGTAAAGCAGTATGGGGATAAACTGCGATTGCTTACAACACGCTAAAATAATTTAATTATTTGTTTATTAAGAATTTAAAAAAATCATAACTTAGCAAAGTTAATGCTATGTGATTTTAAAAAGATAATTTTAGTAAAAAAAACACAAATGTTAAAAATATTTTTTTAATTATTAATAGTTTAGTATTTTAGAGGGATAAAATTTGTCTGAACCACAATTTACGCAATTTGTTTAATTTCCACAAAATTTATTTAGGTGTTATGCAATTTAAATTGATTAAAGAGGAGTGCAATCACTTTAGTTATTGCAAGCATTGTCGAGAACTAAATAATCCAAGTTTGGCGAAAGATTTAAACGAAAACAAAGACCTACTAAGTTTTAAAAACCTAGTAGGTCTGTGGGGATGAATTGGGGATGAATCCGCAACTCTGCCAATACTCAGATTAAGTAAATTTTTAAATTCAACAAAATACATTACAACATCATAGCATTTACTGCATGTACGGATGAATTGTCAACACCCTGCAATCATTTTTGTGTTAAATTTTACAGTTTAATCCCTTAATTTTGACGAATCCGCCTCGGATGTGCTGTTATGTTGCTTGCGTTTTTTGCCAGCTTTTTAATTGCGGCTGGTCTCACTTTTTATTTCAGTACCGCCAAACCGCTGTCGATTATTGCTAACCCTACTGAACGCTCTTTGCATAATCAACCCACGCCAGCAATGGGCGGCATTGCAATTATTAGCAGTTTATGCTGCGTATGTTTAGCAATTTTTTGGTTTTCAGCTAACACGCCCTTTCCCCTGTGGTTAGCCCTCAGTGCTGGACTCATCGCGATTATTTCCGTTTTAGATGATTGCTGGGATTTAAGCGCACTCCTCCGCTTATGTGTGCATATCAGCGCAGCAGGCTTATTACTCTGGCAAATGCCGTGGGCAATTTCCCATATCAACATAGGCGCGTGGAATCTTACCGTGCCCGTCTTCCTTGCACCCGTCATTTCTTTGCTATTTATCGTGTGGATGACCAATTTATACAATTTTATGGACGGCATGGACGGCATCGCAGGCGGAATGGCAGTATTCGGGTTTGGCACATTTGCCTTATTAGGTTTTTTCAGCGGACATTTAGATTTCTGTTTAATCAATGGTTTAATTGCCTGTGCGAGTGCAGGTTTTTTACTGTTTAATTTCCCCCCTTCCCGCATTTTTATGGGGGATGCAGGCGCGTCGACCCTCGGTTTTCTAGCGGCGGGGATGAGTTTATGGGCGCAAGGACAACACATTTTTCCCCTTTGGTTCGCGCTCCTGCTATTTTCACCTTTTATTGTCGATGCAACTGTAACACTGTTACGCCGTTTATTACGCGGTGAAAAAATTTGGCAAGCGCACCGCACCCATTATTATCAACGCTTAGTGCTCAAATACCGCTCACATATCATTGTTTTAAAATGGGAATACTCATTAATGGCATTATGCAGTTTATCAGTTTTACTCGCATTTTTTACGCATTCACCCACACAAGAATTATTATTGCTAGGCTGGATAGGGATATATTTATTACTCATTCGCATTGTTGATAAACAAATGCCTCCCCCTCCTTAATTTTACTTTTTCTCACGAGTTGTTACTTTATGTTCAGACTGCCTACCTTATCCAATCAAACGACTGAACCCCACATTGTGGCGGCGGTCGATTTAGGCTCAAATAGTTTTCACATGATTGTTGCCCGCATTGCCCATGGACAAGTACATGTCATTGACCGTATTAAAGAAATGGTACGTTTAGGCGGCGGTTTAGATGAACAACGTCGTTTAACACCTGAATCACGTCAACGCGCATTAGAGTGTCTAGCACGTTTTGGACAACGTTTGCGTGATATTCCGCTTGAAAATGTGCGGGTGGTAGGCACAAATGTATTACGCGCCGCAAAAAACGCGGACAATTTTGTAGATGATATTGAAAAAGTATTAGGACATCGAGTTGAAATTATTTCTGGACGCGAAGAAGCACGCCTTATTTATCTTGGGGTTGCGCATACGTTGGCAGGAAATGCGGAAAAACGTCTGGTGATTGATATTGGAGGCGGTAGTACCGAATTCATTATTGGCGAAAAATTTGAGCCTTTATGTGCAGAAAGTTTGACGATGGGCTGCGTCAGCATGAGTCGCCAATTTTTTGGGGATGGTATTCTGCGTGCTAAAAACATGCGGCGGGCAGAAATCGCCACCTTATTAGAGTTACAACCGATTGAAGCTCCTTTTCGCAAAATGGGCTGGGATAAAGTCATTGGCTCATCGGGCACATTGCGCAACGTGCAACGGGTGATTCAACAAATGGGCTGGGGCAATGAAATCACTCAAACTAATTTACAGCAGTTACGCCAAGCGATTTTAGATGCGGGACATATTAACGAATTAGTTAAATTAAAAGGTTTAAATCCCGAACGTGCAGCAGTTATCGCGGGCGGTGTCGCGGTGATTAGTGGAATTTTTGAAGGTTTTAAATTACAACAAATGTCAATTTCAGAAGGCGCGTTACGCGAAGGGTTGGTATATGACATGTTAGGACGTATCCAACATACTGATGTGCGAGAACATACGATTCAAATGTTAATTCATCGCTATCAAATTGACATTACTCAAGCAGAGCGGGTGGAAAATACTGCATTGCATTGTTTAACAGAAGTTGCGCCGATTTGGGATTTAAACAAAGAGGAATACATGCAAATTTTAAGTTGGGCGGCGCGTTTGCATGAAATTGGTTTAAGCATTTCACATGAGCATTATCATAAACATGGTGCATATTTATTAGAACATTCTGATTTAGCAGGTTTTTCACGGCAAGAACAAAATATTTTAGCTATTTTAACCCGCACGCATCGCCGCCGTTTAAATAATCCTGAGTTATTTATAAATTGTCCTCATGGTTTTTCTTTATCGCGTTTGCAACGTTTAATTGCAATTTTGCGATTAGCGATTTTATTGCATCGTGGACGCAGTGCAACGCCATTACCACCGTTTAAATTAACTGCAAGCCTTTCAATTTTAAATAAAGAACAGCAATTAACACTTAAATTTCCTGAGAATTGGCTAGAACAACATCCTTTAACGCAAGCGGATTTAGAGCAAGAAAAAGCGTGTTTGCGTGATATTGGTATTCAACTACAGTTTTAATTTAATCTGAATTTAACCTTGTTTCTATGTAGGGTGGAATAGGCGCAAGCCGTATTCCACCGTGTGGTTTATAGGCTGTTTTTGCTCAATTTTTGCGGAATTTCATGGTGGAATACGCTGCGCTATTCCACCCTACAATTTATTTGGCATTCCTGCTTAATTTTTTGAAAAGGATATTCTATGCACATCGGCATTGTGGCGGGCGAAGCCTCTGGCGATATTTTAGGCGCGGGTTTAATGCGTGCTTTGAAACATCATTATCCTAATGCGCATTTTTCAGGTATTGGCGGACGCGCGATGTTAGCCGAAGGCATGAATAGCCTATTTCCTTTAGAAACTTTGTCGGTGATGGGCATTGTTGAAGTTTTAAAACATTTGCCGCGCTTACTGAATTGTCGTAATCAACTCTGCAAACATTTTTTAGATAATCCCCCCGCTGTGTTTATCGGCATTGACGCGCCTGATTTCAATCTCAATTTAGAAATGATGCTGCGCCAAGTGGGTATTAAAACCGTGCATTACGTCAGTCCGACCGTGTGGGCATGGCGCGAAGGTCGCTTAAAAAAAATCGCTAAAGCTTGTGATTTAATGCTGACTTTATTCCCATTTGAAGCGCAGTATTATCGTGACCATCAAGTGCGCGTAAAATTTGTTGGACATCCTTTAGCGGACAGTTTAGCCCTCAATCCAATTGCTGAATCGCCCCAACTCGCCGAACCTGTGCGCCTACAAACTCGTCAATATTTAAAAATTGCAGCTAATAAAACTGTAATTGCTCTATTGCCTGGTAGTCGTCGCCAAGAAATTCAACAGCTTGCGCCGCTTTTTTTACAAACCGCCCAGCAATTACTTGCACAACATGGCGATAAATTACACTTTGTCATGCCATTAGCACATCCACGATTTAAAGCGCAAATAGAGGAATATCAACAGCTTTTAAAATGCAATTTGCCATTAACATTGTTAGATGGGCAAGCACAACAGGCGATGTTAGCAGCGGATGTGGTGCTCGTAGCTTCTGGTACAGCGACATTGGAAACGATGCTGTGCAAACGCCCGATGGTGGTAGCGTATAAAATGGCGACATTAACGTATTGGTTGGCGAAATGGTTAGTACATTTACCGCATTTTTCCTTGCCTAATTTGCTGGCGCGTCGTGAATTAGTTCCTGAATTTTTACAACACGCTGCAACGCCAGAAAATTTAGCGAAAGCAGTGAACTATTGGTTAGAAAATTCTGAGCAAGTGCTGGTATTACAACATCAATTTTACGATTTGCATGCCCAATTAAAACGTGGAGCAAGCGAAGAAGCCGCGCGGGCGATTGTGGGATTATTGCGAGGGTAAGTGTTTAAATAATTTGAGTTTAAATCTGTTTAAATAGACCTGCTAGGTTTTAGAAACCTAGCAGGTCTTTTAAGTTTCAATGATTTACAGAAATTAAATTTTTTATTTAGTCGTAAACGTATAAACACCATCCCAATCAGCAGACGGGGGATTATGTGTAAAATAGCTAATCCGTTCTAAATATAGTTGATATAAATAACGATTTGGATAAGCGGCATGTAAATGTTCAAATTGTAAACGCGCCATTTCCCATTGTTGATGTCTATAGCTTTTTAGGGCTTTATCATAATCAAATAACTCTGCAATCTGTGCTTCAGTTGCATTCATGCGAGGACAAATCGGCTCGTAAATAGACACGGGCGCGTCTTTGCCTTTTACTCGTACACAATCTAATTCTCGGAATAAATATTCGGGCACGCTTTTATAGGTCACGTCACTGACAATAATTTGCACGCCGTATTGTTTGGTAATCCCTTCTAAACGTGAACCTAAATTCACAGTGTCCCCCATGACGGTATACGCCATGCGGAACGACGAACCCATGTTACCCACGTTCATAATCCCTGAACTTAAGCCTACACCGATTTTTATCGGGGGGTAGCCTTTGGCTTTAAATTCAGCTTGCAAGGATTCTAAACGGTGTACCATCGCTAATGCTGCCTCAATGGCATGTAATGCGTGGCGCGAGTCGCAGAGCGGCGCACCCCAAAACGCCATAATCGCATCGCCCATGTATTTATCAATTGTGCCGCGTTGTTCATGAATAATTTGTGTCATGGGCGTTAAAAAGTCATTCATTAATTTGGATAAGGCACGCGGGTCTAAACCTTCAGAAATGGTGGTAAAACCGCGCACATCTGAAAATAAGACGGTCATTTCACGGCTTTCGCCTTCCATGGAAAATTCAGCATCTAAGTTGTGACTCATTTCATTCACTAATTCACGCGGAATGTACTGTCCAAATAAACCCGCTAATTTCATCTTGTTACTGGTTTCTAGGAAATAACCATAAGACATGTTGAATAAAAATTGCGCCAAAATAAGCAATACTGTGGAAGCTAAAGGCAAAACTAAATAGTAGGTTTGCCACAAATATAAATTGAACCAAACGATTAACGCTAACAAGCCTAGCGTGCCGATGGTGGCGAATAGGGGACTAAATAAGGGGATAAGGCTCATCATTATCAATCCCACAAGGATTAATAAGGTCAGTTCTACCCCTATAATATACGCGGGATTGTCCATCACTACTTGTTGCAAAATCCCAGCAATTAAATTGGCATGGATTTCTACCCCCGCATAAGTTGTTGCGACGGGGGTAGCGCGTAAATCTAGCAAGCCTTGTGCACTTGTACCAATGAGGACGATTTTATTTTTTAAAACAGAAATATCTACAGTGTTATTTAAAACATCCACTGCTGAAACGTATAGGAAACTGTGTTGTTTGCCGCGAAAGGGGACTAAAGCGCGTAAATAGGGGTCAACAGGAATGCGATGATTGCCCACTTGCAAATATTCTACGTTGTAATAACCACTATCAGAGGTTTGTACTCCTAAATCTACCGTCGGCACACCTAATAAAATCCGTGCCATCGCTAAAGTTAAAGATTCATAGAGCGCACCTTGATAGCCATATAAAAGCGGAATACGGCGGACAATACCGTCAGCATCAGGGCTATTGGTAAAATGTCCAGTCGCAATAGCATTCGCTTGAAATTGTGGTAAATTGGCGACGAAGCCAGAGGCATCTTGATAGCGTAAATTATTTTGTTGCACAAAATGACTATCAAAAAGCGGCGGGGGTAGGGTATTGGCAGCAACTAAAGCAGAATCGCCTTCGCTGTCGGTGGTAAAGGTGTAACCCAGTACGACACGGCGATCTTTTAAAGACTGGGCAAAAATTTCATCAAAATTAAGTTGGGGTTGGAGTTTTTCTAAAGCGTTTTTAAACTCCATATTCCCCTTAAGTTGTTGTTGTGAGAGTTTTTCTAAAACTTGTAAACCTGAGCTATTATCTGGCTCAGAAAACACAATATCCATCCCCAAGATGTCAATATTATATTGCTCAAACAAACGGTTAACTAAGGTTGCCATGACTTGACGATTCCAAGGCCACCGCCCAATTTGCGCAAGGCTTTTTTCATCAATATCAACAATCACAATTTCATTATTTTGTGTGTTTGGCATTGTCCAATTGAGCCGTAAATCGTAGAAATCTAGCTCTAATTCGTTGATAAATTGCCGCTCTAAGGGAGAACCATGTCCAACAATATGTAAAATAAAAAATACTAAAATTGCCGTACTTAAAAGTAAACGAATGGCGTGGCGTTTGAATAAACGAGTAACTGTACGCATTGAAAATGGCTCTAGTCATGAGAAATGACAAAACGCTCAAAAATTAAACAATGCGGCTAAAGCTTCACCTGGGTCGTCGGCTTTCATGAAAGTTTCTCCGATGAGAAATCCATGTACACCCGCTTTGGATAATTTTTGCACGTCAGCTTTTGTGGTAATTCCACTTTCACTAATAATTAAGTGTTTGTCTGGCACTAAGGGCAATAAGCGCAAAGTAGTTTCAATAGAGACCTCAAAAGTGCGCAAATTACGATTATTGATTCCAATTAACGGTAATTTCAGGGCTAAAGCACGTTCTAATTCTGCTTCATCATGTACTTCTATGAGCACATCTAAATCTAAATGTGTAGCTAAATCAGCTAAATCGCGTAATTGTACATCACCTAAAGCAGAGACGATTAATAAAATACAATCTGCCCCAATGGCGCGTGATTCATACACTTGATAGGCATCAACAATGAAATCTTTACGCAAAATCGGTAAATCGCAAGATTCACTGACTTGAATTAAATATTCTTCTGAACCCTGAAAAAAATCTTTGTCTGTTAATACAGATAAACACGTTGCACCATTAAACGCATAGGTTTCAGCAATTTCTACAGGATAGAATTGTGAACGCAAAACGCCTTTACTGGGCGAGGCTTTTTTAATTTCTGCAATAATTGCGGGTTGTTGAATACGTTGACATCCTTGAATTGCCGCAATAAAACCACGCGGCGGGGGCATTTCAGCAATTCGATGACTGAGTTGTTTTAAAGAAACTTTAGCACTTCGACTTTGTACTTCTTCAGTTTTACGCTGTAATATTTTTTTTAAAATGTCAGGCGGGGTATTCATACATATCATCCTAATGAGATTGAATATCTAAAATGTTATGCAAGTACGCTGGAGCAATTCACAGCCGTTTTATTTGAAAGTTTGCGTAAGCACGATTAACTCCGCCAATTTTTGTTTGGCTAAGCCCGAACTCAGCATTTCTTGAGCAAGTTCAACCCCAGTGGTTAAACTATCTACCAGATTAGCAGCATAAATGGCTGCGCCAGCATTTAATAGCACAATATCTCGCGCAGCTTGTTGCGCGGCGGTTGTAGTTTGATTGTCTAACACCCCTTTCACGAAAGCAACGCTTTCCGCCACTGATTTCACCCGAATCAATTCCAGAGGCGCGCGCTGTAAACCAAAATTTTCAGGCGTTATCGTAAAAGTTTGCACTGTTCCATTCACTAATTCAGCAACATGAGTCGGTGCTGCAATACTGATTTCATCTAAGCCATCTTCAGACCGTACAACTAACACATGCTCCGCTTGCAGTCTTGCCATAACGTGCGCAACAGGTTCAATCCACTCTTGCCCAAATACACCAAGCAGCATATAAGGTGCGTTTGCGGGATTGGTCAACGGCCCTAATAAATTAAACAAAGTACGCACGCCCATTTCGCGGCGCGGTTGAATGGCATGTTTCATGGCATTGTGATGATTAGGGGCAAACATAAAACCTAAGCCAATTTTCTCAACACAATGTTGCACTTGTGCGGCATTTAACTGTAAATTGACCCCTAATGCTTCTAAAACATCGGCACTGCCTGAAGAACTGGAAACAGAGCGATTGCCATGTTTTGCCACTTGCCCACCCGCAGCGGCGACTAAAAAAGTGCTAGTCGTGGAAATATTGAAAGTATGCTGACCATCGCCTCCCGTGCCGACAATATCAATTAAATGATGGCGGCTTTGAATATTCACGGGAGTTGCTAATGAACGCATCACCTGCGCGGCGGCGGTAATTTCTTCAACCGTTTCACCTTTCATTCGTAACGCAATGAGAAAACCCGCAATTTGGGCAGGTGTACATTCACCACTCATCACGGCTTGCATAACCTCAGTCATTTCAGTGGAATTTAAATGACGACCTTCGGTGAGATATTTAAGAGCTGTTTTAATATCCATCTAAAAAATCTGATAAGCAAAAGAGAAACAAAGTTGATTTATAAATTTTGAGTAAGTTTATCATTTAATCTTAAAAAAGTTTCGTTTTTTTGCACAGCCATTAAGTTAAGTGCGTTGTAGGGTGGAATAGGCGCAAGCCGTATTCCACCACGACATTCTGCAAAAGTTAGGTAAAAATAATTTACAAGCCGTAAGGACGTATAATCATTTGTTCTTACTGCATAAATGGAATAAGCGCAAGCCGTATTCCACCATGACATTCCGCAAAAGCTGGGTAAAAACAAATTATAAGCCGTAAGGACGTATAATCATTTGTTCTTACTGCATAAATGGAATAAGCGCAAGCCGTATTCTACCGTTTGATTTATCATTTGTTTTTGCTCAGATTCGGCGGCGTTTCATGGTGGAATACGCTTTGCTATTCCACCCTACAAAACAACAATATTGAACTGCTGCAATAACTCGGCTGTTTCAAATAACGGCAAACCCATTACACCAGAATAACTGCCCTGCAATTGCGCAATGAAAATGCCAGCAATCCCTTGAATTGCATAACTTCCCGCTTTATCCATCGGCTCACCGCTGGCGATGTACGCCTCAATTTCTGCGGTGGTTAATCCCCTAAAAGTAACTGCGCTAATGCTAGTGGCAACTGCTTGCTGTTGCGCATTGACTAAGGCAACGGCAGTCATTACTTGATGAGTTTGCCCACTTAACGCCGATAACATTACAAACGCATCTTGCTCAGATTGCGGTTTGCCTAAAATTTTATCCTGCAAAATCACGGAAGTATCCGCCCCTAAAACGGGTAACAGCGGCGCAACTTGTTGCGCTAACTGCTGTTGCCACCCTGCCTGTGCTTTTGCCAACGCCAACCGCTGCACATAATTTTGAGGCGATTCATTTGAATACGGCGTTTCATCAATTTCCAAACTCAGCACACTCACCTGCACCCCAATTTGAGCCAATAATTGCCGACGACGTGGCGAATTAGAAGCCAAACACAACATAGGCACAGTTTGCTCTTCTTTATCAGACAATAAACGCATATTTTTCATGTGGGTTTTAATCTATGTGAGTTCTAAGTCTATTCAAAACATGTTAAAAGTTGACTGTTTTAAGCTATTTAAACCGCTCAAAAAAACGCAGGGTTTTTTTAATTTACAGGCTTGATAATTTGCTGTTACTCGCAATAAGCGTTAAACTTTAGCGCGTCTAGGTCATGACCTTAAAAAGCTTAACAATAGTTATCTCTGAACACCTAAAAACGGAATAATTAAATGAAAAAATTAACTTTTGCACTTTGTGCTTTATTTGCTAGCAATTTAACCTTTGCTTCTGATGCGCACGCGCCCGCTGCTAAACCTGTTGGAGATGCTGCTGCTGGAAAAGCTAAAATTGCAACTTGTACCGCTTGTCATAATGCTGATGGTAACAGTGCTGTGCCAGATTTTCCAAAAATTGCAGGACAACATGCTTCTTATATTGTAAGCCAATTGAAAGAATTTAAATCAGGTGGACGGAAAAACCCTTCAATGTCACCGATGGCAGCCCCTTTAACTGAACAAGATATGTTAGATTTAGCGGCATATTATTCAAGTCAAACAATCAAAGTAGGCAAAGCAGATGAATCTTTAGTAGCGCAAGGCGAAACAATTTATCGGATTGGGATTGCAGAAAAAGGCGTACCAGCTTGCACCGCTTGCCACTCTCCACAAGGCAATGGTAATCCTGCTTCTGAATATCCAAAAGTTGGCGGACAACACGCTGCATATATTGAAAAACAATTGCAAGATTATAAAAACGGTGTGCGTGCAGCAGATGCAACTGGTGGCAATAAATTTATGATGAAACAAGTTGCATCAAAATTAGATAAAGACGAAATGAAAGCCGTTGCTGCTTATATTTCTGGTTTACACTAATCGCCTGTGAGTTTCCCGACCCCCTAAATCAAAGCCATTAAGTTAAGCGAGCATGAGTATTGTAGGGTGGAATAGCGAAGCGTATTCCACCGCGAGATTCTGCAAAAAACTGAGCAAAAACAGATTATAAACCGCAAGGTGGAATACGGCTTGCGCCTATTCCACCCTACATAATGGCAGTGAACCCCCTAGGTGGATGCTTTATAATGCAGAAAATGTGAAAGCATAATGGAAGTGTTCAAACATTTATTTTTATAAATTGAACTCTTCCCATTTTCTGCACGCACTTCAATAAACACTTGCAAAAATTCTTTATCCTTTCTTTTTTTCCTTTCTTATTGATTTTTTTCTTAAAGTTATTCATTTTACCTTTCTTTTAAATTGCGATAATGGAGTTTTTTAAATGTCTTTAAAACTTAGGAATTACCCAATTTAAATTGATTAAAGAGGATGCAAGCGTTGCCGCGAACTAAATAACCCAAATTCGGCATAGACTCAAATGAAAACAAAGACCTGCTAGGTCTTTGAGACCTAGCAGGTCTGTGGGTATGGATTTAAAGGACTACCAATTCTAGCAATCTACTGAATTTAAAACTTTTATTCACCGAATCCGCGTTATTTATAAAAAACAATAGCTGAAACGATTGCACGCTTCATTTAAAAACGAGAAAATAGGATTGTTAACGCTAATTTATTGTAAGTAAAAGCATCAGTGTTTCAACTGCATAACGCCTAGAACTATTAGAAAAGTATTGAATTAATTAAGCAAAATACAGATAAACATCTGTTTAGTTTAGGTAAAATATCACTTTGGAGGAAGTAAACAAAAATTAAGATTAAAATAGCACTTCACTGATTAAGAATTTTATAAGCATTTATCTTGAATCTTGAAAGACTGCCTAAAATATAGTACATGACCTGCTATATCTTAAATTTAATAGCAATTTTATATAAATTTTATGACGCTTATGAACCTTTCACAACTACTAAAAAATTTAGCACAAAGTTTTACCTTACTACTATTTGGCGGTAGTCTTGCTTTTAATGCGCAAGCCGCCGTCACATATAATGCCAATAATGGTGTTTTGCTTATTTCTGCGGTAAGTGTTGATAGCAATCCTGAGACATTTACTGTGACCCTGCAACAAGCATCAGGAAGCCCCAAAGTAGGTGACCAGTTATCAATACAAGCAGTTACACCTAATACCACATCAAGCTCTCTGGATGGAACTTTTTATTCTACTACTAACCTTGCCTATTTCCCGCAAGTGCAACTGACAACTGCATAAGGCACATCTAATTATCATCTATTGCTAAAATATCTGCCAGAAATCAATAAGCTGGAGATTGCTAGTCTTACAGAAAACAATAATGCAGCGGCATATTATCCTAATAATGGTGAGCTTTATATTCCAATTATTGATGTCAATAATGGACTTAACACTGTTGCAGTATTGTTAAAACGTAGTGATGACAAAAATAGCAGATTATTACAAGAAGGCGATGAATTCACTTTACTCGGTGGTACTGGTGTCTCCGCTAACTTTTTTGATAGTGCTTATGATGGTAGCACTGACTCCGCCTATATTGGACAGGTATTCATTAATGATAATGGACAGATATTAAATTATCGTATCCGCCTGCAAGGTATTTCACAACCAGGTGAAACGGTTTGGCGAGGTAAGATTACCAGCATGGCACTCAATGGTTCAGATGGCACTGCTGGAACACAAGGTTCAGCGGGCAGTAATGGACTTAATGGTAAAACCATATTAAGTGGTAACGGCGTGCCCACCGCAACAAGCGGGACGGATGGCGATTTTTACATTGATACCGCTAGCAATAGAATTTATGGTCCTAAAACCAATGGTGCATGGACTACGAGTGTGAGCTTAATTGGTCCCTCTGGTGCAACAGGTTCTATCGGCGCAACAGGGGCGACGGGGCCCGCAGGTGCAAATGGTAAAACTATCTTAAATGGCAATAGTGAACCTACAGCAGCAATCGGGACAGATGGTGATTTTTATATTGATACTGCTAGCAATAAAATTTATGGTCCTAAAACCAATGGTGCATGGAATGCAGGGGTAAGTTTAGTCGGCTCTGCGGGTGCAATGGGTCCTGCGGGTGCAACGGGCCCTGCGGGTACAGATGGCAAAACTATCTTAAGTGGTAGCAGTGCACCTACAGCGGCAATCGGTACAAATGGCGATTTTTATATTGATACCGCTAGCAGTAAAATCTATGGCCCAAAAACTAATGGCGTATGGAATGCAGGTGTGAGTTTAATCGGCCCTGCTGGCACATCAAGTTCAAGTGGCACGGGACCACAAGGACCTGCAGGTCCCGCAGGTGCAACTGGCGCGACGGGTGCAACGGGCGCGACGGGCGCAGGTGTCCCAACAGGTGGGACAGCGGGGCAAATCCTCGCCAAAATTGATGCGACTAATTACAATACTCAATGGGTAAATTTAGGTACTTTCACTGACTTAAATGTTACAGGAAACACTACGTTAGGCGATGCTGTCACAGATAACGTAACTGTTAATGGCACATTGCAAGGCGTATCTCCTCTCAAATTTGATGGTTCAACCGCGAATGCTTTTTCAACGGTTTTATCGATTGCAGACCCAACCGCAAACAATACTGTTACTTTACCCAATAGTAGCGGAACTGTCATTTTAGAACCGACAACCCCTTGTACTAATGGACAAGTTTTAAAAAGTAATGGTTCAGGTGTTTGGAGTTGTGCAACAAGTTCAGGCGGTGCAGTTACCTCAGCAGACATTACCGACGGCGAAATTGTCAATGCGGACATCAGCGCAACTGCTGCGATTGCCGATACAAAATTAGCAACCATTTCAACGGCGGGCAAAATTGCTAATTCAGCGACAACTGCAACTTCAGCAAATACTAATAGTGCAATTGTGGCACGCGATGCAAGTGGGAATTTCTCCGCAGGGACGATTACAGCAAGCTTGACGGGAAATGTTACAGGCAATGCCAGCACAGCAACTGCTTTAGCTGCAAATGGAACAAATTGTTCTGCGGGTCAATATCCTTTGGGTGTTGATGCAAATGGAAATGCTGAAGGCTGTACGGCGGCAAGCGGTGGCGGTGGCACAGTCACAAGTTTTAGTTCAGGCAATTTGTCGCCACTTTTTACCACTTCTGTAGCAACTGCAACCGCTACACCCGCGTTGTCGTACACTTTAAGCAATGCCGCTGCTCATACATTTTTAGGCAATAATACAGGTTCATCTGCTGCCCCTGTGTATGTACAACCTAGTTTTAGTGATTTAACGGGGTCAGTAGCCGCTGCACAAATGCCAGCTTTAAGTGGTGATGTGACTTCTAGTGCAGGTTCAACTGCTACGACGGTTGGAAAAATTCAAGGGGTTGCAGTGGCAAGTACTGCACCAAGCAACGGACAAGTGCTCACTTATAACGGCACAAACTGGGCACCAGCAACAGCAAGCGGTAGCGGCACAGTGACATCCGTGACTGGCACCGCACCTATTTCGGTAGCAACGGGAACAACTACGCCCGCAATTAGCTTAAGCACAGTACCAGTTGCAAATGGAGGAACAGGTGCAACGACTTTGACGGGGCATCTATCAGGCAATGGGACAGGAGCATTCACCGCCTCAGCAACGATTCCCGCTGCTGATATCAGTGGTACATTATCTGACAGTCAAGTGGCGGATGCTCTGACAATTTCTGGTGGCACAATTAATAACTCTCCTATCGGAGCGACAACCGCTTCAACAGGTAAATTTACAACGCTTGAAACGGGAACTTTAAAAGTCACTGGTGGAACACCTGCGGCTGGAAAAGTGCTGACTTCCGATGCGTCTGGTAACGCCACTTGGCAAACGGCAAGCGGTAGCGGCACAGTAACCTCAGTGGCAACAGGTACGGGGTTGAGCGGCGGACCGATTACTAGTTCAGGAACAATAAGTCTTGCAAATACGGCTGTGACGGCGGGAAGTTATACCTCGGCAAATATTACTGTTGATGCTCAGGGCAGAATAACTGCGGCTGCAAACGGCTCGGGCGGCGGAACACCGAAATACTATATGGCATCCAAAGCAGTCACTAATAATAGTGACAACAATCTTTTTTTAGCTTGCGGCGCGGCGGGGGAAAAACCGATTGGTGGAGGATATGATTCTACAGCTGCCAATCGGTATGCTCCTAGCATAAGCTGTCCTGCGACAGACGCGACAACCTGTACACACACGAGTCCAACTGGCTGGCGTATCCAAATTTGGTCTGATAATGATGGCAATATACCTATGTACGTTATTTGTATGTAGGCGATGGTTTTAATAGGATAATCGGCTGTGAGTCGGGCAATACCTGATTGTGGTTCGACTCACGGCTTTGGAAAGGGATTTTTGCGGTAGTAGTCACTTTGGTTTATCAATTTGACTTTAATTTACATCAACAACAGAGAGGTAAATGTCATGGCAGACCCTTATATTGGCGAAATCAAAATCTTCGCAGGCAACTATGCCCCAGAAGGTTGGGCTTTATGCGATGGACGGACATTGAATGTTCAAGGAAACGAAGCACTTTATGCGGTAATTGGTAATACTTACGGTGGCGATACGAGAACGTTCAAGTTGCCTGATTTGCGGGGAAGAACTCCTATCAGTATGGGAGCAGGAACAGGACTGACTCCTCGTACTATCGGTCAAAGCGGCGGTATGGAAGGTGTAACGCTCACTACCTCTCAAATGCCAGCCCATAATCACAGTGCCACTACCAGTTCAGCCAGTGCTACTTTCAAGCAGTCTGCTTCAACTGCCGGCGGAACATCGGCTACGCCTACCAACAACCATATTGCAGCACCAGTTAGTAGTGGCAAGGCTCTCAACGCTTTCAGTGCCACAAGCGATACGCAAATGGCAGGTAGCAGTATCAGCATTGATGTTAATACCACCATTTCTAATACTGGCGGTGGGCAACCACATATAAATATGCAGCCTTTTCTTTGCGTTAACTTCATCATCGCATTAACTGGTCTTTTTCCGCCAAGGCAGTAATAAAATTGATGGCTTTGTCAGCCTAGCAATAAATTGCTAGGTTATTAGCCGTGTAGGGTGGGCAAAATAAAAACACGTTTTGCCTATCCTACGAAGCTTAAATAATCGCTCATCCAAGTTTGAACAATGATCATGCAAACCATAAAACTTCGAAAAGAAACCACTGAAGACGATACCTTTCTTCGACAAATTTATGCGTATTCACGGATGGAAGAAATGGCTTGCATACCTTGGTCTGCCGAGCAAAAATCGGCATTTCTAAAGATGCAATATGATTTTCAGCATAAGCATTATCATAATGTTTATCCGAATGCAGATTTTTCGATTGTACTTGTTTCTAATAATCCTGCGGGGCGTTTGTATATACAGCGCGGTACGCAGGCTTTTCACCTAATAGACATTACTTTACTGCCAGATTATCGCGGTAAAGGTATTGGTCAGTATTTATTGAAAACTTTACTCACCGAAGCGCAGTCAGTAGGAAAACCTATCCATTTGCAAGTTCAAAGCAATAATCGCGCAATGAGATTTTATCAACGATTGGGGTTTAAATTCAGCAAAGGCAATGAAGTGTATGTATTAATGGAATGGATGCCTAAAATAAATTAAGGAACACCCGAAATGACAATTTTAACCTTAAATGTGTTCGGTAATACCTACACACCAATAAATACCTTGCTGCCTCCCTTTCGGGTTCATTAGGTGCGCAAATGTGGTCAAGCACTCTAACTGCACCTGTGAATGTTGGCGGCGTAACGGGCGGCAATTTAGCAGGTAGCGTAACTGTCGAAAATAATGTCACCAAAGGTACACCTATTCCTACTCAACCCCCCTATTTAGCTTTAAACTTTATTATTGCAGTTCAAGGGATTTACCCACCTCGCGATTAAAATTTGTTTATTTCCTTGTTTTCGGCAACCCTTGCAATAACTAGAGCGATTGCACTTCTCTTTTAAAATTACTTGCATTTGCTTTTCACAAAAAAATAATGCGGATGTTCAACAACACCCGCATTACCCCACACAACTACATTGCAACACTACTCAACAACTAACATACCTTGCGTACCGCTAAACTCCCCAAAAAAGGAATAATTGCCCGCGGTCAAAGGGCCAATAAAAAAGATTTCGCGCGAACCACCGTTGATAATCTTCTCCAAATTCAATGGAACACTTTCAAATTCTTCGGGTGTATCATCTTTATTTAACACCAATAATTTAATTTTCTGTCCCGCAGGAGCTTTAATTTCAGACGGCACAAATTTATTCTGCTCAATCGATAAACGAATCTCAAAATCTTGAGCCGTTGCTAATAAACTCACGCAACATAAAATAATAAATGTTAATATTCTAAACATAATCAATCCTTAAGGTGTTATTTCTGGGTCAGTTACAAAACCAATTTTACTCAATCCGCCCGCCTGCGCTGTCACCATGACTCGTGCCACTTTTTCATACGGCGTTTGACGGTCAGCGCGTAAATGAATTTCGGGCTGCGGTTGCAATTTCGCCGCCGCCGCCACCCGCTCCACTAAGGCTGTTTGCGTAATCACTTCATCTTCCCAATGAATTTCCCCTGCTGCATCAATCGCTAAATTAATATGCACGGGTTTTATATCATTCACTTGATGACTAATTGCAGGTAATTCCAATTTGACCGCGTGATTAATCACGGGAATGGTAATAATGAAAATAATCAGTAAAACCAACATAATATCCACTAACGGAGTCATGTTAATTTCACTCATCACTTCATCATCTTGATTGCTATTAAAACTCATGATATTTGTCTCACAGGTTCAGAACTAGACTCACTCACTACTGCTACGGGCGCAGGTTGTGGACGCAAAGCGGTAACTACAGATTTTGCCGATACTCGTCTGCCAGTGACAAAATACGCATGTAAATCATGGGCAAAGTTATGAATTCTAATCAACATGGCTTTATTTGTCCGCACTAATGCGTTGTAGCCTAAAACAGCAGGAATCGCGACCACTAAGCCGAATGCTGTCATAATTAACGCTTCGCCAATCGGGCCGGCGATGCGGTCAATAGAAGTTTGTCCCGTCGCGCCGATAGTGATTAAAGCGTGATAAATTCCCCACACTGTCCCGAACAAGCCCACAAACGGCGCGGTACTACCTACCGAAGCGAGTAGTGGTAAACCGCGTTGTAAATGATTTGTGATGTTATCCGTTGTGCGGCGTAAACAAATCGTTAGCCATTCATTCATGTTTAACGCACCATGCAAATCTTCTTTGTTTTGCTCGTGATGCAAGGCAGCGTTTGCACTGTCTTCAGCTAATGCGCGGAATGGATTACTATTTTTATCGCCACCGAGTAATTGAATACCATCTTCAAAATTTCGGCTGTGCCAAAATTTATCTTCTGCCACCGCCGCGCGTTTACCGAGCCACAGCAATTGCCAGCTTTTTAACAAAATCACAAACCACGATAAAATTGACATGGTTAATAAAATCAAAGCAACTGTGTGAGTAATTGCATCGCCTTGTTGCCAAAAATGTTCAATACCATAGGGATTATCAGTCATTATTTTTTTCCTTAACGCACTCAAAATGATAAATGTCTAATACGAGACCTTAATTCAAAGTAAAATTAATCGGCACATTAACCCATGCCGCAATCGGGGTATCTCCCTGTTTTGCAGGGACAAATTTCCAACGCCGCACGGCTTCTTGTGCTGCATCGTCTAAATCTTCCACGCCACTACTGCGTTGAATTTGCACTTCGCCCGCTAATCCGCCCGCCGTCACATACACCCGCAATAGCACACGCCCTGTTTCACCCATGCGGCGCGCACTGGCAGGATACGCAGGCGCAGGGTTGTTTAAATATGCTGCGTTAAATTGCGGGGCGGTGATTTTGGGCGGTGCGTTATCAGTCGTAGAACTCGCGCTTGCCGTGGCGGCGCGGCTTGTCTGACTTTCTTGCGCAGTTTCGCGGGGCGATTCGCTTGTTTTCACTTCGGCTTCTTCTGCTTTTTCAGTTACTTTAGGCGGTATTGCCTGTGGTTTTTCTGGTTCAGAAGCTTTAAAAGTCACGGTTTTATCGCTGATAACCCGCTCAGGTGTAGGTTTTAACACTGGTTTAGGTTTAGGCGGTTGCGGTTTAGGTTGTACCACGGGTTTAGGTTTGGGTTTAGGCGGCTCTACCACTGGTTTTGGAGGCGGTGGCAAGGGTTCAGGTTCAGGCGTGACCGTTGGCGCAGGTGGCACGGGCACCGGCTCAGGTGCAAGCAAAATTGCGGTTATCATTGCTTGCGGCGGCGTAGGTTGTGGCGGGGAAAATGCCGCTTGCACTTGCCACACAGCAATAAAACCTGAAATATGCAACAGAAAAACTAAGATAAATAAATTAATCTGTGAAAAACGGGAAATGTGCATAGAACTATGTGCTTGCCCATTGGCGTAATAAATTGTGATAACACGCAGTTAAACGTACAACGGGACTGTTTTCGTCATCGGCATTCGCAACTTCTGCGCGTAATCGCATAATTGCCATGTCCATTTCAAACAAGAGTCGGCGTTGTTCATCACTGCGCACCATGCTTTCAATCCAAAAAAAGGAGGCAATGCGACTGCCGCGCGTCACGGGTTCAACGCGATGCACGCTGGTTGAGGGGTAAAGCACCATGTCGCCTGCCGCTAATTTGACGGCTTGCACGCCATAAGTATCTTCAATGACCAATTCGCCGCCGTCATATTCTTCAGGTTCGCTTAAAAAAACGGTGCAAGATACGTCGGTGCGTACCCAGTCGCCTGTTAATTTTGAAGTACGAATTGCGTTATCTACATGATTACCAAAGCTATTACTGTCGCCATCGTAACGGTTAAATAAAGGCGGAAAGGTTTTTTTAGGTAAAGCGGCACTCATAAATAAAGCGTTGTGCGCTAAACTGGTGACAATCAATTGCCGTGCTTCACAGGCAGCGGGTAAATCTTCGGGTAATTGTCTATTTTTCTTCGCTTTTGCGGATTGTGTGCCCGCAGTAATGCTGCCATCTGCCCAGTCGGCTGTTTCAACTAATGCCCGACAACGGTGTAAAATTTCACCTTCTAACAGGGCAGGAATATGGAGTAACATATTAAATTCCTTGATTAAAGTGCATGTAGGGTGGAATAGGCGCAAGCCGTATTCCACCATGCCGTTTATAAGCTGTTTTTATTCAGTTTTAGCGGAATTTCTTGGTGGAATACGCTTTGCTATTCCACCCTACAGCACTCATGTGATTGAGAAATATCACTTAAAACTTCGTGGTAAACGTCAACTGTGCCGCTAACGGTGTACCAGGAACAACGTGACCTTGATAAATACCTTCGTAATATTCTTGGTCTAATAAATTGAATATATTCAACTTAACGGCATAAGATTTGGCTTGATATTCCACAATCGCATCTAAGCGTTCATAAGCATCAATTTCTACTGTATTCGCCGCATTGGCGTAACGACTGCCTACGCCTTCCAAACCACCACCCACTTTCCACTCGCCACCAATCCAGTTGCCGAGTTTGTAAGTTGTCCAAATGCTAAAAGTGTATTTAGGCGTGTTTAAAGGCACTTTATCTTTGTTACCCGCAGAATTACCTGCCGCCTCGTCAATATTGGCATCCATCAATGCCATATTGGCGAACACTTCCCACTGACGATTAACGCGCCCAATGGCTTCTAACTCGATACCGTCAGTGTGGCGTTTGCCTGATAGTAAGTACACGTCGGGCATGGATAAATCGGTGTTACGTTCATTCGTTTTTTCAGAGCGGAATAGCGCAGTGCGCACGGATAAATTACCTTGCAGCAATTCCCATTTTGCGCCGACTTCAATATTGCGGTTTTTCTCAGGCGGGGTATTTACGCCACGGTCATCTAATTGATAAGCCTCAGCAGAAGGGTTAAAAGATGTGCCGTAAGAAGTATAATAAGTTTCATATTTCGTCGGTTGATATAACAAGCCTGTCCGCCAACTCCAGACTTTATCGGTACGCGATAATGCTCCGCCCGTAGAACGGTCATAATCTACATCCATATAGTCATAGCGAACCCCTGCTAACCATTTCCAATGCTGAATAAATTCAATAGTATCTTGTAAATAGAGTCCGTAAGTTGTGCCACTATATGAATTCGGCGCAGTGCGTCTAAATGAACCATCAAAATTTGCAGGCAATACTGGCATTGAATCAGATAATCCAACGTAAGTATAAGGATTTGTAATAGAACTGGTATTTGTCCAACGGTGTGATTTTTCGTATAAATATTCTGTACCCGCTAAAAATTCATGCACTAAACTACCTGTTTTAGCTTTACCGTTATAATCCACTTGTGCTGTTAAAGTGTCCTCTTCCGCACCGCGTGCTTGTCGCTGACGGCAAATCGCTGTTGAATCGCTAATACTGGTTAATGCGCCCCCCGCACAAGCGTTAGTCGTGGCATTGACTGTACCCAAACGCGGTGCGGTAGCGCGTAAATCACGTTCATAATGGGCGCGGCGCAAAGTGGCTTTAACACTGTTATCATTATCAAAACGGTGAGTATATTGTGCTGTCCCGATTTTGGTTTCTGTTTTTTCGTAATCGCTGCCTGATAAACCATAAAATCGATTAATCGGTACATCCAACGGTTTACCGTTAAAATAAGGCACGCCATAATCGGGAACATTATCATCTTCAGTTTGATAGTAAGACAGACTTACTTCATCTTCCGTGCCCAATCCCCACGTTAAAGTGGGAGCAAAACCCCAGCGTTTTTGCTCCACGCCATCGCGAAAAGAATCGGTATCGGTTTTCATCACGTTTAAACGCACGGCTAAATCTTCGGTCAACGTTTTATTAAAATCACCCGTCAAACGTTTGTAATTATCCGTGCCCACCGTCGCCGCAATTTCATTTCTATCAACGGCTTTCGCAATTTTACTGACTTGGTTAATAATTCCACTGGTAGAGCCACGCCCGAATAACATAGAAGCTGAACCACGCAATACATCAATTTGTTCTAAGTTAAACGTTTCACGGTTATATTGCGCAATATCGCGAACCCCATCTAAATACAAATCACCCACAGCGGAATAGCCGCGCAAAGTAATATTGTCACCAATCCGTCCCCCTTCACCTGCGTTAAAAGTGATACCAGCGACGTTACGCAACGCTTCTTTAAAAGTATCGGCGTTTCGTTCACGAATTAATTGTTCAGAAACGATAGTGACAGATTGCGGTACATCTTTAGCGAGTTGTGCGACTTTACCCACGCGGGTTTTATCGCCTTGATAGCCTTTTTCTTCACGGGTGCGCGTATCAACTTGGCGTTGTTCTTTGACTGTGACAGCGGGTAAAGTGACTTCGCCACTGGCTTGAGTGTCTGTATTTTCCACGGCATAAACCGTTAAAGAAGCGAGTGTCGGCGCGATGCCGCACACGGCACTCATCATAAGTGCAACAGGCGTTTTATAGAGTCTCATGCTATTCCCTTATAAATCTTAATCAATCCAGATAATTTGTAATTAACATCACGAGCGTTTCACTGACGAGGAGAAACTATCTTGTTAGTAATATAAATGCGTATTACAGTATAAATGATAATTATTATTATTCAATAATAAAAATAGAGATTACGGAGAGGGAAAGATTTAGTAGAACGTGTTAAGCTATGGAAGTTTAAACTGGCAATCTTTTGAATTTATTCAAATAAACCTGCTAGGTTTTAAAAACCTAGCAGGTTTTTGTTTATCTTCTTTTTTTGAATCTGTATTCACAGACTATTGTGGGGCGTGGGTCTAGGCTTAGTTGTTTTGTTTGATTTTATTAGCATTTAAATCAAAAGAGAGTGAGCCTGAGCGTTGTTGTAATTCTACGCTGTAGTTGAGCGTTTGCACGTTACCGAAGGGCTGGGTGAAAGTGACATCAAGACAAGGAATCGCTAATAATCCTGTGGTTGAGGAGTATTGTGCAGTACAAGAGCCGCTGTTATTGGTTGTAGGCGTTGTTGTAGTTGTTGTTGTTGATGAACCTGAGCAAGTGCTGGCAGATTGTAAGCCGCGTACTTTGACTTCAGAGAGTCTATCTGAAGAACTAACACCTTTAATCAACACGCGAGTAAACACAGTATTTTTATCAAAAATGATAGGGTCTAATGGTAATTCACTTCCATTAATGTAAACTTTAGCAACGCCTTGGCGTACTGTTAAAGAGATATTGTTGAAGCCAGGCGTCTTATTCCAACGATCTAGTATAAACTTGCTACTTCCCCCCTCTCCTACTCCTTTTGTAACTAATGAAGATGTACTAAATTCGCCACCTGAGCCAGCAGACCCATACCAAGCAATATTATATTCAATTGCTTTATTATCAGCTGTTAATAAAGTAATGCCCTTGCTACCGTCATTCACATTGATGGTTAAGTTGACCTCAAACTCACCTTGAAGTGTACCGCCAATGTCTAACATCCCTACTTTTGTTAGAGGAGCACTAAACCATTTTGCTTTTTTGGTAGCATCGCATTTTTCGGCTAAATCAATACAGCCTTCTTTAACAATTAAATTTTCTTCAACCGTTGCCCCCACTGCCATTTTACTGGCATCTAGGCTATAATCTGCTGCATGAGTATTATAAGCAGCAAGTAATAAGGTACTAACTAAAACTTGACGTAAAAGTGCCATTGCAAAACTCCTGAGTGTGTTTAAAAAATGCACAATTAGGCTAAATAAAACTGCTTTTATTATCCACACACACAAACTGATATTTTCCCCATTAAAACAGTATGTTCTCCATTTATTAGGAGGAGCTATGAAAGTGAATGAGAAAATTAAACTCTTCCGTACACTCAATGGCTGGACACAAGAAGAAATCGCAGAAAAATTGGCAATGTCGCCTAATGGCTATGGCAATATTGAAAGAGGAGAATGTGAAATTACTTTAACTCGTTTAGAACAACTTGCTCAAATCTTTTCTATAGAATTATCTGAATTATTAGGCTTAAACCAAACTTATATTTTTAACTCCAAAGGAAATAAAAACTCTCATTATCAAAATATCTCTAATAGCTCAAATAAAGATTTACAAAACATAATAGAAAAGCAAAATATTATTATTGAACAACAAGCAAAAGAAATTCTTTATTTAAAAGAAATTATTGAGTTACTTAAAAAAGATAAGATAATTAATACTTAAAATTTAAATTATTTGAAATACCCCTAAATAAACCTGCTAGGTTTTAAAAACCTAGCAGGTTTTTGTTTTTTACGCGGGTAATACTTTTTCTAACCATGCACTCACGGCTTGTATTTCAGGCATAATGACGTTGTGCTCCATTGGATAACTATGAAATTCAACGTTATAGCCTAATTTTTTTAACTGCTGCTCGCTGGCTTGTGCGTGTTTTATTGGAATCACACCATCAAATTCACCATGCCCCATAAAAATAGAAAGCCCTTGATTCGCTTCTGAACGTTCCGCTTCTACTTTATCCGCTAAAGGTAAATAAGTAGATAACGCCATGATGCCCGCGATTTTTTTCTCATAACGTACGCCAGTATGTAACACAATCGCGCCGCCCTGTGAAAAACCCGCTAATACAACACGCTCAGCAGGAATGCCTTCAGCTACTTGTTCAGCAATATAACCGTGCACTAATTGTTCTGATTCGCGCGTCCCGTTATTGTCTTGCCGTTTGGTTAAATCCATTTCGCTAATGTCGTACCATGCGGGCATAATCATGCCGCCGTTAATCGTTACTGGACGACGTGGCGCATTGGGAAAGTAAAAACGAGTGTATGTTCTTAATTTAGGAGATAAAGCGGGAACAACAGGCTCAAAATCATGTGCATCTGCCCCTAAACCATGTAACCAAATTACAGCGGCGGTGGTTTTTTGATTTGCTTCAACAATCACGGGTGGAGGTGTTTTCATAAAGTTATCTTTTTTATGTGAATTAGCAGGTTGAAAACTTGGTGCGTTGGTCTATCAAACTCAAGTTAAAATAATAGGTTCATTGGCTTGTTCTGTACATAAACGAGAAAGTAAAGAAAATAATTCTTCACCTTTTAATTCTTCGCCTTGTGCATTATCAGTTAACCAATGTTGATTGATAGGAGAGTAATCTAAATGAAATCCGCCAGTTTTTGCCGCAATCCACAGTTGTTTAACGGCAGGTTGTGGATTAATAATAATTTTCGTGCGATTGCTAAATTGCAAGGTTAAAATCCCTTGATTGGTTTCATAATCAATTTCTGCGCCGCTATTTTCAATAGCATCTTCAATGGCAAGGAGGGTTTTTTCAATGAGTTGTTGGTATTCATTGTCTGTCATATAAAAGCATTCCTTTAAATCAACGGTGCAATTGCTTTTAAATTTATTTGAAGAAATAAGTTAAAGCAATTCCTAAGAAAATAATAAGCCCTGTCCAATGATTATTTAAGAACGCTTGAAAGCAACGTTCAGGCTGACGATGGTAAATAAGCCATTGTTGATATATAAAACTCAACGCCGCAATACTGAGGGCAACAAAATAAATCCATTCTAATTGTGCGAGTATTCCAATAGTTACTAAACCCGCAATTACAATCACTTGTAAAAAAGCAACGGTAATTTTATCAAATCGCCCGAAGAAAATCGCGGTGGATTTTACACCAATCTTTAAATCGTCTTCGCGGTCAACCATGGCGTATAAAGTATCATAAGCCACTGTCCAAATAACCGTAATGAGAAATAATAACCAGCCAATAGCAGGAATTGTGCCCAATTCTGCGGCAAATGCCATGGGAATTGCCCATGAAAATGCTGCACCTAGAACGACTTGCGGAAAATGGGTGTAGCGTTTCATGAACGGATAGACCGCCGCCAGCAGCAAGGCGATAAAAGAGAGGGCGATTGTGAGTAAATTGAGCGTTAAAACAAGGCAAAAAGAGATTAAGCAGAGGATAACAAATAAAGTGAGAGCTTCGCGGCTGCTAATGCGTCCCGCAGTTAATGGGCGGTCGCGAGTGCGTTTGACGTGGCGGTCAATGTTGCGGTCAGCATAGTCGTTAATAATGCAACCTGCGGAGCGCATTAACACAACGCCTAAGGTAAATACGCAGAGTGTCCAGACGTTAGGTATCCCTTGAGCGGCTATCCATAATGCCCATAAAGTAGGCCATAGCAGTAGATAAGTGCCAATCGGGCGATTGAGGCGCGTGAGGGCAATGTAATCAGTGAGATGCGCAAAAGTTAGCATGTGGAAATCGGTAAATTAAAATTTAAGAAAATAAGGCAGGCAGGAAAAATTCCATGACTAATAACGGACGGTTTGCCGATAAGTAGAAAACAGAACGTCGTCCCCATAAAGAGCACGGGGTGGGTGTGGATAAGTTAAGCTGCTTTTGTATCAATTGATAAACGGGATGTCGTGGTGCAAGTTCTATAAATTCTAATGGTGTACGTTTTAAAGCGCGTGCAAAGAGAATGCTGCCCAGAGATTGCGCACCTAGGTAGCGTAATCGTCTAAAATTGCCCGTCAGGGTTGTATGAGGAAAAACCGTGCGGGCAAATACCCAGTCGTGCCCATTGCAGCTCATGCAGATTTGACGAATTCGCGCATAGTGGCGCGGTGCTAGACCTAAACAGCGGGCTTCATCAGCAGTTGGGATTTGCCAGCGTTGCGACAAAACCCGCAAGTTGAAGCATTGCGGGCAATGGCGTTGCAAGCGGCGCGTGAGCGAATGCGATTCTGCCAGCCAACTTTGTAGTTCAATATCAGGACAGCGGCGGCGGTGGCGAATGGGTCGCCACTGCATGAGTGTGGGCATAAAACGCAATTAATTAGGTTAGGAAACTAAAGCAAAAAGTTGCTTGACTTGGTTAAAATCTGTCGCTTGCGGTTGTTGTTCGGCAAGCACTGTACTTGCATCGCGCACCAGTTGGCAGGTTTTCATGCCAGCCGTTTGGGCAGCGGTTAATTCTTCTTTAATATCAGAAAGAAAGAGAATGTTATCAGGATGTTCGCCAATTTGTTGACTAATCACTTGATAGGCTTGAATTTCTCGCTTATTGCCAATGGTTGTATCAAAATAGCCGCTGAAATAAGGTGTTAAATCGCCCGCTTCTGAATAGCCAAACAGTAATTTTTGCGCAGCAATTGAGCCTGAGGAAAATACAAATAGTCGTTTGCCCGCTGCTTGCCATTGGGCTAAATTTTCAGCAACTTCAGGATAAATGTGTCCCATGTACGCACCTTGTTGATAGCCATCTGCCCAAATTAAGCCTTGTAAGGTTTTTAAAGGCGTGGCTTTGCGGTCTTCATCAATCCATTGAATAAGTTGTTGCACAACTTGTGCATCTGTCCATTCTGGATGTTGAACTAATTCGCGCGCACTATTTAAACAGTATTGTACTTCGCTATCTTTTTGATGTTGTTGTACAAATTTTGCTAAATGTTGGCGCGCATAAGGAAATAAAACTTCTTTTACAAAGGAAATAGAAGAAGTTGTGCCTTCAATATCCGTTAAAATCGTGGTAATTGGCATGTGTTTTTTACATTGTCATGATGGGAAAAAATTATTCGCCCATTTTAGGAAAACGTTGTGCAATGTTATCGCCCGTAAAGTCAGCAACCCAGCCATCAGGACGGCTAAATAAGCGAATACATTTGAAAAAAGGTTCTGCGCCCATGTCAAACCAGTGTTTAATCCCTGCTGGAACACTTAATAAGTCATTCTTTTCACACAATAAACTATAGACTTTATCGCCCGCGTGAATATAAAACAAACCGCTGCCATCTACAAAAAAGCGAACTTCGTCTTCAGTGTGAATATGTTCGTTTAAGAATTTTTCGCGCAAGGCTTGTTTTTGCGGGTGGTCAGCGGTCAAACTGACAACATCTACGGATTGAAAACCGCGTTCTTGCATTAAACGATTCACATCTACTTGATAAGCTGTGATAATTTCTTCTTGCGTGGCGGTGTCAGCAATTACTTGATTGGCTGTCCAGCGTTCAAAACGCGCGCCTAAACTGGCTAATCCTTCACAGATAGCTGTAAAATCAGATGTTTGTTGTAAGGGAGTAGTCTCGGTTTCTGCATAAACAGTTAATACGGTCATTATTCTATTCCTTAAAAAACTTAACGGCGAAGTTGTAAACTTAACACTTCACATTCAAATAAAAATTCACAGGCTTCAATATGGCGACGCGCTTCTGCGACAGATTCACCCCAAGTATATAAGCCGTGTCCTTCGATTAAATAACCATGAATTGCAGCATTTTCTGCAAGATATTGATTTACCTGTACAGATAAAGCAGCGATGTCTTGCGTATTAGGAAAAATAGGCAAAGCTTGCTGCGTTTCATGAGTAGAAATCCCGCGCAGGGCTTTGAGTAATTCATAATCTTCTAGTTGAATAAAGCCTTGTTTTGCATAGAGACGGGATAAAACGGTTGCATTAACTGAATGGGTATGCAAAACGCCGCCAATTTTAGCATCTCTTTGATAAAGCAGTGTATGTAATAATGTTTCAGCCGATGGTTTTTTATGGCTATGGTCGGCGAGAGCTTCACCTTGTAAATCTACCACCATAATATCCGCTAGACTCAATTCGCCTTTAGCTTTGCCTGACGAAGTAATTGCGATATGTTGTGTATCTAAGCGAGCAGAATAATTGCTACTGGTTGCAGGTGACCAGCCTCTGCTAAATAAAAAGCGTCCTACATCGCATAATTGTTGCGCTGCTGAATTAAATAATTCTTTTGAATACATAATATTATCCATCATTTAGCTGGTATGGTGGTAAAGAGGTCTTGCTAATCGTCAAGCATTGGAATAATAACGAGTAGTGATGAAAATTCAAGCCATGTATGTAAAGATCATCGCTTTGTCAAAAATTACAGTATTTAAGTCTTGGCAATAGCAATGATAGACTGTCATCCTTTTACGAATAAAAGCATGGTAGAATTTAAACCGTCCACCAAAAACATGCTGGAGCTACTGTAGAGAGTAGCTTATCAATTTCAAATTTAGTTTTAATAGAATTTTTCATTTTATCATTATCACTAATGAACTACTTTCGTTTTTATTGTGTTTTAATTATTGTGCAATTGAGCATACTCTCCTTAACGGGCTGTGCAACAACGTCTTCATTAGAAAAAGATTCTATAGATGAGGCTGAAAACTCTGTTATTATTCCGCCTGTTTTGCCGCTATTAAATCATCCCTATAAAGAAACTTTAGAACGTATTCCTTATACGGTAGAAGAAAATAGTGGCGATATTGCCAGTGAAGAGAAAGAAACAGAGAAGGAAAAAGACAAAAAGATTGCTTTGTCTATTAGTAAAAACTATTTTTCTCATGAAAAAGACAGTTTCAAAAAAGACCTGTGGCGACGCATGAGCAAAGGCAATGCCTTAGCTGATAAAACAGAACATCCCGATGTACAAGCAGCTATTGCCCGTTATGCGCGTAAGCCTAAATTTTTTAAAGAATTAGCAGTTAATGCTGAACCTTATTTATATCATGTTGTGTCGGAAGTTGAAGAGCGGGGGATGCCATTAGAAATTGCTTTAGTGCCAGCTTTAGAAAGTATGTTTCGTCCTCATGCAACCTCACCCAATGCCGCTGTGGGTTTATGGCAATTTACCTCACAAACCGCCCGCAATTTTGGTTTAACCCGCAATGCTGGCTATGATGGGCGTAAAGATGTAATTGCCTCGACTGATGCCGCTTTAGTGTATTTAGAAAAATTACATAGACAATTTGATGGAGATTGGCTGACCGCCTTAGCCGCCTATAATTACGGTGAAGGCAATATTAAACGCGCTATTGAACGCAACGCCCGCGCAGGCAAACCTACCGATTATTGGTCACTTGACTTACCTAATGAAACCCGCCAGTTTGTTCCTAATTTAATGGCAATCGCCGAAATTATCGCCAATCCGCAACGTTATGGTATTAATTTAAAACCAATTAGCGATGAACCTTATTTCACTGAAGTAGAAGTCGATAAACCGTTAAATTTATCTCTTGCAGCAGATTTAGCGGGTATTTCTGAACAAGATTTAAAACGCTTAAATCCAGCCTATCAACGTACTACAATTTCACACAAAGGGCGGCATATTATCGCTTTACCTTCAGATAAGGTGCAAGAATTTGAACAGAAATTTGCAGAACTCTCTCCCGCACAACGTGTATTAGCAGACGCAAGCGACAGCGAGATTTTGCCGCCCCCTGAAACAGAAAATTTACGACAATTAGCATTAACAGAATCAGAAAGCATTCCTGCTTTAGGAGCATATTCTGTTGTCCGCGGTGACACACTCGAAAAAATTGCTAAACGTTATAATATTTCTGCGTCCAGTTTACGCGAAGCAAATCAACTATCTAATCGTCAATCGCTGCGCGTTGGAATGAATTTGAAAATTCCAACAGCCAATTTAGAAAGCGAGGAAACGCTAGAAGATGAAGATTCTCCGCCTTTAATTACGCCGTTAGCCGCCAAAAAAGCGAAAGAACGCTTTGCTTCACATCGTTCTCAACAGGCTAAAACCGCTGAATCTTCATTTAGACGAGAGAATAAACGCAGCAAAAATGAAACGACAGCGAAAGACGATACAAAAAATCGCAAAACGCAAACAAAGATAGCCAAAAACACAGTAAACAAAACTTTCAAGAATACCAAGAAAAAACGATGATAAATGTGACAAATGGATGCTTGTTTTTTTGAAAGCACGCTATACTGTCATGTTTAAAATTCTTATGTTTAAACCAACATAAAATTGATATAGCGTAAACAAATAACGAATTAATTTTAATGGATTTAACTACAAAGCCAACCTTAATCTGAGGAGGAGTTATGGCAAAATGTCGGTTAGTCACACGGAGTGACTTTGATGGTTTAATTTGTGCAATGTTATTGAGAGAATTAGATTTAATTGATGACATCAAATTTGTCCATCCTAAAGACATGCAAGATGGAAAAGTTGAGATTACTGACCGTGACATTACCACCAATTTGCCCTATGTAGCGGGGGCAAAATTAGTATTTGACCATCACTCTAGCGAAGCCGTGCGTAATAAAGAACGCCCCGCTAACTACATTATCGACCCCGCAGCCCCTTCAGCGGCGCGTGTGGTGTATAACTATTACGGTGGCGCGAAAACTTTTCCAAATGTCAGCGAAGAAATGTTATTAGCAGTTGATAAAGCGGACTCTGCCCAATTTTCGCGTGAAGAAATTTTATTTCCTAAAGACTGGGTGTTATTAAACTATTTAATGGACCCCCGCACGGGTTTAGGACGCTTTCGAGAATTTAGAATTTCCAATTATGAATTAATGATGACGTTAATTGACCATTGTAAGTCTTTAACCATTCAGCAAATTTTAGAGTTACCTGATGTAAAAGAGCGGGTAGAATTATATTTTGCCCATCAAAAAGAATCGATGCACCAAATTGAAAAATGTGCACAGCAATACAAAAATTTAATCGTCATTGATTTACGCAATGAAGATGAAATTTTTGCGGCAAATCGGTTCATTGTGTACGCCATGTATCCAGACACTAACATTTCTATGCACGTTTTATGGGGTTTACAAAAGCAAAATACCGTTTTTGCGGTAGGTAAATCTATCGTCAATCGCGATTCTAAAACCAATATTGGCGATTTAATGTTGCAATATGGCGGTGGCGGACATACCAACGCAGGTACTTGCCAAGTACCCAATGAACAAGCAGTTCAAGTGATGCGCGATTTAATTCAAAAAATCAATGATGATGGCTAGTTAAACTGCTAATTCTCAAATGAGAGGAGGAGAAAATGCAAGCCAAAAAAAATTTATTGCACTGCTTGATACCATTCTTGTTTAGTGTTTTGAGTTTATTCAATGGGCAAGCATGGGCAGGGCAAACGGTTGTTTTAATACATGGTTATGTAAGCAATGGCGCGTATTGGTACAACACAGGCATTATGCCGACTTTACAATATGCAGGCTGGCAAGCAGGCGGAGAATTATTGCCGCAGGGCAGTATCCCAACGGTGCCGCCGCCAAGTGTGACGGGCAATTATAGCTACACCGTCAGTTTACCTTCACTCGCACCGCTTGCGGTTCAAGCCGATTTTTTGCGGACTTATGTACAATTTTTATTACAACGTCATCCGCAGAATGAAATTATCCTGGTAGGACATTCAGCGGGCGGCGTAGTGGCGCGGTGGTTAATGGTAAATACGCCAAATTTACCGATTCGCGCGCTCATTAGCATTGCAACTCCCCATTTAGGGACAGAATGGTCAGAATTAGGTCTTTTTGTGGCGCAAACGCCGCTGTCATGGATGACCCCATGGGTAGGTTTAGGGTTCATCAACCAATCAGAAGGCTTATTTTATGACATGCTACCCGAAACAGCAGGTTCAACTTTATTCTGGTTAAACCGTCAACCTCATCCGCCTGCACATTATATTTCTGTGATACGTTTAGATTCAGCAATTGGCGATGGTATCACTCCTGCTTTTAGTCAAGATATGAATTATGTTGCTGCTTTAACAGGGCATTCTCAAGTTGTTTTATCTTGGGGTGAACATAGTTTAAATCCTTTAGATGGTGCGTTATTAGTGGATTTATTAATGAGAATTCAGTAATTTAGGCATTACGCAGTTGAAATGAGGAGTGCAATTGCTTTAGCGATTGCACTCCTCTTTAACTAATGATGCCCTAAATCAACATATAGTTTGCTTTGCAATAAAAATGAAAAAATAGGATAAAAATTATGTCATTTGATATTAAACATTTACAGCAATTACAAAATTCAATGATTGAATGTTATAACAAAAGAAAAGGAAGAGGTATTGATAATTTACGCAAAGAATTAGAACAATATTTGCAATATTCATCTCCAGTCCAAAAAGCAAAAACTTTAGCCTATATTGCAAAAAAAATTAAACATCTTCCAACAAAATTGAATTTATTTAAGGAAGTAGTTCGCTTAGATAATAATAATATTTTTCATCTAAATAGCTATGCGAATTGTTTAGCAAAAATGGGACAATTTGAGGAAGCATTTACTATTTTTGAAAAAATTCTTAAAAAGAATCCAAAAAACTTCGTTGTTTTAACAGCTTACGCTAATGCTTTAGTCAAACATAAAAAATACATAAAAGCTTATAAATTATTTGAGCAGTCGCTGGCGATTGAACCTTCCAACACCACCACGCTGACAAGCTATGCCAATGCGTTAACGGCAAACGGACAGAGCGAC